>Ga0102593_1001610_pt1 | contig 21176 bp, 20 predicted proteins | sample AraplaCol_mMS_r2_2_FD_76862 | JGI IMG/M metagenome (GOLD analysis project Ga0102593, IMG submission 76862) | Arabidopsis root microbial communities from North Carolina, USA - plate scrape MF_Col_mMS_r2 (SPADES assembly) (version 2) | ecosystem: Host-associated > Plants > Roots > Endosphere...
CAATTTTTTTTTAGGGGGGGAGGGGGGGGGGGGGGGGAGGTGTTTTGCCCGGTCTAGCAAACGCCACGACTCCATAAATCATCGAGGTGGTGAGTCAAGTTGCCCTAATCGGATAGGTCTGGAAAGTGTCTCGCGAAGTTTTGCTCGAATTTGAGATGAACGGTTTGTCGATGTGGTGGGGATATGTTCATACATCTATTACATCTGGAGTGGGTATGTAAAGCATAGTACTATTTATGCTCTACATTTTGCGCGAAGGCTGAGTTTGCAATGGACAAGTGTGCAATGAAATATACATCATGTTCACTTCGTATACGTGGTATATGAGCTTGAATTCCACAGTACTCGAAGAGATTGTGTTGTAGTACATATATTGAGAGACATAGGAAAACCTTGAAGACTGGGCTATTACCAATGGGTCTTGGTATCTTGTGTCACAGCCTTGATATATGATGATGTTCTAGGTATATCACATCAACTCATCCAATTCTCTCAGTGGGCATTGATTAATGGTTACCAGTATCTATTATCTCAGTACATAGACCAGTATACTACGACGAAGATAACTCGTTATATACTAAATGTGTAGTCGACTACTCATGACCACAAATAAATAATGTAGTTCACATGTTGCGAATACTCGACTGAAATTTGATAGTTAATATTAGTTATGACTACGTGAATACCTAACCGGAATTAACTATTAATATCACATGTATTACTGTAGACTGTCTGAAATAATGACAGATCTCCAAATGATGTTTGGGGCTAAATTGCATGTTGACGCAGCGTGGATGGTGGATTTGAGGAGATTTTTCGTCACATCAAATGAATGGATGGACAAGTGTGGGCTCTGTTGATAGTTGCCCATCCGAGAACGCTGTACATCCACTATGACGAGGATGATACCCATATGAACAGAATGTAGTGGGCGGTGTATATAGATCTGTACGTAGTAACTACTGTGCGTATATAGTCAGTCAGAGCTTTGGATAATTTATGTATACTACGTGCTTTGCAGGCAGGACTTCATAGTATAAGAAATGGAAATCGCGGATAGACCGGATGTCAACAATGAAGTGGATGTACTATGTAATACTCATACAGAATCATCCATGGGTGTCTGGTCCACCGCCGGGAGTGTCCGTTGGTGAATCCGTGGTAATAACCCGTGCAGAAAAAGGGGTTACACACAGTCGAAATTCCAATGAGAAACAGATTAATCTTTACAGTATGTAGGTACAGACGGAGTAATTAATTAATAGATGGACTTAAGTTGATGTGATAAATATTTAACAGGCGGTTTTATACTCTCGCCGGGTATGCGAGCGAGACTAGAGAAACTACTGTAGGCTTAATCCCTAGCGCTGGCGGCCAGTCGCGGGAGTACAATGTATGGGATCCATCGGAGCTGTACATAGTACAGACTGGTCGAAAGAAGGAAGAAAAATAATCCCAACGATTACGGAGCATCCAAGGTCGCCCAGACACGCCACTTGAGCCAAGGGATAAGATGAGCAATGCCTCCGTATGCTCCCGTATACAACCTCCGTACGGAGTGTAGACTGTATGTACATACATAGTCCATTGAGTTCATTGTGCCCTATTTCCCTATTTCGCGTCGGCTAGGGCACAAGAGGGCGTTTCATGTGGCAACTGCTGATCGCATGAAGAAAGCTCTGAATATTCCGTACGCGCCACGATTACAATTTCCACAGTGTACTCCGTAGCCCACCACCGGTCCTTGGGAGGGGGACCACAAGGGGCGCGCAGGGCCCCAAAGTGGCTCCAGTCATGCCGTGTCTGCGTCGAAAGGAGGAAGGGATCGTTTGTGGGGCAAGTGTTGTACCTGATTAGTCATGGAAATACAGTGATGTGATTGGCTATAGAATCAGGTGATTTACCGCCAGGAACAGCACACAAACAAACTGCAGAGAGTACTTGTATTTACAGGTAGATTAGTATGGGGCACCAAGTACCTATGTTCTGGGGAACAGACCCCTAATTTTGTATGTATTGTACAGAAAACATACTCAATTACACCATTTTCCCCAATTACCCCGTAGTAATTGAGTCTTCCTCGTCACTCCATTACACACTCTCCTGTTGATTTGTACACTTTCCCCCCCCTTTCGTTCTGAAAGACTCCCCTTCATCCACATCTTCACACCTTTTCGACGTTCATTACTTCCTACCTGAGGGACGCTCCATTCACTACTTCAAATTTGCAAACTCGACTGCGGCTTTCGCCCAACTCGTTCATCTGATTGTCGCCTTTGTCACTTTTACTCACAACAAAGCCCGATTTAGGGGGTCCCGCTGTGAAACCCTGTCCTTCGCTCACTCCAACTCGTTTCATTGGGGACTCGTGGAATTCCCCAATTTCACTCGCTTATTCATATTTCGTCCCTCCTTTCTCTTCAAGCAAAACAGAAATAACAACCTCATCGTCCGACGATTACCCCCAGGAGTCCCTCTGTTCCGACGAGGCCCTGGCTGATTCGAACGTGACTGTGCTCGAGGTCTCCGTACCGAGTCGAGTGTAGGATATTTCCTGCAGTGTCGACCTAGGTTGCTTTTGCTTTTGCTTCCTCTTTTGATTTTTTTGTTTGATATTCCTATATATCTTTAACATTGTGAAGTTCAAGGGTTACGCGGGTCGTTCCTGGTTCTTCATTTACATCCGCTTCGACTGTGTCTGAAGCGGTACTACTTTCCACCACTTTCTCTTTCACGATCGAGCTCTCGACCGCCTTGTACCCCTTCGAAAGTCGCCTTTCTCTGTCACGATGCGGTTTACCACAGAAACCGTTCTGAGCCTTCTGCTCGTTGTTGGCTCGGTCTCGGCCAAGTCCTTCCATCATATGGCCATTCACCGACGGTCCGGTGGGAGCTTCGTCGGCTGTTTCAGTAGCAAGGGGAGTCTTGGTGATTCCACATCATACACTTTTCAGAGTACTGGATGGTGCTCGGATCATTGCTCTGGAAAGAGCAAATCAGTGTACGCCATGACAGGCGGATCAGACTGCTTGTGTGGTGATTCAACACCTCCTTCCTCGGACAAAGTCAGCAACAGCAAGTGTGATACTGACTGCCAGGGTTTCCCTGATGACAAGTGTATGTTGATGCTGAAACCCCTAACGACTACCAATTACGTGTTACTGATTCAAATCAACTCCTAGGCGGTGGTGATGGATTTTATTCCGTATATAGCTTTAGCGACAGCGATTCTTCGTCTTCTTCGAGCAGCACCACCACCACTGGTGACTCTTCGGCGACTAAGACCCAAGCGGCAGCCGAGTCTGTCTCAACGCAGCCCGGTGGGCATACCGTGATTGTGACCGCTGCCGCCAAGAGCACCAGCACGGGCGACGATAGCTCCAAGGGTGGCGGTACTAACACCGCAGCAATCGCTGCAGGTGTAGTAGTAGGTGTTGTTGGCGTGGCTGCTCTGGCAGGTGGTGGCTTTTTCTTTTACCGATCTCGCAAGCAAAAGGCTGAGGGCGGTGCAGGAACCAGCTTCTCTCGTGACACTCACCAACAGATGTCGGATTCGCGCTTCGACGGATCTTACATGGCTCAACGCCGCCAAAGCAATGGCAGTATCGATGATGACCATGACTTCTCGCGCCGAATCTTGCAGGTCACAAACCCTGATCACCGTTAAGCGTCAAGCCACATTCATACGACCAACCTCCCCTCAACACCTTCACACCTTCTCGCCCGTTGCATCGCGCGTGTCTAACGCCCCTCTTCTCCCATCCGATATCCTACCACTTGAGAGATCTTTTATTTATTTTTATTTTCTTGCTTCCCTTATTATACTTTCCTCGGGTTATTTTTTAGCGGAGTCATGATATCCGAAAGACATACGGCTCGACCCGGTTCGGTGTCCATACTTGGTGAATTTAGTTTTGAAATTTGTTTCTATTCTGATCGTGCCTCTCACGGATGATAAGAATTTTTCACGGCGCTCTGTCTGCGCCCTGTGCTCTGCGTGAATGTAACGTCAACCCGCGAGTCCGACCTAAATAAAAGATCCCTTTACAAAATCCAGCCATGCGCGTCAAACCAGCCATTCACCCAAACCATGAGATATCGTCTCCTGGACCCAGGAGATTGGTGGGATCTCTAGTTTCCGAAAAGGCGTTACCTACCAATTTTCTTCTCGGTTCTACCAACGCTCACTCGAGCAGATTGTCCTTCTCTTACGATTTCCTTTTCTCGATTCCTTTTCAGCCTCCCATTCAGTCGGTCTGAGCAATATCAAGTTTGCTCAGCCATTCTTTTCTTTCTAGGCGTCTCGGAATGGCGCTGCTAGGAGGAAAGATGAATAAGTTTGTATTTAATGCGAATGGAAATGCACATCAATTTATATATTGTAAATCAGCTTGAGCGTCCATCCTTGCTTCCACCAGGTGTAAGCTAATCTCCGACGAACGACCGAATGATCTAACCATTTCAGCAAACCTCTGCTGCGACCCGGATTTTGGCTTCAATATGAAGTTCAAGATCCTCGGTAGGATGTATGCTCAATGTCGACCTTCAAGTTTTATTCCGATATCGATTGTCTCTCATGAGCGTAAGTGGTATATGATCAAGTAAGTCTTTCCCTCACTTGTTGGAGGTGTGATGACTTTCAATAGAGACTGATTGTTGAAGCTAGCTTTCATATCAGCGCCTTGTATAATAAAACCATAGCGGGTTTATAACGTCTGGCTGGTATCCAATCTGACATTTCGGGGTCCACATTCAATTCATTGAAAGTCCTCTCTGGACTCTGATCAAACCATCGAAGGTGATCATTACGCTTATAATATTACATCGAGAGCTTTAGTTACCTGAATATTTGCACTTCTGATACGTGCGGAGTTGGGATCGCGCAGTCATCTTGTACTGCACTTTTACACGCAGACTTCACACCGATCAGTTGCCCTTCACCTCCGGCGAACTTTGTAGTCCAAACATATGCCATAAACGTCTCTATAAGTCCGTTCCAACTTGGGATAACCCCGCGTGGAGATTCGGTCTCTGTTCGACCGAATTACGCTTGATGGGCCATAGCGCTGGAGTCAGTGCGTTCATTCTGGGAACCATACTCACCTTTCTATCAGTTTACACTAGCACTAGCAAGCTCAAAGCTAAGTGGTTAAGCCTTTCGGATGTAAGACCGATGCCTATCTAATTGCAACCTCCAAGTTATAGCAATGTAACAATCCCCTGCCGATCTTCATCGCGGAGAAATACAAATATACCCCATTGGCCTCGCCAATACACATCACTCGACTTCAATTGTTCAATTGAGCATAGTAGTAACTGCTGTACCGATATTCTACCAACCAGCCTCACTATGGTCCGCATTTCCCATCTTCTGCTGGCCCTGGCAGCGATTTCCAATGCTGCCCCTTCATCCTCATCTCGGCAAACGTGCAGACAGGTTCAGTATAACTTTCCCAAGAACACGAACAAAAACGATCCTCGAGCCGAAGCTATAAAGCAGGCCTATGCGCGCGAGTGGCATGAATATTTTAAATTTGCATTTCCAAATGACGAGCTACTGCCCCTCTCTCACAATTATACCAATGATCTCTTTGGATGGGGCGCCAGTGTCGTCGACGGAATCGATACTGCTATCATCATGGGACTTACAGATATTGTGGAGCAACAGCTCAAGCATGTTGCGTCTGTCGACTTTACGTAAGTGGAAGATGAGATAGTTATCCTGCTCAGCCATGACAAGTTTGACTAACATCTGTACAGGAAGTCTACTGATATTGTTAACTTTTTCGATGTCAATATTCGTTATCTCGGAGGGTAATCATTTCATGTTGCTTTCTTCAAATCGTATCAGGTACTAATTCTATATCTATAGTCTCCTGAGTGCATATGACTTGATCAAGAGCGGCCACTTTCCTAATCCTTATGACGATGACCTTGTTGAAGCGTTGCTTTCGCAGGCTAAATCCTTGGCTACTGCTATAAGCCCAGTCTTTGATACAGCTACCGGCCTCCCTGCTTCAACTATGAACTTTTCGACTGGTGAAATTATGAAGAGCACGACAACTGTCAATGGGACCACGTACAACAGTACTAATACTGCACAGGCTGGCACTATGATTCTAGAGTATTATCGACTCTCTGATCTGACCGGAGATGAATCATTCCGTCAACATGTACGATTGAACCTTTCGTTGTTGCGTTCATGATCCTAGATACTGACTCTGAGAAACATAGGCTCGAAAAGCCGAGGAATATTTGATAAAACCTAAGCCTGCTCCAGCCTTTCCAGGCTTGATAGGGACCGAGCTGGATACCGAGACAGGCAAGTTGATTACACTTGATGGTGGTTGGCAAGCTGGTGTCGACAGCTTTATCGAGGTAAGTAGTAGCGAATAATAGCTTGGTATCGACTGACAATTCCAAGTATCTTATCAAAACCTACATCTACGATCCCGCGGACGATATGGTGGAGCAGCTGCTAGATTTCTGGCTTTTGGCCGTTGAATCTAGCAAGACGAACATTGCACTCAGCCCATATCACCATCCTGAACTCACTTTCCTATCACAGCTGGACCAAAATGGCACTATCATGTCGTCGATGGATGATTATGTGAGTTGGTAGCTTCCCAGGCGAAACCAATGACTAAAACTGACACTTTCAAAGGCTTGCTTTGCAGGTGGAAACCTCCTGCTCGGTGGAGCGTATCTTGACCGGCCAGATATCTTGGAGCTAGGCGTCAAAGTGACTGACAGCTGCCACTGGCTGTATAACACGACTGTCACTGGTCTTGGGCCATCAAGTGAGCCTACTTCTTGCCAAACTGTCCAAAACTTTCTCCTGGAGTTAAGCTAATACTTCTCAGCGATTGCATGGTACAACGAGCACAACAAAGCCTACGACAACTCTTACAATACAAACTCTACTACCCTCTCCTACGCTGCTAAGTACGGATACTTCATTGAAGACCCATCATACCGCTCATACCCAGAACCAATCGAGAGCTTTTGGTATGCATACCGCATCACAGGCGACAAAAGGTGGCAGGATTATAACTGGGAAATTTTCCAAGCATTGAACACCACTCGATCGAAGTCGGTTCCTTACGCTGAGATCAGTGATGTCAATGCCCCTTTCGGCGGTGAGCTGGTTAATTATGTATCTAGGTATGTTCATTTAAGATTATTTGAGTCAGGTCCTGGTAGCTAACTTGGGGGATTGTGTAGCTTTTACTTTGCTGAGGTCCTCAAGTACCTCTATTTGACCTTCACGGAGCCGGATGTTGTTAGTCTGGATGACTTTGTGTTTAATACTGAGTGCCATCCTTTCCTCAAGAAGACGCCATGCAAAGGTTCTGGACAGTGAGATATAACTTGACATATATGGATCAAAGGCTATCATAACTTGGAGGGGCCCAGAATAATCCTGCGAATTGGCGTCGACGTACAACCCTTCCGATTTGGATTGGCAAGATGAAAACGCAATTTAGCTTGATAGAGAGTTGTTGTTGGCTAATTGTGATAAATGGGAGGTAAATTTAAGTCACTGAGAATATTGATTCGAGAAATTGCATCTCGAACCTTTGAAAAATGCTTGTTTACATTTCCTTCTAGTACTGAGATACAGTGATACTTAGCTGAAGGTCGATAGCAATAGAAGTGAACAAATACGTTGGATCTGAGTGCCAACTCGTGAAAGAGAAGAAGCGTTACTATTAGAAATGAATTTTGAACGTGATAGGAGGTAAGAAGAAAACGGTGTTCCTATACCTAGTACTACTATATATCTATGATATATCTACCGTTAGCCAGGGGGTGTTCCAGGGGCAGACACATAGTACTTGTACACTACTGACTATTATTTAGATACATATAAGGTACTACTCGTAGTACACGACTGCCACCAATTACTAAATCCTGGGATGTGTGCAGTATGAGAACACATAACTATCAATCTTGATATATGAACCGATATATATGTGAATTCCATTGCGGTTTTTGATACAGGTGAAGAGTCTCTTTGAGCCTTTCCCGGAGAGAATGAAGCTTAAACTAAAGAAAGGTCATCTTGAATAAATGTAAAATCCCTCAGTAATGGGGTAGAAACCACTACCAGTATTACTATACTTACTTCTTGTCATCATCCATTGAATCCTTTTCGATGCCTACGACTACTAGTATACTACTTAGTAGGTACTAACCCAATGTGTTACAAGAAGTTACCAACCTAAGGTACAACTTAAAATCCATAGTTGGCCACCTGAACAACCTAACTCGACCTTACTATCCAACTTGAATTCCCCCATTCACAGCTTCACCGCTGGGGTGCACAATGAACCCCGAAAAATGATGGCCCTTCGTCCCCTCATTTGCATGACATCAGGCATCAAGACCGGAGACGTTCACCAGTCCGCTCCGGGGATTTACCGATATAAAAAAAGCCTCTGAGGTCATCCAAGACCAAAGAGAAACCAACAAGTACTAGCCTAGCGCGAAGAGCTCCAACTATGATCGACCTTCAAGCCAACGGCGGTTACAGGATACAATCCTTCGATTCCGACCATATGGTCATGAGGGTATGCGGGATTCACGACTAGCATGCAGGAAAAACATCAGAAAAAATATCATTAAAACCACGTCGCGAAGATGCCACAGACGATGATCGTTAGTCGAAAGCGGCTAGAGGTGCACGACTCGAGGAAGGCCAGATAAATCATTCAATTTGGTCATTCCAGGCGCCCTACTAGTACTAGCAGTACTCCGAGGCATACAGCTAGGCACTACATAATTGCCACATTAGTAGTTCATATGATAGGCTGCTCTACTAGGCTGCTCTGGATGTGGGGGATCGAGATATACGAGGTCTAGCCTACAACTATCTACTCACTCAACAAATTACCTCCCAGGCATAGAACCAAAAAGCCGATTCTAATTCAAGTAAATCGGATTTCGGAGACGGAGACGGTTATTTCCACATATACCCTTGCTCAAAGCATAAAGGTTGACTCGGTGTTTTCGGGGCTTATATCGGGTTTAGGTTTTTAGGTATTAGTAGGCCGCGTTTGCGTTGTCAGGTTGACAAATCCAAATATCTCCGTAGAAAAAAAAGACAAACATCCAGTGTAGCACGACTGATCAATACACGGTGTATGTACAGTAGCTGCAACGCTACTGCATACCGCTTAAAGATACGTACCTAAATTCTCCCACTGGGCTGTGAGACGTACTTGTCTCCACGAATGGTCTTCGCTCCTCGAACCAACAGCGCTAACGGCGATGACTCGGACGCGCAGACCCAACACCAAGGATGTGATGTCATTGCGCAGGCAGCCAGTGCTTGCTGGAGGAGCATGGCGTCAAGGGCTTGAGCTAGATCTCCCTTTCTTGCATTTGTCTGGTGCTTTTTAATGCAGCTAAGGCATTGATTGGGAAGGGTGGCAGTGTTTGATTCGTTGCTTGAGGGAGTTGTTGGTTTTGCTGGTCATGCAACGCAATCGGAGCTCGGGTCTCGAAACAATATAGACGAATATGGAGATGAGGATGCTGATGGTTAATATTGTTAATTAGGGAGATATACCCTATTTCAAATAATTGAATACGTACAATTAGAGGTACATCTTTTTCAAATTCTCCGGTTTCAGTTAAACCAGCTAGTAACGTATTCAAGTTGACGTTGATAATTCACCAAATGGATTTGAGTATATGTGCATACCTGGTATGTATATTTTGATTTGACTTGTAGACATCACTGGGTATTTCACAAGGTGTGAAATCTTTGCTTCCATCGCTACTACGTCAGGGTATAGCTACGATGTATGAGTAGACCGCCAAGTTTCTATCCTGGTCTCTTACGCACACACTACGAAGTCCAGTTTCCTGCAATTAAACCATCCATATACCACAATCCATGGGTGATGTCCATCTAAACCATGATACTTGGATTGACTAGATTACCGTTTGAAGATCTTCAACTGGCGCGCGATCCTGGTATGTACATGGGGTTAGAGGAAGATGTCCGCGGTTTACCCCGAGGTTCTCCGACTCCATAAATCGCAAAACACACGCTTTTTCGAGGCTCGCAACTCCATCACAAGACCATGGAACCAAATTAATGTCTCACAGATGAAATTCTCGCAGGATTCGCAGGATCTTCCCTCCAGATTATCATCCGCATTAATGGATGAATCTCGGTCCCGACAGATTCTTCGAACCATGGTTGTCGAGGTGAACGTGGAGCTTTGTGGATACAAAACCCTAATCTCCTTTTGTTTGACTTTGCCTTTCTTTGTCGTCCAGGAACCCTCGTCCACCTAACTGCGACTGGTGTGGATCGCCACCATTGTGGTTCATCTGATAGGCAGACCGTTTTGAATGATGAACGCCAAACCTACCATGTTGAGAGTGGCTGGTGACCGCTTCGATGAGAGAACAGACTTTGCGATCTATCTTGGGAACAGATTGGATTTCAAATGGGTACCCGAACTCCGACTCCATTCTTTGTACTGTACAGACCAGCTTGACAATGTCGATCAAGTGGAAGTCAGAGATTGAAATGCACGCAAATAGTGGTCCATCATCCCGGTCATTTAGCTGAGATTGACCGGTTTGATATTGGGAAATTCGTGGCCGACCGTGAGAAGACCCGCCAACCAGAAGGAAGAACAAGCGAATTGAAGCGAGAAGTGCGAAAATCTGACTCTACAGTACTTTCAGGAATCAGCCCTGTCTGAAATAGTAATTTCAGATGGGGAATATCCCGATACCCCGACGGCACATAATTTCCCCCGTATGTACTACCAACCTTGGGAGTACTTACTAGTATTACACTGAGTCCATATCCTACTCCGCACTGGAGACCCAGTGACTAGTCTCTACTGCGCGGTATATATGGCGATGCATGTCGGTATCGCGTCAGAATCAAAGCTGAAACACTAGTAGGATCAACAGGTAGCTGATTCGGGAGTATAGTATGATGGCCGATCGGCGATCAGGTTCTTCGTGCGGTCTCGAGCATGAATGCAGGTTTACAATGGTTAACTCTTTGCCATTTTGGGTGAAGGAATGCTCTAAAGGCGAGTTAGTGCCAAATGGGAGATTGAGGAGGGGAAGATATAAATAAACCCTCCTCCAATGATCAACATGCTCGAGGCACAGTCCACGTGTGGTGTACTCCGTAAGCAATACTGAAACCACGTTACAGACCAGTCGCATCGCAGCTATCTACCAACAGTTACCATGACGAGCTTAGTTCGCAGGATTTGTGCAGATGATGGCTGGAGTACTGCAGTAGTGTGGACAGGGATTCTCTACACTAAATTAGTACAGTACTACTCTTCCTCCTTAAGTTCTACGACTAAATAGTTACTAGAATTGGTATACTGGCATACTACTTGTAGTAAAGTAGTAACTATAGACATGAGCTGAGATACATAGTCCGGATCAACCCCTGCTAGCCCACCTCCCAGCTGGTAAGAGTTCGAAGAGCCGTTTCATCCAATGGCATTACTTATCTCCTTACAAGTGCGGATCCTGTAGATTGGGATTTACGTGCTAAGGATGGTCTGTTCCACAGCCAACTCCCATTCCCGATCCTTTCGGCCATGTGGACAAGCAGGGATGCGGATCCTGCCGAGCCAACGGCGCGACTTTTAGGGAAATAAGTGAGAATGGACCTGGACCGCCCGCAAAAAGGCGCAAAAGCATACTCCGTGCTGTATGTATGCTGTATGGAGTACCTCGCAAGTTGATGGGCTGAAGCATGCTCGGCCATCGGGTAAATCGTCGTCATTCCCGAAATGAGCTGAAAAACAAGATGAAGCAGGAACAACACAATCATTTGCTACTCCCCTCCCTTTCTTACGCTCCATGTCATTTCCATTCATTATGGTCTGGCTGGCCCCTCTTTATGATATTGTTCAGCCCCCTGACTCCGTGCATAAGTCCCTAACTAGGAACCCCGTTGGGATGGTTGCACAAATCCTTAGGAGATACCGGCAAACCCGGCAAACCTCTCGAAGAAGTGAATAATGACTCGGAATAAGAAAAAGAAAAGAAAAAGCCACCTGCAAAAGGGTCTCCTCACAATCAGGCGGTGCATATCTTGATTCGGATAGGCAGAAGCCCGAGGAACCAACAGTTAACCGTTATTCTCATTGGTTCACCTCTCCCAAGCTCGTATGTGACTGTGACTTGTTTTATTACCCCTGAGGCATCTTAGTGATAGTCTTCAGGCGGGACATAAGTATGCCTTGCGTTGGTCACTTCTCTGATCAAATTCTGCAGCCTTTGAAACATTTGACCTCTTATCATTCTGATGAGAAGCCCTATACGACATGTGACTGGATACCTCGCCAGACTCAGGTGTGTATAGTGCTTACGTTACCTCCCTATGAGGCATAGAGTACGTACGTACTCCCCATGTATGTACATACGAGCCGAAGATTACAGGTACATGTAGGCTATACTCCACTAGGTAATCTGTACATCCCGACGCCTTGTGGGTGATTTACTGTTTAAACTCTGCCAGATTCGGCGCGGGGTTTAGAGCGGGAGTCCCTTTCTTGCTTGGCATTGGTCCTAAAAGAGTTCGACGTGGCGTACGGAGTACATAGTGGTAGTAGCTTCGTCTAATGGTCGATGGAGGTCGATAGATCATTATATCGAGGACGGAGTACGAAGTACAAAGTTCAAAGATCCACAGGCACTGAACATGATGTTTAATCTGGGGCGTTTCCATTCTCCATGACTATGTTTTTCATAGATAGCCATTTTCAAGCTATTATTGGCATTGCCTCTACAATAGTCAGGCTGTGTTGTTCTTCAAGCTCTGTCCTTTTATTGGCGCTAAATACTCGGGCGTTACTATTTGCCACGGTCTGATCTGTGCTGATATTGGGGATGAGTTGGCCACGGCCAAGCAGTTGTACATCCATGTATACGACTATGTATGTAAGGATATCTTCCGTGCTGGTTCCCCGACAAGAAGTATAGCTTCAACTACGGAGTACCCAGAATTAGTACAATGTATATAGAACATGATCTTCGAGACAAACGCAATTTCAGTCGGAACTGACTACTATTTTGGAGGACCAGCCGGTATGGTATGCCTTGGGATCAATAATAATTTGTGTTACGAAATGATGGCAGTGTCTATTAACCCCGGTCGCGAAAATGTATGCTGTCAACATACCTCGTACCTTTTGTCCAATCATACAGAACTGGGGTTTTAACAGAGCATCGCTGATCCATAGACAGTCATTGGCCCCGCGATGCAGATCGATCTCTTTTCTCGGGGCGATGCTTGGCCTTCGTAAATGCACGAGTCGGTCTTCTACACACATTCGACAAACTCTGGTACTTTACATCGAACTGTATGTATGTTGTTTCTTCAAGTCTCATGCGTTCAACCAATTTTAACCCCCCCCCCCCCCCCCAAAAAAAAAAATTTCCCTTTCTAAAAAAAAAACCCCTTCTCTTTCTCCCCCCTTTTTTTTTTCTTTTTTTTTTTTTGCCAGACAACTCCTTCAGCCGATGCGGCTTTGATTAACTGTTATGGACTGGGTATCTTACGGCCCGCCACGATACCCACCTGTCGGCGCCGCTATGCCTTCTCAGGAGGAGGATTTGCCCTCTGTCCGATTTAAACCGCGTCGATCTAATATTCTCATCTCTTTGATGTGATTCAACCTCCTGGGAGCTTCTGTCGCAAGTTTATGACTCGTGATGCCTATGGGAACATCAAAACCGGTTTGCGTAAATTGTAAGCTTCGCAAGAAGAAATGCGATAAAGTGCGGCCGCGCTGTGGATACTGTACTCGGTACGTCGACGCTCATTTTGACAATGATGGCAATCCTTATCGCTGCCACAGGAAAAATCTGGATTGTCAGTCCTCGAAGGAAACCGAACCTGATCAATTGAGACGCCTGCCTTTGATCACTAGTCGGGCTATCAGGTCGTCCTTGCTCCTCGCCGAGACTTTGTCGGCTGTCTTGCAATGCGCACCGAACAGCCTTCACTCCACGGTATATCTCCAAATTCTTCGAATAATTCGCCTGTCGGGCCAAACTATAGACGATATAGTATGGCGATATTTCCGAGGCATACATTCTTTCATACCAATACTATCAGCCTCGCAGTTCCACGAACAACTGACCCATTTGGCGGCGTCACCCTCCGCTGCGTTTTCCGTATTGCTAATGTCGATGGCCTTGGTGACTTATCATCCTAATCTGGGAGCTTCAGGCTCTGCGTTGAATGAAGAGACCTTCTATATTACAGTAAAATCTGTCTTTGCACAAACACTGGCGTCATTCCCAAACTCTCTGCACCTAGTTCAAGCTGGCATCATCGTCGCGACTCATGAGTACGCCACTCGAAGGATTTCAGAAGCTCTTTGCACCATTAGTATATGTGCTAGAATGGGATACGCTACTGATCTCCACTTGATTGTCCAAACGGAAATACCGGGCCACTTAAGACAACCGTCAGAGAAAATCAATACGTGGATGGGCGTTGTGATACTCGAAAGGTCAGCGCTTGAACCCTATTCTCTCATTTAATACTTGTCGCCTAAATAAAATTAGGACAATATTATGCGAGACAGACGTTTCTAGACAGCCTATTATTTCCCGATTTCCGGAGGGTGATATATCATTTCCAAGGGACCATAATTCTGAGTTTGATTGGATTTCATTCAGCAATACGCTCTCCAAAGTTTCTCCACATATTGACGATTGCGACGGGCTGGCCAGAGTGATTCAGGCCGTGTGGCTCTTGGAACAGGTATTTGAAGCATCTAGAGAGCCGGATGTCGATATCCAATTGGCCACGCTTGAGCAGCTAGATCATTCGCTACGAGAATGCCTTGCTCTAGCAATGGAACAGTCTAGAGGGCGATGGGGGACTTTCTGTACGGCCAATGCTATTACTTTCAGGTACGCGTGGTACTATTATTTGATGGTGGGCTGAAAGACCGCTATGATTGTCCTAACCTAGCTAAATAGGGCACTCTTCATCCTCCACCAGATGATCATTAGCGGAGCGGGTGATAGGCGTTTGAGCTCCCATATCGCACTTGAGAGTACGATCAACATGGTAAATGACATTGCCATAACCCAACAGAATATGACGCTCGCGGAGATAGATACTTTACCACCGAGTCGGGCCTTCATCATCAGAGCAGCGTTATCTTATATCGATGAATTTGGAACGGACCCTGATCGGTGGGATTCCGTTCGCACAGATTTTGGGTCTGCTTTAGCAATGTTCGATACGCGCTGGAATACAATGACTTTCCCGAGAAATGCAGTTTAGACAGTGCTTCAGCAACGATACTTCAGATGATTCACTTTCACTTGTTTTTGGACTGTACCTCCAGATACAGAGACAGGGCTGTCAAGACCTCTTCTACAGACCAATTTGGATCGCGAAGAAACTTTCTTTAGCCTTAAAGGCCGAAGTTCGCAATTTCGTAAATTGCAGGCCCCCATTAAGTGCAAATAGTTGAAGCCCGCCGAGGGGCTGGCTCTTTCGTTTCTGAAGTGAGACATTAAGAATATATTTGTTCAACCATCTGAAAAGCCAGCAGTAACCTAATAAAGGCTGATGCAAGAGACTAGGAGCTGATAAGAGCTGAATGAATGATAGGAGATAAAGCTATCTAGATGCTAGTCATTGAGATGGGGAGCTCTGGAAGACTAAGCCGCCATGGCTCAATATATGAGACTTAACAAATTCTATTTTTTCGACAAAAAGGCTAGTAGCGACAAAAAGACAACCAAGCTAGCATTTTTGCAATGGCCTCGGGCCTCAATGGTAATCGACTCATTTCTTTAGACAAGTAACCAGAACGGAACGAAGCTCAGTCTACATGATTCACCCGGTATAGATCAGAACAATAATCAGGCCCACCAATCCGTTTTTCTGCTCAAGAGACTAACTTATTGACGAAGTCATAAATCGTCTTCTCAAGGTCATTCCACAATGCCAACACGGATGCATCTCCAAATGGTAATATTTGTGCAGAAATCATTCCCGCAACCTTTTTCTCGCGATCACACCACCAAAAGATGTTAGGCATCCCAGACCAGAACACACTTGTCTCCGAGCGACCAGTGGCAGTAGGTGTCAGCATTCCCGCCATAGAATAACCCTGTGGAGGGTTTCCTTCAACCGGATATAAGTCATTGGCTCCATTCGTTAGATCTCTTTTTGCGCCTGTCAAGCCCTGTCGACCAAAATTCGGGAATTGTGGAATTTGGTTTCTGAAGAGCTCTTCAATGTTCTCTTCTTTTAGAATTCGGTATCCAGTACATGGCGAAATTCCTTGGTTAAGCAGGGTCGAAAGAATTTCTGCATATCTTTTCAGCACAAATTCATTATATTGATTCAAGGATAAAAACATACTGCAAAATTCACTCGGCTTCGCCCACAACCCACCGCCACCGCTATTAAAGCATTCTTTCAGTTCAGCTTGAGTCTGAACCTGGAGTGGACGGATAAGTGGTGGATTTCGCAAGCTCAGCTTCCCGTCCGAGGCTCGTTGATGCATACTCACGAGCCGATCTTTCATTGAGAAGCTCGGGAAAAATCCCATCTCGGATATACCGAGGGGAAGAAAGATGTTTTCTTTGAAGTATTCACCTAACGACTGGCGGCTTAGGCGCTCCACAAGTATGCCAGCCCAATCATGACTGATTCCGTATTCCCATCTTTCACCTGGTTGGTGAACAAGGGGCTGGAGCATGTCATTCATATGCCCTGAGAATTCATCATAGCCACCCGGCTTTCTGAGGTCACGTATCGACTCATTGAAGAATGAGTATGTGAATCCAGCTTCCCGCTTTATCAGAATGGGATTCCAATGCCAGAGAAGGGAAGTGGAGATATATTGGAAATGATGGGTTAATCACTTACCAGTGTGACTTAACAACACCCTCAAAGATATTTCTCGGCATTTTGGGACCAAATTGAAATTGCCGTCCTTGCTAGAGAGTACCTGTACGCTCTTGAGTTCCGGCAGAATAGCTTCGAGAGAAGAAGCGTCATCGAGATCTATGAGCCCCTTCTCAACGAGCTGCAAGCAGGCAATGGATGTGACAATCTTTGTACATGAGGCTATCCAGAATATAGATTCCATGTCCATAGGGACTCCGGATCCGATCGCCCGAGTACCTCCTGCATAGGAGAATTGTTCGTTTCCTTGTTCATCAACTATGTTGACAGTAACCCCAGGAATAGAATTGCTGGTTTGAGGGTCACATGCAATATCCACTTTGTTTTGAAGGCCCAATATATCTTGAAGAGGCAGCGGGAACGGCATTATGAAAGATAGACGGTGTTGATGTTCAAGGTCTGCTTGTAAATTCAACAAAACACGAGGACTCTCGCGCCTTTTATGTTGCCGATCGTATAGCTGTAGAGAAGGTAATAAGAAAACAGCACGGAGTAATACAAATTAGTATTCAATCATATGAGAGCAGTTGGTGCAGAGAATAGTGGAAACAATTCTCTGTATGCTGCTAGTAGGAATCGAAAGCTTTCTAGGTTTGGGATGGCGTCGGCCGATACTGGAGTCAAACTTGCTCATTCCCTCGCCTTGGATCAATTAAATTCGAATGTACTATATTCAAAATCTTACGAGGTTCGAGAAATGTAGTGATAGGAAAAGGTTCCACTACTGCTGACCCACTTGTCGCCGCCTCGTGCTACTGGTCTGCTTTGCTACAGGGTGGCGGTACAACCACCACGAATCTGCTCTTATTCAATATCAAATTCTTGCTCTTCATAAGAATACGCAAGATCCAAGACAGACAGACCTGATACATTCTCGGAAGGATGCTGCGAAAAACGTTCATCGATTGAGTATCGGGTTCGACTGAGTACTATCTCACTAGGCTCTAGTAAAATGGCATGGTATCACGACCTACTTTGCATCTCGACAGTTTATATGCAATCTCATCAAAGTGTTGATCCTGCTATATATATGGCATGATATCCACGAAGCGCCCCTCCTCGCTATAGGCGATGCTATCCTTTCTTTTCTCCGCCGCCCTGACTGCTACTCACGAGAAAAGTGTTTGCCATCCAATGGCAGCGCAATTCATATACGCCCCTTGTGAAAGTCGACAATTGTCAGCACATTGGTGGTCGGTATTGCTATGTTTCTCTGCTTGATTGCATTAGTCAGTCTCTGTCGACTCGAGTCGGCGATGTCAATTGCCTCGAGTTGCAGTTTGGATTTTTTTCTGCAGCATGCTACCTAATATTTGATCCCAATGAAGGGCTGGGGGAAAATGAAAGTACGGAGGCCGTAGAATCTGAATGCGAAGGAGAGGAACCTTCCTCTCAGACATGCCGTTTGGGAACGGCATGTCTGCCTGCCTAATGGGGATCTATCCCTGTCTCTGGCCCCGTGGGATATCGTTCCTTTACCCAAGGAGATGTAGATGAGCCCAAATAGGGCAGGGGATACCAATGAGCGAAAATTTCGAGATTGTTGGTCAGGGAAATTGGCAGGGTATTGCACTTTACATCATTCAAGCCAGGTTGGCGAATTCCTCACCCTCGCATCTTTACTTGTAGTCTACTCCTTATATAAATTGGTATTGTTAGCAGCGAGATGAGAATTAACTCTGAACACTGAATCAAGACTAGAAGAGTTGATTTGAACAATGGCTCGATTTAACCAAGAATTTGACAGTAGGGTTATTCACCTCCTAACTCTGGTTAATATGGTGTCGCGCGCCAAACTCTGAAAGAGTACCGAGGAGGATTAATCAGAGAATGCCAAGTTCACGCAGTCAATCTTCGAGCCAGCTAGAATTCGACCGTTAGCAAAGGTACCTATCTAAAGATAGCAACAAAGCCACCCAGGATACTCGGGTCGAATTCCCCCAGCCTGCATAAAAAGTCGTACTATGTACAAATCGAGTTCTTCTGCACAGTCATGAATCAGGGAATTGGTAAATTACAGTCGAAGTATCGGGGCAAATCCCGAGTGCCCGGGGCTACCTTTTGGTAATTTTACTAGGCATTGACCCTGCTGAAGATACTGGATCTGGGCTCCTGTCAAATGCTGATCGACAATGTTTAATTTGCCCAGTCCCACAAGCCACACCGTTTGAGCACCGTTTGCGCGTGAGACCTTACTCTGATCCCTCGTTCAAAATCACAAATGGCGCCCAATCAAGGCAAACTTCAGTCAAAGCCAGTTTGATTGCTCTCTGCTAAAAACTAATTAGTAGCCGTGTGGCAGCTGTCACTTCCCAGGCTTCCGGCGCCACCTCGTAAGTTTGAAGGAAAAAACCTAGAGACATGCCTGTGTGTTCTTTGAAATTCGGTGGATCACACAAAGTCGAAAATTGACTTTGAACGTGTAGTTCGAGGCATATTAGTGAGCCAACCATGTGAGGTTGAATGTTCGGGATCGCCATCGGTTGAATTGAAGAATTACATCACGTCTGGCCCCAACAAACAACTTGGTGCACATTGCTAAGGGGCTATTGCAGACTACCGAGTGTGCGAAGCCAACATGATACGTCCACTTTCAAGTTAGTACACATAGCAATTGAGGTATGTAGTTACAAAGCCCACAGAATTGCACTCACACCGATGAATGTTAAAACCCTTGAAATTCATGGTCTTGATGTACTACATAGTATGTACTGGCATGTAAATATTACTTGGCACTAGAGTTTATTTTCTTTCACCCACTGGTATCCGTTGATCCAGAATGAACCTTCGCGTGGTTCAACCCCAGGTTCCACGTTTCATTCATAGTGCTTATACTGTAGTCTAGGACTTTACAGAGTAGATACATATGAAACATGTGACATTTGTTTCTGGAGTTCCGTATCAACGCACATTCACCGGATTCTCACGGCCCACGACCGGAAATATTTCGCTCCCCAATCGGCTCAATTTCGACCCAGGTCTTTCAGGCCTTTGATAGGTGCATCAGAACTCCACATCCTAGCTCACAAGGATCACCCCTGCGTTAGTCGAAAAACGGTGTACCTTTTGAAAATTTGCGGGAAGGCAAGAATATCAAACCGGAAATGACCAACCGAAGAGGGGCCACGAGCCTCGAGGCGGGACGTACGGGCCACATGGTAAACGACTCGTGGTATTGTGGGGTGCAGATACGGGTCACAACAGGATGCCCTGATGCCCTGGGTAGGAAAGATTGAGAATGATACGAAAGGAACTAAAACAAGGGGCGGCTCGATCCCTTCGAATCAAAACTTCAAGTGCTAGTATGTAGTAGCTCTGTTCAGGGAATCAGTTTCCAATGCTATCTAGATCACGGTATAAACAAAAAAAAAATCATCCATGAGGACGCGGCTTGTCTTTTGTGGTGTGGAGTTGCCATCCATTGACATACTCCACCGATACATTGCCGAATGGGTTTGTTTACCCAGTTTTCAATGGATCACGTCGCTGTACAAGTCGGGTCGAAGACACTCCGATTATGGACCCTTGAAACTCTTTATCACCGAAATTAGATAACTCAAAGCACACTGGTAGTAGTGTTATAAGCTGGAACAATCTCAGGAGGACAGAGTATGGACATGTCTCATTAGGTCCTGTATGGAGAACATAGCCCGGAAGTCAAATCGCTAGAGACAAGTGTGAAGAGTTCCTCCGATCCAGGGGTACGGACACATATGGAGTACAGCAGGCACATCATCTGCGTCGTAGAAAGATCGCCGATAGCGAAGAATTAATACAGTATGGGTTTATGACCGGAGCAAATGCCTGTTTGTGGGGAGAGGCTAGACACAAGACGGATAGGAAAGCCAGAAGGTGGTCCAAGCAGAATTGGGGCTACTGTAAGAGGTGAACTGAGCCAGGATTCTGCCAACGTTTCAGAAAATTCCTTGCGTTTTTGCTGATACGAAGTTTCAGCAATTTCATGCCGATCGCTGCAGTTGTATGTACAGTAGGTAATGTAGGTACTGCATGGTGGCTTGGCATGCAGCGAAGAACCATTGAGTGTACAAATTTTCCCCACCTCCTGACCCATTTGACCTCGGTAGGAAATGGTGTTGCAGAACGTAAAAAAAAAAAAAAAAAAAGAAGGCCTTAAGAGGAATTAAGGGGAAGAAGAAAAAAAAAAAAAGAAAAAGATAAAAAAGAACCCAGATGCAAAATCAAAGAGAAACAGAATTAAAATGCA
>Ga0102593_1001620_pt1 | contig 21094 bp, 17 predicted proteins | sample AraplaCol_mMS_r2_2_FD_76862 | JGI IMG/M metagenome (GOLD analysis project Ga0102593, IMG submission 76862) | Arabidopsis root microbial communities from North Carolina, USA - plate scrape MF_Col_mMS_r2 (SPADES assembly) (version 2) | ecosystem: Host-associated > Plants > Roots > Endosphere...
TCTTTTGTTTGTTGTTCCCTTTGTTTGTTGCTTGTTTCTCCCGCCTATCTCACCGCTTCTTCTCTGTTTTTTTTTTTTTTTTTTTTTTTTTGAGGATGCATCCATATTCTATTCGTGCATGGCTCTAGATTGTTTAATACTATTATTTTCTTCAGCTTTTCGGTACCAAGAGGTCGCCTCAAAAGCATCTTTTATCCATTTTCCTGTTGACCGATACACTAAGCCAGCCTATTTCTCTACAGTAGCTAATTCTGACTGCTGCAGACTAATGTTGAAAATATCAGAGCCGTTTCCTTTGGCGACTACCAACCATTAGGACTACATGACATTGGTGGTCACTGGAATGTTGACATCTTCGCCATGTCGACGGCCTGGATCTGAAACCAACCGAGTCTCATCGACATCGCCTTGCACCAACTAGGGCTGAAGTAGATATGTGGCTTCAGTCTTTTCCATATCACAATGTGGCTCTTTCTGATCCCGAACATTCTGAGCCAAAACTGTCCGTAGTATCGAGCCCTAGTTTCCCAGGTACCTTCGGAATGAGCCAACATTCCAAACAACCACTCTGATGCTAGGAGCATTCCCTGTTCCTTAAGTTGGAGATCATATTCTCTCCACAATTGCACACCAAGATCCCTTCCTAGGCAAGCCCACGGCACTCCCTAGTTCTGGGCAACCTCCTAGTGAATCCCCACAAGGGAGAGTAACCGCCATGAACCTCGACGTCCCATTCCCCAGGTGGCCTCACATTGAATAGCTATGCTTGAGTGCACCCCTTGTTTACATGATGATTTGCCAGCTTCTACTAGCTAAGGCCCAGTCCTTTCTTGGACATCTATGAATATAACCCAACTGATCTGCACCGATACCTTCCCTCGTGTGAAGGCGCGGACAGAGAGGTGTCCTCAGTTGTGATGATTTACTAACCTAGCTAAAACCCTCGAATTGGTTGAGTTTGATCTCGACCTCGACGGCAGCAATGAAGCGCCTTTCTCAGGCGCTGCTGGCGTTCTTTCTTGTGACTGGTATACATGCAGAACTGCAAGGTGAGTCAAAACCATCAACCCATGAAATAAAACTAGACTAAACGAATCAAGGTCCAAACCAGTGCGTTGATATCAATGACGCTTCTCAAGTCCAATCCACGTCCGAAGTGGTAGTTTGGGTGAACGAAGATGGAGATGCTATTCGTACAGAGACAAATCGTCTTCCGGTGTCAACTGAAATACAAGTCACGGTCAGTAATGTTGATACACCCATTCAGACCTGAATAAACAAGCCATTGCTAACCAGTAGATAGCCACCTGCGACAATCTCTCAAGTTCCGGTCTCAACTCATGAACCTGAGACGGTTCGTCTTCTCTCGACGAAGACAGAGACTCGCATTGAAACAGTAACTCAACAATTACCTGCCGCCACGGAAATAGAGAAGAGTGTTCAAGATCATCTTGATGCTCTCGTTCATCCTCCTGCTGCACCTCCTGTGCCTGGATCTGCACCTCCACCACCACCACCACTACCGCCGCCTCCTCCTCCGCCGCCGCCACACCCTGAAGAACCATTGCTGTTACCTCCTGATCCGCAACCAGCACCTCACGATGTGCCTCACACTAAACCGCATCATCACCCGCATCCACATCCCCATCCTGATCCCCCCGTCAAAAAGCGTGACTTTGGAATCTCTTACTCTCCATATAAAGCGGACCGGAGCTGCAAGAATCAAGATGAGGTCAATAAGGATCTACATCGTCTATCTCTATCAGACCATCCTTATATCCGAATTTACGGAACAGACTGCGACCAAACAAAGACAGTAGCAACAGCAGCCCGCAAGTACAAAATGCAGGTATTCGCCGGTATTTACGACCTGTCAGACTTCCCCCATAGCCTCGACGCCTTCGAAGACGCCATCCGAACACCAGATGGTAAAACAGACTGGTCTGTCTTCCATACCATCGCCGTCGGCAATGAGCTCGTCAACGGCGGAACCGCAGACCCAGGCGAAGTTGCCGGCGCAGTTAAACAAGCTCGTACTATCCTCCGAGGGAAAGGATATAAAGGCCCAGTCGTAACGGTCGATACTTTCTCCGTGCATCTCAAACATCCGGAACTCTGCGAGGCATCAGACTATTGCGCAGCAAATTGTCATGCTTTCTTCGACGCTAATCAACAAGCTCACAATGCCGGGCCCTACGCCTTGGAACAAGCACACTCAGTCTCCGACGTGGCAGGCGGCAAGCGAACTATCATCACTGAATCAGGCTGGCCACACGCTGGCGAGTCGAATGGAGCTGCAGTGCCCTCACAAGAGAATCAGCGCGTTGCAATTGAGAGTTTACGGCGGAGTTTCGCGCATAGAAAAGAGGATCTTGTTCTCTTCACTGCTTTTGATGACATGTGGAAGGAGGATAATCGGTATACCTTCAATGCGGAGCGGTTTTGGGGGATTTATGATAGATAGGTGATTTTCTTTTCCTGTGGTTCGGGGGCAATCTTTGGATTTTTGCTTTTTGTTTGGGGATCTTTGCATCTTTTCGTTCTGTTTTGCATGGCGGCTATATATCTTATGTTCTCCGAGTGGCTGTCTATAGTACTCAACTCAAGCATCATACCGGATTTCTATGATCAGTTCAAACATTAAATTTACATGTATTCTTGTATGGATACAGTGATCTTGCCCCACAAACCTAGCAGCATTCTTTATGATCTTGCCACACAAGCCTAGCAGCATTCTTTATGATGTTGCCTTCAGACGAAGTCGGTTAGACGATGAGGACGAGTTCTTTAGCGGGCTTTGAGATAGTAGAGTGGTATCTATGATGCTATTATCGTACGGAAGTTGAAGTCATAACACGAGAGAAGAAGAAGCTTTCAGCCAGATTGCACACCTTATTTTGCACAAAAATGTAGATCCTGTTAAGCAGCTCTTCGTCGACTCCTCGAACGGTTGTTGCTTTGCTTATTCTTCTTGAATCTTTCAAGCCAACCGCCATCCATCGAAAGCTCGACAAGCGCCTTCTGATTCGGTGGGAAATCCCAGAAATGATTCTTCTCCTGCAAATCCTCCGAAGAACGACTTCTCGCTTGCAAATGTGTTCTACCCTGGCGCTCAATGTCATGCAGAAGTGCAATGGTTTCTCGTAAAGGGTGAACACCATGTAAGTCCATATCATGCAAGAATGATACCACACCGGGGAGATCACGGCAACCATGCCAGTAGAAATGAACCATTTCATGGAAAAGTTGGGGCGACGCCCCGAGAATGGCAGATGAGCGACCTTGGGCTTTTATGCTTGCGCGGAATTGGCTAATAAGTTGAGAATCGGGGAAATGCGTGTTGAGAAGACGGAAAGCCATTAGGAGGGCGCGTGGGTATAATTTAGTGATAACCACACCAGCTGGGATCATCGGCGGAATTGTAACCGCATTATGAGACGCGGGAGTCGGTACATTTGCTTCAGATTTCTCGGGAATGGATGATTTTGCAAAATCACCACCCTCCATATAGTAAAGCATGGAAAAGATGTGTGTCTTGCAGACCTCCCAGACTGCCATATCACCTTTGTTCGCTTCAATCGCCTCGAATAGAGCGCGCTCAATGACACGCGCCTCTCGCTCGGAAATAAGTTTCACGGCCTCTCTCATAGAAAGTGGACGTTCGGCTCCAATGGATGCTGGTGGAAGACCGAGCTCTTCGCGGGAAAATATGGCTTCGTCCATAGGCATGTCTTCGATTTCTTCGGAGCCACTAACTGCCCCATCTTGCAGATTTTCGAAATTAATATCATCAGACTGTTGAATTGCATTGTCTGGAGCAGCTTCTGGCGACTTTTTTGGGGTTTGCCTAGCAGCCTTTTGTTGCGCATTGCCATGGATTATGCCCCCAAATAGTTTCATCAACTCTGCTATATCACTTTGTTTTGCGCTTTGCTCCGTCGTATTCTGCGTGACGGAATCCTTTCCAGAAACATCATCGTTCAGCTGCGATAGAAGTTTATTAAATGCCGCTCTCTCCTTGGAAGTCACCGATTTGAACTTTTCGGGTGAGTTTGAACGTCGTGAGGCAGAAGTGCCTCGCCTACGTAGATGGTTTCTTCGAGATTGATGACTACCGGCGGATTTTGTGGTCGATTCTGAAACGGATCCATCGGCATCGGCATCGGCATCGTCGTTTACTTCGAAGTCTGACGTTCTCGTGGAGAGTGTCCGTTGAAGACGCGGAGTACACGGTCTCTGGAAAGATCTTAATACCGGTGAAAGGGTCCGTGTTTGATAGAGGAAAGGAGTGGCCGTATTCGCCGTTGCTGATAGCAGTAATGCGCGCGAAATATTCGTCGCCATTGAGAATCCGAGACCAAAGAGCACAGACTGAGATGTTTTTGGAAATTCCTGTTGGCGCAACAAAAAGTTCGAGATACCATTTAAACACACGTGACTTCGCGTTGTTCCCGTCGCGTTTTGCCCGCGCCGTTCGTTGTGTCGCTTTTGAACCAGCCAGTTCATTCCCATCGCAATCTCAGCATGACCAAAGAATTGTCGGAATTCGAGAAGCAGCGTCTTGCGAATATCGCGGAGCGCGATGCGTTGCTTAAGAATTTGAAGCTGGAGGCGCAATCAGCAGGTTTCTATGCCGGTCCCAAAGCACCAGGTAGCAATGGCCAACCGAAGAAGAAGAAGCCTGCGCCGAAGCGGGTGAAGGAGGAGGATGAATCGAATCTTCCTCGTCGACAGTCGTCTCGAATTCGGGGGCTTACGGCTGATAGTGAAGTTGCGAAACGCAAGGCAGAGGAAGATTATCAGGCTATCAAGGAAGCAGAACGCGCAAAGAAGATGCGTCGCACGGATTCCTTTACGCAGAATGATATGTTTATTGCCGGGCAAAAGCTCACGGGAGATAGCCTGATTGGCGTTGATGTTGTCACCAAAGGCGTTGCTGAGCCCTATGTTCGTACCTTTGGCGACGATGATATCAAGGAGACAACCGACAAAGATCTAAAGGCGCTTCGCGAGGAAATGAATAGTCTGTCTCTTTGGGAGGCTTGGGACCCGCAAAGTACGATACTTCTCACGAGATTCTTGTGTGCTATCTGCAGGTTCATCATTGGCTGACATTCAAATCACCAGGAATCAAAATTACACCCGAGCGAGTCTATGCAATGACCTTTCACCCCTCTGAGACGAAGCCCCTAATCTTCGCTGGAGATAAAATGGGCCATCTCGGTATTTTCGATGCGTCGCAGGAGAAGCCAGAGGTTAACGACGAGGATGAGGATGATGATCCAGACCCAGTCCTCACCACTCTCAAGCCACATACTCGAACCATCTGCAGTATGATGGTTCACCCTTCCAAGCCAACCCATTTATACACCGCGAGCTATGACAGCTCTATCCGTGAACTGGATCTTGAAAAAACGACGTCTGTTGAGAAATACGCGCCTGAATCAACCAGTGATGACGAGGCCCTTTCTGGCGTCGATATGGCCGCGGATGACCCCAATACATTGTACTTCACCACTCTCAACGGTGGATTTGGCCGTTACGATATCCGAGCTCCTATTTCAGAGAAAACAGTCTCCGAATGGCAATTGTCAGAAAAGAAAATTGGTGGTTTCACTCTTTGCCCTTCACAGCCTCACTACTTTGCTACCGCAAGTCTTGACCGGACTATGCGACTTTGGGATCTACGCAAACTGTCACACAAGAACCCTCTCCCCGTGGCAATGCATGAGAGTCGACTCTCCGTCTCCCACGCGGCGTTCAATGCCGCAGGTCAAATCGCCACGTCCTCTTACGATGATACATTGAAACTTTATGATCTTGGGGCTAGGGGCTTTTCATCCTGGAAGCAAGGCCACAATGTACCTGATGACGAGTTCAAGCCTGACACGGTTGTGAGACACAATTGCCAGACCGGTCGATGGGTTACTATGTAAGTTTTCGGTTTATCCTCATATATCTTTATCCTGACGACAAGATACTAATGTTACGATAATCTAGTCTTCGACCTCAGTGGCAGCTGAACCCCCAGTCGCACATACAGAGATTCTGTATTGGTAACATGAACCGCTTCGTCGATGTCTACAGCGGCAATGGTGATCAGTTGGCCCAGCTGGGAGGTGAAGGTATCACTGCTGTCCCTGCCGTGGCTGTCTTCCATCGCAGTAAGAACTGGGTTGCCGGTGGTACTGCCAGTGGTAAGCTGTGCCTCTGGATGTAGGTTACACTATCTCACCTTTTCTTCATTTTATGGGGTGCCGAGTGAACATTATTTTTTGGTATGGTGGACTTTTTATGTGAATTGTATTACACAAGCTGGGCTCAATTGTTTCGTAGCAGCCTGGAGTTTCTTGGAGGATTCGCTATTATGTTAGAATTTCAACTTGTACATATAGGATCATCGTATGCGATTCTCTATCTCTTGCCTCCATGTAGTGTCCAACTTCAAGTTCAGCTGTAATGATGCCTACCGCTCAGATGGTAGCCCAGTCATTCGAGTTGAGCTTCTAGGTAGAAGCTTTTGTAGGTACTAGTCTAGGTAGGCTAGTCTGAAACGGTGCAGTGTTTACATTGAACCAGATGTGTACCCATCAATACCTATTGATAGTAGCAAGATGCTCCCGATTTACAGTGAACTTCGTCTAGAAAATACTACAACTAGTAGTAACCACTATGCATTGCAAGAAGCATTATGGCAACTTGAACGAGAACAAAAGTCCATTCCGTCTAGTTGTAGAGTATCAAGTTGTATATACAGGTTCGCTATCCACTCCAAGGAAAGCCGCGAAAGCATGTTGAGAATAACCTCAGAACAAAGCACAAATAGTCGTGCCCCATTTCAAAAGCCAGGGCACCCCAATCCGTATAAAGAAATTTGTCTTCTTTTTGTGTCGCGGCTCCTGTACGCGTTTTTCCAAGAGACGGCCCAAAGGCGAGGCATTTATGAGAGGATGGCTGTGAAACCTGAAACAAGAAAATAGAGAGGAAGGGTATCAACACCGTGATGTATGCTGCCATGAAATTGAGAAGGACTGAAGAAGGTGAAGGGGGGAAAGCGGGGCAATGAAGTGAAGAGGAGGAAATGAGATGAACAGAAAGGGAGCAGCGTGGATTTCATGAGCACATATACGGAGAGAAAGAGAAGAGAGAGAGAGAGAGAGAGAGAGAGAGAGAGAGAGAGAGAGGCAGAGAGATGACATAAAACCATTGGTCGTCTGAAATCAGAATTCGTTTCGAAGGTCTTCATGAGAATGGTGGGATTGATCGCGATCTTTCGCTTTACGTCGGGATGGAGCTGGGACAAAGTCGAAGAAGCGATATTTGCTGGAGGTCTCCTTGGTGATACTTGACCGGCGAGCCTTGGAAGTTTCAGAATATTCCAGTGAATAGGTTGAGGAGTTCTTGGAGCTGCCTGTGCTATCGCGAGTATCTGACCACCGCGGGATGGAGAATGGCATGCGAGTCTGGTCCCAGGTCGCTGATGAAGAACTTGGCGGCGTGTCATCTTCGTCGGGTCCGTAGTCCGTTGACCGACGAGGCATGGCAGGGCGTGGCGCGAAGAAACCAATTGATCCACGCTTGTCCGGTGGGAAGGAGGTTGTGCCAGCCTTAGCTTCTGGGGCTGGAGTCGCGGGTTTGCTGGAGGTTTCATCATAGAAGGTCACAGCGCGTTCCATTGAATCCACAAGTTCTTCCCACTTGATCTCGAGGGTCCCGTTCGGACGCTCCGCTTGCTCTGCTCCATGTAGACACTCCCTAGTACGCTCTTGTAGACGGTGTGCGAGTTGATGGAACTTCGCTAGGTTGACATCCATTTCCTCCAATTCAGAAATTCGCTCTGGAACAACTTCTAGCCAGACACGGACTAAATTGGCATAGCATCGAGCGTGGTCGATCAAGAATGGAAGACTTGGGAAACCTTCGCGGGAGGTAGATGGCAGGCGTCCCAAGATCTGTATAGGCGTGGTGTAGGAGGGTGTCGGGAGAGGAGCCGGCTGGTCTGCGGAGATGCTGCAGATATCATCGACGAATTGCTTGAAGTCAGATCGGTTGCCCACCAGGAATTTGTTCATGGGCTCCATCCATGGTTCTTTGTTGCCAAATGTTGTCATGTTTGCGAGACCCTGAAGTGCCTTTGCAATGAGAGTCAGAGTGCGCTGAGCACGAGGACGTGGATGATCTTGTAGAATGTTAGTGGTTGATATCTCAAAGAGATCGTATGATCTCGGTAGTAGGAAGAAGTGTCGCATACCTTTCAAAAGCCCAAACAGCTTAGGATTCAAAATGGCCGGGCAAAAGAACCGCAGAAAGAGAAACCCAGAGACACTGCTATAGGTCACTGTGCGGAGAAAGTCACCATAACGATCCTCTGCACACGCTCTTACGTGTCGGAAGATGCGTCTGAGCTCGGGGGGACAGTTATTGTAGGAATTGGCAATGGACTTCCAAACACCGGTAGTAAGAGAGATCAATGCTCGCCAATTGCGATCGAGATCTTCCGTACGGGGCACGCGCGACGGGTCAACTTCACACTCAGGATCGCTCTCGTCTATTTCGCGCAATCGCTCTCCAATTGTGACCTCCAAGTATTCCTTTCCGAGTCGACGCATGTGAAGATCCAGTGCTTTTGTCAGAAGCGAGTTGCCGCGAAAAAGAAGATTGGCTTCCACAGTTGCCGTTCTTCCCATGTCTCTGACAAGTATTTCGCGATCGTGGCTCGGCTCTCGCGTATCATTAGAGTGTATCCTTGTTGTGTAACGTAGTCGATTTGCCGTGGATTCCTTATGAACGCCATCGATTTCGTCCTCGACTAAAGCTGATATCCAGTCGACTGTCTTGCCAGAGACCTGGTAGATGTTCAAGAGCATTTCTGACAGCTGTGTCAATTCGGATGACATCAGCTGGGCCATGTTGATGGTGAGGCCGTTGGTGAAAGAATGAAGCAGTTCTTGCATTGGTGCATATTCGGCGAACATCAACACAACAGTCTCTTCCATTCGGGCTTTCATAAATATCTCCCCAACAGCTTGATCGTGATCGTCTAAGATCGGCCACCACTTTTCAGTATCAACTCCCGGTTCCAGCTCATCGAGCCGTAGATCAACCCTGCCAAAAATAGCATCTTTGGTAGCGATTTGAATGTCATCGAGCATGTTGACAGCATTGACTTCCTGCGTTGATGAATATGATCCTTGAGCGACGAGAGTCCAATCTCTCTGTGTTGGATTCATTGTTTTGATCAATATAGAGGCTTGAGAGAGTACCGGGGGTAGGTCATTGAACGTAAAGTCTTCCCGCCAAAAGGGATTGCTGGTACGGTACTTGACAGCAGTCTTCGCACGAATTTCCCCATCTAGAAGAACCTCGGTGTAGTAGTCGCTGGGCTTTGGGGGAGAAGGGGCAGCGGAATAGCCATGGGACCTAGACTGTTTTCGACTTCTGGGGGTATCCTCTTCCTTGGCATTGAAAAGCTTGGCCTCGGTGATCCTTAAATTGAGAATTCTCTCGATTCTGAACAGATCCTTCGTAGGAGATTCCTTGCTCTCGGTTTCTGGAGACTTATTTGGATCTTCCTCTATGGTCGAAACCTCGGGTCCATAAAGCTCTGGGATTGTGAAGGCTCGTAAGAGGACAAACCAGACTTCGAATAGAACGCGAGTTTCCAAGGCGAGATAGATAGGACGCATGGCAGAATCGACCACGGGGTGCGCTGTGTATTGAGGGTAGATGGCGATGCAAAATTCATCGTCGAGAACCGAGGAATCTAGTTGCTGAATGGAACAACGCGATAATTGAGATAACTGCACAAGCGCCACAAGAGAGACATCGGATTCGGTATAGAGTTTGAAAACGCCATTTTCCTGCAAGGTGCAGCTGACTTTCTGCCATGCCGAAGACAAAGCTCTTGATTGTCGGTACGTGGACACACGGCGAGCAGATACGGGTCGTGCACCAGATGCAGAGGGTTTATCCCAAAGAAGCATTTTTCCGACCTTGATGATCGCCGCTTCTTTTTGCGTAGCGGATTCGGAGTTTCGACGGCGCTCAGTAATTCTTCGGTCACCTATTACAACTTCCTGGGGCTTGGTCATTTTGTTCTGAACGCCCTTGGGGCGGATGGGTTGCCAACATAGCAGAGCCGCTAGCCACGAATCGAAAGTTTCGCTGACGTGGGGCCGCAGCTGTATCCCAAGGCCGGAAGTGAATGTGTGAACATTTAGATAGGTTGTTTGTAATTCAGAATCATAGTGTGTGCGCACTCGACAGCCTCGGAGATCTGGTATCAGAGTTTTTGCTAATGCTGGCTCCCCCTTTGCCTGGTATATTAGACTGCCTGTGGCAACATTGATGGCACAATACCCAGATGTCCAGGAATTAGGGGACGATGTGCTGTTTGACGTTGTTCGAAACGACAAAATTCCATGCATGCGCCCACATGTAGTCTTCATTAGTTGTAAGATCTTGGCAGCGTCGGTGTTCGAAAGGGGAGATGCGAATGCGGCTTGGGTGTGGCCTAACGAGGTAGGTTGTCCTGAGGAGTTGCTTAGCCGCTGACGTGAGGCTGATGATACAGAATAATTTGGTGAATGGATTGAAGGGAAGCCTATACTGGATGATTCTTCGGTGCCCTTCACTTCGGCGATGACAGGTTTGGGTTGGGACGAGTTAGCTGCGTTTACTGATCCGATCCGCGCTCGGGACTTGAAAGTATTGGATGTCAGATCGCTTCGTTGCTCATCCAAGGTGGCAGTTCGAGATCGTGTGCGCTGATTTCTTGTTTCAATCGACGTGTCTTCCTCGCGTCGCTCGACAGTGCGCGATCGCATGGTGGTCCGTGGGGATGGCGCACTGCTGGTGAGGTGCTCTGGTTCGGATAAAGGGGAATGAGACTCCGGTGTTACGGTTCGAATGCTTGCTTCTCGAAAGCTGTCTGGGTAGACCATACCGTGGCGATCTCGAGATGATGATTTCTTGCTCGGCCGGCGCTCGACAGGGCGGCTATACAAGGCCTGGTGCATCGAGCTCCGCTTCCCAGGATTATATCCATTCGGGTTATCGGAATCCATCCTTCCTAGTCAAAGCTCAATATGAGCCGACGAAAGCGTGGTAGGAAGGCCCACGCAAACGAGGAGGGGTGGACGACTCGGCGCGGCCCAGGGCAACCGCAAAACAGTCGACTTGAGTATATATGCTGATATATATGAATTCGAGCCCTTTTGGGGCGTTTGTTCAGCTGCGCGTGAACAATTGATAATCGCTTTTGTCGAGAAAATTGCTAGAAGAAAACATGGAGTCCAGGCGACGGAAGGGGTTCGTATTGGTACATTCGGTCGAGCGGGCGGGAGCGACGAAACGGAGACAAAGGAGGTGCGGGTCACCGTCGTTTGTCTAACAGAAGAAGTGAGCCTGTAATTCTCCTGGTAAATAAAAATGAAGATAATATCGCAATCAAGAGATCAGTTGTAGACCGAGGAAGGCCGGCAAGATGATGGGATGGGAGGACGTGATATCATTATTATTTAGCTGGGGGAGGAAGGGAAGGAGGGGGAGGATAGGCGGACAAGCATGGAACAGGGACTGGGGGAGATTGTGAAGAGAGAAGGCAATGAGCGCGCGCGCATGCATACACACACACTCACCTTCATCCGTCGGTATTCAAATCGTTAAGAGGTGGTCGAACAGGGCGGTTGGTGATGGAGGACGTGGTGGGTAGAGGAGAGAGAGAGGGGGAGAGATCGGATCAAGAAGGGAGGGGTTGTTTGTGTGTGCGAGTGCCCGACAGGATATGCGGATCGCCCAGAAAAGACGACCCGGGTCGATGGGCGTCGAAGAAGAGATGCGCCGAGCCGAAAAGTATGCGATGTAGGGCAGGGAGTCCAAGGGGGATGAAGAGTCGAAGTTGAAGAGGGGGAGAGAAGAGCAGCGGGAGGGGGGGGGGAGAGGAAGTGGATAGGCGGGAAGTCGTCGTCGTCTCTTCTTCTCTCTTATTATCTTCCTCTCTTTTTATCTCTTCCAATTTACTCAATCTACTCCAAAAAGCCTAGTTTGTATTTACTATTCCTAAAAGATTCTCCCATTTTTAATTGTCATCAATTAATCTTGGTCTTTTACCTTTTTACTTCTACTAAATGGAGAGCTGACTCCCATTGACCGCCAAGTCACCATAATCAATGACATTGCCCACGGCCATCATGACCACATCAAGATTTAGTTCAAGATGATTGACTTTTGGGGGGCAAACCATAGAGGGACAAGACTTGTCAGTCTCTTATTCTCTTACACGGTACATCAGGACTACTTACGGGATCTACTAATACTTAATATAGCACTGGGTTGTATACTTATCCCCCTGTATAAACTGCTGCTTTCCGTTCTGCACGGAAGCCCGCTAACCTCGTCTCCTCTCCAATCTTCTTTGCTTGCTTTATTTTTTTTCTTTTTTCTCCGCGCCTTTTCGAGTTTGGAATCATTGGTCCCAAATCTAGGACAAGCCAATTGCAATGCAAAATTCCCTTTATCCATTCCCCTCGGACTATGTCTTGGTGTGATTTGACCCTACGAACTAATCTTGAGCTTCTTATGTACATTGACAAAACAACCCTATTGCTGCACCGCCATTCCCCGCCACGCAGCCAAGTTCTTGATTTCATCCTCCCCAAATTTCGTGACAGACCGGTGTACAAAATTCAAAGTATTTGTTCACGGCTGACGGGTAAGAGTTTCGGCGATTTTCAATTTTATATTACTCACGTTGAAAGAAAATGGTCCTTCTGAGACTACATGAATCATGAGCGGAGGTTCCAAGAGCCAAGGACGATCAGACGCCTCTTTCTAGGCCGGTCTTTCCCCAACCACAAATCTCACCTCTCGTTTGACGAATGACTTCCTCCCCCCTGTCGCGGATGTCCCGGATTGTCTTTGCTATCTCCACACGGTCTAATTTCAAAAGTACAGATACCTTGCATCTTTCCAGTGCAGCTTAAGCGTCGACAGGGGCTTGGGGGGCAAAAAAAAGTGAAGGAGAGGGGGGCCGGGATCTCTGAGGGGGGCCAAGTATTCGATACAAACTTTTGAGTGAAGGCCACCTAATGAGACGATGTAATCTCTACCTGCGAGACCAGGGACGGGGTGGATTGCGCCGGCGCCAGTCAACGGGCTGAAGGTAATAGATATCCGCTTGACCGTAACTCTCTTACCGAAAGAAGCACGATCGTGGGCTTTCTCCGAGAGTGGATCCGCTGTGGGAATCTTGAGAGGCTCTTCAATTCCTTTAAGAATGTCAGGCGGCTTCAATGTCCTGAAATTTACCTTCTGAGGCTTCCCGTGGCGTTATATCCGAAGGCTTGAGAAGGATCCGAGGCGAGCAGGAGGTGTACGAGAAGGGGATCTGAGCTCCAGCCGGTGTGAAAAGTACATTTTCATATTGGGAGAATGTCTAGTTACACTCTGGAAAGTGGCTAGCCAGTGAGCGAATAGTATGTGCTAACTACTAGATACATAGTTATAGATACAGTAGGAACTAGTCCGCAAGTAACTAGTTGTGTACTGAACTCCGAAAATAGGTATAACAGGTGCCTATTTCTTTCACAAATTATACCTGCAGTGTTTGTGTTAGCAGTTCGTTGGCTTCTGACAGGATCTAGAGCCGCAGAAGTGTTGGCGTGGAAGGGAGACCAAGCTTCACCAGGAGATCGACTGGGCTGGACCCTTCACCGTCCTGGTCTGAAATCCTGAATGTTTGGAAGCTCCAAAGATTGAATGGTCCCATCTATGGACTCTGCGGAGTAGATTGGAATCATCTGATCGATTTTTGTGCCTGACAAACAAGGCACCACAGATCATCCCGATTATGTCATAGAATTACCCCAGCTGATCTCCAAGACGAAGCTCTGGTGATTACTTTCACGCGAGCAGGTGTAGCTGCGAACTGTCACCTGTTCTTTCTCTTAGAAGCCTCTCTATAACCCTCCTCCTTTGCGAAGAGAACCCAGCTTTGAGCTGACACCGACAAAAGATCACCTTCCGAGGAAACGGCAGCCGGTCTTCGTTCTCCGCATCTCCTTGTTGACGACACCCGAGTCTTATCTTCGTGGCGATGATATCCGACAACGGCCATATCAGCCCCGATATGATATAATATGATGTCCTCTAATATCCTCTCACGAGCACTCCGCCAAACAGGCTCACCTTCGGTCTATGAGACAATCCAACAATACGATGCCGACTCCGATTCATCAGATGTCGAGGAGCGTGCGGGGATGGCTCGTGGAGATGGCTTCCAAGAACCTTTCAGTGATAGAGAATTAGAGGATGCTCTAGCAGATGCAGGGGATAGTCAGCTGTCGAGCCCGCGGGCGGCTCTACTAGGCGATCAAAGGCCTCCGCGGGCCCACCATCGCCATGGATCTCCATCCATGTCCCGCCGTCGAAAGCCGTCGAAACCGCGATGGATGACACAGGATTCACCACAGGGATACGAATTAGATGACCGAGATGAAGATGTTCCGCAGTCGTTGCTGGTTGAAGGGGAGGATGACGAAGTATTAAAGGCACGCCTGCCTCCGCCGCCCCATCGCATGCCCAGTCAGTCGAGAAGCCCAAGTCCTCAACCTCCACCAGACCAAAACCAGCCTCGGCGATGGGAAACAGATCGAGTTCGACGATTATTCAGCGTGCAACAACCGAGTCTTGCCAATATCGACCCTAAGAAGAAAGCAATGTGGCGCTGGGCGAATGTCGAGGATTTAGACAACTTCTTGAAAGATGTATATACCTATTTTCTTGGGAATGGTTTCTGGTCTGTCCTGCTGAGTCGAGCTCTGAACCTCTTGTATGTCTTCTAACTACATTTTGCCTTTCGTCTCTAACAAGTCAAAGAACATTTGCGTTTGTCGTCGGATTTTCCACTTTTCTCACCAACTGCGTGAGTTATCACAAAGTCAGAGGAAGCAAAAGCTTGGATGAAATCCTTGTACCCAAGTGTACGGCAAACATGTCTGGCTCAGCGACTTTTCTACTTTGGCTGTTTAGCTTTTTCTGGATCGGGAAGCTATTCCAGTATCTACTCGACATCCGCAGACTCTGGCACATGCATGGCTTCTATCTCTACTTGCTTGGTGTTTCCGACGCAGAAGTCCAAACTATTTCCTGGCAGGAAGTGGTCAGTCGATTAATGGTTCTACGTGACTCTAATCCTGCTACTGCTGCCGCGGTTTCAGTCAAACACCGAAGGTTTTTGGGTAGCCAGTCGAAGCAGCGAATGGATGCTCATGACATTGCGAATCGTCTTATGCGCAAAGAGAATTACATGATTGCGCTTGTGAACAAAGATATCCTAGATCTGACCCTGCCGATTCCGTTCCTGAGAAACCGCCAACTATTCTCGAGGACGTTAGAGTGGAACCTCAACCTTTGCATTATGGACTATGTGTTTAATGAACAAGGTCAATTACGCACGATATTCCTCAAAGATATCCACCGAAGAGCATTAAGTGATGGACTGCGACGGCGCTTCATCTTTGCCGGCATCATGAATATCATCGTCGCCCCATTTATTGTGGTGTATTTTTTGATGCATTACTTCTTCCGTTATTTCAATGAGTTCAAGAAGAGCCCAGCACAAATCGGATCTCGACAATACACTCCGCTGGCGGAGTGGAAATTTCGCGAATTTAATGAGCTCTGGCATATCTTTGAGCGCCGGACCAATATGTCATATCCTTTTGCTAGTCGCTATATTGACCAATTCCCCAAAGACAAAACGGTCCAGGTTGCTCGCTTCATTGCGTTCATTTCTGGCGCATTGGCATCGGTGCTTGCTTTAGCTTCTGTGGTGGACCCGGAACTTTTCCTTGGGTTCGAAATCAGTCCTGATCGAACTGTACTCTTTTATCTTGGTGTATTTGGTACAGTTTGGGCTTTTGCTCGAGGATTAGCGCCAGAAGAAACAGATGTCTTTGATCCCGAATATGCCCTCCTCGAGCTGATCGATTTCACCCACTATTTTCCCTCGACTTGGAAGGGCCGATTACACAGCGACGATGTGCGCAAGGAATTTGCAATCCTCTATCAAATGAAGATTGTGATATTTTTGGAGGAGATCCTGAGCATGATATTTACGCCCTTCGTCTTATGGTTCAGTCTGCCCAAATGTAGCGATCAACTGATTGACTTCTTCCGGGAGTTCACAATCCATGTTGACGGAATGGGATATGTCTGCTCATTTGCTGTCTTTGACTTTAAGAAAGGTGGCAACGTCATGTCTCAGAGTCGTCGAGGACCTGGGAGACAAGATCCACGGGCCGATTACTTTGCTACTAAGGATGGCAAAATGCTTGCCTCATACTGTGGATTCTTAGACCATTATGGTAACAATCCTCCACCTGCTGGTCGACGTCCATTCCACCCACCGCCGAATCTCCCCACATTAGGATCTCCCTCTGCCGTTGAGCTTGGACTAGGCGCAGAGCGATTCGATCAACCCCGGAGGCCCGGGCCAGCAGGGGGCCCCTTTGGTCCACAGTCGATCATTGGTGCCTCAAGGTTCCGCCCAATGCCAGTAGGCGATCAACGCTCACCGGCTCCGTCTATCCTACTCGATCCACATCATCAACCATCAACATCTGGGTTCCGTGCAAGCTTAAGGACTCATCCGCACCCGCGTTCTCGGCTGGCTCGATCGCAGCACCCTGTCAACGATCCCATCCACGATGAAGAGGAAGAACACATGCCTAAGGACACTCGTGACTCCGGCACCCGTCCACTTGCGGCAGCGGGTGCGTCTAGTGGTGGCGTGGGCACGGGCGAAAGTAGCCTCGGAGATTCTTGGCGCATGAATTCTCTTGGAAAGGAAGAAGAGGCCGATGAAGAGGATGAAGAGGAGAATGTGGACGATCTTGCTGGCGGCGCAGGAGTTCTAGGATTAATCCAACAATTCCAAAAGGCTAACACCGAAGGTCGTCGGACAACAGTAGGTATTTAGTAACACTTTTCAGATAGGATGGACGACTACTTATCATAAGAGCCTGTTGTTTTACACTGTCATCATTGGAGTTTTGGATTTGCTGTTTATTTGTAGCGCTAGATGATTCATGAGTCACTTTTATTATGTCAATTTTAGATTCGAATTTTCCGAATTGCTTGTCTTTGCAATATAATGCTTGTATATTTGGATACCCTTGGCAGATTGGTGTAACGAAATCACCTCAGCCTGGGCCATATTTGATACTAAACAAACTAGTCAGTTAGTTTACTAGTAGTACAAACTAGTATTACATGTGTTTATTCCGACCAATCCGACTTCCTACTATAACTGCTCTCCCATGCATGAAAAGCATTAGTTACTGGTAACTAGTGACCCCGTACGCAGGATGTATCCTAGGGCTGTCCTAGTACTAGACCAAACACTAGACACAAGTTAATGTTCCGACCAACGCCGGCTGAGACCTTGGGGCTGTTTCTCACGATGATGATAGGCTGTTCGGCTGGACCCTTGCTGATCCACCCAGGGTCCGCTCTTTTATTCACTTCGTTTGAAGATGCGATTGAAAGCCTGTACGGCCTATGGAAAAGTCAGTTGGAAGACTGGCGCGGCACAGTCATGATAGGCTCGAAATTGCCGTCCATTCCTGGCCAGATGCTTTGTCCACAACCTGAATCCGCTTTCTTTCTCTCTCTCCTCTTTCTCTCGCTATCCGAAGCCCCTGGAACTAAGTGGGTGGAGACATCGGTTCTTGGCCAGCATGCGAGGGCATTAGGGGAGGTCTCGGTGCGAATGGGCGGGCACAGCTGAGGGTCAGTGGAGTGTATCGGTAATAAAAGAATTAAGGAGATCAAGAATTGTACGGAGTACATACGGTGGTAACCATTGTCAGAGAATCTAAAATCAAAAAGAGGACCGAGACTGATCCATCACATGTGGAGACTCTCCGTCTCTTCTCTGGGTCTCGTGACATTGTACTGCCTTTCTATTGATCCGAATGGACTCCTCTCTCTCTATCTCTATCTCTCTCTCTCTCTCTCTCTCTCTCTCTCCTCTCTGATCTTCTCTTCTGGTGTTTGACAATCCCTTTCTTTCTCCCTTCACCGGCCTTTTGACATTCCTTTCCCTCTGCGCGAGAGGGTGCCGGTTCGCCATGCTTCGCGCTCGTCGCTATCGAGTGCAAATCGTATTTGCCGCGGTCTTTCTTCTCGCCTTGCTTCATTTCACTCGGTCGCGCGATTGGACAGACTCGGTTATCCTCGAATCCCCAGAGGTTAAATCCCCCCCAGCCGCCTATCCCAATGGCAAGCTAGACGAGTCGACACCGCCATCAAAGGCTCCCGCCGAGGATTCCTCGAAATACACCCCGTTCGTGCCCCACGACAGCTCCCCCGGATCGACATCATCCACCGAAGAACCCCAAAACCCGAAGCAACCCATTGTCCCCGGAAAACCTGCGAATGAGGAAACCAAGGACAAACCCATAGAAGATCCCATCAAGGATAAAGAGCCCTTGAAGTCTTCTACGGATAACGACTACTCTGGTAGCTATAACTATAACCCAAAGCCAGACGCAAATGACGGCAAGCAAACTCCTCCAACGAATAGCAATGAAAAGCAACACGTCGATGTCCCTCCCCCAAAGATTGAGGAATCAGATGAAGCCGCAGAGGATGATGCACGCTATCAATCAACGCTCTCCGGCGTCACTGCCGAAGACACGACGCCACACTGGAAGAAGTTCCCTGAGAAGTACCCTGTCCCTGCGGCCGGTCTGATCAAGCTACCCAAGGGCCCGGCAGAGTCTATTCCGAAGCTTCAAGCTCGTTTCAAGGATGAGTCTTCGGCCGATAAACAAGAGCGACTTCAGCAGTTGAGCGCAGTCAAGGCCGAATTTGTGCACGCTTGGCAGGGCTACAAAAAGAATGCCATGGGTGCTGATGAACTCAAGCCGCTCTCTGGTCAGAAACATAATCCATTCATGGGCTGGGGCGCAACTTTGGTAGATGCGCTTGACTCACTGTGGATTATGGATCTAAAGGATGACTTTTCAGAGGCGGTGGATGAGATTAAGAAAATCGACTTCACGACTTCCTCCTATCGAAATGATATTCCTGTTTTTGAAACGGTGATTCGCTACTTGGGCGGCCTACTGGGTGCGTATGATATCTCTGGTCAACGCTACTCGGTCTTGCTGGACAAGGCCGAGGAATTGGCGGAAATTCTGATGGATATCTTCGATACACCAAACCGCATGCCTGAATTATATTACCGCTGGGGCGCGTAAGTGATATCATTCATGTCTCTTTGTTATGTAAAACTAACTTTTCTCTATAGGAGCGAGAAACTTCGTGGCCATGCAGCTTCGGCGACATCTGGTCTGGCAGAAATTGGTTCTCTTTCCATGGAATTCACCCGTCTGGCGCAATTGACCAAGCAGAACAAGTATTATGACGCGATTGCTCGTATCACCAATGAGCTAGAAGCCATGCAAGACTCTACCAATATCCCTGGTCTCTGGCCTATGCGAGTTAATGCCAGAGGCTGTGCCACAAGTACTAGCACGACTGGCCTTGGTAATCCAACAAGGGGATCTCCGCGTATGAAGCGCTCGATGAATGGTACAAGTGACCTCGAGTATTTGGAGGAGAGCTTACAGTCGGAATCGAAGCGTGAGACCGAGATCGACTTGTCGTATGCCGAGCCTGCTACCTATAATCACGGTTCCAGCGGGTCGGCAAGTGACACAAGCTCCAGTGGCTCTGGGGCTACGTACGAAAGTGACGATAAAGACAAGTGCAATATGGGCTTGCAGATGCCCCCATTCTCTCGTGATAATAAGTACACTATGGGTGCCATGGCCGACTCGACCTATGAATACCTTCCCAAGGAGTTCCTTCTTCTTGGGGGCTTGGATACGCAGTATAAAGACATGTATAAAAAGGCAATGGATGCCGTCCGCAAGAACCTCATCTTCCGGCCCATGACAAAGGGGGCTCGTGACGTTCGTTTCGCCGCGTCTACCGGACCACTGAACCTGGTCGATAAGCAAGGCCCAACGTCCAAAGATCTTGTATATGAGGGAGCCCATCTCACATGTTTCATTGGCGGCATGGTCGCAGTCGGAGCTAAGATCTTCGATCTCGATGGCGACATGGATCTCGCATATAAGCTGACCGATGGCTGTGTATGGGCATACGAAGCGACCCAGTCCGGACTCATGCCTGAGAATTTCAAGATGAAACCTTGCGGTGGAGAGACGCCCTGTGACTGGGATGAAGCCCATTATGACACCTCTTCCCTGGCAGATCACACTGACTACCGAGATTCAGAGGCCGCAGCTCAGTTCCGAAACGGCGAGAGCACATACGGAGAACGCGTGAAACTGAACCAACAAATTCGTCCTACGACTCCCGCTGGAGGAGACATCGCCGTGCCTCTTCCCATGCCAGGATCTCTCAATCCTCATGACGATGGTCTCTCATGGAAGCGTGATTTGTCTCCACTTGAAAGGGCCGTCGTTGCAACACCCACTGGTTTCCCCATTGCCAAGCCTACACCTACACGCCAAGCAAGCGACACTGAGGGACTCACCAACCGGGATAACACAGGCACCAATCCAAACGTTGCCAAGCAGGGTTCTCCAACACGAACTAATCTTTACGACCGTTTCCCTCCTGGCATGGTCAGTATCGGTGCTCCAGGTTATTACCTGCGACCTGAGGCGATTGAGTCTGTTTTCATCATGTATCGATTGACTGGCGACAAGTATTGGCGCCAGAAGGGCTGGAAGATGTTCCAGTCAATCGTGAAGTACACCCACACCGATTTTGGTAATGCTGCTATCAACGACGTCACGTCGCCCAAGCCTCTACACAAGAACTCGATGGAGTCGTTTTGGCTGGCCGAGACGCTGAAGTACTTTTATCTCCTTTTTGCCGACCCTACTGTGGTCGACCTTGATAAATATGTCCTGTGAGTGCTTCCCCTTCCCTTCCCCAAAGAAATATAAACATCGAAGCTGACTATTTTGTTTTAGTAACACTGAGGCACATCCCTTCTTGCGCCCGATCTCATAATGACCTTCTCGTTCACCTTTCTTTTCTTTTTTTT
>Ga0102593_1001621_pt1 | contig 21083 bp, 17 predicted proteins | sample AraplaCol_mMS_r2_2_FD_76862 | JGI IMG/M metagenome (GOLD analysis project Ga0102593, IMG submission 76862) | Arabidopsis root microbial communities from North Carolina, USA - plate scrape MF_Col_mMS_r2 (SPADES assembly) (version 2) | ecosystem: Host-associated > Plants > Roots > Endosphere...
TCGTCGACACCGAGAACCGCCCGATGTTCGAGCTGGCCAGCGCGCGCGTGGTGCCGCACATGCGCGCCATCCTGCGCGAGCTTGCGCCGGCGCTCAACGGCCTGCCCAACAAGATCACCCTGTCGGGCCACACCGACGCCATCGTCTACACCAACGACCGGTCCTACGGCAACTGGGAGTTGTCGTCAGACCGCGCCAATGCCTCGAGGCGCGAACTCGTGGCCGGCGGCATGACCGAGGGCAAGGTGCTGCGCGTGATCGGCCTGGCCGACAGCATGCACCTGGACAAGGCCGATCCGCGCAACCCGATCAACCGGCGCATCAGCATCATCCTGCTCAACCACCGGACCCAGGAGCGCATCGAGCGCGAGAACAGCGCGGAGCCCGTCGGCGGGCTGCGCATCGGCAAGGCGGCCGCGAAGGCGGACTGAACGGACGCACGGCAGCAGACGGCACAACAACAAGAAACACACAAAGACACGAGATGGACCTCAGTCAATTCACCCAAGCCTTCTTCGTCGAAGCCATCGAACTGCTCGCCGAGATGGAGCAACTCCTGCTGGAACTCGATGTCGACGCCCCCGACAGCGAACAGCTCAACGCCATATTCCGCGCGGCGCACTCCATCAAGGGCGGCGCAGCGACTTTCGGTTTCACTGCCCTTACCAACACCACGCACGTTCTCGAGTCGCTTTTGGACCGCGCCCGCCATGGGCAGCTGCGTCTGACCGGCCGGATGATCGATGCATTCCTGGAAACGAAGGACGCCTTGCAAGAACAACTCACCGCCTACCAGGCAGGCAACGAGCCGGACCCGGACATGGTCGCGCACATCTGTGGCGTGCTTCAGCAACTCGCGCTCGAAAGCGGTGACGCAAGTGCGGCGGCACCCGCGCCCGCTCCGGCCCCTGCGCCGGCTCCTGCGCCGGCTCCTGCGCCGGCTCCCGCGCCTGTGGCAGCCTCCGAGCCCGTGGCTGCGCCGGCCGATGCCGCCGCCGGCAAGGGCGGCGGCGGCGCACTGCGCGTCCGCTTCGCCCGCCTGTCGGAAAGCGAATGCGAGCTGCTGACCGGCGAGCTGGCCAATCTCGGCAAGGTGCTCTCGAGCACGCGCAGCAACGACCAGCTCACAGTGCTGCTCGAAACCACCTGCTCGCCAGACGACATCGTCGCCGTCTGCTGCTTCGTCATCGACGAATCGCAGATCGACATCACGCACGAAGCGGTTGCCGAAGCTCCGGCAGCGGTGGCCGCACCCGCGCCCGAGCCCGAGCCCGAGCCCGCCGCGATCGTGGAAGCCGCGAAGCCGCAACCCGCGCCTTCTCCCGCACCCTCGGCGCCCACCACGGCAGCCGCTTCGTCCGCCGCCGCCAAGGAATCCAGCTCCATCCGCGTCGACGTCGAGAAGGTCGACCAGCTCATCAACCTCGTGGGCGAGCTCGTCATCACCCAGTCGATGCTCACGCAGGCCGCGACCATGCTCGATCCGGTGGCCTACGAGCGCTTCCTCAGCGGCCTGGGCCACCTGGAGCGCAACGCACGCGACCTGCAGGAATCGGTCATGTCCATCCGCATGATGCCGATGGACTACGTGTTCAGCCGCTTCCCGCGCGTCATCCGCGACGTGAGCGCCAAGCTGGGCAAGCAGGTCCGCCTGGACACCTACGGCAAGGAAACCGAGCTCGACAAGGGCCTGATCGAGCGCATCGTCGACCCGCTCACGCACCTGGTGCGCAACAGCCTCGACCACGGCATCGAGACGCCCGAGGTGCGCCTGGCCAAGGGCAAGGACGCCACCGGCCAGCTGCTGCTGTCGGCGCAGCATCACGGCGGCAACATCGTGATCGAGGTGAGCGACGACGGCGCGGGCCTCAACCGCGAGCGCATCCTTGCCAAGGCCATGCAGCAGGGCCTGCCGGTGAGCGAAACCATGCCCGACGACGAGGTGTGGCAGCTCATCTTCGCGCCCGGCTTCTCCACCGCCGAGCAGGTCACCGACATCTCGGGCCGCGGCGTGGGCATGGACGTGGTCAAGCGCAACATCCAGGAAATGGGCGGCCACGTCGAGATCCACTCGCGCGGCGGGCAGGGCACCACCACGCGCATCGTGCTGCCGCTGACGCTGGCCATCCTGAACGGCATGTCGGTGAAGGTGGGCAGCGAGGCCTACATCCTGCCGCTGAGCTACGTCATCGAGTCCCTGCAGCCGCTGCCGGAGCACCTGCATTCCATCACCGCCGACGGCCACGTGATCCGCGTGCGCGGCGAGTACCTGCCGCTCATCGAGCTGCACCGCGTGTTCGACGTGGCCGGCGCGCAGACGCACCCCACGCAGGGCATCCTGGTGATCGTGCAGGCCGACGACAGCCGCTTCGCGCTGCTGGTGGACGAGCTGCTCGGACAGCACCAGGTGGTGGTGAAGAACCTCGAGACCAACTACCGCAAGGTGCCCGGCATCTCCGCCGCGACCATCCTCGGCGACGGCAGCGTGGCCTTCATCATCGACGTGGGCGCCATGCCGCGCATCCAGCGCGCGCAGGCCGCGAGTGCGGCCGCGCTCGCGGGCGCGGCCCGGAGGACCGACGCCATTGCACTCTGACATCCGACGGAGACAGCTGAATGCGGTTTGATTTCTTCCGTCGCGCTTCCGAAGGCGCCGGCGCCGAAACCGGCGCCTCCACCCAGCCCGAGGCCGGCTGCGAAGGCCACCTGGCCTACGCGATGCTGCTCGACGCGCAGAGGCGCGTGATCGGCTATCGCATGGCCTGGCGCGCCGCCGGCGCGGCTTCCGATGCGTCCGGCGCAGCGGGCGTCAAGGCGCTCATGGACACGCTCGCCATGCACCTCAACCCTGGCGACGAAGGCTGGCTGCTGGGATCGCAGCTGCTGTTCGTCGACGTGACGGTCGACGCGCTCTTCCAGAGCGAGCTCCAGTCGCTGCCGCCGCAGCAGGTGGTGCTGTGCATGCGCGCGGACGAACTGATGGACGCCGACCTGCGCTCCATCCTGCTGTTCCTGCGCGAGCAGGGCTTCGGCTTCATGCAGTGCGCAGGCGCCGTACTGCCTGAAGACCCGGAGCTGCGCTCCATCGTCACCCACCTCGAAGTCGGCGCGAACGACGCGGACACCGTCGCGCGCCTGCGCCAGGACGCCCAGCTGGGTCACCCGCCGGTGGAGCCGGTGGCCTCGCGCGTGGAAGACTGGACCGAGTTCGATGCCTGTGCGTCGCGGCGCGTGAACGTGTTCATCGACGGCTCCTTCCGCAACCCGCCGGTGCTCGAGACCGAAGACGCGCTGCAGCCCGAGTCGCTGCTGATCGTGCAGTTGATGCAGATGCTCCAGCGCAACGAAGACCTGCGCGTGATCGAGGCCGCGCTCAAGCACGATGCCGCGCTCACCTACCGCCTGCTGCGCTACATCAACTCGCCCGCGGTGGGCATGGCGGTGGAGATCCATTCGCTGCGCCATGCGGTCGCCATGCTCGGCTACTCGCCGCTTTACCGCTGGCTCTCGCTGCTGCTGGCCACCAGCAACAAGGCGGGCTCGCCCTACATGATGAAGAAGGCCATCCTGCGCGGGCGCTTCGTCGAACTGGTGGGGCAGGGCATGCTGCCTGCCAGCGAAGCCGACAACCTGTTCGTGGCCGGCATGTTCTCGCTGCTCGACCAGCTGCTGGGCGTCTCGATGGAAGGCGTGCTGCGCAAGGTGCAGCTCACCGAGGCGGTGCAGCAGGCCATTCTTTCGCGCGGCGGCCTCTACGGCCCCTTCGTGGCGCTGGCCGAGAGCTGCGAGCTCGACGACGGGCAGGCGGCGCGCCTGTCGGAGGCGCTGTTCCTGAGCCCGGCGCAGGTCAATGCCGCCCAGCTCTCCGCGCTGGTGTGGGCGCAGGGCGCCAGCCCCGCCGCGAGCGAGCAATGAAGCAAAGCGCGGCCGGAGTGCCGAAAGTGCGGGGCATTTGCGCGTCTGATCGGTCCATTGGAAACGGTGGCCGCTATGTACATTGAAAGCCAACCTTCCAGGCTGGCCGTGACCACCGAGTTCCTTTTCACCGACAGCGACTTCTCGCGCGTGCGCACCCTCATCCATCGCCGCGCCGGCATCGCCCTGGGCGAGCAGAAGCGGCAGATGGTCTACAGCCGCCTCTCGCGCCGGCTGAGGGAGCTGCAGCTGCCCGACTTCGCCTCGTACCTCGACTGGCTAGAACAGCGCCAGGACGGCGAGGAGTGGCAGCTCTTCATCAACTCGCTGACCACCAACCTCACCTCGTTCTTCCGCGAGGCGCATCACTTCCCGACGCTGGCCGAGCACGTGCGCAAGGCGAAGCAGCCCGTCACCGTGTGGTGCGCGGCGGCATCGACGGGCGAGGAACCCTATTCCATCGCCATCACGCTGATGGAGGCGCTGGGCGACAAGGCCGCGGCCTCGCGCGTGATCGCCACCGACATCGACACGGCGGTGCTGGCCAAGGCCTCCGCCGGCGTCTTCACCGCGGAGCAGGTGCGCAGGCTCGCGCCCGAGCGGCTGCGGCGCTTCTTCAACAAGGGCACCGGCTCCAACGCGGGCAAGGTGCGCGTGCGGCCCGAGGTCGCGGCGATGGTGAAGTTCTCGCGGCTCAACCTGCTCGACAGCGCCTGGGCGGTGAAGGAGCCGGTGGACGCGATCTTCTGCCGCAACGTGATGATCTATTTCGACAAGCCGACGCAGAAGAAGGTGCTCGACCGCTTCGCGCCGCTGCTCAAGGCCGACGGCCTGCTGTTCGCCGGGCATTCGGAGAACGCCTCGCTGGTCAACCAGGCCTTCCGCCCGCTGGGCCAGACCGTGTATGAGCTGGCGCGCTCGCGTGCCGCGGGTGCTTCCTCATGAGCGCGGCCTCGAATGCGGCCGCCCCGGGCTCGGTGGCGAGCCATCATTATTTCGACCGCGACGTCGGGATGATGGCCGTGAAGCTGCTGCCCTCCGAGTACTACGTGACATCGAGCAACACCGCGCTCAGCACGGTGCTGGGCTCCTGCGTGGCCGCCTGCCTGCACGACCGCGAGGCGGGCGTGGCCGGCATGAACCATTTCATGCTGCCCGACGACGGCGAAGCCGGCGCCTCGGCCGGCACGCGCGACGCCACCGAATCGATGCGCTACGGCACCTACGCCATGGACGTGCTGATCCGCGAGCTGGTGCGCGCGGGCGCGCGCCGCGACCGGCTCAAGGCCAAGGTGTTCGGCGGCGGCGCGGTGCTGGCGAACATGACCACGCTCAACATCGGCGACCGCAACGCCGACTTCGTGCTGCGCTACCTGGGCAACGAGCGCATCGAGGTCGCCGCGCAGGACCTGCGCGGACCGCATGCGCGCCGCGTGTGCTTCGTGCCGGCGACGGGAAAGGCCATTGTGCGCAAGCTGCGCGCGCAGACAGAAGTGCGCCAGGTGCAGCACGAGGAGGGCGAGCTGCTGCGCAGGCTCTCCGGCCCGCGCGCTGCATCGGCTGCCGATAACAAAGGAAACCTGTGAGCGTGAAGAAGATCAAGGTGCTGTGCGTCGACGACTCGGCGCTCATCCGCAGCGTGATGACGGAGATCATCAACAGCCAGCCCGACATGACGGTGGTGGGCACGGCGGCCGACCCGCTGGTGGCGCGCGACCTCATCAAGGTCACCAACCCCGACGTGCTCACGCTCGATGTGGAAATGCCGCGCATGGACGGGCTCGAATTCCTCGAGAAGCTCATGCGGCTTCGGCCCATGCCGGTGGTCATGGTTTCCTCGCTCACCGAGCGCGGCTCGGAGATCGCGCTGCGCGCGCTCGAGCTGGGCGCCATCGACTTCGTGACCAAGCCGCGCCTCGGTGTGCGCGACGGCCTGCTCAACTACACCGAACTGATCGCCGGCAAGATCCGCACCGCGGCAAGCGCACGCCTGCTGCCCGCCCGACACGCCGCCGCGGCGCGCCCCGGCGGCGAGGCGCCGCAGGAATCGCTGCTGCGCAGCCCGCTGCTGAGTACCGAGAAGCTCATCATCATCGGCGCCTCCACCGGCGGCACCGAGGCCATCCGAGAAGTGCTGCAGCCGCTGCCGCCCGACTCGCCCGCGGTGATGATCGCGCAGCATATGCCGGCCGGCTTCACGCGCTCGTTCGCACAGCGGCTCGATGGCCTGTGCCGCATCAACGTGAAGGAAGCCGAGCACGGCGAGCGCGTGCTGCCGGGCTATGCCTACATCGCGCCCGGCGGCTTCCACCTGTCGCTCGCGCGCAGCGGTGCCAACTACGTGGCGCACCTCGACCAGGAGCCGCCGGTGAACCGCCACCGGCCGTCCATCGACGTGCTGTTCGATTCGGCCGCCAAGCATGCCGGCAAGAACGCCATCGGAATCATCCTGACCGGCATGGGCAAGGATGGTGCCGAGGGCCTGCTGCGCATGCGGCGCGCCGGCGCCCACACGCTGGCGCAGGACGAGGCCAGCTGCGTGGTCTTCGGCATGCCGCGCGAGGCCATCGCGCTGGGCGCGGTGGACGACGTGTCGCCCCTGGCCGAAGTCAGCCGCCGCGTGCTGGCGCACCTTCGCACGTTCGGTGAACGTACGAACCGAGTTTGAGAGAAAAGAAAACGACCTTGGAGTTGGAAATATCGTGATCGACAAGAGCATCAAAATCCTGGTTGTGGACGACTTCCCGACCATGCGCCGCATCGTGCGCAACCTGCTGAAGGAGCTGGAGTTCCACAACGTGGACGAAGCCGAGGACGGCGCCGCCGGCATCGAGAAGCTGCGCGGCGGCAACTTCGGCTTCGTGGTGTCGGACTGGAACATGCCCAACATGGACGGCCTGACCATGCTGCAGACCATCCGCGCCGACCCCGAGCTCAAGAAGCTGCCGGTGCTGATGGTCACGGCCGAGGCGAAGAAGGAGAACATCGTGGCGGCGGCCCAGGCCGGCGCCAACGGCTACGTGGTGAAGCCCTTCACCGCCGCAACGCTCGAAGAAAAGCTCACCAAGATCTTCGAGAAACTCGCGAAGGAAGCGGCCTGACATGAGCCAGAACACCGCCGCCGCCGCCGTCGCGGAACCCGCGAACACCACCGAAGAACTGCTGGGCCGCATCGGCCAGCTCACGCGCCAGCTGCGCGAAGGCCTGCGCGAGCTGGGCCTCGACAAGCAGGTGGCCAGGGCCGCGCAGGCCATTCCGGATGCGCGCGACCGCCTGAGCTACGTGGCCGCCACCACCGAGCGCGCGGCGCACCGCGCGCTCAACGCCATCGACGTGGCCCAGCCGCTGCAGGAAGCGCTGTCCACCGATGCCAAGGGCCTGAGCAAGCGCTGGGACGAGTGGTTCAAGAACCCCATCGAGCTCGACCACGCGCGCGAACTCGTGCTGGACACGCGCGGCTACCTCGACGGCGTGCCCGAGCGAGCGAGCGCGATCAACTCGCAGCTCATGGAGATCCTCATGGCGCAGGATTTCCAGGACCTCACGGGCCAGGTCATCAAGAAGATGATGGAAGTGGTCAACGACGTCGAAACGCAGCTGCTGCAGGTGCTGATCGACAACTCCGCGCCCGAGAAGCGCCACGAGGCCGTGCAGAGCCTGCAGAACGGCCCGCAGGTCAAGCCCGGCAACCCCGATGCAGTCACCGACCAGGCGCAGGTCGACGACCTGCTGGAGAGCCTCGGCTTCTGATCTCAAGGGGCCTGCCGGCCCCTTTCTATTGTCCGAATTGCAGGGCTATCTGGGCCCTGATCGACAGATTGTTCCGGAGGGTCGAATTCAATAATTTGGCCATGAGCAAGGCGTACTTCGCCACTGCTGGTTCGGAGCATGAATGGCTGAGGAAAGCGATCTCGAGAAAACGGAACCCGCCTCCGAGCGGCGCCTTGAAAAGGCCCGCGAGGAAGGCAACGTAGCCCGTTCCCGCGAGCTCACCACCTTCGTCATGCTGGGCACGGCCTGTGCCGGCCTGTGGCTCGCGTCGGAGTCGCTCGGCACGAGCATGAACGGCGCGCTGCGCATGGGACTGCAGTTCGACCGCGCGGCAGCCTTCGACCCTTCCTACATGCTGGCCCGCACCGGGCTGATGTCGATGCAGGCGCTGGGCGCCATCGGCCCGATGTTCGCGATGATGATCGTCGCAGCCGTGGTCGCGCCGATGATGCTCGGCGGCTGGCTCTTCTCCACCAAGTCGGTGGCGCCGAACTTCGGCAAGCTCAACCCGTTGGCCGGCATCGGCCGCATGTTCTCCTCGCAGTCGCTCGCCGAGCTGCTCAAGGCGCTGGCCAAGTCGGCGCTCATCGGCGGCGTGGCCTGGTGGGTGGTGTCGAGGGACATCGGCACCCTGATGGCCCTGATGGCACAGCCCGCGCAGTACGCGCTGCCGCATGCGGTCGTGCTGGTGGCCAGGCACTGCGTGCTGATCGCCGCGACGCTGTTCCTGGTGGCGCTGATCGACGTGCCCTTCCAGCTCTGGAGCTACTACCGCAAGCTGCGCATGTCGCGCGAGGACGTGCGCCAGGAGCACAAGGAAAGCGAAGGCGATCCGCACATCAAGGCCGCGATCCGCCGCCAGCAGCAGCAGATGGCGCGCCGCCGGATGATGTCCGAGGTGCCCAAGGCAGACATCGTGCTGACCAACCCCACGCACTTCGCCGTGGCGCTCAAGTACCAGGAGGGCGGCATGCGGGCCCCCCGCGTGGTGGCCAAGGGCACCGAGCTCGTGGCCGCGCGCATCCGCGAACTGGCGAAGGAGCACAAGGTGGCGATCCTCGAAGCGCCGCCGCTCGCGCGCTCCCTCTACAGGCACACGAAGCTGGGCGACGAGATTCCCGCAGGCCTCTACACCGCCGTGGCCGAGGTGCTCGCCTGGGTCTACCAGCTTCGGCGCTGGAGGGCCGAAGGCGGCGAAGCGCCGCGCACGCCCACCGACCTGCCGGTTCCCGCAGATCTTCAATACACCGCCGCCGATGCGGCTGAGCTTGCCGCATGAACGCGATGACAAACCTGATGCGCTTGCCCGCGCGCTTCTTCCCGGGCTCGCAGCTCAAGGGGCTGGCCGGGCCGATCCTCATCATCATGATCCTGAGCATGATGGTGCTGCCGCTGCCGCCATTCCTGCTCGATCTTCTGTTCACCTTCAACATCGCCATGTCGGTGATGGTGCTGCTGGTGAGCATGTACACGATGAAGGCGCTGGACTTCGCGGCCTTCCCGGCGGTGCTGCTGTTCTCCACGCTGCTGCGCCTGTCGCTGAACGTGGCCTCCACGCGCGTGGTGCTGATGAACGGCCACACCGGCGCCGACGCGGCGGGCAAGGTGATCGAGGCCTTCGGGCACTTCCTCGTGGGCGGCAACTTCGCCGTGGGCGTGATGGTCTTCATCATCCTCGTGCTCATCAACTTCATGGTGATCACCAAGGGCGCGGGCCGCATCGCCGAGGTGGGCGCGCGCTTCATGCTCGACGCGATGCCCGGCAAGCAGATGGCCATCGACGCCGACCTCAACGCCGGCCTGATCGGCGAGGACGTGGCCCGCAAGCGCCGTACCGAGGTGGCGCAGGAAGCCGACTTCTACGGCTCGATGGACGGTGCCAGCAAGTTCGTGCGCGGCGACGCGATCGCGGGCCTGCTCATCATGGTCATCAACATCATCGGCGGCCTGGTGGTGGGCATGGTGCAGCACGGGCTGGACTTCTCCACCGCAGGCAAGACCTACACGCTGCTGGCCATCGGCGACGGCCTGGTGGCGCAGATCCCGGCGCTGGTGATCTCCACCGCCGCGGGCGTGATCGTCTCGCGCGTGACCACCGACGAGGACGTGGGCAGCCAGCTCACGGGCCAGCTCTTCTCCAACCCGCAGGTGCTGTTTCTCACGGCCGGCATCGTCGGGCTGCTGGGCATGATCCCGGGCATGCCGAACCTGGCGTTCCTGCTGATCGCGGGCGGCCTGGTGTGGCTGGGCCGCGGGCTGCTGCAGCGCAAGCCGAAGCAGCAGGCCGCGCAGGAGGCGGCCGCCGCGCAGGCCGCGAACCTCGCCGCGTCTTCCGCAGAGACGGCGGAGGCCACCTGGGACGACGTGGCCATGGTCGACCCGCTGGGCATGCAGGTTGGCTACCGGCTCATTCCGCTGGTGGACCAGTCGCAGCAGGGCGAGCTGCTGGGCCGCATCAAGAGCATCCGCAAGAAGATCGCGCAGGAAGTCGGCTTCCTGGTGCCGGTGGTGCACATCCGCGACAACCTGGAGATCAAGCCCAACACCTACGTCATCACGCTGAAGGACGTGGAGATCGGCCGCGGCGAAGCCTTCCCCAACCAGTGGATGGCCATCAACCCGGGGCAGGTCAGCGGCACGCTGCCCGGCACGCCCACGCGCGACCCGGCCTTCGGCCTCGCCGCGACATGGATCGACGCGAGCCTGCGCCAGCAGGCGCAGGTGTACGGCTACACGGTGGTCGACGCCTGCACGGTGATGGCCACGCACCTGAACCACCTCATACAGACGCATGCCGCCGAGCTGCTGGGCCGCCAGGAAGTGCAGCAACTGCTCGACCAGATCGCCAAGACCGCGCCCAAGCTCACGGAAGACCTGGTGCCCAAGGTGCTGTCGCTCAGCACGCTGCACAAGGTGCTGCAGAACCTGCTCGACGAGGAAGTGCCGATCCGGGACATGCGCACCATCCTCGACGTGATGGCCGAGCACGCGCCGACCGTGAAGGACCCGACCGAGCTCACCACGCTCACGCGCCTGGCGCTGGGCCGCGCGATCACGCAGCAGCTGTTCCCGGGCGACAGCGAGATGCAGGTCATCGGCCTGGACGGCTCGCTCGACGGCGTGCTGCAGCAGGCCCTCACCAACAGCAGCGGCATCGAACCCGGCATCGCCGACAACCTGCTGCGGCAGGCGCAGGCCGCCATCACCCGCCAGGAGCAGATGGGCCTCGCGCCCGTGCTGGTGGTGCAGCACGCGCTGCGCGTGCTGCTGTCGCGCTTCCTGCGGCGCAGCCTGCCGCAGCTCAAGGTGCTGTCGCACGCAGAGATTCCTGATTCCCGAACCATCAAGGTCACCACCGCCATCGGAGGACGAGGTTGAATTCCCCCCAACAGACAGACGTGCGCGCCACTGCGCGCAAATTCGTCGCGGCCACCAGCCGCGAAGCCCTGCGACTGGTCAGGGAGGCGCTGGGCGCCGACGCCATCGTGCTCTCGCATCGCGTCACCGCCGAAGGCGTGGAGATCGTCGCCATGGTCGAGGGCGAAGTGCAGGGCGTGGTGCAGCAGGGCAGTGCGCCTGCGAAGCCCGTGGCTGCACCGATCGTGGCGGCACCGGTTGCTGCGCCGGCGCCGGTCGCGCATGCGATGCCGATGCCGCCGGTGCCTGCTCCCGTTGCGCCCGTCGCAGCCGCTGCACCGATTGCAACACCCGTCCCGGCCCCCGCCGACACGGTGCTCGAAGAGCTGCATTCCATGCGCGGCATGATCGAGGAACAGCTCGCCAGCGTGGTATGGAACGACAGGCAGCGCCGCGACCCCGTGCGCGGCCGCCTGCTGCGCACGCTGCTGGGCGCGGGCTTCAGCGCGCGGCTTTCCAAGGCCATGCTCGAGAAGCTGCCCACCGGGCGCACTTACGCAGAAGGCATGGCCTACGTGCGTTCGGAGCTCATCCGCGCCGTGCCCGTGCACGAAGATGAGGACGCCCTGTTCGCCCAGGGCGGCGTCTATGCGCTGATGGGCCCGACCGGCGTGGGCAAGACCACCACCACCGCCAAGCTGGCCGCGCGCTGCGTGATGCGCTTCGGCGCCGACAAGCTCGCGCTGGTGACCACCGACAGCTACCGCATCGGCGCCTACGAGCAGCTGCGCATCTACGGCCAGATCCTCAACGTGCCGGTGTACGCGGTGAAGGACGCCGCCGACCTGCACCTCGTGCTGCGCGACCTGCGCGAGAAGCACATGGTGCTGATCGACACCGTCGGCATGAGCCAGCGCGATCGCGCCGTGCCCGAGCAGATCGCCATGCTGGGCCAGAGCCCGAGGCCGGTGAAGAAGCTGCTGCTGCTCAACGCCACCAGCCACGGCGACACGCTCAACGAGGTGGTGCACGCCTACCGCCACGGCAACGAGCTTGCCGGCTGCATCTTCACCAAGGTGGACGAGGCCACGCATCCGGGCGCGCTGATCGACACCGTGATCCGCCACCGCCTGCCGGTGCACTACATCTCCAGCGGCCAGAAGGTGCCCGAGAACCTGATGCAGGCCGACCGCGCGCAGCTGGTGGACAGCGTGTTCCAGCCGCGCCAGCACAGCCCGCTGTTCGTTCCTGCCGAGAGCGACCTGCAGGAAGACGCCGCTTCGGGCGCCGCCTCGCAGCAGGCGGTGCAGAAGGCGCAGGGCGAGACCGACCTGCTGCGCCTGAAGTACCAGAACCTGATCCGCGCGATGGCGCACGATGCGCAGGAACTTGCCACCACGGCGAGCGCGCTGGCCGGCTCGCAGATCGGCTTCGAGCGCGCACGTACGCTGTGGCGCCAGGCCACGGACGAGGAGGCGGGCCAGAAGGCCGTGCTGCAGGACTTGCTGGTGCATGCGCGCAGCGAAGTGGCCACAGGCTGCGCGAGCTACGTGCTCGCGCTGTGCGGCCAGGTCGGCCTGCGCTCGAACGAAGGCGGCGATGCCTACGAATGCCATGGCAGCCTGCTGCTGTCGGACCGCACGGGCCTGCCGATGGCGGCGCCCAACCAGTGGCTTTCGACGGCGGCCACGCGCGGCACCAAGGACGCCGCGCGCAAGCCCGGTGCACGCCAGGTGCCATGGCTGCGCCAGCAGGATTTCGGCCATCGCCCGATGGTCCATCTGCTGACGCGGCTGCCCGGCATCGAGGCCATGGTGCAGTGGCAGGCCGCCGGCCAGCGCTGGCTGGCGCGCGCGCCGGGTTCCACGGCCGTGATCGATTCGCGCACCGGCTCTCCCGACACGCTCGCGCGCATGGATTTCGAGTTCGCCGAGGAGCGCCCCGTGCGCTTCCGCGGCAAGGCGGCGCTGCTCGCCGTGGCGCATGCCGACGTGGTGCTGCGCTTCAATGCCGCCGCGATGGCGGCGGGCATCGCACGCGACGAGATGCCGGCGCTGCGCTGCATCGCCACGCGCGTGGTCGATGCGCGCAGCGGCAACGTACTTGCGCTGAGCCATGCGCTGTCGAACGTCGGTACAGAGGTTTCGGCGCGCCAGCTCGCGCAGTGGCTGGGCTGGGCCGTGGATGCCGAACCCTGCTTCCGCCTGCTGCGCGACGGCGTGCAGCTGGTGGGCGGCATCGGCGAATTGGGCGACCCGGACATCATGAAGCGGCTGCTGATCGCCGGGCAGATGACCACCACCGTGTGGCGCCTGCTGCAGGCCGAAGGCGAATGGGCCGACCGTGCCCGCGCGCTGATGGGCCAGCTCACCGGCCGCCCCGCACGCAACGGCCGCGCCATGAGCGGCAGCGCGCTGTACGCGGGCTTTGGCAAGCTCTTCCTGCTGCTGGACGCGCTCGGCACCGAATCGACCGCGCCGGTGCAGTCGCCCCGTGCGCTGGAGAAGCCGCAGAAGCTGGAGCGGCAGGATTGAGGGCGCTGCGATGAACAAGCTGGTTGCGGATCAGGCGGACGGCCTCCGGCGCCTGCTCGCGCCGACGCAGGCGCGCGTGCTCGCGGTGGCCGGCATGGGGCGCGGCGCGGGCGGCACCACCGCCGCGATGAACTTCGCCGTGGCGCTGGTGGGGCAGGGCCGCAACGTGCTGCTGCTGGACGAGCATTGCCGCGCCGAGGGCTCGGCCTGCGAGGTCTGGGACATCGACCCGCTGGGCGGCCTTGTCGACGTCGCGGCCGGGCGCCTCACGCTGGACGGCGCCGAGGTGCGCATGGCCTGCGGGGTGCATGTGCTGCCGGCGCCGCCCGCGGCTGCAAGAGGAACATCGCAAGGCGCGGCCGACCCGCGCAGGTTCTGGCACGACGGCGTGGTCGTCATCGACGCGGCCTTCGACGGCGAGGGCCGGCTGTCGCCGCTCGCGCAGTGCGCGGACGACCTGCTGCTGGTGCTGCAGCCGCATCCGGCCTCGGTCACCTCGGCCTACGCGGGCATCAAGCGCCTGCACCACGCCCACGGCCTGAAGCAGATGCGCTTCCTGCTCAACGGCGTGGTCGACGTGCAGGCCGCGCGCCAGATCATGAACAACCTCGCCCATGCCGGCAGCCGCTACCTCGCGCTGTCGCTGCGGGCGGCGGGATGGGTGCGCTTCGATCCGCTCGTCTCCGACGCATGGCGGCTGAAGAAGACCATCGCCGAGGCCTTTCCCGCGAGCCATGCGGCGGTCGACTTCCGCCGCGCCGCGGGCGAGATGGACCAGTGGCCATGGCCCGAGGCAGCCCCGCTGCAGGCCGTGGCCTGAGCCGCCGGCTCCGCACCGAGGAAGGAAGGAAGCACGACGGCCATGTACACCGCACAAGGAACCATCGAGAAATCGCACCTGCTCGCGCAGCACCAGCCGCTGGTGCGCCGCATCGCGCTGCAGATGATGGCGAAGCTGCCGGCCAGCGTGGAGCTGGACGACCTGATCCAGGCCGGCATGCTCGGCCTGCTTGACGCATCCGCGCGCTACCAGGACAACCGCGGCGCGCAGTTCGAGACTTTCGTGAGCCAGCGCATCCGCGGCGCCATGCTCGACGAGTTGCGTGCCGCCGACTGGGGCTCGCGCGGCCTGCGCCAGTCGGCGCGCGGCATCGAGAAGGCGATGCAGGCGCTGGGCCACAGGCTCGGGCGCGCTCCCACCGAAGGGGAGATCGCCCGGGAACTGAAGATGGACATCGAGGCCTACCAGTCGCTGCTGCAGGAGATCCAGGGCTGCCAGCTGCTGTATGTGGAAGACTTCTCCAAGGACGACGCCGACAACGGTTTTCTCGACAGTCACTCGCAGGACGCCCGCAAGGACCGGCGCAGCAGCGACGATCCGCTGGAGCAGCTGCTGGAAAGCGGCTTCCGCCACCAGCTGGTGGACGCCATCTCGGCGCTGCCCGAGCGCGACCAGCTGCTGCTGAACCTCTATTACGAGGAGGAGCTGAACCTGCGCGAGATCGGCGCCATCCTCGAAGTGAGCCAGTCGCGGGTGTGCCAGCTGCACAGCCAGGCGATCAGCAGGCTGCGGGCGAAGCTGAAGGATGTGCTCTAGGGTCTGTTCACACTATTTCCCGGGTCGCGTTGGTGCTCCAAGGGGCTGGCTGCAAGGCGCGCGTGCGCAGTAAGGCTGGCGCCCTGCAAGCGCGGGCAACGCCGCAGACGGCCCCTTGGAGCACCAACCCTGCGGGAAGGGCAGCCAGGGCGGGCCACTCGGCGTTGCGCTCCTAGCGTGTGCGCATGCACACGCGTCGTCACGCGCCTTGATTGGCCCGCCCTGGCTGCCCTTCGCGACCCCGGAAATAGTGTGAACAGACCCTTGAAGGATGCGCTGAATAGGCGTTGTCCGTCAGCCAGGCGCGCTCGCCTCCGGCGCAGGGCGCCTGCGAGGGCACGAAAACTCGGAGTCTTGCCAAAGACCCGCAACAAGCAACTCTCTTCAAGGCTGCAGGCCAGCCGCCCCATCGGCGAATACGCGCTCATCGGCTCGACCCACAGCGCGGCGCTGGTGCATCTGGGCGGCGACATCGAGTGGCTGTGCCTGCCGCGCTTCGACTCGGCCGCGATGTTCGCCAGCCTGCTGGGCGACGAGCGCAACGGCCACTGGACCATGTGCGCGCGCGACCGCAAGGCGCGCGTCTCGCGGCGCTACCTTCCCGGCACCGTTGTGCTGGAGACCACGATTCGTACAGGCACGGGCGTGGCCGTCGTCACCGACTTCATGCCTCGCCCCGCGCTCGACGGCACACACGAGGTGGTGCGCATCGTGCGGGGCGTACGGGGCACGGTGAGCATGCACACCGAGTTCCGCATCCGCTTCAACTACGGCGAGTGGTGCCCGTGGATGGAGCGGCGCGATGGCGCGGTGTTCGCCACGGCCGGGCCGGATGCGGTGCGCATCAGCTCCGGCGTGCCGCTGGTCAACGAGAACTTCGCGAGCTTCGCCGACTTCACCGTGTCGGCGGGGCAGTCCATCGCGTTCAGCCTCGACTGGTTTCCCTCGCACCTGAAGCCGCCGGTGACGCGCGATGCCAACGCGCTGCTGGCGCGCACAGTCGCCGAATGGAGTGCGTGGACCGATCGCTGCGGCTACCACGGCGAATTCCGCGAGCCGGTGATGCGCTCGCTGCTCACGCTCAAGGCGCTGACCTACGAGCCGACCGGCGGCATCGTCGCCGCGCCGAGCACCTCGCTGCCCGAGCTGCCCGGCGGCGAGCGCAACTGGGACTACCGCTTCTGCTGGCTGCGCGATGCAGCGCTCACGCTCTACGCGTTGATCGGCTCGGGCTACGTCGAGGAGGCCAGCGCATGGCGCTGGTGGCTGATGCGTGCGGTCGGCGGGTCGCCCGAGGAACTGCAGGTGATGTACGGCCTGCACGGCGAACGCTCGCTCACCGAACTCGAGCTGGGCTGGCTGCGCGGCTACGAGGACAGCCGCCCGGTGCGCATCGGCAACGGCGCGCACGGGCAGCGCCAGCTCGACGTGTACGGCTCGGTCATCGCGGCCTTCCATGCGGCGCGCAAGGCCGGCCTGTCGGACATGGACAAGCTGTGGCCGCTGGAGCGCGCCATCGCGAAGCAGCTGATGGAACTCTGGCGGGAGCCCGACTGCAGCCTGTGGGAGGTGCGCGGCGAGCCCCGCCACTTCGTGCATTCCAAGATCATGTGCTGGCTGGCCTTCGACCGCGTGATCGCGAGCGCCACGGAATACGGGCTCGAAGGCCCCATCGAACGCTGGCGCGAGGCGCGCGACCAGATCCACGCCGAGGTCTGCGCGCGTGGCTACGACGCGTCGAGCAACTCGTTCGTGCAGTACTACGGCGCCGATACGGTGGACGCGGCGCTGCTGTGGATGCCGCTGATCGGCTTCCTGCCGATCCATGACGAGCGCGTTCAGGGCACGGTCGCGCGCATCGAGAAGGAGCTGGTCTTCAACGGGCTGGTGTACCGCTACCGCACCGAGAAAGGCGTGGACGGGCTCGGCGGCGGCGAGGGCGCGTTCATGGCGTGCAGCTTCTGGCTGGCGAACGTGTACGTGGCCATGGGCAAGGTGCGCAAGGCGCGCGTTCTCTTCAGGCGGCTGCTGGCGCTGGGCAACGACCTGGGCCTCTTCGCCGAGGAATACGACCCGGTGGCTCAGCGGCAGCTGGGCAATTTTCCGCAGGCCTTCTCGCACATCGGGCTGATCAACAGCGCGCACGCGCTGGTGTCGGCGGCCGGTGGCGTGTGGGAACTGGCGGACCTCGATGGCAAGGCGCCGCAGAAGAAAAAGGAAGAGGGCAAGGAAGCGAAGAAGGAAGCGAAGAAGCCGCCCGTCAGGAAGCGTTCGCGAGCGCGAACTCCTCGGCGCTGAACACGGTGTGGAAGACCGTGCCGTCGAACATCTCGAACAGCTTCTTCGACACTTCGCGGCTTTCGTAGCGCACGGGCGATTCGAGCGCGCGGGCGATGTCCTCGCGGCTCGCGTAGCGGATCGACAGCACCATCGCCAGTTCGGGGTCGCTCACGTCGCTTTCCAGCTGGCGCAGCACGCGCACCTCGAGTGCGCCGGGAAAGCGGGTCCACAGCGGCACGAGCTTCTCGTGCACGTGGCGGTCGAAGGCTTCTTCCATGCCGGGCTTGACCCGGCCCCTGAAGAACGCGCAGCGGATGAACATGGCTTCTCTCTTTCCTGTGTCGAATCTGTGCGATGACGGCAGCGGACCGTTCAGCCGCGTTCGTAGCCGCTGAACTGCCGCATCATCTCGGCCGTGTCGTGCGCGCCCAGCCCGGCCGCGACGAAGGCGCGATGCAGCTCCGAGACGGCGCCCGCCAGTGGTAGCGGAAGCCGCTGGCCCTGCGAGAAGGCCTGCACCGCCTCGAGGTCCTTGAGCATGTTGTCGATGCGGCCGGTGGGCGAGTAGTCGCGCGCGGCCATCTTGGGGCCGAACTCGCGCAGGATCTGGCTGTCGGCACGTCCGCCGGAGAGCGCCGCGGGCAGCTTCGAGGCATCGACGCCGCCGGCCTCGGCCAGCCGCACCGCTTCGGCAACAGCCTGGAAGCCGATGGCGCAGAGCAGCTGGTTGACCAGCTTCGTGGTCTGGCCCGCGCCGCTTTCGCCCATGTGGGTGTAGTTGGCGCACAGGCTGTCCATCACGGCGCGTGCGCGCTGCACGTCTTCTGCGCTGCCGCCGGCCATCACCGTGAGCTGGCCGAGCAGCGCCTTGGGCGCGCCGCCCGAGAGCGGCGCATCGACGAAGCCCATGCCCGTGCGCTCGCGCAGCGACTGCGCGAGCCGGCGCGTGGAAGGAGGGTCGATGGACGACATGTCGATCAGCAGCCGCTGCGCATCCGCCGGCACGGCGGCCGCGATGCCGTGCTCGCCGAAGATGGCGCGCTCCACCACCGCGGCCGAGTTGAGGCTGGTGATGACGAAATCGCTGGCACCGGCTGCCTCGCGCGCCGTGGCGGCAGCGATCGCGCCGTGTTCTGCCAGCGCCGCGACCTTGGCGGCATCGAGGTCGAACACGCTCACCCGGTGGCCGCAGCCGAGCAGACGGCGCGCGATGGCCGAGCCCATGATGCCGACGCCGATCACGGCCACGCGCGTCGCCGGGGCGGTCGTCTTCGTCATGCGAGGGCCACCATGGGATGTCCGATGTGGGGCCGCGGCACGGTGCTACAGGCTCGCGGTGATGCCGCCGTCCACATACAGGATGTGGCCGTTGACGAAGCTCGATGCGTCCGAGGCCAGGAAGATGGCCGCGCCGCCGAGTTCTTCCACGTCGCCCCAGCGGCCCGCGGGCGTGCGGCCCGAGAGCCACGCGGTGAAGGCCTCGTCGGCCACCAGCGCCTGCGTGAGCTCGGTCTTGAAGTAGCCCGGCCCGAGGCCGTTGACCTGGATGCCGTGCTTGCCGAGGTCGATCGCCATGCCCTTGGTGAGCATCTTCACCGCGCCCTTGGTGGCGGCGTAGGGCGCGATGCCCGGGCGGCCCAGCTCGCTCTGCACCGAGCACACGTTGATGATCTTGCCGCGCTTGCGCTCGATCATGCGCTGCGCGACCGAGCGGCCCACCAGGAACACGCTGTCGATGTTGGTAGTGGTGATCTTGTGCCACGCATCCACCGGGAACTCGGCGAAGGCCCCGCGATGCTGCATGCCGGCGTTGTTGACGAGGATGTCGATGGGCCCGACCTCGGCCTCGATGGCGGCCACGCCGGCTTCCACGGCATCGGCGTCGGTCACGTCGAAGGCCTTTGCTTCGGCCGCGATGCCCCTGGCGCGCAGGGCGTCGCGGGCGGCGGCGAGCAGGGCGGGGTCGCGCGCATTGAGCACGACGCGGGCGCCCGCATTGCCGAGCGCGCCGGCCAGCGCGAAGCCGATGCCCTTGCTGGAGCCGGTGACGAGGGCAGTGCGCCCGGAGAGGTCGAACAGTTTCAAGGGAGTTTCCTGGTGCGTGACAGGCAAATAAGTTACCGGTATCTTTTGATCCAGTCAATGGGTAAACCCTGAGTTCGCGCAGTCCGCTGAAACTATTAAAGTTACCGGTATCATTGTGCGCCAGCCAAAAGGACACCAGCTTGACCACCACCGCCGCTCTTCCGCATGTGCTGATGCCTGGCACCTACCCCGAATGGGACATGGCGCCGATGCGGGAGGCCTACACGCTGCACCGCCTTTGGGAGGCGCCTGACCGGCAGGCCTTCATCGCCGAGCACGCACCGCAGATCCGCGCGATCGCCACGCGCGGCGAACTCGGCGCGAGCACCGAACTCATCGCGGCGTTGCCGAAGCTGGAGCTGGTCGCCTGCTACGGCGTGGGCACCGACGGCATCGACCTCGCCGCCTGCCGCGCGCGCGGCATCCGCGTGACCAACACGCCAGACGTGCTCAACGGCGACGTGGCCGATCTTGCCGTGGGCCTCCTGCTGGCTGTGCAGCGGCGCATTCCGGCGGGCGACCAGTTCGTGCGCAGCGGCGCCTGGGCCCACGGCGGCATGCCGCTGGCCACGCGCGTCTTCGGCCAGCGCATCGGCATCGCGGGCTTCGGCCGCATCGGCAGCACCATCGCGCGGCGGCTCTCGGGCTTCGACGTGGAGGTGGGTTACTTCAGCCGCGCGCCGAAGGCGGAGAGCCCGCACCGCCACTTCGCCAGCCTGAGCGCGATGGCCGAGTGGTGCGACGTGCTCATCGTCATCCTCCCCGGCGGCGAGGCCACGCGCGGCATCGTCAACGGCGAAGTGCTGCAGGCGCTGGGCCCCAGGGGCTGGCTGGTGAACGTGTCGCGCGGCACCACCGTCGACGAAGCCGCGCTGCTGCAGGCGCTGGAGACGCGCGCCATCGCCGGCGCGGCGCTCGACGTGTTCCTCAACGAACCGCGCATCGACCCGCGCTTCGCCGCGCTCGACAACGTGGTGCTCACCCCGCACCATGGCAGCGGCACCGAAGCGACGCGCCGAGCCATGGGCGAGCTGGTGCGCCGCAACCTCGAGGCCCACTTCGCGGGCCGACCCCTGATCACCCCCGTTGCCTGACACCTGACAAAGACAGAAGGAAGAAGAATCATGCGCCTGCGTTGCATGTGCCTCGTGATCCACGCCCCCGACGACCTGCGCCTGGACGAGCAGGACGCCGGCGAGATCGGCCCCGGCCAGGTGCTGGTGAAGGTCGGAATGGGCGGCATCTGCGGCTCCGACCTGCACTACTTCCACAACGGCGGCTTCGGCACCGTGCGCATCAAGGAGCCAATGGTGCTGGGCCACGAAGTTGCCGGCACCGTGGTGGCGGTGGCGCCCGGCGTCGAGAGCGTGCGCATCGGCGACAAGGTCGCCGTCAACCCGAGCCGCCCCTGCGGCGCCTGCAAGTTCTGCCTCGAAGGCCTGCCCAACCAGTGCCTGGACATGCGCTTCTACGGCAGCGCGATGCGCACGCCGCACGTGCAGGGCGCGTTCCGCAACATGCTGCTGTGCGAGGCCACGCAATGC
>Ga0102593_1001625_pt1 | contig 21046 bp, 19 predicted proteins | sample AraplaCol_mMS_r2_2_FD_76862 | JGI IMG/M metagenome (GOLD analysis project Ga0102593, IMG submission 76862) | Arabidopsis root microbial communities from North Carolina, USA - plate scrape MF_Col_mMS_r2 (SPADES assembly) (version 2) | ecosystem: Host-associated > Plants > Roots > Endosphere...
AAGCTTGCGACCTGTCTGGCCGCGTGTTTCTCGGCCAATGCCTTCGCGCTGCCGGAATTTGCGGAAGGGGCCGCAGCGCTCCGACTAATCGCAGATTACGCCCACAATCCCTTCGTCGTTCTTGCCGGCGACGATTCTCATCCGGCCCAGGAGTTCCTGACGGCCTGCCACGCATCGAAAGCCGGCCTGCCGCCCTATCTGCATGTCGGCCGCTCCCAGGCACATGGCGTGGCAGGTCCCTCGGTCGCAGTGCATGAGGACGCATGTCCCCCCTGCCATTGCGCCGAGGTCACAACCGACGACGGCTTTCTCGCTCCACCGGCCGCTGCCGAGAACGCATTTATCGCCGGCCTTGCCGTGTCGCGGATTGCCCAAAAATGCCTTTCGAGACACTCCGCCGCACGGGGACGCCGATGGATATTGGACCTCAAAGGCAATCAGGCCGAGCTGCATTCTCTCTGCGAACACCCCGAATGCAAGGTATGTCCATGAACACGCTATTTTCGTCGGGATATTGTTGCTCCGTTGGCGCAACTGCCGGAAAGAACGATGAGCTGACGATATCCGAAGCTCTTTGCGATCCACTGATCGCCATGGTGATGCGCGCCGATGGCGTGACCTCCGAAGAATTCAAGCGACTCCTTGAGGCAGCAGCCCGTGAGCTAAAAGCCAATCTGGCTGATGGTTGACGAGCATGTGTGGCCGATCTCGGTGCGATACCATCGCCCGGCATTGGCACTGGCCGCCCCGCGGAGTTCAGGCACAATGAGGTTCGATATGTCGAGAAGCTTCCCAACGATAATTCTTGTTTTTGACGAAGGGAAAGATCGCAAGGTGATCGGCACCGCTCGCGAGGCTGCCCAACTGTTGCTGAAGGAATGGCCCACTGACGATGGTGAAGAATTCCTCACGGCGGTGAGAACCTGTTTGGAGGTCCTTACCGGAGATACCGACCCCGAGAAATTGCATGAGGCGATCGTCCGCGCCGCATATGAAGCGGGTATTGCAGCGATCACGACTGACAACAGCCTTGGCATTTTCAGGATCTATCCAGTCAGCCAGGTCAGATAGTTGGCCGCCGTTCACGCGCTCATCGCAATCCCGCTCCCATCGAGCCGCTGCGGCTATCGCCGTGGGCTCTGCGGAGCTCTTACTGCGGAGCGAGCAGAAGAAGCTCTTTGGATCCGACAGGCGATCGGTTCAGCAAAGTTTCAATTGACCGTTTCCGATGGCGAGGCGACACTCGCAACCTGTAGCGAGGCAGGAGGAGAAACGATGGACGACCTAGACCGCTGGCGCGACATGGCAAGCGCACCGAGAGACGGTAGCCGGATCCTCGTCACGATTCGCCAGTCCGAACAGGGGCCGGCGGAAGTTGACCTCGCCTATTGGTCGCATGGCGATCAGTTCGGTGCAGAAGGCTGGCGCGCCTCTGATTCCTCGCCCGGGCACATCATCGAATATGCCGAGCCGGAATTGAAGTGTTGGATGCCGATGCCCTCGGCCAACCTCAACCGCACCTCGATGCCCTCCCCTTGGGAAGGTGACGATGACCAGGAGCTCTACGGGTCAGGGATTTAGGTAATCTGGCCGAATAAAAATGGTTCCTGCCGCCGCGAGGGGTCCAGATTGCCGTCCGCCCCGACTGTGGCGCGCCACGAAGTCCCTGCTCTGGAACGGCACACCAAATTGAGGTTCAACTGTAGCCCGGTCTCCTAAGCTGCGCGCACCCTGTCCCGGCCGCTTAACTTGGCAGCATAGAGTGCTTGATCGGCGCGTCGATAAAGGTCCGACGCGCTGTCTGACGGGGCACAAGCGGCGATGCCGGCAGAACAGGTGTAGCTGAAGTCGGGCGATTCAGGCAGAGGCCGGGAGAACCGGATCACCGTCAGCATGCACTCGACCATGGCAATGGCGTCTTCCGGCCCGGTTGCCGGCATCACCAGAAGGAACTCTTCTCCGCCGACCCGCCCAAAACAATCGTTGCGGCGAACATTCTGATGAATGCGATGCGCAAAATCGCGCAGGACGACATCCCCGGCGTGGTGACCAAGCCGATCATTGATGTGTTTGAAATTGTCGATGTCGAAGACGGCAAGACATCCGTTGTCTCCGTGCTGGGCGGCTGCCAGCATGTCGTCGACGCGGGCCATCACAAAGCGGCGGTTGGCGACACCCGTGAGTTCGTCAGTGTAAGACGCCTTGATCGCCTGATCGCGATCTTGCCGGACAGTCCTGCCATGCGCTCGCAAACTGGTGATGTCGCTCGCAATGCACAACATCCAACCGTTCTTCTGGACCGCCTCGGTCATCCAAAACCATCGGCCATCACACAGGTCCGTCTCGAAAGCTCGATAGCCAATCTTGCCACGGCGCGACTGTGTCGACCGCAGCCATTCGTCGAAATTGCTCGTTTGAATGACCGTGCCTCGCCGCAGCTCAAAATTGCGCCGCATGAGATCCGGCCAGAGTGGAGTTTCATCCGGCTCGATGAAATAAACCGAACGAAAGGCGCTGTTCGCGTATCGCAGCCGGTCATGACCATCGTAGACGGCAATCAGCGTTTCGGTGCGTGCGGAAAGGTGCAGAAGCTGTTCGAATATCTCGTCCATACCGAACCCTGTCTGGTTGCCTTGGTATGAGATGGCGCAGAAACCCTATGAGAAAAGAGCCAGTCAGCAAGCAAAGGCGCCTCTAGTGATTACGGAAGCGTCAACGAGATGCCGTTTTCAATCGTGATTGGACATCGGCTGAGACCTGAGCGACGCTATTTTTGGGAGGCGGACCATCTATTTTTCCGGAGATAGGAGGCCGAGATGGAACAATACGCACTCGATCAGTTGAAAACCATTGCAAAGGTCAGCACGACCTGCAAGCGCCTCGAAATGACGCGGCGCGAACGGCTTGAACGGTGGGCCGAAAGTCTCGAATGCAGCCCCAGACCGTTTCTTAAGACGCTTCACGAAACCGAATATCAGCCGATGGCCGATCGGCTTGCTCTCAGGGATGACGGCACGCCGATCTCCGTTGCATTCGCTGATCCCATTCTGCGCGCGGCAGGAATGGAAAATGACAGCTATGGAGAAGCAAAACGGTTCTTCGACCTCGGCGATGAACAATTGCATGATCTTGTCTGCTTCTGCCATTTCGGTGAACGCGTCAGCGCGGCAGTCGTCGCTCGCCGTTTGCGGAAGATGTCAGGCTCCAAACCAAGTGGGTTTTTCGCTCAGCTTCGTGCGTTGTTTGCCTAATTGAGGCGAAAGGTCACCATCTGACGTGCTGGTCGGGGATGCATCGATCCCCGTCGTGGGTGGCACGTGCGACGACCGAGGCCAGATCGGTCGGGTCGTTGCTCCTGCGGCGTCGACTGCCGCTGACATTTTGAGGGGCAGATTTCTGAAGCAGTTGGTTCCTGCTGGTCAACTGGCGGGTCCAGGTCTTTTGCGCTGGCCGACCACCACGCCCCCGAGGGATTTGGGTCAGGGCGTTCACCAGCAGCACCCACATCTATGTCAGCGTGCTGGGGAATGATGCCTCGCCGCGCGACTATCCAGTCAGGTAGACGCTTGAAGAGGCCGTATCGCTACTTACCGCCAGCTAACCACGCGCTTGCCATTGTACGTGATTTAACGGAAAATCCTCGGCGTGGCCCTTGAGGCCTGGGCAGCCTGCCATGATCGGAGAACGCCGTGCCTCTGAAAAACATTTTGGCCGCAGCAGCAATCGTCTTCATGACACTCTCAGGATGCGCAACTAGTGGATCGTACAACACAACCTACGCACAGCCGCAGGGGATAGGCCCGGTTCGCGGGGAAATGGGCGGTTACTAGCCCATCCAAGGTGTTTCGACCGCTTGAGAAACACAGCCTGGCTGTTTACGACGAACCAACCTCGGTGCTCGATCCGATGACATGGTCGCTGTCCGCGGAAGAACGCATGGCGGTGATGGTGGTGACCCACGAAATGGGCTTTGCCCGCAAGGGCGCGCAACGCGTGGTGTTCATGGATGCCGGCGCCATCGTCGAGAGCGGCGCGCCGGATGAATTCTTCGCCCACCCGAAAACCGACCGGTCGGGTCGTTGCTCCTGCGGCATCGACTATCGCTGACAGGCTGCTTCCTTGGGTCGAAGCCAACGGCGAGATCAATTGCCGGATCCTCCAGACGTGACCGGAGAAGGCCTCGTCTTTAGTCTCGAAGTGCTCCAGGCCTTTTTTGCCTTCACGCCTATAACCACCATCCTAGACATGGAATTCTCCACTAAAGATAATGGGATAAGTCGAGAGGCGTAGGTTCCGTACGACAGTAGGGCTTTAAGCCTCAATATTGTCGAGCATCGAATTCTTCAATCGTTTCGGGGTCCTGCTTATATTCCCATTGCACACCGTTCAGCCGGCGCCAGATTTGTCCCGATGGGTTTCGGGCGGCGCCGTCGACGAGTGGCACCGGAAAGAGTGTCTCGTGCTTGTGCCAGAGTGTGACGTCAGTGACGTTGGCCTGCTTGGGCTTCCGGAACAGGTTGAAAAGGAGTGCGAAGTCCATTGGCCGATTTTTCTCCAATGGACTCAACTATAAGGACATTTTGGGTACCTTCAAGTACTATAATTTTGCGAACCCGACGGGCGAAAAATATCGGCTCCATCACCAAGTACGCCAGCAATGCGAGATTCGGGTGCGTTCCAGTTTCTGTCGGGCTTCCTCGGCATCCGGAAAAATGAAGAACGAGGACCACCGATAGGTGAGCGGCATGGGGAAGCGTTCATACAGGGGTATCCGGTCACGAATCCGAAGGCGCTCACGGCAATCCGTGCTGGTGCCGACCAACTACGCTCGTGGCCACGAGCGGGGATTTGACCTTCATCCGCTGAACGGCGACTCGTCGCCCGGAATCGTGCCGAACCCGACCGCGCCACGTCATTTTTCGCAGAGCCGTCGGCCGCCGGAATATGGCTGATAGGTACAATCGGACGGCCGGAAGGAGCGGTAACTGCGCGAGCAGGCGGTGATATTGCAGGACTGTGTTGCGCCTTGACCATCGCTTGCCGCTCCTGTCGATAGCACTCCATTCGGCGTAGGTTCGGCCGTCGCTTGGCGCATGAAGTCCCGCCAAATATGCGCTGGCAGGGCGCCGCCCGTGACCCCCTTCATCGGCGAGTCGTCATCATTGCCAACCCAAACTCCGACGACCAGCGATTCCGTGAAGCCGACGAACCAGGCATCGCGATTGTTCTGGCTGGTGCCGGTCTTGCCGGCTGCAAACGAGCCGGGGTCTGCTCCACGCCCAGTGCCGCGCTCGACAACCAACTGCAGGAGCCCGACGAGATCGGACTGGTAAGGCGAAAGATCGACATTCGGCTTTGATTGTGAGCCAACTCGAAACAGGTTGGGCTGCCCTGCCGCTTGAAACTCGATGATGCCCCAGGGTTTAACAGGTGCCCTGCCGAGTTGGACAGACGCATAGGCGCTGGTGAGGTTAAGCAGATTTACTTCGGACGTCCCGAGCGCCAACGACGGCGTGCTGGCGAGGGGTGCATCGATGCCGAGCTCACGCGCTGCGGCAATCACATTGTCCAAGCCAACCTCTTCGGCAAGCGCCACCGAAGCGGCATTGAGTGATCGCGCGAACGCCTCGGCAAGCGTAACCCAACCGCGATAGTTGCCACCGGAGTTTTCTGGCGACCAACCGTCTATGTCAATTGGCGCGTCCAGAACCTGGTCGGACAAAGTCAGTCCAGCTTTCAATGCTGCGTAATAGACGAATAGCTTGAAGGTGGAACCCGGCTGGCGCATCGCAGTGACAGCGCGATTGAACTGGCTCGCCTTGTAGTCGCGCCCGCCAACCATGGCGACGACCGCGCCGTCCGGTGTCATAGCAACCAACGCGGCCTGCGATGCTCCGACAGATGTTCCTTCACCGTCCAAGGCTCTTTTCACGACCCTTTCGGCGATTTGCTGCAATTGCGGCACCAGCGTGGTTCGCACCGTCGTCGAACCCGGCGAGGAGCCGGCGACTTCGCTCGCTTGCGGCGAAATCCAGTCGGCAAACCAGCTTCCCGAGCGCGGCGTCGGCGTCGTTGGATGCAGCTTGGCAAAGCTCGCCTTCGCCTCCGCTGCCTCTGGCATGGTAATCTTGTCGTTCGTCGCCATCGCGTCGAGAACGACCATGGTACGCTGCCGGGCGCCTTCGAAATTGTCGATGGGATTCCATTGACTTGGCGCCCGCAGCAATCCCGCCAGCATCGCCGACTCGGGCAGGTTAAGGGCGTCGATATCCTTGTTGAAATAAATCCGCGCGGCGGCAGGCATGCCGGTAGCGCCCGCGCCAAGATAGACGCTGTTGAGATAGCGCGTCAGGATTTCCCGCTTGCCGAGCTTCCACTCCAGCCAGACTGCGATCACAACCTCCTGTATCTTTCGCTTTATCGTTCGATCGCTGTCGAGGTATTGCAGCTTGATGAGTTGCTGGGTGATCGTGCTGCCACCCTCCACCACCGAGCCAGCCTCCAAATTCCGGAGAAACGCCCTCCCGATCCCTCTTGGATCGACGCCGAAGTGATCCATGAACCGGCGGTCCTCAATTGAAAGGACGGCATCGATCAGCCGCGGTGGGAACTGGTGGTATTGCGCATATGGCCCTTGATAAGGTCCCTGCCTTACGAGCGGCGCACCGTCGGCGGTTTCCAGCACAACGATAGGCTTTAACGTCCCGTCACGGATCTCGCTCCAGGGCACGTCCTTTAGTGCCCACACCAGCACGCTGCATACGAGGAGGCAGACAAGCAAGGCCGACCCCATAGCGAATTTCCACCAGTTCGCCGGAAGCCATCGGCGTCGGCGACTTTCGCGCGGTTTGGAATCCCGATCGCGAATGCCGCGCCCGGCTCTGGCCAGAGCAGTCGTCATCCATTTGGCGGGAGCTGATATGGCTACCAGCCGCATCGACCTCCTTAGCTTCGTTCTCAAAAACGAAGCCATCGTCTTGGTCTTCGCCAAAGCAGAACTTGCCTTCAAATCGTGGCGCAGCGCACGTAATAGATTGCTCGCAGCCTGTCGTGTTTGCACGAAGGTTCCGTGGGGGAGTTGCGGGTTGTCGCCTTGGGTGATTCCTGGCGAATCCGAGGCGGTCGCTTGCGTCGCTGAATCTGCTGGCTGATTGCGACCCGTGCTCGAGTTGCCAACGCTTTCGCCTGAGGATTCGGGAGGATTGGGCATTGGTTACCGCTAAAAGGCCAACGTGGCATGAACTTTATAGCCGGGCGATGCCGAGTGTTCTACCGTAAAAGGTCCCATAGGCTTCTGTATGAAACGAAGCCGGCTCTCATTCGCGCGGTCATCGACGAAGTTCGAGACTGCCGTCGCCGCTATAGTCATACGAATACCAGTACCGCGATCACCGCCACGGCCGACGTAACGCGTGCTCCGGTGAAGACTGTGGCCACTGAGAAGTCCGGCCTGTCTGAATGTGTTTGATTTACTCGGCAGCGCCAAGGACGGCCATCAACCCCGCCCCCATCCAACATACGAGCGCTAAACGAACCTGCCTCTTGCGCCCCAGTTCCCGTTCTGTCGCCGTCTGTGCGAAATCGAACGCTTGTGAGACAACTGGGGACGATTTTCGCCGATCCGCTGATCACTTCTGGCAAAGTTTGGCCAAGTTCTTCTCCAAACTTCGCCGCAGGGCGCCAGAGATTTCAGTCTCCAGTCCTTTGACGATGTCGCCGAACCGGCCACCGGTCTTCACGATCTCGATGGAGGTATCAGTCATCTTGCAGGTCGCCAGGTCGACCTTCAGACGAACCGTGGCGGTCGCTGAAAACCCTCCTTCGACCAGCGCTTCGGCTGAGGTCTTGCAAGCAAGAGTGCCCCGGGCGCTCGCCTCCGCGGTGTCGCCGTTCACCGACAATTCCAGGTTCTCGATCTTCACGGCATCGAGCTTGTCGATGCCGACCTCCACACTGATGCCGAATTTCGACACCTTGGCCTTCAAGGACCTGCACGGCTGCGCGTCTCCGATGGCCCTCTCCAAGGCATTCGGTGTCTGGGCGTTGGCGAAGGAGCATGGCTGGAGGAGAAAGACTCCTGCCGCCAGCAGGCCCAAACAGTTCCACATCGCGTTCTCCGATCTCACCGCGTTTTCCATGGATGCATCGTAACCGTATCCCGCTCCCGCGTTGTTCTCGTCGCCGTGAACTGTGATCGACAATGCGTGGATGAGCAACGGGAGTTTCAGCGCTACCTCCCATGGCGCCATCTGATTGCTGCTTCCGTCCGATTGCTGGCGCCAAGTGGCAACTTTTGCTTGGCAAAAGGCCGAACGGCCAGGTCATCCGGAAGACTGGCGTTATGACGATCGTGCTCAAAGGTGGTATCGTCGTTTCCGGCGACGGCATCGCTATCCGGTTTCCCGTTCAACTGTTGGTCCTGCTCGAAGTCGTCTAGGGTCGGGCATCCCGAAAGTAATGCGCATCGACGTTCTAAAGGTGAGCGCCAGTTACTACAGATGATATGCTGGCCTTGTCACGCGGGCGGTAAACTTGCACGCGGAAGGCCGCACAAGACAACAGGTCATCGATGCTGATGATCGAAAACTATCGGACCGGTTTGCCCTGGAATATCATGCGTCGACGCAAGCCCCTGGTGATGGGATTACGTCGCGTCCGATTTTCAGGAGGGTGGCTCTAGATTCGATGCGCCCCGACCCCTAGCGTGCCCGCGCCCGCCTAGTGGGTACCGTCCCTCACCTGAGTTCCCTGCAACTGCTGCAGCGGATCGAAGCCCAGAGGTCGTGGTATCGTCGAAGCCGTCAATTGCGAGAATCCGTTGAGGGCGGCATTGAGGCTTTGACGACTGGCGGACCGGCCGCGAGCCCCTTATACATCACGGCACGACGCATGTGAGGCTGTCCAGGACCCGGTGTGCGACCTCATGAACCGCTTTCCCCACCGCTATTGAGAGCCAGCGCGGAACTGATGCAATCAAGCAAAACCTGTTCGCCAAACGGTTTTGTCAGGCAGCCCACGATGCCCGCGCCCAACGCAGACGCGCGTACGTTCTTTTCCGGAAAGGCGGTGATCAGAACAGTCGGAATGCTCTTGCCTAGCGCGACGAGCCGGCGATGCAGATCGAGCCCGCTCATTCCGGGCATATTGATGTCCGTCACGAGGCAGGCCGTGCGGCGGATATGAGGGAATCTCAAGAAATCATCCGCGGATGAAAAGGTTTCGGCATCAAATCCCATCGACCTCAAGAGCCCCTTGATAGCCTCCCGCATCGACTCGTCGTCGTCGACGATCGCAATCAGAGGTCTCTTGGTTGGCACTGCCGCCTCCCAACTTCGCCGATCAGCATCATGCCGAATTAGCGTTGTGGCGCGCTCGACTGGAAGATTTTAGTATTGAACGGCGACAAAGGCAGCGCAAGCTATACGATCGTATATAGTATCTAAGACTTGTGGAGCGAGCTGGGTATCTTCCCAAAAAGCGCCCGTGCTCCGATTGGAATATTCCGGCGAAGGATTTCTTTTCGATTTTACGCAATGCATGCTCGATCACTCGACACAGCATCGAAAGTGCTTGAGGTTTTCTTGCTTCGCGCCGCCCGATACTTTCGGCACGCGTCCCTTGTGACGGTAGGCGCCGACCTTGTGGCATCGGCACGCCATGGCAGACTCCAGGACGTGCAAGCGCTTTTGGAGACCGCCCGCATCTAGCCTTGTGGCCGAGGTAATTATCGCGCATTCTGGTGTGCGAAGAAAAGCCGCTTCGGCACTAGCGAAGGAGAGAGGAGGAGTGTTCTCATCGCGTGACTGGCGCTGCGCTGGTTGGGCTTTGCCCGATGCTGCTGCGGTGGGGGTGGACAGAATAAATCCCAAGACGTCGATTCACTTTGAGGGCCCTGACGATTGACCGAGGCGCCAGCAACCATCATTGTCATCGATGATGACCCGGAAATCCGCGAGGCGCTTGGCAGTCTGCTGCGTTCCGTCGGCTTTGCCGTCAATCTCCTCGCTTCGGTGGGCGACTTCCTCAGGTCTGAGCGACCCGACGGACCGACCTGTCTCGTGCTCGATGTCCGGCTTCCGGGGCAAAGCGGTCTTGATTTTCAGCTCGAGCTGTCGCGAGAAAATATTCAGCTGCCGATCGTCTTCATCACCGGGCACGGCGACATTCCCATGTCCGTCCAGGCGATGAAAGGGGGCGCGGTCGAGTTCCTGACGAAACCGTTCCGAGACCAGGATTTGCTCGACGCCGTTAACGTCGGCTTGGCACGCGACCGCGTGTGGCTTGAAAATGAAAAGGCATTGGCGACGGTGCGCGCGCGTTTCGATAGCCTGACCCCGCGGGAGCGCGAGGTGATGGCTTTGGTGGTGACCGGAAGGCCCAACAAGCAGATTGCCGGCGATCTAGGCGTGAGCGAGATTACAGTGAAGGTTCACCGCAGCCAGGTCATGCAGAAGATGGGCACCAGATCCCTGCCCGAACTCGCGCGTATGGCTGACAAGCTGATGCTCGCTCCGGGAAAGCCGCAAACGCACTCATAAAGGTCCTGGCCGCGCGTATAGGTCACCCCCACCTCATTGGTTATCGTTCCTTCCTGATGGCCAATAGCCCGGGCGGGAGCCCTGCTCTATTGTGCGCGTTCCTTTCCTCCCATCCTCCCAGGCCGGATCGCCACCGATCGGCCCGCCTTGGCCTCCCACCCCCGCGGGAGGCTTCTTTTTGGCCTCACCCGGCAAGACACTTTCGACTCCAACGAATCGCAACCGACGGCACGACTGAGGCCCAGGACGACTTCGCCGACATGACTCGCTGAGCAGAAGTTCGCTGATGGCTATCGGTGCCGGTATTCCAAAGTATCGCGAAGGCGAAACCACAGTATAATTTCCCGTCGTCCCTTCCGTCGCTAGACTCTGTCCGTTGCCTCCGGAGACAGGTAGCGAATCCCCCCGTTGCTACCCACCAAGCTTCGGCGCTCCCTCCATCCGAAGCTCTGCGGGTCCATGACCCGCCCGACCGCCCAGCAGCCGCTGGGCGGTCTTTCGTAGAGGCGGACCACGCATCGAACGGGCGGGTGGCCGCTCGTTGTTGGGACGAACAGGCGAGATGTGGTAAGAAGATGGCGAAGTGGTCGCGGTCGTCATATGTGCTCGCTTTGGCCAATTTGACGGGACGGATCTCCGAAACGAAAATGGCAGTGCCGGATCCGACAGGCGAGATGCCGAAGTCGGCAAGCAGGCACATCCTCTTGCTTCGGCGTTGGTGGAGATGAGTTTGGAGGTTCTTTGGGAGGACGGTGATCGCGTGTTCCGGCGGGAACGGCGCCTAGGTGCCGACGGCAAGTGGAACCCGGTACTGGTCGTGCTTTCGGCCCTCGAGTACCCGACACCTTCGAGCCTCGGCCGCCTCGACCATGAATATGGCTTGAAGGACGAGCTTGATTCTGCATGGGCGGTGCGACCGCTTGAGTTGGTGCGCGAAGGCGGCCAGACGATGCTGGTGCTTGAAGATCCGGGCGGCGAGCCGCTCGCCCGGCGGCTCGGAACGGCGATGGAACCGGAGCTTTTCTTGCGCCTCGCGATCGGCATCGCCGCCGCGCTGGGCAAGGTCCACCAGCGCGGTCTCGTCCACAAGGACATCAAACCGGCCAATATCCTGGTAACGGGCACGGGCGCCGAAGTGCGGCTAACCGGCTTCGGGATCGCCTCGCGCCTCTCCCGCGAGCGGCAGGCCCTCGAGCCGCCCGAAGTGGTCGCCGGAACGCTTGCCTACATGGCCCCCGAACAGACCGGGCGCATGAACCGCTCGATCGATTCCCGCAGCGACCTTTATGCGCTCGGCGTGACCCTTTACGAAATGCTTACCGGGAGCCTGCCCTTTTCCGCCTCCGACCCAATGGAATGGGTGCATTGCCACATCGCACGGCAACCGACGCCGCCCAACGAGCGGGCGGTGGATGTTTCACCGGCGGTATCGGCCATCGTCATGAAGCTGCTCGCCAAGACGGCCGAGGAACGATACCAGACGGCAGCCGGCGTCGAGCACGATCTGAGGCGCTGTCTCAGCCAATGGGAAATGCGGTGCCCGACCGACGCATTCCCGCTCGGCGAACGCGATATCCCGGACCGCCTGCGGATTCCCGAGAAGCTGTACGGGCGGGACCACGAGGTCGAGACCCTGCTCACTGCCTTCGACCGCGTGGTGTTGAGCGGGGCGCCGGAGTTGGTCTTGATCTCTGGCTATTCCGGCATCGGCAAGTCGGCGGTGGTCAATGAACTCCACAAAGTTCTGGTGCCGCCGCGCGGCCTGTTTGCGTCCGGCAAGTTCGATCAGTACAAGCGCGACATTCCGTATGCGACCCTGGCACAGGCTTTTCAGAGCCTTATCCGGGGGCTTCTCGCGAAGAGCGACGCTGATTTGGCACTCTGGCGCGAGACCCTGAGAGAGACGCTGGGGCCGAACGGACGGCTGATGGTCGATCTCGTCCCCGAACTGAAGCTCATCATCGGCGAGCAGCCGCCGGTGGCTGAACTTCCGGCACCGGACGCGCAACGGCGGTTCGAGCTGGTATTCCGCCGTTTCATTGGTGTCTTCGCCCAGCCCGAGCATCCGCTGGCACTGTTCCTGGATGACCTGCAGTGGCTTGACACGGCGACACTCGATCTGCTGGAAGACCTCCTGACGCGGTCGGATCTGCGACACCTGATGCTGGTTGGTGCCTATCGCGACAACGAAGTAAGCGCCGCCCATCCGCTGATGCGGACACTTCGCGCGATCAAAAGCGCCGGCGGCAATGTCGCGGAGATCACGCTTGCGCCGCTTACAAAAGGCCATCTCCGGCAGTTGATCGCGGATGCGCTCCACTGTCAGCCCGATCGTGCGGCCCCGCTCGCACAAATGATGCACGACAAGACTGGCGGCAATCCGTTCTTCGTCCGTCAGTTTCTATTTTCGCTCGCCGAGGAGGGAATGCTCACCTTCGATCATGACGCGGCATGCTGGTCCTGGGATCTCGGTCGCATTCACGCCAAGGGATACACCGACAACGTCGTGCACCTCATGGTCGGCAAGCTCGCGCGCCAGCCGCTCGAAACGCGGGAAGCGTTGCAGCAGTTCGCCTGTCTTGGAAACATCGCTGATACCACGATGCTTTCACTCATCCTCGGGATCCCGGAGGAGCAAGTCGCCGGGGCCTTATGGCCCGCCGTCGCTCATGAGCTGCTCGAGCGGCTGCCAGACGCATACCGGTTCGTCCACGATCGCGTTCAGGAAGCGGCCTATTCGCTGATCCCGGAGGAGCGACGCGGCGAGTTGCACCTTCGCATAGGGAGACTGCTTGCGGCGAACACCGCGCCGGAGTTGATTGACGATTATGTCTTCGAGATTGTCAGCCAGCTCAATCGGGGAGCCGCGCTGATCACGTCGACCGAGGAGCGCGAGCAACTGGCCGAGTTCAATCTGCTGGCTGGCAAGCGCGCCGAGGCGTCGACGGCATACGCCTCGGCGCTCAACTACTTTGTCGCCGGCACGGCGCTGCTGCCGGAAGACGCGTGGGAGCGCCAGCGCCAGCTGACCTTCGCGCTTGAGCTGAACCGAGCCGAATGCGAGTTCCACCTGGGCGCGCTGCCGGACGCGGAGGAGCGGTTGGCACGGCTTTCCAATCGTGCTGTCTGCTCCGACGATCAGGCTGCTGTCGCCTGCCTGCGCATCGATCTCTATGCCGCGCTCGGTCAGACCAGTCGTTCCGCCGCGGTCGGTCTCGACTACCTGAGGCAGCATCTCGGCGTTGACTGGTCGCCGCATCCGGCCGACGAGGAGGTGCAACGAGAATACGACCGGATATGGTCGGGGCTCGGGAGCCACGCGATCGAGGAACTCATTGACCTGCCGCTGATGAGCGACCCAGCGTCCTCCGCGACACTGGATATTCTCACGCGGCTCGTTGGGGCGGTATGGCACACGGACGCGAATCTGGCATGCATGGCAATCTGCCTAGCTGTGAACGTGAGCCTCGAGCGAGGCAACAGTGACGGCTCCTGCTACCATTATGTGTCGCTTGGCTATATTGCCGGGCCGCGCTTCGGCGACTATGAGGCCGGATTCCGGTTTGGTCAGCTAGGCTGCCATCTGGTCGAAACGCACGACCTGAATCGCTTTCAGGCCAGGACTTACAAAGACTTCGGGGCCCATGTCATACCGTGGACGAGACATGTCCGAATCGGCCGCGACATCTTGCTGCGAGCGCTTGACATCGCCAACCAGAGCGGCGACCTCACGTTTGCCGGATACAGCCATGTCAGCTTGAACTCGAATCTGCTGGCGGCTGGCGATCCGCTTATCGAAGTGCAACGCCAAGCGGAGGTTGGCCTCGCGTTCGCGCGGGAGGTGCGGTTCCAGTTCGTTGTGGACCTCGCCAGCGCGCAGCTCGGACTCGTCCGGACACTGCGGGGGTTGACCCGGAAATTCGGCTCCTTTGATGACGACGGATTTGACGAAGTTGAGATCGAGCGCCGGTTTTCCGAAAATCCGAATCTCGCGGAAATCTGCTACTTTGTCAGAAAACTGCAGGCGCGGTTCTTTGCGGGCGACCACGAGGCGGCCGTGGATGCGTCATTGCGGGCGCAGAGACTGCCGTGGACATCGGTGGCGCATTTTGAGGAAACGCCGGAGCATCATTTCTACGGCGCCTTGGCCCGCGCCGCATGCTGCGACTCCGCCGCGGCCGACCAGCGTGCGCGGCATACGGAGGCTCTGGTCGCCCACCACCGACAGCTTGAAATCTATGCGAAGAATTGCCCGGAGAACTTCGAGAACCGAGCAGCGCTCGTCGGCGCCGAGATAGCGCGCCTTGAAGGCCGCGAAATCGACGCGGCGCGCCTTTACGAACAAGCGATCCGCTCGGCGCGCGCAAACGGCTTCGTTCATCATGAAGCCCTCGCATATGAACTCGCCGCCCGCTTTTATGCGCGGGGAGGTTTCGAGGACTTCGCTCGTCTTTATCTCCGCAACGCGCGTGGCTGCTATCTGCGCTGGGGTGCCGACGGCAAGGTGCGACAACTCGACCAACTCTATCCCGACCTGAGAGGGGAAGAACGTGCTCCCGCTCCAACGAGCACCATTGGCGCACCGGTCGAACAACTCGATCTCGCTACCGTTATCAAAATCTCGCAAGCCGTGTCGGGAGAGATTGTTCTTCAAAAGCTGATCGACACGGTCTTGCGGACCGCCGTTGAGCAGGCGGGCGCCGAGCGCGGCCTGTTGATCCTGCCGCGTGGGGGTGAGTCACGGATCACGGCGGAGGCCACGACGGGCGGCGAAACGGTCGTGGTGCGGATGCGTGACGAGATCGTGACAGGGACAACCCTGCCGCAATCGCTCCTTCATTATGTCTTGCGCACAAACGAAAGCGTTGTTCTCGACGACGCCATGGCTCAGAATCCATTTTCCATGGACCCCTACATTTGTCGGCACCGGGCTCGTTCCATTCTCTGTGTTCCGTTGCTCAATCAGGGCCAACCTGCCGGGGTACTCTATCTTGAGAACAACCTCGCCCCCAGGGTCTTCGCGCCGGCCCGGATCGTGGTGCTGAAGCTGCTCGCGTCTCAGGCAGCGATCTCACTGGAGAATACCCGGTTGTACCGCGATCTCGCTGAACGCGAAGCCAAGATCCGTCGCCTCGTCAAGGCCAACATCATCGGGATCGTCATCTGGAATATCGAAGGTCGCATTCTGGAGGCCAACGACGCGTTCCTCCGCATGGTGGGATACGACCGAGAGGATCTTGCCTCGGGTCGGCTTTGCTGGACGGACCTAACACCGGCCGAATGGCGCGACCGCGATGAACGGACCGTCGCGGAGTTGAAGATGATCGGGTCAGTCCAACCCTTCGAGAAGGAGTACTTTCGGAAAGATGGCAGCCGTCTGCCGGTGCTGATGGGCGGTGCTCTCCTAGAAGAAAGCAGGAACGAAGGTGTTTCTTTCGTCCTCGATTTGACGGAGCGCCGTCAGGCCGAAGAGGCGTTACGGGAGAGCGAGGAGGCCTTGCGCGAAGCGCTGGGGCAACTTGCCCACGCAAACCGCGTCGCCACGATGGGGCAGCTCACAGCCTCCATCGCCCATGAAGTCAATCAGCCGCTCGCCGCGTCGCTCACCAACGCCCAGGCGGCCTTGCGCTGGCTCGGTAACCGTCCGCCGAATCTCGAGGAGGTGACTCAGGCGCTCGGCCGGATTGTCGAGAACGCCAATCGAGCCGGCGATGTCATTGGCCGGATCCGTGCCTTGATCAAGAAGGAACCCCCTCACAAGGGGCAATTCGACCTCAACGAGGCCATTCGTCACGTGATTGCCTTGACCAGTGGTGAAGTGCTCCGGCAAGGCGTCACGCTGCGGACCCAATTCGCGAGGAGCCTCCCGTCGGTGGAAGGGGATCGTGTCCAGTTGCAACAGGTGATCCTAAACCTCATCATGAACGCCATCGAGGCGATGAACGGCGTTAATGAGGAAGAGCGCGAGTTGCTGATCAGCACCGGGACAGGCTCGGGAGGCGTGGTCGTCAGGGTGCGCGACTCGGGTCCAGGCCTGGACCCGCAAAGCATGGACCGCATTTTCGAGGCTTTCTACACGACCAAATCCAGCGGCATGGGTATGGGCCTGGCGATCTCCCGTTCGATCATCGAGGCTCACGGGGGCCAGATGTGGGCCACCGCTAATGACCCTCGTGGGGCAGTGTTTCTGTTCACCCTGCCTCTAGAACGAGACGAAATCCACACAACGCATGCCGACCAAATCACAATGCCGGGAAAATAGGACCAACAACTGGCTGAAGCTTTCGCAGCCAGTGCTGCTCTCGGCGAAGTGTGAAGGCGTCGGCGGGCCTCTCTTCTCCATCGCGAGACGACCGAGGTGCCGCTGAAACTGAATTCACCTTCATGACGCGGTCAGCGGGCGAATGGAGGCAGCAGTGGAGAAAGCAACAAGCGCATCGCAAGGGGCGAAATCGTGCCACGGGAAGCTGGACGCGAGGAGCAGCACTACCATGTCCGCACCAGCTAAACGGTGCTTCGCCCCAAGTTCGATGATCCAGGTGCGGACCAAGAAACCCTATCGAAGACACAGATCGTTTGGCTTAATGCATAGTCACGGAACTCACTGAAGGGCAAAGATCCTCGAAGTCCTCCACAAGACGGAAAAGCCCGAAGGAGTAGCACAAGAGACCGAACCGCGTCCCGGTCACAAACAGGGTAAAAGCAGATCTCCCGGCGCGCAAAGCTTGTCCCCAGGGAGGCGTGATTGTTTCGCGTGGCATGACGGAAAACATCATCAAATGAGCCCCAAAGGCCGTATTCGGCCATGATGAACCATCTGGCGGCATGTGGAGCGGAGAGCCCGGAGCCCAGGGCCAAGCTTTCCCATATGCGCTGGGAAACAAGGTCAACGGGACCAGATCGATTTCGATTCGGTTGAGTTCATGTGTCATGGCGTCAATCCTTGGAAGGAACGCGAAAGAACGAAGAGGCAAACGGTGCGACCCGTAGGCTCCCCGGCCACCTTGTGTGGTGAAACCGCCGTCCCGACTGATCTTGATGCAGGTACTACCCCCGCTGCGTGATGAACTCCCCAGTGAGCCTGATCACATAGCCGCGCGGAAGAAATGTACCCTGACCATAGCAGGACGCTGCCCGACCCGCCATTGATCTGGAGGAAGGATCGGGGTAGCGAACAGGAGGGGATGACTTATACGGGGGTTTAGGAGTCCTTGATCGAGGTCGGCAAGCCGCGTGATGTCTCCGCTGGAAAGTCGACCATCACCCGCTTCGCGATGAGATGCCCTCGGCTGGAATGGACGACCATGACGCCGATATCGCGCTCGTTTTTCGAGGGCTTCATGCTCAAAAACGAGTGGCCGAGCCTGGCATGGCTCCCTAGCGCCCGCCTGTTTGCTGCGGTCGTATAATTTCCGCATACACAAGTATGATGGTGGACCTGTACACTTTGTTTTAACGTTTGCTCATAAGTGCCGGCTTCGCCAAGCTGCTCATCCTTGCACGGCTTCGCTGGCCATTCACAGTACGTTGGAACCATGGGGAGTCTTCAGGTTCCAAAGCCGTTAGGGAAGGACGCAGAATGCCGACGGTATCTCCGACTCCGATCACGCCCCCGGACGAGCACGTTGTGACCGCCCGCGAGGCGCTTGAGCCTCTCTACGAAAGACTGGAGCTTCACACCGAATCCACCTTGCTTTCGGCGGCAATGGCCGCCGGATGGCCAGCCGAGGAAGCAACGAGGGCGCTGGCTGCCCTTAGATTGCAAGACGCCCTCAATATTCTTTGCCGAGCGAATTCAAGTCCAAGCATATCGATGCACGGCCCAACGGCCGAATGAAATGGCGGTCTTCGCGAGGTTCCAAGGGAATTGGTCCAACGAGAATATCCAGCAGCACGATCAAAGATGGCCGCCTCAATGGAAACGTCCACAAGCAATTGAATTTTGGAAGAAGACGTCCCCATGACGGGGTGATCGAAACAACGCAGGCCCGCCAGCACGTCCAATTTGACCTCAAGGAAGTGGTACAACAAGCCATTCTGGTCAATCTAGCAATCCAATCCGTTTCCCGACGACGACCACCTGCTTGCGTTCCCAGGGGCGTGTAAGACAAGAGACCATTCCGAAACGGCCCAGAGCCAATAGCCTCCAAACAGCCGCGTGCTTGCGCGGATGGCCGGTTGCTTTTAAAACCGTTCGACAAAACACCAGAGGCTCACTTGGTTGCCACGATTTAGTAGATCGACCAAGTTGTCGGCCTCCTCGGCGGTGAGCATGTCCATGACAAACCCATCGATGATGGCCGCCTGTCCGCTGACTTTATCGAACACCGTCCAGTAAATATTGAGGTTCTTGCAACGGCTATATCTTTGCGATGCCATCGTGAACGGCCTCCGTGTGGTAACGACTTTGGTCAATTGTGAGCGATCTATCAGACATGACTGCCTGGCGGCTCTTGGACATCCGCGAGGCTCGTGACGTCAGTCGGCAGCTCGGCAGAGGGCTCGCATTCAGCGGGTGGTAAGGGAACTCTTGCACCACAGAGAGTCAGGCCGCTCGTTGCCTTTAAGAAGGCGCTCACAGTAGAGCATTTTTGTACGCGCTAATGAAGAGATGCGTTGGAATCAGGCATGCTATCTGTTCGTATAGCCTTCCAAAAGCTCGATGATCGATGCGGCGTGTCGACGGCCATATAGATCGATGCGCCTGTGGGACTTGGAGGAAAGCAGCTTGAAGAAGATCATCCTCATGCCACCAGTGTCCTCTTACTCTCCACGATGGACACGGTGTCGACGAGCTGCTCCAGCAGTTCCACACACACCTCAGCCCGGACATGATGCGGCATATGGCCCACGCCCCTGAGCGTTTTGAAGAGCGCCTGGTCGTGGCTCCGTTGGATCCACGCCGAGTGCCACCGATAGTCGATGACCCCGTCCCGGTCGCCGAAGACAACGGTCATAGGCAGGTCGGACGAGAGGCGCCCGAATGCGGCCATGTCGGCGTTGAAGGCGGACAGTTCCGCGGCCATGGTCTCGATTGTGGGCGACGACACGATGTGGCGCGCTGGCAAGGCTGCCAAGTATTCCGGTACGGGATTTGGGGCGGCCGAGGTTCGCAGCGCGGAGCGGCAAATCACCTCCGGCCAGCGAGTGTCATCTGGCGGCGGACGGCGGATCCGATCACCGGCATCATCGCCGTACGCAACGGCACGAGTGGCTTGACAGGAACTGGCCTGCAACAAGGTGCGATCAGCAACATAGCCCCAACGACGGCGGGGCTGCTTTTCGGAGCCTATGCCCTAAAGCCCGTCGAAGGAGGTACGTCTCAACCATTGCCGAGGCCAATTTGCGCCCTAATTTCAAAAGACTTGGCGAGAGCGACCGACACATCGATGTCTTCGAGCGACGCCAAGATCACGGAGGCGGAATTGGAAAGTGACCTCGGCCCCCGCCGCGTCTATTCGACCTCGCCATCCTCCCCTTCACGCATGCCTGCCTTCGCGAGTGTACTCGCTGTTATTGCCATTCTGTATTTCGGCAAGGACGTACTTCTTCCTCTAGCAATCGCAGTGCTGTTGACGTTCGCGTTGGCTCCCATCTCCTCTCGTCTTCGAAAGCTTGGTATGCCGCGTATTGCGGCGGTCATAGTCACTGTCGTGATCGCTTTTCTTGTCCTCGTCCTGTTCGGGCTTGTCGTAGCGGGACACGTAGCCGAAGTCGCCCAGAACCTTCCGGCCTACCAAGGCAACATCATAGCAAAAATTCGGTCTCTCCAGGAAAGTGGAACGGATAGCGGTATTGTGCGGCGCCTGACATCAGTCGTTGAGAGCGTCGGTCGTGAGCTCAGTAACGCCGACGAGCGCCCAGTTGCTCCCGGTACCGCATCAAGACCAAGGGAGCCTGTGCTCGTTGAGATATTCGCGCCGAGTAGACCAATTGAAACGCTGACTAGCCTGATTGGTCCGCTGCTCGGCCCCATCGCCTCATTGGGCTTGATCATCGTCGTCGTAATATTCATGCTTTTAGAGCGGGAAGAGCTTCGCGATCGCTTTATCCGGCTCGTTGGCTATGGCGATCTGCATCGCACAACAGAAGCCATCCAGGAGGCAGGTAGCCGCGTCGCGCGGTATCTTCTTATGCAGCTGGTGGTGAACTGCGCCTACGGCGTCCCATTGGCGCTCGGACTATGGGCGGTTGGCATTCCAAATCCAGCGCTCTGGGGGATGCTAGCCATCGTCCTTCGATTTGTCCCTTATATCGGGCCTGTAATCGCGACGGTTCTGCCGCTGTTCCTTGCCTTTGCAGTTGACCCTGGCTGGAGCCTTGTTCTCTGGGTTGGGGCCATCTTCCTCGTGCTGGAATTGACCAGCAACAACGTCATCGAGCCCTGGCTCTATGGTTCTCGTACCGGCCTCTCTCCGCTGGCAATCATCGTCGCGGCTATTTTTTGGGCATGGCTGTGGGGACCAGTCGGTCTTGTGCTGTCCACGCCGCTGACCGTGTGTCTTGCA
>Ga0102593_1001627_pt1 | contig 21000 bp, 20 predicted proteins | sample AraplaCol_mMS_r2_2_FD_76862 | JGI IMG/M metagenome (GOLD analysis project Ga0102593, IMG submission 76862) | Arabidopsis root microbial communities from North Carolina, USA - plate scrape MF_Col_mMS_r2 (SPADES assembly) (version 2) | ecosystem: Host-associated > Plants > Roots > Endosphere...
GCCGAGCGGACCGTAGTCGGCATAGCTCATGTCGATCAGCGGCGTCCCGGAATATTGGTCGAGATGCACGACCCGCTGCTTGGAAAGATCGTCGGGATAGACCGATCCGGTAAACACCCCATCCGCTGTGGTTGGTATGTTGACGGCGTAACCCCGATGCAGGCCAAGACGATCAAAGGTGGCTACGGCGTCATCGAGGCCAATCGCCTGTGCATGATGGGCGTGCCCTGACGAGTGCGGTACTTGCGCCTGCGCCAGCGACCAGGATGTCTTGGCGACGTGGTCGAGATGCTCGTCGGACATAGGCACGGCAACCCGCACGCCCGCGGGATAGCCGAAGTTGTTGCCATTGGCCCATTCGTTGACCTTGCCGCCCCAGACCCCCGACCAAGGCATGCCTGTGATGGCCAGGAAGACGATGAAGAAGCCGACGAAGATACCGGTGACCGCATGAGTGTCCCGCCAGAAGACCCGCCGCTTAGGGGTGCCGCGAACGGAGAGAACACCGCCTGTCTGTAGGCGTGGCCACCAGAGGTAGACGCCGGTGGCAACCAACAGGATCGACCATCCGGCGGCGATCTCGATCAGCATACGCGCGTAGTTGCCGAAATATTTGAGGCTGTGGAGGTAGCGGATCGTCCACATGACAGTGCCGCGATCCGGCAACGCGCCCAGCACCTTAGCGGTATACGGATTGACGTAGACGGCAAGTTTGCCTTCCGCCTCGGTGCCGATGGTGACTTCGGCAGAGGCATCGGGCGTGGCAGGGTCGGTAAACTTGACTGCAATTCCGGGGTAAACAGCAAGGGCAGCAGCCACCATCGTGGAAGGTGCCGCGCGGTTTGCGCCTTGCTGCACTTCGACGCGCTTGAGTTCGGAATGGATCACCGCGTCAATCTCATCCTTGAACAGGTAGAGGCCGCCGGTGATCGCCAGCGTGATCATGAAGGGCAGGACAAGAAGGCCTGCGTAAAAATGCCAGCGCCAGACGGCGCGATAGAGGTCGGAGGCGGAGCGCGCGGAGGCGCTGACGCTCTCGCGACCGATGGTAAGATCGGACATGGAGGACTCCCAACGTAGGAAAATCGAACCTCGGCGTGACGCGCGCGAGGTCGAGCGATGACGTCAGGCAGTAATGGGAGGTGCTCGCGGTTCAGCGATCCGCCCGCGTAAAGCGGGCGAAACGTCAGCATCGGTTCGGATCGCTGCGTCGATTGCAGTTTCGACTGCGACGTAGAGGACCGCCGCCTGCGCGGCGAGAACTGCCGGCATGGCAGCCGATGCCAGACGGCAGAGCGTGCCGCACGGGCACTCGGGCGCCTTCTTGGCCGGCAAGTTGCCATGTCCGGCATCGTCGATGGAACCGTGTCCGCTTGAAGAGCAGATGATTGCGAAGGGATCGACGGCGGACGCCGCCATGGAACCCTGCACAGTGCCGCTCAGCAGTCCTTGGATCAGGAATAGACAGGCGACCAGCAGCGCGACGGCGCTGGCCGATACCCGATCCCGCAAGATGCTTCGCATGGTCCCCATGCTTCGCTCCATGCCACAAGAGGGCAGCATTGTCACTGCGACCAACGCGCTTCCGGTGCCGATTGCTTATTATTCCCCAAAGGCTTAGGGTTTGATGCAATCAGATAATCGATGGGAAAAGCCATGGTTCTCAGCGGCAAACGCATCCTCCTCATCATTTCAGGCGGGATCGCGGCCTATAAAAGCCTGGACTTGATCCGACGGCTCAGAGAGCGGGGTGCGTCCGTGCGACCGCTGATGACGACGGGGGCGCAGGAATTCGTGACGCCGCTTGCCGTCGGCGCGCTCGCCGCCGATCATGTGTTCACCGATCTTTTCTCCCGCCAGGACGAGCAGGATGTCGGCCATATCCGGCTGGCGCGCGATTGCGACCTCGTGCTGATTGCGCCGGCGACGGCGGACCTGCTCGCCAAGATGGCGAATGGGCTTGCGGACGACCTTGCCTCGACGGTGCTGCTTGCGACCGACCGTCCGGTACTCGCCGCCCCCGCCATGAACCCGCACATGTGGGCGCATCCGGCAACCAAGCGCAACGTCGAGACCCTGCGCGGCGACCATATCCGTTTTATCGGACCGATGTCAGGCGAGATGGCGGAGAGCCGCGAAGCGGGCGTCGGCCGGATGGCTGAGCCGCTCGAGATCGTCGCGGCCGCGGAAGCGCTGCTCAACGATGGACCGAGGCCGCTTACCGGCCGCAAGGCGATCGTCACCTCGGGGCCGACTCATGAGCCGATCGACCCTGTGCGCTACATCGCCAATCGCTCTTCCGGCCGTCAGGGGCACGCGATTGCCGCCGCCCTCTCCGCCCTTGGGGCAGATGTGACACTCGTTTCCGGGCCAGTCTCGGTCCCTGATCCCATGGGTGTGAAGGTCATTCACGTCGAGCGCGCAGACCAGATGCGCGACGCCGTTCTCGCCGCGCTTCCCGTCGATGTCGCGGTGATGGTTGCGGCCGTCGCCGACTGGCGTGTTGCCTCGGCCGCCGACCAGAAGATCAAGAAGCATCCGGGCGAATCCATCCCGACGCTCGCGCTGACTGAAAATCCCGATATTCTGAAGACCGTCGGTCATCACACGCTGCGGCCGAAGCTGGTGATCGGCTTTGCGGCGGAGACCCAGGATGTCGAGAGCAACGCCATGGCGAAACTCGAACGCAAGGGGGCTGACATCATCGTCGCCAACGACGTTTCGCCCGCAACCGGCATCATGGGCGGCGTTCGCAACAGGGTGAAGATCGTCGCTCACAGCGGCATCGAACAGTGGCCAGACCTTGCGAAGGAAGAGGTTGCGACGAAGCTCGCGGCGATGATCGCCGAACGGCTCAAGCAGTAATCGCGACCGGGGCGGTCTTTGCCACGGCCAGCGCCGGACGAAACGGTGCGATATCGAGGCCAATGTCGGCAAGCGTAACGGCACTGCCATCCGGGATCTCCGCCCAGGCATCGACATCGTCGTTGAGCGGCTCGGACACCAGGCAATAGCCCCTGCCGACAGGAGACGCGTAGAGCGTCGGCGCCTTGCGGTCGGTCGCATAACGGATCGCATAGAGTAACTTGCCATCGGAAAAGGCGGCCGTGTAGCGCACCAAGACTGAACCCAGGACGTTTTCGGCAAGGCCCTCTACGAAGCGTATCATCTCCGCCATGGCTGCCATCGGCGTCTGGCGCAGACCAAACTGCAGGGCGAGCAGGAACATCAGTTCGGAATCGGTGGTCCCGCCGCGCGCGTTGAAAAGCTCATCGTCTAGCATGGCCTCCATGGGACGGCGCAGCCGTTCGAAGCCTGAGATCTGGCCGTTGTGCATGAAGGACCAGTTGCCGAAGGTGAAGGGATGGCAGTTGTCGCGCCGCGTGCCGCCGCCGGTGGCGGCCCGCACATGCGCCAAGAACAACGGCGACCGGATCTGCCGCGCAAGGCTCTTCAGGTTGCAGTCGGACCAAGCCGGCAAGGTATCGCGGTAGCGCCCTGGCTCCAGCCGGTCGCCATACCAGGCGATGCCGAAGCCGTCGCCATTGGTGGGGGTTTTGGCGCGGGTGGCGCAATGCGACTGCTCGATCAAGGAGTGCGCGGGCGAGGACACCAGTTCCTCCAGATAGAGGGGGTCTCCACGATAGGCTGCCCAGCGACACATGCTCTTTCCACTCCCGAGCCCGCCCTGAGGCGGGAGAATGCCGAAACGCGACAGTGATTGTCGAATCCGATGGTTAATAAGACCTGAACGGCCTCGTGGCTTGCAAGCGGAAGATGACAAATTTCCGGCGGCGGACGCGATCACATTGCGCAATGGCGCATCTTCTTTTGTGAACAGTGCGTTGCCGGGCAGGCTGATTTCGCGGATGCCGGTCAGGCGGCTATAGTCCCGGGCAAGTTGAACCCTTCGAGAGGATGCCATGTCGATCCGTCCCGTAAAGCATATGAGCACCGCAACTCCGACGATGGAGGGCGCCGGCGTGAAGCTGCATCGCGTCTTCGGCTTCGGGGATCCGTCAATGACCGACCCGTTCCTTATGATGGACGATTTCCGCAATGACAATCCGGCCGAATACATCCGTGGCTTTCCCTGGCATCCGCATCGCGGCATCGAGACGATCACATACGTGCTCGCCGGCACGGTCGAGCACGGCGACAGCCTCGGCAATCGCGGCCTGCTCGGCGCCGGCGACATCCAGTGGATGACGGCCGGCAGCGGCATCATGCACCAGGAAATGCCGAAGGGCGATTTCGCCGGACGGATGCACGGCTTCCAGCTGTGGGCCAACCTGCCCTCGTCGCTAAAGATGACGGCGCCACGCTATCAGGACGTCAAATCAGCCGACATTCCTGTCGTGGTCGACGACGACGGCACTGCCGTACGCGTTATCTGCGGCGACTTTTGGGGAAAGGCGGGCCCGGTTGACGGCGTGGCTGCCGAACCGATCTATCTCGACGTCTCGGTGCCGCCGGGCAAGAAGAAGCGCCTGCCCGTCGACACCTATCGCAACGCCTTTGCCTATATCTTCGTTGGCTCCGGCACGTTCCGCGACGCCTCCAAGCCGTTTGGCGTCCGCGTCGAGAAGGAGGTCAACGGGGAGGAGTTGAACATTCGCGATATGTCCGGCAACCGCACGCTCGTCGTCTTCGACAGCGGTGATGAAGTGACCGTGCAGGCCGGCGACGAAGGCATCCGCTTTCTGCTCGTTTCGGGCAAGCCAATCGAGGAGCCGGTCGCCTGGCATGGGCCGATCGTCATGAACTCGCGAGAGGAGATCATGCAGGCGATGCGGGAACTGCAGAACGGCACCTTCGTCAAGGCCGCACATTGAGCCGGCTTATCCACAGGCGCTACCACTAAATCTGTATATCGACACAACGAAACAACATTTCATTGTAAACGTTGGCGTATTCCCGACAGCGAGGAAATGAAATCGGGCATTCCTGAAGATGTGGCAGCGACTCGGCCGAGGTTTTTTCTTGCATCGCGGACGAATCATCCTACCTTCTTTCCATCGACAACAGAACGAAAGGAAGGTGATCCAATGTCTAATGAGATTTCAGACCTCGTAAAAGGCATGGAAGTGGTGATGAAAGCGAGGCAGCCCTCGCTCTAAACCCCACCTTCCTAGGATCGCTTTGACGGTCCGGCCATTTACAGGCCAGAACTCATGGAAAGGGTCGCCTCGAGCGGCCCTTTTCATTTTCCATCACAGGATTGACGACGCCCACGATCTTGGCGTATTCGTAAAGTCATCAAATGACTTTACGAATACCGACGATGCAACCACTCGCAAAAACGAAGCTTGCCGACACGGCCATCGAGGCAATCCGCGCCGAGATATTGGGCAAGCGTTGGGCCGTGGGGGAAAAACTGCCCAACGAGGCAACGCTGTCGTCCATGCTCTCCGTCAGCCGCGGCACCATACGGGAAGCCGTCCGCGTGCTGGTGTCGCAGGGCCTTCTCGAAACCAGGCAGGGCTCCGGAACCTACGTGCTGTCTACCACCGATACGAGGCTGCCGCTCACCATGGCGCGTCGTGCCGGTCTGCGTGATCTCTTCGAGGCCCGGTGTGCACTCGATGTCGAGGCGGCGCGGCTGGCCGCGGTACGACAAACTCCGCAAACCATTGCGGAATTGAGGGCGCTTCTCGCCAAGCGGGGCAATTTCGAAGGCGGCGACAAAAGCGGCTTCGTCGAACGCGACCTTGCCTTCCACCAAGCCGTCATTGCGGCTTCCGGCAACCGCGCGATGGTTGAGATCTATCAGTTCTTCTCCGCCTCGATCGCCGAAACGATCGCGGCGACTTTGGACAATGAGATTCCCGAGCCTGATCTGCAGGCGCATGCCGACATCATCGACGCGATCGCCACCGGCGATCCGCAACAGGCCGACGCGGCCGTTCGCCGCTTCATGGCTCCCATCATCAGCGCTCTCGACCGGATGCTCCATTCATGACCACCCCCCTTCAGGACTCCGCGGAGGTCTACGACCTCGCGGACGAGCAACTTATCGATGCCGAAGCCGATAGCGTTCCCCAACCACAACCCCCAGTGGGCAGCAGTGCAGCGGCACGCTTCCTTCTCGGGGTTAGTCTCGTCCTGATCGCCTTCAATCTGCGGCCGGTCTTCTCCAGCGCCTCCGCGCTGCTGCCCGAAATCAAGACGGAACTCGGCCTCTCGTCGCTCGGCGCCAGCTTGCTGACCACCCTGCCCGTCGTCTGCCTCGGTGCTTTTTCGCCAGTGGCGCCGCGGCTTGCCCAACGAATCGGAGCAGAGCGTACGCTTCTGGGGGTACTCCTCCTGCTGGCCCTCGGGACAGCGCTCCGGGGCCTTTCATCCGTTCCGCTACTGTTTATCGGCACCGCGCTCGCCGGCGCTTCCATTGCTGTCGGCAACGTGCTGCTGCCTGGCTTGGTCAAGCGTGACTTTGCCGATCGCGCCGCGCTGATGACCGGCTTCTACACGATGGCGCTCTGCGCGGGCGCGGCAAGTGCTGCGGGCTTCACGTTGCCGCTCGAGCACGTTCTCGGCGACTCGCTCTCCAGCGCACTGGCCGCCTGGGGGCTGCCCGCGCTGATCGTCGGGATCATCTGGTTGCCGCAAGTGCTGTCCACCAAGAGCCAGGTCAAGCGCAGCGGCTTTTCCGTCCAAGGACTCTGGCGAGACCGGCTGGCATGGCAGGTCACGCTCTTCATGGGCCTGCAGTCTGCTCTGGCTTATTGCGTATTCGGCTGGCTCGTTCCCATCCTGCGCGAGCGCGGCGTTGACGGTGTCACCGCGGGAGCGATCGTTTCGGTATCGGTGATGGTTCAGGCCGCGGCTTGCCTTGTAGCTCCGCAGATCGCCGTGAGGGGCAAGGATCAGCGACTGATCAACGCGTCGCTCTGTGCCGTCGCCGTCGTCGCCTTGCTCGGCCTACTGTTCGCGCCGCTCTCGACGATCTGGGTCTGGGCCGTGCTGCAGGGCATCGGCCAGGGCGGCCTGATCGCCGTCGCCATGACGACAATCGTGCTGCGCTCCCGCGATCCGCATGTGGCGGCCCATCTTTCCGGCATGGCGCAATGCGTGGGCTACCTGCTTGCGGCGATTGGCCCGCTGGTCGTCGGGCTCATCCGCGGCTGGACCGGCAGCTTTGCGTGGTCGGCCGTCCTTTTCGTCGCGCTTGGCGCCGGGGCTGCGATCAACGGCTGGAACGCCGGCCGCGCGGAATATGTGAATGCGCAGACGATCGAAAAAATGGACTAACGCCCCCCTCACCATCTGTTGATTTCTCCCGCCAGACGGCGATGTTTAGGTTACGCCTCCAATACCGCTTCCGTCGGAGGACAAGTTTTGCGTTTCCTATCCGCCATCCTGCTTGCAACAGCCTTGCTGGCGCCACTCGCACCCGCCATGTCGCAGGAGGGTCGAGGCGAACCTGCCACACGGGCCTCATCGAGCGACGGCGTACTGAAGCTGCTGCCGGAGGACTCGGTCACCCAACACGCACTGAAGATCGGCGACCGGACGCTCGACTATGTGGCCACGGCCGGAACGCTTGATCTCTTCGCGCAAGACGGCACCAAAACAGGCGCTATATTCTACACGGCCTATGTCGCCAAGAAAGGCGCCCCCGACCGCCCGCTGACCTTTGCCTTCAATGGCGGCCCCGGTGCGGCGTCGGCATTCCTGCATCTCGGCCTGATGGGGCCGCGTATCCTGGACTTCGGCCCGAAAGGCGACGATGGGGCCGACGCGAAGTTGGTCGACAACCCGCACACCTGGCTCGACTTTACTGATCTTGTTTTCATCGATCCGATCGGAACTGGCTGGAGCCGGACCGCCAAGGCCGACGACGCCTCCAAATACTACAACGTCAATTCCGACGCAGAGAGCATCGCGAAGGCGATCGCTCTTTATGTCACTCACAACAATCGATCCGGTTCGCCCAAGTATCTTCTCGGCGAGAGCTATGGCGGCTTTCGCGCCGCCAAGGTGGCCGGCGCCCTGAAGGACAGCCAGGGCATTATCGTCTCGGGCGCGATCATGCTTTCGCCGCTGCTCGAGGGGCAACTGATGTTCAATGCTGATCAGTTTGCGCTCGGCGCGGCACTCGAATTCCCCTCGCTTGCAGCAGCGCACATGGACAGACGCAGCGCTTTCGATGAAGGGCAACAGCGCGATGCGGAGATATTTGCGCTTGGCGACTATCTCACGACACTCGCCGGCCCGACGCCAACAGGCGAAGCCGCTAAGGCCTTTTACGAGAAAATTGCCGGCATGACCGGGATCCCCTCAGATGTCGTTGAGAAGAACCGTGGCTTCCTCGGAAATGCTTACGCCAAGCAATCAGAAGGGCAGGACGGGCGCGTTGTCAGCCCTTACGACGCGGCGTTCTCGACGCCCGATCCTTATCCGGAATCAGACTCCGATCGCGGCGACGACGCCATCCTCGACGGCTTCACCCGTGCCTATGGCGGGGCCTTCGCCGACTATGCGCGCAGTGAACTCGGATTCAAGACCGAGATGACCTATTCGCTGCTCGACAGCGATATCAATCGCAAGTGGGAATGGGGCGGGCGTGGCGGCGGTTCCATGCGGCAGGCGAGCGTTACCGACGATATCCGCCAGCTTCTCGCCTCCAATCCGAAATTCCGCCTGCTGATCGCCCATGGCTATAGCGATCTCGTGACGCCCTATGGGGTGAGCCGCTATGTTGTCGACCACCTGCCGGCGTCGCTTGCCGGCGAGCGCGTGGCGCTGAAGGTTTATCGTGGCGGCCACATGTTCTATACGCGGGCCGACCAGCGCGCTGCCTTCACCGCCGGGGCCAGGGCCTTCTTCGCCGGACGTTCCGCTGCAATGCCGGCTGAATGAACTGGTATCCAACGCGAAAACCTGAGATTTTCTCGCGTTTTACGCCAAAATGGGTTGCCTTCGGCCGATGCCGACATAGGTAAGTCACCATGTCATACCCCAGTAAGCCATTTCCTGCCACGATGCCGCAACCGGCCTCGGGGCAGACGGAATTGCTGAGCGCCCTTTCGTCCTCCCCTCAAGACTGCGCTCTTTTTCTCGATATCGATGGGACGGTGCTTGACCTGGCCGAGATGCCGGACGCGATTGTCGTGCCGCCGTCTTTGCCGGCGGCGCTTGACGCGGTCTCGCGAAGGCTTGGCGGTGCGCTTGCCTTGGTAACAGGGCGAGCGCTTGCCTATGCCGACGCGCTGTTTGCGCCATTTCGTTTTCCGATCGCCGGCTTACACGGCGCCGAACTCCGTCGACCGGACGGCAGCGTCGCGAAAGCCGAGACCACTGGCGCATTCGAAGCGATGAAAGCGGATCTTCGCAGGGCGGCTGAAAGCCTGGACGGTGTCATCGTGGAAGACAAAGGCGCCGCCGTTGCCGCTCACTATCGCCTTGTGCCGCAGAGGCAGGCAGAGGTGGAGCCGATCATGGAGGCGATGCTGTCCAAGGTAGGGCCCGACTGGACCTTGCAGCGCGGCAAGATGGTTCTCGAAATCCGACCGGCCAGCGCCGACAAAGGTCAGGCCATAGAGGCGTTTCTTTCGATGCCGCCATTTGCCGGCAGGCGTCCGATCACCATCGGTGACGACGTCACGGATGAGGCGATGTTCCGTGTCGCCAATCGCCAGGGCGGCCTCTCCGTTCGGGTCGGCTCGCCCTCCGACACCACCGCCGCCTTGACGCTGCCTTCGGCGTCGGCGGTGCGGGAACTGATCGCGCAGCTCGCCGTTTGATCCCAAGCACCAGGTGCTGCCCTCCCAGGAAAGGAATTTTCGTGTCCCGTCTCGTCATCGTTTCCAATCGCGTGCCAGCTCCCGTGAAGGAGGGCGCAGCCTCGGCCGGCGGACTGGCGGTGGCGCTGAAGGCGGCGCTGGAAGACCGCGGCGGTATCTGGATGGGTTGGTCCGGCAAGTCGAGCGAAAACAACGAGCCCGGCCCGCTCTCCCTGACGGAGGAAGGCAAGATCACCTATGCACTGACCGATCTCACCGGCAAGGACGTCGAGGAATACTACTTCGGCTTCGCCAATCGCGTGCTTTGGCCGATCTGTCACTATCGGCTGGACCTTGCGGAATACGGCCGCAAGGAGATGGCGGGATATTTCCGCGTCAATCGCTTCTTCGCGCATCGGCTGGCGCCGTTGCTCAAGCCTGACGACATCATCTGGGTACATGACTACCATCTGATTCCGCTGGCCGCGGAATTGCGGCAGATGGGCTTCAAGAACCGCATCGGCTTTTTCCTGCACATTCCCTGGCCGCCCGCCGATGTGCTCTACACCATGCCGGTTCACGAGGAGATCATGCACGGACTTGCGGCCTACGATCTTGTCGGCTTCCAGACGGACCACGATCTGGAGAACTTCGCCGGTTGCCTTCGCCGCGAGGATATGGGCGATGCCATCGGCGACGGCCGCTTCACGGCGAATGGTAAGGTCTTCAAGGGCGGAGCCTACGGCATCAGCATCGAGACGGCCGCCTTTGCCGAGTTCGCCAAGAGGGCCGGCAGCCATCACATGGTGCAGAGGGCGCGGCAGAGCATCAAGGACCGCGACCTGATCATCGGCGTCGATCGGCTGGATTACTCCAAGGGCATCACGCAGCGGCTGGATGCCTTCGAGCGCTTCGTCGTCAACAATCCGGCCCACCAGCGCAAGGTCACCTATCTCCAGATCACCCCGAAGTCCCGCTCGGAGGTGCCGGAATACGAACAGATGCAACGCACCGTCGCGGAGCAGGCAGGCCGCGTCAACGGTGCCTTGGGAACCGTGGACTGGGTGCCGGTCCGCTATATCAACCGCTCCGTCAGCCGCCCAATCCTCGCCGGTCTCTATCGGCTCGCCAAAGTCGGACTGGTCACGCCGCTTCGCGACGGCATGAACCTCGTGGCAAAGGAATATGTCGCAGCGCAGGACCCGGAAGATCCCGGCGTTCTGGTGCTCTCCCGCTTTGCAGGCGCAGCGCGCGAATTGAAGAGCGGCGCGCTGCTGGTCAATCCCTATGATATCGAAGGAACGGCCAACGCGCTGGCGCGCGCCCTGAACATGCCGATGGAAGAGCGCCGCGAGCGCTGGCAGCGGATGATGGACTATCTGCTTGAGCACGACGTGTCGCGCTGGTGCGACGACTTCCTCAATGACCTGGCTGCCTGAGCGCGAGTTCAGACGATTCCCGCCTCTGCCATAAGCCATGCCGTGAGCAGATCGCTTTGAGCGTCGCGTGTTCGCGGCGGCAACAGCCAGTAACCCCGGTCCGGCGCCTCCAGCGTCGGGCCTGCGGTTCTCAGCATCCCCGACGCGAGCAGCGGATCGACGAGGCCCATCCATCCGATGGCAACGCCCTGCTCACCGATAGCGGCCTGCACGACCAGAGAGTATGTGTTGAAGCTCAGATCGCCCTGCCCCGCGTTAGGATTGCGACTGACCCCGAGTTGCGCGAAGTACCGCCGCCAATCGAACCAAGGCGAAGGCTCCGGCGCATCGAGATGGATCAGGCGTGCGCGGGCAAGGTCAGCCGGCGTGACGATAGCGCCATGGCGATCAAGGAAGCCCTGCGTACAGACGGGCGTGACCCTTTCCGGCAAGAGCAGAACGGCCTGGCGCTCGAACTCCGCGCGCGTACCAAAGACAACGGCAACGTCGCCGTCATCAGAGCGGCCGCCCTGCACTCGCTGCGTCGCGACAATCTGAATATCGACGTTCGGGTAAAGGGCGCGGAACGCATGCATGCGCGGAATCAGCCATAGCGCGGAAAACGCATAATCCGTGCGCAACCGGATGATCGGCCGATCTGCTTCGTTGCGGAATCGCCGCGCCAGTTCATCGATGTCGCTGACACTCTTTGCCACGACATCGAGGAGACGCTGGCCTTCCGGCGTCAACTCCACTCCCCGATGCTGCCGCTTCAACAGGCTGACGCCGAATTGCTCCTCCAAACGACGGATCTGATAGCTCACGGCCGGCTGAGTCAGGCCAAGAACACTTGCCGCCGCCGACAGGCTCCCAGTCTTGCCAATTTCCGCGAAGATGCGCATCCACCCAAGATCGAGACGACGGCTTTCCATAAAAATTCCTTAGAGGAGACGTCAAAAAATGCCTACTTCACAGGTCATGCGATATTGATAATCAATAAATCAAACAGATGGCAAACATGAGGGATTCTCGAACTCTAAGCAGTCGATGCCAACTAGAAGACCTCCGCAGACGCGGCTAAGTTCCCGCTCTCGCAAACTGAAGGACGATACGCATGGCGCGCCCGAATATTCTCATTCTGATGGTCGATCAGTTCAATGGCACGCTGTTTCCAGACGGACCGGCTGATTTTCTTCACGCGCCTCATCTGAAGGCCCTGGCAGAGCGTTCGGTGCGCTTCGCCAACACCTATACGGCAAGTCCGCTTTGCGCCCCGGCACGGGCATCCTTCATGTCCGGGCAGTTGCCGAGCCGGACTCGCGTTTATGACAATGCCGCCGAGTTTGCGTCCGATATCCCGACCTTCGCGCACCACCTGCGGGCGGCGGGCTATCATACCGCCCTGTCGGGAAAGATGCATTTCGTCGGCCCCGACCAGCTGCATGGCTTCGAGGAACGTCTGACGACCGACATCTATCCCGCCGATTTCGGCTGGACGCCTGACTACACCAAGCCCGGCGAGCGCATCGACTGGTGGTACCACAATCTCGGCTCGGTGACGGGCGCCGGCGTTGCAGAAATCACCAATCAGATGGAGTATGATGACGAGGTCGCCTACAACGCGACCCGCAAGCTCTACGACCTCTCGCGCCGTCACGACGACCGCCCCTGGTGCCTGACGGTGAGCTTCACGCATCCGCACGACCCCTATGTCGCGCGCCGCAAGTACTGGGACCTCTACGAGAATTCCCCAGCGCTGGATCCTGAGGTCGGCACAATTCCGTTCGACGAGCAGGATCCGCACTCGCAGCGTCTGTTGAAAGCCTGTGACTATGATGCCTTCGACATCACGCCGGAACAGATCCGGCGCGCGCGACAGGGCTACTTCGCCAGTATCTCCTACATCGACGACAAGATCGGCGAGATCCTTGACGTGCTCGAGCGCGGGCGGATGGCGGACAATACGATCGTTCTGTTCGTTTCCGACCACGGCGACATGCTTGGCGACCGCGGCCTCTGGTTCAAGATGTGCTTTTTCGACGGTTCATCGCGGGTGCCTCTGACGATCGCGGCGCTGGGCTGGACACCGGCCTCTATCCGGCAGCCTGTCTCGACGCTTGATGTGACCCCGACGCTGGCGGCACTGGCGGGCATCGACATTGCCAAGCTGGCGCCATGGACGGATGGCGAGGACCTGACGCCACTTGCAACAGGCACTGGCGGTCGTGGCCCGGTGCCCATGGAGTATGCCGCGGAAGGGTCGGAAGCGCCGCTCGTCTGCCTGCGGGATGGCCGCTTCAAGCTGACGCTCTGCGACAAGGACCCGCCGATGCTGTTTGATCTGGAGGCGGACCCGAAAGAGCTGATCAACCTCGCCGGCGATACCGGGTATGCCGACGTCCTGGCGAAGCTCACAGCCCTGGCCGAGAAACGCTGGAACCTGCAGAATTTCGATGCCGCCGTGCGCGAAAGCCAGGCACGCCGCTGGGTGGTCTACGAAGCGTTGCGGAATGGGGCGTACTATCCTTGGGACTACCAGCCACTGCAGAAGGCGTCAGAGCGTTACATGCGCAACCACATGGATCTGAACGTACTAGAGGAAAGCCAGCGCTATCCGCGCGGCGAGTAGATTGCAGCAGCACACCTCAGCCACTACACTCCGCACGCAAAACAGGAGGCGTCGATGCAGATCAGTGCACGCAATCGCTTGAAGGGAAAGATCGTCGAGGTGAAGAAGGGTGCGACCACGGCGCACGTCCGGATCGATATCGGCGGCGGCTCCATCGTCACGGCCTCAATCACCAACGAAGCGGTCGATGAACTCGGGCTTGCCGCAGGCGGCGACGCCTATGCGGTCATCAAGGCCTCTGATGTCATGATCGCCGTCGACTGACCGTCAGGCTTTCCTGCAATAATGCGCCACGTCGTCGCCGGTCTGGAAATCGCCGGGCTGCGGCGGCGCGATCGGCTTGAACAGCGTGCGATCGGGCTTCAGATCGAGAAGCGGTGTCCCGTCCAGGCAATCCATCCCCCGCACCAGCAAGACGCCGTCTTCGACCCCTTCCAGCTTGACGATCGAGGTACCGATCGGATTTGGCCGCACCGGCGAGCGAAGCGAAAACGTGCCATGGACTTTTCCGCTATTGGCGGGGCTTTGCAGAACAAGATCGCGCCGCGCCCGATCCAGCCAATAAAGTATTTCCAGCCGCTCGAAGGCTTCCACGCCCTGGAGAGCCTGTTTCCAAGGCTCGAATATCTCGATTTTGCAGAGCGGACCGTCGTGCCGCCCCTGGCGCGGTGTCTCCATGCGCGAGGTCCAGGGCGTCGAGATACGCCCGATGAACACTAGGCCAGCGTCGGTCGCCGGGGGCACTTCAACCGCGACCTCATTTTCCCTGATTTCATTCTCGCGAACCATGAACCGCTCCCTTTCGGAACGGCATCATGGCAGATCGTTGTATCCAATCCAATATCACGCCGCCTTGACGGCGTGATATTCCTTGAGGGCGGCCATCTTGATCGCCGGATAGCGCTCGGCCTCGTAACGCAGCGAGAAGCTGTCCTGCGCCAGGAACACCGGATCATGATCCAGATCCCGCGCGATATCGCCGCGACGCGCGGTGATGAACTTTTCGAGCTCCGCCGGCTGATCGGCCGAAATCCAGCGGCAGACGGAAAAGCGCGACATTTCAAAGGAAACCGGCAGGCCATATTCGGCCATCAGGCGCTCCTTCAGAACATCGAGCTGCAGGGCGCCGACAACGCCAACGATAGCCGGCGAACCATCTTCCGGCGAAAACAGCTGGACGACGCCTTCTTCAGCCATCTGCTGTAGCGCTTCCTTGAGCTTCTTCGCCTTCATGGCGTCTTCCAGACGTACGCGGCGCAGGATTTCCGGCGAGAAGTTCGGCACGCCCTGGAACACCAGCGACTCTCCTTCCGTCAGCGTATCGCCGATGCGCAGCGTGCCGTGATTAGGAATGCCGACGACGTCGCCGGCGTAGGCCGTATCGGCAAGCTGCCGCTGCGAGGCGAAGAAGAACTGCGGCGCGGTGAGACCGAGCTGTTTGCCGGTACGCGACAGGCGAGCCTTCATGCCGCGCTCGAGCTTGCCGGAGCAGATGCGGGCAAAGGCGATGCGGTCGCGATGGTTCGGGTCCATGTTGGCCTGGATCTTGAAGACGAAGGCGGTCATCTTGTTGTCGGTCGCCTGCACGGTGCGGATATCGGCCACCTGGTCGCGCGGCGGCGGCGCAAACTCGCCGAGCGCGTCAATGAGGTCGCGAACGCCGAAATTGCGCAGCGCCGAACCAAAGAAAACCGGCGTCAGATGGCCTTCGAGGAAGGCCTTCTTGTCGAAGGGTTTGCAGGCCTCGATCGCCAGCGTCGTCTCCTCGACGAACGCGTCGCGCTCGTTTTCCGGCAAGCGATGGGCAACCATCTCGGGATCGGTGACCTTCGTCATGATCTCCTGCGTGTCGGCACCGCGCACCTCGTTCGTTGCGAGGTGATAGGAGCCGCAGAAGGTCTTCGACCGTCCGATCGGCCACGTCACCGGCGCGCAATCGAGCGCCAGCTTTTCCTCGACTTCATCCAGGATTTCGAACGGGTCGCGGCTTTCGCGGTCCATCTTGTTGATGAAGGTGATGATCGGAATGTCGCGCATGCGGCAGACTTCGAACAGCTTCAGCGTCCGCGGCTCGATACCTTTGGCGGCGTCTATCACCATGACCGCGGCATCGACGGCCGTCAGCGTGCGATAGGTGTCGTCGGCGAAGTCTTCGTGGCCGGGCGTATCGAGAATGTTGAAGACATTGTCCTTGTACTCGAACGTCATGACCGAGGTGACGACGGAAATGCCGCGCTCACGCTCGATCTTCATCCAGTCGGAGCGCGTCTGCATGCGATCCTTCTTTGCCTTGACTTCGCCGGCAAGCTGGATGGCGCCGCCGAACAGCAGCAGTTTTTCGGTGAGCGTGGTCTTACCCGCGTCCGGGTGCGCGATAATAGCGAATGTGCGGCGGCGGGAGACCGCCTCGGCGAGACTTTCGGCCATGATGTGAATCCTGTGGAATTGCGGCGTATCTAGCGATTAAAGCCCGTCATTGCAATTGACCTTGGCGCATCGGGCGCAAACTAATGCCCCATGACAATCCATACCGATACGCGCCCGACGCTCAACATCATCCGCCTCGCCAATGGCCAGGGCCTCGATCTGCCCACTTACGAAAGCAAGGGGGCGGCCGGCATGGACCTGCGCGCCGCCGTTGATGCCGACGCGCCGACCATTCTACAGCCTGGCAAGCGTGCGCTGGTGCCGACGGGCTTCGTCTTCGAAATTCCGGAAGGATTCGAGGGCCAGGTACGCCCGCGCTCCGGCCTTGCCTTCAAGCACGGCCTCACCTGCCTCAATACGCCGGGAACGATCGACAGCGACTATCGCGGCGAGGTAAAAGTCCTGTTGATCAATCTCGGCGAAGAGCCGTTTGAGATCACAAGGGGCATGCGCATCGCGCAGATGGTGATTGCGCCGGCAATCCAGGCCCATATCTGCGAAATCTCCGAGGCGAGTGCCACGGCGCGCGGCGCTGGTGGCTTCGGCTCGACCGGCGTATGACCTCCAAGGGTATCGATCATTCCGGCCTGACCTTCCGCCGAGACTATTTCGGCGACCTCAAGGCCTGGCAGGCACTGGTCGATCTCCTGAAGGACACATTCGCTATCGATATCGGCCCGTTGCAGCAAATGGGCGGGCCGGACCCGAGCAGCATGCCCTTCGGCTGGTTTGACGGCGATGGCCTGCTTGCCGCCAATCTTTCGGCCTTTGCAATGCCGCTTGTTATCAACGGTCGACCGCTGAATGCTGCCGCCTTCCAGTCCGGTGCGGTTCGCCCGCCTTGGCGTGGGCGCGGCTTGTATCGCGACCTGACCCAAAAGGCGCTCGCCTGGTGCGAGGAGAAGGGTTTCGAAGCCATCGTGCTCTACACCGACAAGCCGGCGCTCTATGGACCTTACGGCTTTCGCGTGCTGCCGCTGCACGCTTATTCCGGCAAGGCACCGACGGTACCGAAAGCACAGAGGTCGGCCCGGCGTCTCAATCCGCGAGAAACGGCAGACCTGAAGATGTTAAGCGCCGCCTTGAAGACGCGTCAGCCGGTCTCGGACGTGCTCGCCGTTTGCGAGAGCGCCGCGATGTTTCTGATCAACACCCAGCTCGATCCTGGCGTCAGGATCAGCTGGCTGGAACGGGAACGGGCCGCAGTTGCATGGAAGATGGACGCGCCGCGACATGTCATGCTGCTCGACGTCGTCGGCGGCAGTATCCCGTCGCTCGCGACGATCATTGGTGCACTCGACGTCGAGGCTGAGATCGTCGATGTGCTGTTTTGCCCGGACAAGCTTGACTGGAGTGGACAGGCGAAGCCTCTTGAGAGCCACACGCGTCTGATGATCCGAGCGCCCGGCACCATCGCCTTCGATCGACCAGCCATGCTCTCGCCGATGGCCGACTTCTGAGCTACCGCTCGCGCGAAAGCGGAGGCAGACGCCGCTTGACCGGCGATGCCTTGACCATCGAGGTGCTTGTTTCGGCCTTCTCCGCAACCTTGTCGAGGATCGTGTCGAGTTCCGGCATCGAGCGGACGACGAGCCGGGCAATGAAACAGTCATCTCCCGTCACCTTGTCGCATTCCACGAACTGAGGCGTCTCCTGGATGATCCGCTGAACGACATGCAATTGCCCGGGCAGCGGCCGAACGCGCACGATCGCCTGCAGCGGATATCCAAGTGCGGCCGGGTCGATGTCGATCGTGAAGGCGGCGATGATCCCGCGCTCTTCCAGGCGGCGGAGGCGTTCAGCGGCACTGGGCGAGGACAGCCCGGCAGCCTGGGCCAGTTCCTTCAACGAGATGCGGGCGTTCTCCGCCAACGCCTCCAGGATCTTCTGGTCGACATCGTCGATCACATTATCATTAGGCGAAACAGACATTATACCTCACAATGATAGGAAATAGCCGCAACCAACCTAATGCAAACTATATAATGCAGCGCACTGCCGCAATAGTCTTCATCCATCGAGATGGAGAAATGTGATGCAGAGCGAAATCCGCGCCGGCACGACCCAGATGACCGCCGCAATGCTGATATCGGGGACAATCGGTTGGTTCGTGGTGATGTCGGGCCAGCCGGTGAGCGGCGTGGTGTTCTGGCGCTGCCTCTTTGGCGCGATCAGCCTGCTTGTCGTATGCGCGGCAATGGGGCTGCTGCGACCGGGCGTCATCAGCCTGAAATCGGCAGGCATCGCTGTCCTCGGCGGCGTGGCCATCGTGCTCAACTGGTTGCTGCTCTTTGCATCCTACGGCCACGCATCGATTTCGATCGCGACGACCGTCTACAACACGCAGCCTTTCATGCTGCTTGCGCTGGGCGCCCTGTTCCTCGGCGAAAAGATCACCGCCGCAAAGCTGTTTTGGCTGACGCTGGCCTTTGCCGGCATGGCGGCCATCGTCGAGGCCAAGCCGGCCGTGGCGGGCGGACATGAGGGATATGGCCTCGGTATCCTGCTGGCGCTCGGTGCCGCCTTCTTCTACGCGCTCGCGGCGCTCGCCGCGAAATGGCTCAAGGGAACGCCGCCGCATCTTATCGCGCTGATCCAGGTCGCGACCGGCGTGCTGATGCTGCTACCGACGGTGAATTTTTCTGAGTTGCCCGCAAATGGCCAGTCATGGTCGATCCTGGTCACCCTGGGTGTCGTGCATACCGGTCTGATGTATGTGCTGCTCTACGGTGCGATCCAGAAGCTGCCGATCCATCTGATCGGAGCGCTGTCATTCATCTATCCGATTGCAGCGATCCTGGTGGACCGTTTGGCCTTCGGACATGCCTTGCAGCCGCTGCAGCTCGTCGGCGCCGCCGTCATCCTGGTCGCCGCGGCAGGCATGAACCTTGGCTGGACGCCCGCGCAGCTGTTGCGTACGCGGGCGGGCTGATGATTTAGGGCCTTTCAGGTTTAAAGGACCGGTTACTTCTGCTGCCGGGTCGTTTCGAACAGGAACCAGGTGCGGCGCTCGGCCTCGTCGATCCAGACCTCCAGCAGGCTTGTCGTCGCGAAATCATTATGCTCTGAGCACACATCGTGCGTCTCGCGCAGCAGCGAGACCAGCTGCTTGTTGTCATCACGCAGCTCCGCCAGCATGTCCTCCGGCGTGACGTAGTCGGCATCATTGTCGTTGATGCGCTGCAGGCGGCCGATATGGCCGATCGAGCGCAGCGTCGTGCCGCCGATCTTGCGGGCGCGCTCGGCGATCGCATCGGTGGTGGCGAAAATCTGCTCGGCCTGCTCGTCGAGCATTAGGTGATAGTCGCGGAAATGCGGCCCCGACATGTGCCAGTGGAAATTCTTGGTCTTCATGTAGAGCGCAAAGACATCCGCCAGCAGCGCCGCCAGGGCGGCCGAGATATCCTGAATGGCATTGCTTTTCAGGTCGGTGGGGGTGGCGAGCGGGGCGAGTTTGCGCTTTTCGACTGCGGTGGGGCTCATCAGTGTCTCCTTTGGCGAGCGGCGGGTGGCAAGTATCGGCGCGGTGGCGGGATGCCGGCTCCACCGGCCATAATCACCGCCTTGGAACTAGAACCGCGACAGGCAGCGTCAATAGCGACAAGCGACCGCAGCATGATGACCGAACGACAGCTCCTTGAATGGAGCGAGCCGTAGGCGTAGAAGGCGGCTGAAGCAGGAGCTCACATCATGTCATTCACCGCCCTTTTCGCTTACGCCGCGGCGCTGTTCATCGCGGCGGCAATTCCCGGACCGGGCATCACGGCGATCGTCGCGCGCGCGCTCGGCTCGAATTTTCGCGAGACGTTTTTCATGGGCCTTGGCCTCGTGCTCGGCGACATGACCTATCTGACTGCCGTCATCCTCGGGCTCGCCTTCGTGGCACAGACCTTCACCGAGGTCTTCATCGTCATCAAGGTCGCCGGTGCGCTCTATCTATGCTACATCGCCTACAAGCTATGGACCGCCGGGCTGCTGCCCCAGGACATCGCGGCCAAGAAGGCAAGCAGTGCCGGCATGAGCTTCCTGTCCGGACTGCTGGTGACGCTCGGCAACCCCAAGACCATGCTTTTCTACGTCGCGCTGGTGCCGACGCTGATCAATATCAACAGCGTCGGACCTCGCGAATACTGCACCCTCCTGGCAACCACCTTCGTCGTCCTGCTCGTGGTTCTGGTGCCCTATATGCTGCTGGCGTCGCGGGCGCGCATCATGCTCAAGCAGCCCCGCGCGCTGCAGGCGCTGAACAAGACAGCGGCAGGCATTCTGGCCGGTACGGCAGCCTTTATCGCCACCCGTACGGCGTGAAAAATTCAACCGGCAAAGTTCGGTTCTTAAAGGTTTTTTTCTCAAAGGATGGCCTCAAGCGGGTGAAGCCAGACTGGTTTCCATGCGCCTTTGACCCTATTCTCTCCGCACATTTCACCCAGGGAGAGCCTAATGTCGAAGAAACCTGGCCGCGGCCGCATCTATTCCTCGATCACCGAAACCATTGGCGATACACCGATCGTGCGGCTCGACAAGCTCGCCAAGGCGAAAGGCGTAAAGGCGAACCTGCTGGCCAAGCTTGAGTTCTTCAATCCGATCGCGTCCGTAAAGGACCGCATCGGCGTCGCGATGATCGAGTCTCTGGAATCGCAGGGCAAGATTTCGCCCGGCAAGACGACCCTCATCGAGCCGACATCGGGCAATACCGGGATTGCGCTGGCTTTCGCCGCTGCGGCGAAGGGATACAAGCTGATCCTGACCATGCCGGAAACCATGTCCGTCGAGCGCCGCAAGATGCTGGCGCTGCTTGGCG
>Ga0102593_1001629_pt1 | contig 20965 bp, 15 predicted proteins | sample AraplaCol_mMS_r2_2_FD_76862 | JGI IMG/M metagenome (GOLD analysis project Ga0102593, IMG submission 76862) | Arabidopsis root microbial communities from North Carolina, USA - plate scrape MF_Col_mMS_r2 (SPADES assembly) (version 2) | ecosystem: Host-associated > Plants > Roots > Endosphere...
GATGCGGGCCTTGAGCTGGCGCGATTTTTCGTCCGACGGGAAACGGATGCCTACGCCTGGCGCCCGGTTGCCGGCGGCGCGCTGCGGCGTGATCCACGCAACCTTGCCGGCCACCGGGTAGCGCTGCGGGTCTTCTGGCAACGTGAGCAGCACGTAGACGTCGTCGCCCAACCGGTATTCGCGCGAGGTCGGAATGAAGATGCCACCCTCGGCAAACAGCGGAATGTAGGCGGCGTAGAGCGCGCCCTTTTCCTTGATGGCGAGCTGGATCACGCTCGGCCTTTGAGGCGTTGCGGCGGCGGGGGCGGCGGGTTGGTTCATGGTCGGCGAGGAGCAGAGTTTAGGGTGGTTCGCGCCTCGCTCACAAGCGCTTCCAGCATCAGGCCCGCATTGAAGGGGTGTTCGGCCGTCCGGGCGGCATTGGCGAGCGACTTCGACCAGCGTGCCAGCGCCAGGTGCGAAGGCACGGCGGCCGGCAGGTCGGCCGGCTCGAAAAAGCGCGGCGCCGCGCCACTGCCGACCGCCATAAGGTCGTGGCAGAGCTTTTGCAGCGCGCGCTCCGACGTCGCCGCGCGAGATGGCCTTGGGCAGCAGCGACCAGGCCTTGGGCGACTGGCCGGAGCGCGCCAGGCGCAGCGCATCGCTCGGCCGCCCACCGGCCGTCCGCAGCAAGGCCGGCGCGTCCACAGCCGGCACGTCGTGCGCCACCAGCCAGGCTTCGGCTTCGGCCGTGGCGGGCCATGGCAGCGTGAAGCCGAGGCAGCGGCTGCGGATGGTCGGCAGCAGCTGCCACGCGGCTTCGCTGGCCAGTACAAAGCGCACATCACCGACCGGCTCTTCGAGCGTCTTGAGCAGCGCATTGGCGGTGATGGTATTCATGCGCTCGGCCGGATACACCAGCACCACCTTGCCGCGGCCGCGCGCGCTGGTGCGCTGGGCAAAGCCGACCGCATCGCGCATGGCTTCGACGCGGATCTCGCGGCTGGGCTTGCGCTTCTTGTCGTCGATATCGGCCTGCGCCTTTTCGTCGAGTGGCCAGCCGAGTTCCTGCATGGCGACTTCGGGCATCAGCACGCAGAGGTCGGCGTGGGTGCGGACCTCGATGGCGTGGCAGCTCGGGCAATGGCCGCAGGCGGCGCCGCCCTCTTCCACCTTCGGCTGCTCGCAGAGCCAGGCGGCGGCCAGCGCCAGCGCGAGTTCGTATTGGCCGAGGCCCGAAGGACCTTGCAGCAGCCAGGCATGGCCGCGCTGGCGCAACAGTTCCGCGAGCGGCCGAGTTAGCCAGGGCGATAGCGCCGCCGTGCTCATGGTGCCGCTCCGCTCAGGGTGGCCAGGACACCGCGTGCGATGAGCGCGGTCTCGACCTGCTGCCAGACCTGGTCGCGCGTCTGGCTGGCATCGATGCGCACGAAGCGCGCTGCATCGGCGGCCGCGCGGGCTGCATAGCCGGCCGCGACGCGACGGAAGAATTCAACCGGCTGAGACTCGAACTTGTCGGGCAAGCGGGCCCCGGCCAGGCGCTGCGCAGCAATCTCGGGCGCCAGGTCGAACCACAGTGTGATGTGAGGCTGCAGCAGTTCTGGCGCATCCGCCCTGCCCTGCACCCATCGTTCCAGCGTCGACAGCACCTGTGTGTCGAAGTCGCGACCCGCACCTTGGTAAGCAAAGGTGGCGTCGGTGAAGCGGTCGCACAGCACCAAGTCGCCGCGCGCCAGTGCCGGCTCGATCACCCGCGTGACGTGGTCGCGCCGCGCCGCAAACACCAGGAGCGATTCGGTGAGGGGGTCCATCGGCTGCTCGAGGATGAGGCCGCGCAAGGTTTCGGCCAGCGGCGTGCCGCCGGGCTCGCGCGTGCGCACTACCGTGCGGCCTTGTGCCGTGAAGAGCGCCTCCATCGCATCGAGGTGGCTCGACTTGCCCGCACCGTCGATACCCTCGAGCGTGAGAAACAGACCCTCGTTCATTGCGCGGCTTTCGGTTTGGGTTCGCCACTGCTGTTGCTGCTGCCACCGCGCTGGTAGCGGTTGACCGCGCGGTTGTGGTCGTCGAGCGAACTGCTGAACTGGCTCGTGCCGTCGCCACGTGAAACGAAGTACAGCGACTTGCTTTGCGCCGGCTGCACCGCCGCCAGCAGCGCCGCCTTGCCCGGCATGGCGATGGGGGTGGGCGGCAGGCCGCCGCGCGTGTAGGTGTTCCAAGGCGTGTCGGCCAGCAGGTCCTTCTTGCGCAGGTTGCCGTCGAAGGCAGCGCCCAGGCCATAAATCACGGTCGGGTCGGTCTGCAACGGCATTCCGGTGCGCAGGCGGTTGACGAAGACCGCGGCGATCTCGGCCCGGTCCTTGGCTTTTCCTGTCTCCTTTTCGACAATGCTGGCCAGGATAAGCGCCTCATCGGCCGATTTGATCGGCAAGTCGGCGGCGCGAGCGGCCCATGCGGCCTCCAGCTTCTTGTCCATGGCCCGCATGGCCCGCTGCAAGAGCGCGATGTCAGTGGAGCCCTTCGAATAGGTGTACGTGTCCGGGAAAAAGCGGCCCTCCGGGTGGACGCCGGGCCGGCCCAGCTTGGCCATCAGCGCGTCGTCGGGCATGCCGATGGTTTCGGGCTTGAGTTGCTCGGCCTTGGCCAGGGCCGCACGCACCTGGCGGAAGTTCCAGCCTTCCACCAGCACCAGGCTGCGGGTGGCCTCTTCGCCGCGCACCAGCACGTTGAGCAGCATCTTGGGCGTGATGCCGCGCTCCAGTTCGTAGCTGCCGGCGCGAATCTGACGGTCCTGGCCCGAGATGCGGAACCAGAAATAAAGCAACTGCGGCGGCACGTCGGCGCCGGCATCGGCCACGGCCTGTGCAACGCCGCGCGGCGTGGTGCCGGGCTCGACGGAAAGATCGACGCTGGGCGCGGGCAGCTTGAGCGGCTGATGCACCCACCAGAGTCCGGCGGCGCCCAGGCCGAGCGCCGCCAGGGCGGCCAACAGAAAAAGCGTGAGGAAGAAGCGGCGCACGGGTCCGATGAATGAGCGGAGAAAAGAAAACGAATCGGGGCGAAAAGCCGGAGGCCTTGCGGGAGCCGGGGCTTGATTCCCCGCTGGCCCGACTGAACGGCTGCGACCATGATAATTCAGCGATGACTACTGTCGTTCTCAATGGTGTTACCGCTCTTTCCCACCTTGGCGTGATCCGCGCCGAGGGACCGGATGCCGCAAGCTTCTTGCACGGCCAGCTGACCCAGGATTTCGCCTTGCTCGGTGCCGCGGAGGCCCGCCTGGCCGCGCTGTGCACGGCCAAGGGCCGCGTGATCGCGAGCTTTGTCGGGATCCGGCCGCAGCCCGACCTTGTGCTGCTGGTGTGCAGCCGAGACATCCTCGCTGCCACGCTCAAGCGGCTGTCAATGTACGTGCTTCGCGCCAAGGCCAAGCTCAGCGACGCCACGGAGCAGTTCGCAATTTACGGCCTGGCCGGCACTGCGCTGGCCGCCAATGGGCTCGACGCCGGCGCCGCGCCCGGCCAGCGCACGGCTATCGGCGAAGACGTCAGCGCGGTGTCGCTCTATCCGGCCGATGGCGTTCCGCGCGCCCTGTGGATCGCGCCGGCCGAAAGCCCATCGCCCACCGGTCCGGCGCTGGACTCGGAGCTCTGGCAGTGGAGCGAGGTGCGCAGCGGCATCGTGACGGTGACCACGCCGGTGGTCGAGGCCTTCGTTCCGCAGATGATCAACTACGAATCCGTCGGGGGCGTGAACTTCAAGAAGGGCTGCTACCCCGGCCAGGAGATCGTGGCGCGCAGCCAGTTTCGCGGCACGTTGAAGCGCCGCACCTACCTCGTGCAGGCCGATGCGCCGGTGAGCGTGGGCCAGGAAGTCTTTGCCGCCGCCGACGCCGAGCAGCCCGTGGGCACGGTGGCGCAGGCCGCGCCGGCACCGGGCGGCGGCTGGGCCGCGCTGATCTCGATCCAGATCTCGGCGCTCGAGACCGGTGGCCTGCATGCCGGCGGCGCCGACGGGCCGGCGCTCACGGTCGAGCCGCTGCCTTATCCATTGCTCGAAGACATCTAGCAGTCTTTCCAGATCCCGCGGCGCCCGAAAGCACGGGCGCCTGGCGCTGCCTCCAAAGAGGCCGCGCCATTTTTTTTGTGCGCGTTTAACCCTGCCGCCGGTGCCCGCCCGTAGAAGCCGGACCGATCCACTCCTGGCAAGGAAGAACCACCATGAAGCGCAGACTCCTCCTCTCGACCGCCCTCGCCTGGGCTGCCCTCTCGGCATGCGCCGAAAGCCCGGCGCGGCCGCAGTTTCCGCACTCGCCTCCCCCCACATACGAGCGCATCGGCTCGCTGATGCAGATCAGCGTGGTCGACCGCACGACCGGACGCGAACTGCCCGTCTACCGCCACGGCGGCGAATACTGGGTCGCCGGCCGACCCGGTACACGCTACGCGATCCGCGCGCGCAATGCGATGGGCGAACGCATCATGGCCGTGATGTCGGTAGACGGCGTCAACGTGGTCACCGGCGAAACCGCGGGCGTGCTGCAGAACGGCTATGTGTTTGCAGGCGGCGAGCGCAGCGACATCACCGGCTGGCGCAAGAGCGATTCACAGATTGCCGCGTTCGAATTCACCTCGATCGCCAATTCCTACGCGAGCCGCACTGGCCGCCCGGACGACGTGGGCGTGATCGGCGTCGCCATGTTCCGCGAGCGGGTGCCGGTGCCGCCTCCGCCGCCCATTACGCTGCCGCAACGCGACGGCAGCAGCAGTTCCAGCCGAGAGATCAAGCGCCGCAGCGAGGCGCCTTCCTCGATGGCGGAGGCGGCACCCGCGGCACAGGCTCGCTCGGCCGACAGCGCCTTGGGCGCCGAATCATCCGCATCGGCGAAAGGAGGGTTGGCCCGGCCATCGCCCCCCGCGCCGAGCCTGGGCACCGCCCATGGCCGGCGCGAGACCTCGCATGTCGGCCACACCACCTTCGAGCGCGCGCAGTCCACGCCCGACGAGGTAGTCCGCATCCGCTACGACAGCCGCGAGAACCTCATTGCCGCGGGCGTCATTCCGGTACCGCCGCCGCTGCCGCGCTGGCCGCGCCCGGAAGGCCCATCGGCGTTCCCTGGTTCGGAGATGGGCTACGTGCCCGACCCGCCGGCGCGCTATTGATCCAGCCTGCGGCGCATCTCGATGTGCGGGATGCCGGCTTCCTCGAACGGTTCGCCGTGGGCCGTGTAGCCCAGCCGCGTGTAGAAGCGCTCCGCGCTGCGCTGCGCATGCAGCCCGATCTCGCGATCGCCGCGCGCCCTGGCGGCGGACTCGAGCGCCTGCATGATCGCGGCACCGTGCCCACCGCTGCGCAGCGCCCGATGCACGGCCATGCGGCCGAGCATCGCCGTGCCGTCCACCGCGTTCAGCAGCCGTCCGGTTGCAATCACCTGTCCGAGCCGATTGCGGGCAACTGCATGCAGCACCACATCATCGTGCTCGTCCCACTCCAGTTCCTTGGGGATGTTCTGCTCCTCGATGAAGACCGCGCGGCGCAAGGCACTTGCGCCTTCGCCCAGGGTTTTCCAATCGCCCGTTTCCACCGTGCGCATCGGCTCGCCGGCCTCGAAGCCGGTGAGGATTTCGCGCAAGGCGGCCGGCACCGGCCTGGAGGTCTGCGTGGCGGGGTCGGCAAACACATAGACGAGTTCGCAGCCCACCAGGTACTGGTCCTGCCGGAACAGCGCGCCGTCGAAGACGATGGACGAGTTGCCGATGCGCGCGCACTTCATCGCCACGTCGATCACGTCATCCACGCGCGCGGAAGCCCGAAAGTCCACCGTCGCCTTGCGCACGTAGAGGTCGCCGCCCAGGGAATGCATCGCCTCTTCATAAGGCAGCGCGAGCGCGCGCCAGTAATCGGCAATGGCGGTGTCGAAATACATCAGGTAGTGCGCGTTGAACACGATCTTCTGCATGTCGACCTCGGCCCAGCGCACGCGCAGGCGGTGGAAGAAGCGGAAGTCTTTTCTCTGGGGTATGGTTTCTTCGGTCATGGTTTCAGTGCCTCTTTGAGTGCGCGCGCCGCATCGTCCTGTGCCTGCAGCGCCTCCGGAATCGCGCGCCCCATTTTCAGGAATTCGTGGATCACGCCGCGGTAGATTTCAAGGTCGACGGCAACGCCTGCGGCGCGAAGCTTGTCGGCATAGGCAATGCCTTCGTCCACCACCGCATCGCATTCGGCCAAGCCGATCCAGGCCGGCGCCACGCGATCGACGTCGTCCGCCAGGAGCGGCGCAAAGCGCCAGTCGTTTCGGTCGGCCGGCGTGCGCACATACTGGCCGAAGAAATAGTCGATCAGCGCCTTGGTGAGCAAGGGACCATTGGCATAGCGCTGGTGCGAGGCGGTGTCCTGGTGGGCCGTGGTGCCAGGGTAGATCAGCATCTGCAGCGCGAGCGGCAGGCCTGCATCGCGCGCCAGAATGGCACAGACCGCGGCCAGTGTTCCGCCGGCGCTGTCGCCGCCCACGGCAAGCCGGCTCGCATCCAGACCGAGGCGAGCGCCTTCGTTCGCGATGAAGGAAAACGCATCCCATGCATCATTGGAAGCTGTCGGAAACTTGTGCGCGGGTGCAAGCCGGTAATCGACCGAAACCACCGCGCAGCCGCTCTTGTGGCTCAGCACGCGGCAGAGCGTGTCGTGTGTTTGGATGTTGCCCACCGTGAAACCGCCGCCGTGAAAATAGACCAGCGCCGGCAGCTTTGCCGATGAAGGCGCATAGAGCCGTGCCGGCAGCTCGAAGCCGTCGCGGGCAGTAATGCCGAAGTCTTCGATGCGCGCGAGGCCGGGCTTCGGCACTTCGAGCACGCCCGCTCCTTTTTCGTAGGACGCCTTGGCCTCTTCGGGCGTGAGCTGGTCCAGGCTCGGATGGCCGGCTCTGGCCATGCGTTCGACCACGCTGGCCATCTTGCCGGTGAGCGGTGGCTGCCATGTGCCGGGTGCGACAGCGGCAAGGGTTTTGTTCATGTGCAAGACTGTTCCTGCTTGTTAGATTTGGGTGGTCCGCAATCGTACTGCCCACGCACCCACACCCATGGCACTCATCCAATACCTCACCCAGATCCAGTTCGAGTTCGGCGCCATCAAGCTGCTGTCCAGCGAGTGCGCGCGCATCGGCATCAGACGCCCGCTGATCGTCACGGATGCGGGCGTGCGCGCGGCCGGCGTGCTGCAGAAGGCGCTCGACGCCATCGCTGATCTTGAAGTGGCGGTGTTCGACCAGACGCCGTCCAACCCGACCGAGGCTGCCGTGCGCGCGGCTGTCGAGCTGTACCGCAGCGCCAGGTGCGACGGGCTCATTGCCGTCGGCGGCGGCTCCGCCATCGACTGCGCCAAGGGCGTGGCGATTGCGGCCACGCACGAAGGTCCGCTCAAGACCTACGCCACCATCGAAGGCGGATCGCCCAAGATCACAGACCGCGTGGTGCCGCTGATTGCGGTGCCCACCACCAGTGGCACCGGCAGCGAGGTGGCGCGTGGCGCCATCGTCATCGTCGACGATCACCGCAAGCTCGGTTTCCACAGCTGGTTCCTCATGCCCAAGGCCGCCATCTGCGACCCCGAGCTCACGCTCGGACTGCCCCCCAAGCTCACCGCAGCCACCGGCATGGACGCGATCGCGCACTGCATGGAGACTTTCATGTCGGCCGCTTTCAACCCGCCGGCCGACGGCATCGGACTTGATGGCCTCGAGCGCGCATGGCTGCACATCGAACGGGCCACCAAGGACGGCAGCGACCGCGAAGCGCGCCTCAACCTGATGAGCGCCTCGATGCAGGGCGCCATGGCTTTCCAGAAGGGCCTCGGGTGCGTGCACTCGCTGAGCCACAGCCTGGGCGGGGTTGACCCGCGCCTGCATCACGGCACGCTGAACGCCCTCTTCCTGCCCGCGGTGATCCACTTCAATGCGGGGGCCGAGTCAGTGCAAAAGGAGCAGCGGTTGCAGCGCATGGCGCAGGCCATGCACCTCGATTCGGCTGGCGATCTCGGCGATGCAATCCGCGACATGAACGCGCGCCTGGGCCTTCCCAAGGGCCTGGCCGAAGTGGGCGTGACGCCCGGCATGTTCGAGCAGATCATCGACGGCGCCATGGCCGACCATTGCCACAAGACCAACCCGCGGCTGGCTTCGCGGGACGACTACAAGGCGATGCTCGAAGCCTCGATGTAGAGGCTGTTTGTTGGGACCGCTGCTGTTCAGGGCTGCGCTCCCGCCGACGGGGTACCTTGCTCCGCGAATGTCCTCCGGCCTGCGGCCTCCCCCTTTATTTCGCTGCGCAAGGCACCCCATCGACGTGAGCGTGATCCAGAGCAGTCGTTGATCAGTGGTGCACCAGCAGCGCGCCCCGGTGCACAGGGCATCGGGTGCTCCGCGCAGCGAAATAAAGGAGGAGCCGAAGGCGGGGGACATTCGCGGAGGGGAGTACCCGGTGGCCTGTGCACTCGCCCCGAACAGCAGCGCCCCGAACAGCAGCCCTCTGAACAGCACGTCATGTATATGACATAAGGAATTTCTAGACTGCCATTCGAAGGCTTCGCATCCGAAGAAGCCCCAAGGGCCAGGGAAATTCCGAATGACGCGTACCGTCCAGGTTCACACTGTACTCAGCGCCGACCAGCTCAAGTTTCGCGCCATGCGGGGGCATGAAGGACTCTCGCAGTTGTTCGAGTTCGAGGTCGACATGGTCAGCACCAGCTTCAACCTCGACCTGAAGAAACTGCTAGGCACTTCGCTCACGCTCGAACTCACCGACGGCGGCGCGCCGCGTTTTCTCAACGGCATCGTGGTGCGCTTCGAGCTCGTGGGCCGCGCCAACGAAACCGGCCGCCACTATGTCTACCGTGCCCTGGTGCAGCCCTGGCTCTGGTTTCTCACGCGCACCACCGACTGCCGCATCTTCCAGAACAAGAGCGTGCCCGATGTGCTCGACGAAGTGCTGGGCAAATACGGCTTCGAGTTTGAAAAGCGCCTGACGGGCAGCTATCGCCCATGGGAATACTGCGTGCAATACCAAGAGAGCGACTTCGCTTTCGTGAGCCGCCTCATGGAGCACGAAGGCATTGCCTACCACTTCGAGCACACGAACAATTCGCACCTGCTGGTGCTGGCCGATGACACCGGCGGCTACGGCAGGCTGCCGGGCTTTGCCACCATCCCATACCGCCCGCGCGACCGCGTCCTGCATGCCATGGAGCCTTGCATCGACCAGTGGCGCATCGCGGAGCAGATCACCTCGGGTCGCGTGATGCTCGACGACTTTGATTTCAAGAAGTCCCGCGCCTCGCTGCAAAGCGTGCGGCAAGATCCCAAGGGCCACGATCATTCGAGCTACGAAGTCTACGAATGGCTGGGCGGCTACAGCGAACACCAGCAGGGCGACGCCTACGCGACGATCCGGCTGCAGGAACTCCAGTGCGCGCACGAACTTGCCGCGGGCCACACCAACGTGGTGGGCATGGCACCGGGCTACCTGTTCGAGATGACGCATTGCCCGCGCGAGTCGGACAACCGCGAATACCTGGTCACCGAAACCCGCTACGACCTGCAGGAGCCCGAATACTCCACCGGCGGCAGCACGGAATCGGTCTGCCAGTTCGACTTCACGGTGCTGCCTTCGAATGTGCCCTACCGGCCCGCCCGCAAGACGCCCAAGCCGCGTACCAACGGCCCGCAGACCGCTACCGTCGTCGGCCCGGAGGAAATCTGGACCGACCGCTTTGGCCGCGTGAAACTGCAGTTTCGCTGGGACCGCTACGGCCAATCGGACGAGAACAGCTCGTGCTGGGTGCGCGTGTCGAGCAACTGGGCAGGCGCCAACTACGGCACCATGCACATGCCGCGCGTGGGCCAGGAAGTGATCGTCGATTTCATAGGCGGCGAGCCCGACCGGCCGATCATCACGGGCCGCGTCTACAACAACGACCAGATGCCGCCGTGGGAGCTGCCCGCCAATGCCACGGCCAGCGGCATTCTCACGCGCACGAGCACGGGCGGCGCGGCCAACCAGGCCAACATGCTGCGCTTCGAGGATCGCACGGGCGCCGAGCAGATCCTGCTGCACGCCGAGCGCAATCTCGACGTCGAAGTGGAAGCCGACGAAACGCACACCACCGACGGCACGCGCACCACGGTCATCGGCGGGCATGAATCGTCGACCTACAAGAGCGGCGAAACACGTGACATCACCGCGGGCGCTAAAGAGACCATCACCGGCGGCGACACGCGCGACGTGACCGGCGGCTTCAAAGAGACCGTGACGGGCGGCGTCACGCAGAGCATTTCGGGCGGCAAGAAGCGCACGCTGGGCGGCGGGCTGGACGACACCATCACGGGCGGCGTGAAGCTGGCGATCACCGGCGGCTTCCACGGCACCATCGATGGCCAGGAGATCCGCTTCGTGAGCGGCGGGCGCAACGACACCATCCACACGTCGAACACCGTGCTGGTCGACGGACCGTCGAACACCACCGTGACGGGCCCGACGGTCCACACCTCGCCCGACGTGACCTTCAATACGACGAACCACATCCACAACACCACGCAGCACGTCATCAACACCAGCGTCTACAACACCACGTCGACCACTTACAACAACACCACCAACAACTACACCAACAACTCCACGGTCTACAACAACAATTACGCTTCGAGCGGCGACTGGCGGCTCTATCGTGCGGGCGGCGTGGGGTTTCGGCTCAGCCTGGTGGGCATGTCGCTGGATGTGTGGGGCGCGCGCCTTCAGTACTACGCGGCGCTCAATGCCCAGCTTGCCACTGTCAAGCTCGACGTTGCCCTTTTCTCGCTCAAGAACAAGCCGCTCGAAGTCAGTGCGAAGGGCCTGGCCATTGCGAACAAGGGCATGCTGATTGCCACCGGCGGCCTGGCCGCGAAGTTCAAGGTGCTGACCCTGGTGGTCTGAGACAGACGGAGCACACTGCAACAACGATGGAAATTCTTCTGTGGATCGTCTTCGCGATACTGATGGGATCGGTGCTGGTGGTGGCGGCCTCCGTGGCGATCGTGGCCACACGCGAGAACCGCATCTATTCGGCCGAGGCGAAGACATGGGCGCGCCTCGCGCAGACAGGCATTCCGGCGCAGGCGGTGGTCGAGTCGCTCAAACGGTCCGAAAATGAACTGTCGCGCGGCGGCTCCCAGGGCCAGACCGTGTGTGCGGTTGAATTGGCACTGCGGGTTATCGACACTGACGCCGCCGCAGTTGACCGCCCCGCCATCGTTCGCACGCTGATCGACGAAGGGCTGCTGCCGCAGTTTGCCGTGCCGGGCAAGCCGGTGCATCTGCTGCGCGACCCGAATGACGCCTCGATTCTCGCGATCGACCGCTCGCGCACCCCGCTCGAAATTCCCCGCGCCTCGGCGTGACCGTCCCTCGTTCGTGAAAACAGTCAAACCCCTGCGGCTGAGCGTGATCACGCGCCCTTTTCTTCGCAGCGGCCACCAGCGGCTCGCGCTCACGGCAATGGGCATGGTCTCGATGAGCGAGAAACCCGTGCTGTTGCCCGAAACGGAGTTCTGGAAAACGGTTTCCGATGAACTTGGCCCGACCGGAGCCATCGACCTGGGAATGCCCAAGGTCCGCGCCGAGTTTCTCGCCACCGGGCATGCCTACACCCACCACCAAGCCGACAAGACAGCCTGCGCTGTCGCGGTCCGGGTAGGCGCGCTGTCGCGGCAACTCGTGGTGTTTGGCGACCGCTACTGGATCGACGGTCGCGCGAGCGCCCCGCAACCCTTCGAATCGATGCGGCTGGACTGGACGCGCGCCTATGGCGGCCCGGCCTTTCCCGACAATCCGCTCGGTATCGGGCACCAGCCAGAGCTCGTCAATGGCATGCATGCGCAGCGGCTGCCCAATGTGGAGCATCCGGATCGGCGCACCGACCGGCCCTCACGCGTGGTGGAGCCCGCCTGCCTCGGCCCGATCGACGTGAGCTGGCCGGCGCGCATGCGGCTCATCGGCAGCGAGTACGGCGCGCACTGGCGCGAGAACCTGTTTCCAGGTTTCGCCGAGGACATGGACTGGCGCCTCTTCAACGCGGCCGCGCCCGAGCAGCGCTGGGCGGAGGCCGACCGCATCCCCGGCGGCACGCCCTACGAGATCTGGAACATGCATCCGGCGCAGCCCGTTCAGCGCGGCGTGTTGCCCGACTGGCGCGCGCGCGGCTTCATTGCACGCAGGGCGGCGAACGTGGCAACCGGCAGCGCGGACCCCGAGCGCTTCGAAGAGATCGACCTGCGGCTCACCACCGCGTGGTTCTTTCCGCACCGCGAGCAGATTGCACTGATCTTTCACGGCGAGACCGCAATTGCCGAGGACGATGCCGCCGACGTTACGCATGTCATGCCCGCCATCGAGCTGGCGGCCGAGCCGCCGCGCCTTCTTGCGCATTACCTCGAAATTCTCCAGCGCCGATGCAATCCCGAGACCGGCGTGCTCCATACCTTTCGCGACGACGAACTGCTGCCCGCCGAAACCATCGGCCCCTGGGTCGACCAGGTGGAGGACGAAGACGAATCCCCGCTCCTGCGCAACATGCGCGAACGCGCATGCCTGCTGCGCGAAGACCTGGCGCAAAAAGGCATGGCCGCCGGCCACAAGGCCCGCCATTTCAAGGAGCGCGCAGCGCCAGAGCCCTTCACCAAGATGCCGACGCTGAGTGAACTGCCGGAGTTCATGGTGCGCGCCAAGGCTTATGAACGTGAGCAGATGGCAAAACTCGAGGAAGGCCAGCGCGACATCGAACAGCTCGCCAGAGCCAACGCCACCGAATCACGCAAGGTCGGCTTCGATACCGGCAAGATGGCCGGCGACACGCGCAACACCCAGGTCAAGGGCCCGCCGTCCTTCGACGCCAAGACCTTGATGCAGGGCATGCTTGGAATCGCGCCCGCCACCAGGAGCCCGCAGATGCCGCCGGAGCAGCAGCGCGATCTCGAGCAAGCCGCCCAGAACGGCCGGCGCGGCCTGATCGACATGTACCGGCTCGGCGCGCAGCACCAGGCCGCGGCCGACGCGCTGGGCGGCGACCTGGCCGAGGAAGTACGAATGCGCGTGCGCGAGATCATGGGCACCACGCGAGACCTCTCGGGCATGGACCTGACTGGCGCCGACCTGTCGGGCTTCGATTTGCGCGGCGCCACGCTGCGCCGCACACTGCTCGAAAGCGCAAAGCTCACGGGTGCGCGGCTCGACGGCGCCGACGCCACCGAAGCCGTGCTGGTGCGCGCCGATCTCACCCGGGCTTCGCTTGCAAGCTGCGTGCTGCACCGGGCAAACCTGAGCCTCGCGCGTAGCGAGCACACCTCGTACGCGAACGCGCAGCTGCATGAAGCAACCATCGAGAAAACCCGCTTCGAGCACTGCGACTTCAGCGGCGCGCGCCTCGAGCATCTGAACCTCTTCGGCATGCACTTCGAGGCGTGCCGATTCGACGGAGCCAACTTCGATTACGTCACATTGCTCGAAGGCTCCCGTCTCGTCGACTGCAGCTTTCGCAATGCGCGCATGCACAAGTTCGGATTGATTTCGTGCCATGTCGAACGCCTCTATTTTTCGCACGCCGCGCTCGAAGCCTGCGCCTGGGTCCACACCAGCGGGGACAGCGGGGTGGTGTTCCGCGACGCCACCCTGCGCACCAGCTGCTTCGTCGGCAGCAGTAGCTTGCGCACCGCCGACTTCGAAGGCGCCACGCTGGTGCACTGCAGCCTGCGCGAAATGCCGCTGGAAGGTGCGCGCTTCGTGCGCGCAACGCTCGACACCTGCGATCTCTCGTCCTGCGCGCTCGTGGGCGCCGACCTGAGCGCTATGGACGCACCCGACAGCCTCTTCATCCGCGCCGACTTCACCAACGCGTCGCTGCGCGGCGCCAATCTCATGAATGCGCATCTGCAGAAGTCCCGCTTCGTGGGCACGGACCTGCGCGAAGCCAACCTGTTCCGCGCCGACGTATCACAGACGATGATCGATACGGTCACGGAGACGCACGGCGCGTACCTCGAACAGGTCAAGACCCTTCCGCGCCGTGCAGCGGACCCGGTGCAATGACGCCGGAGACCCTTGCACAGAAACTCCGCACCGGCGAACACATCCAGGGGCAGGACTTCAAGGGCATGAACTTCGACGGCCTCGACCTGCGCGGCGGTGTGCTGCGCGAGTGCGACTTCTCGGGAGCGAGCCTTCGCGGTGCGCAACTCGGCGAGTCGGCTTTCGACACCTGCCGATTCGACGGCGCGGCGCTGGGCGGCGCCGACCTGCAGCGCGCAGCCTTCTACAAGTGCGCCTTGCCGGGCGCGAGCCTGCACGGCGCCGCAATGACCCGGTGCGCGTTCAGCGAGTGCGATCTGCGCAAGGCCGATCTGGCGGAGGCAACGGCGGATCTGACGGCCTTTCATCAAAGCGTGCTCGACGCCGCGAGCTTCGTGCGCGCAGGCCTCACGAAGGCGGTGTTCGGCGAATCCAGCCTTGCCGACACATGCTTCGACGAGGTCGCGCTCGACACCGCCGTGTACTACAGGGCGGCGCTGCGCGGTGCACGATTCAAGGGCGCGAGCTTCCACAACGTCATCTTCAGCGAGGCCGATCTTTCGGGGCAGGACTTTTCGGCGCAGTCCTTCCATCTGTGCCAGTTCATCGACGCCGACCTGCGCGGCTGCAACTTCGATCGCGCGCGGCTGAGCCAATGCAACTTCAAGGGTGCCAGGCTGGAGCGCGCGGTGCTCACCTCGGTTCAGGCGCCGCAGTGCCTCTTTCCCGAGGCCGACCTTCGCCATGCCGACGGCCGCGGCGGGCATTTCGACCAGAGCCTTTGGATTGGAGCCCGGCTGGACGATGCAGACTTTTCTGACACGCGGCTGGCACAGTGCGTGTTCCAGCGCGCCGAGTGCCGGCGCACCTCTTTCGCGCGGAGCGATCTTGTGTATGCGGACTTCTCGTACGCCGACCTCTCCGACTCCGACATGCGAGGCGCATTGTTCCAGCGCACGCAGTTCCATCGCGCGCTCCAGGCCGGTACACGCTGGAGCGACCGCATCGGCGTGCTCGACAGCGACCCGGCGCTGTTCGAGGCCGAGCGCTTTTCAGCGGCGCGCCAGAACCCTCCGCAGCGTGCCGGCCGCGACAGCTTTGGCCGGCCGCTGCCTCCTTCGCCTTTCACTCCTGGAGACACCGCCCCATGAGCCATAACGCCATCCGGGAAAGCGCCGAAAGCAAAGCCGAGGCTGCACCCGCAGCCACCGGCGCGCACGACATGCGGGCCTTGCTACACAAACCCCTGCCCGGTGGAACCACAGCAGCCGGATGGACCGGCAGCGCCCTTGCCGTGGTTGGAGAGGCAATGCCCGACGACGGCTACCTGGTAGAGGTGCAGCCCGACGGCGAGCGCTGGCATTGCACCCGCGCAGCGAGTTGCCTGCTGCAGCCGGGCATCGGCGACACCGTGCTGGTGGCCGGCCCGCGGCGCGATCAGGTCTATCTGCTTGCCGTCATCACCCAGGCCGACCCCGGCCGTTCGCAGCTGGTGGTGAACGGCAATCTCACGCTGCACGCACGGCAGGGCGGCATCGCACTGCATGCAGATACGCAGCTCGATCTTCGATCGTCCGAGTTGTCGCTTGAAGCGAGGAAGGCGCAGGTCGAGGTGAACGAAATGGAGTACCGCGGCGCCGAGGTGCGCATGACCACGCTGGTCGCGCGCTTCGTCGGACGCACCTGCGAGGCCGTGCTCGACCGGCTCAGTGTGCTCACGCGGTCCAGCTTTCGGCTCACGGAGGAAGTGGAACAGGTGCGTGCGGGACACATCGACTATGAGGCCAGGAGCACTCTGCGCCTGCACTCGAAGAACACTCTGGTCAGCAGCAAGGAACTGGTCAAGGTGGACGCCGAACAGATCCACATGGGCTGATCAACCAAGAAGGAACATCGACATGTTTGCCAATGCACAGATGATGGGCGTGGACCTGGCTTTTCCGGACGTTTGCAAGACACCGCCCGCGCTGCCCATTCCCTACCCCAACTTCGCGCTCGGCCCGACGGCCATTCCCAACGCCTGGAACATCCTCTATGGCGGCACGCCCGCGCACAACATGGCCACCACCACGCCCATCACCAACGGCGACAACGCGGGCGTGCTGATGGGCGTGGTCTCGCAGACGGTGATGGGGCCTTCGCGCCACATTACGGGCGCCTTCACCGTGCTGCTCAAGGGCACGCCCTGCACGCGCATGACCAGCCTGTCGGTGCAGAACCGCTGCAACATCGTCGGCATGCGCATCGTGCCGAGCCAGTTCAAGGTTCTGGTGCTGGCGGCCTGAGCCCTCCTTCGCTCGCCTTGTTCCCTTATTCCGCCTTCACGCCAGCGGTGCGGATCACCTTTGCCCACTTGGCGGTTTCGGCGGCAATGAAGGCGTCGAATTCTTCGGGCGTGCTGCCCGCCGGGAACGTGCCCATGGCGTCGAGCTTGGCGCGGGTCTCGTCGCTCTTGATGATGCGCGCCACCTCCTCCGACATGCGCTTGACGACATCGCGCGGCGTGCCCGCCGGCGCCAGCATACCGGCCCAGGTGCTGCCGGTGAAGCCCGCGAATCCCTGCTCGATGAAGGTCGGCACATCGGGCAGTGCAGGCAGGCGCTTGTCGCCCGCCACGCCAATGAGCCGCACCTTGCCGGCCTTGGCCTGGTTGATGAGGCCGGTAGGCGCATCGAAGAACAGCTGGATCTGCCCGCCCATCAGGTCGGTCAGCGCAGGCACTGCACCACGGTATGGGATGTGGATCATGTAGGTCTGCGTGAGCGACTTCCACAGCTCGGTCGTCAGGTGCGCCGCCGAACCGTTGCCCGATGAGCCGAAGCTCACTTTGCCGGGGTTCGCGCGTGCGTAGGCTATGAGTTCGCGCGCGGTCTTGAACGGCGCATCAACATTGACCGCAGCCAGGAGCGGCGAGACGCCCATGAGCGAAACGCCCTTCAGGTCTTTCTGCGGGTCGTAGGGCAGCTTGGGGTACAGCGTGGTGTTGGCCGCATAGGCCGCAATGACGACGCCGAAGGTCGTGCCGTCAGGTGGGGCCTTTGCAATCGCATCAACGCCGATCAGGCTGTTGGCACCGGGCTTGTTGTCGATGACCACCGGCTGGCCGAGCCGCGCCTGCAGCCCGACCTGCACCAGCCGCGCCATCTGGTCGGTGAACCCGCCCGGCGTGTAGGGCACGATGATGCGGATCGGCTTGCTGGGCCAGGTGCTCTGCGCGAACACGGGCATCGGAATGGTTGCGGCGGCGGTTGCCGCCAGGGTGAATCGGCGGCGGGAAATCAGGGCCTGCGGCATGGGGGCGGCTTTCTGGAGAGCAAGAATGATTCGGTCATTCTCGAAGCCGCTGCGTGCGCCAAGCCTCAGGGTTTGCCCCGTCCAAGATTCAGAGCGGCAGGACGTCCCCCGTGCGGCCGGTCGCAAGCCACGCCTCGAACTCATCCGACAGCCGCTCTGCCTCTCGCACGGCCTTGCTCCACGCACCCATGCGCGCCTGCGGATCGTTCGCAAAACGGATGAAGTCCTTGCGATCGGGCAGCTTGCCGTTGGGCAGCGAGCGCACCCAGTCGGCGTCGGGCGCGAGCACCACCATTCGATCGAGAAAGCCGGTCGACTTGTGGCGCCATCGCAGGCCTTTGTCGAGCCAGCCGGGCACCACCGCTCGCTGGAAATGCGGGTACAGCACGATGCCTTCGTCGGTCGGTTGGTAGTCGAGGTGCAGGTGGTAGTCGGTGATGCCGCCGTCCCAGTAGGCTCCGCGCGGCGCGCCTGGAATGTCGTGTACCGCGGAAAGCAGGAACGGTATCGAGCACGATGCCTGCAGCACCAGGTTGAAGTTCTCTTCGCTAAGCGCATGCTGGCGCGTGCGGAAATCCTTGGTGCCGAAAGGCAGGGCCGCGCCAGGCGTGGAGAACACACAGCGTTCGAGCCATGCGCCCAGGCCCTTGCGATACAGGCTGTTGGTGGCAAAGGCGCCGAGGTAGCCGAAAGGCGTGCGCGCCCTGCCCTCGCGCCCGAGGATGTGGCGCCCGCGCGAAGTCACCACATGAAGCTTGTAACGCGAATGGTTCAGCACCTCGCCGATGCGCCCACCATAGAAGTCGACCAGGCTGTCGGCAAAGCGCTCGCTCAGTTGCTTCGGGCTGAGCCGCTTCTGCCCGGGCGGCACGTCGAACTGCTGGCGCACATAGTCGTGTTCGAAGCGCTCGAAAGCCTTGAGGGGATCGGACAGGCAGGCGGTCGCAAGCCGCCACGCCCCAATCGAGGCGCCGACCAAATGAACCGGCTGGCTCGACTGCGTGAGCCAGCGCCCGAAGATGAAGCGGTCTAACGGCCCGAGGACAAGCCCCTTGGGCCCGCCCGCCGCGCCGGGAATGGTGCGCACGTCCTGCGGGCGCAGGCCGTGCGCTTCGATGTGCTTGCGGGCTGCGGGGCCTGCGTAGATGCGCAGGGCTTTCATGATGCCGCTTGCATCAGCAGGAACCGTGCGGCATGGCTTACTTGCGCAGCCCCTGCAGCTTGGCAAACGCACTCGCCATCTGCCCCGCGGGCTGCGGCGCGTTGTCGCGGCGCGCACCCTGCTGCTGCTGGCCGCGCCCCGCGCCTTCGAAGCGGTTGTCGCGCGGGCCGTCGCGTCGAGCGGGCGCGGCATCGAGCTTCATCGACAGGCCAATGCGCTTGCGCGCCACGTCCACTTCCATCACCTTGACCTTGACGATGTCGCCGGTCTTGACGACCTCGCGCGCGTCGTTCACAAACTTGTGGCTCAGCTGGCTCACGTGCACCAGGCCGTCCTGGTGCACGCCCAGGTCGACGAAGGCGCCGAACTGCGCCACGTTGCTCACGGTGCCTTCGAGGATCATGCCCTCGACCAGGTCCTTGATGTCGTCCACGCCATCATTGAAGCGGGCCACCTTGAAGTCCGGGCGCGGGTCGCGGCCGGGCTTCTCGAGCTCGCCCAGGATGTCCTTCACCGTGATGACGCCGAACTTCTCGTTCGCGAACAGCTCGGGCTTCAGGGTCTTGAGCATTTCGGCGCGGCCCATCAGCTCGGCGATCGGCTTGCCGGTCTTGACGATGATCTGCTCGACCAGCGGATAGGTTTCCGGGTGCACGCCGGTGATGTCCAGCGGGTCGGCGCCGCCGCGAATCCGCAAAAAGCCCGCGCTCTGCTCGAAAGCCTTGGGGCCGAAGCCGGTCACGTCGAGCAGCTGCTTGCGCGTGGAGAAGGCTCCGTTCGATTCACGCCAGCGCACCACCGCCTTGGCCACGCTGGCCGAGAGGCCCGACACACGCGACAGCAAAGGCACGCTCGCGGTGTTGAGGTCCACGCCCACCGAGTTCACGCAGTCTTCCACCACGGCCTGCAGCGTGCGCGCCAGTTCGCTCTGGTTCACGTCGTGCTGGTACTGGCCCACGCCGATGCTCTTGGGGTCGATCTTCACGAGCTCGGCCAACGGGTCTTGAAGGCGGCGTGCAATGCTGGCGGCGCCGCGCAGGCTCACGTCCACGTCGGGCATTTCCTGCGAGGCGAATTCGCTGGCGGAGTAGACCGAAGCACCTGCTTCGCTCACCACGACCTTGTCGACCGTCATCTCGGGCGCGCCGGCCTGTGCGGCCATCTTCGCGAGCAGCTTGATGAGGTCGGCCGCCAGCTTGTCGGTCTCGCGGCTCGCGGTGCCATTGCCGATGGCGATCAGGTTCACGCCATGCTTGGCGCACAGCTTGCCGAGCGTGTGCAGCGAGCCTTCCCAGTCCTTGCGCGGCTCGTGCGGAAACACGGTGGCGGTTTCGACCAGCTTGCCGGTGGCATCGACCACGGCCACTTTCACGCCGGTGCGGATGCCGGGGTCCAGCCCCATTACGACGCGCGGGCCGGCGGGCGCGGCCAGCAACAGGTCGCGCAGGTTGTCGGCAAACACCTTGATGGCAACCTTCTCTGCGTCTTCGCGCAGCCGGGTGAACAGGTCGCGCTCGGTCGAGAGCGCCAGCTTCACGCGCCAGGTCCAGGCTACGCATTTGCGGATCAGGTCGTCCGCCGGGCGGCCCGCGTGGCTCCAGCCCAGGTGCAGCGCGATCTTGCCTTCGGCGATGCTGGGCTTGCCCGGCTCGGGTTCGACCGGCAGCACCAGCTTGGCGTCCAGAATTTCGAGGGTGCGTCCACGAAACACGGCCAGCGCGCGGTGCGAAGGCACGCGGCCGATCGGCTCGTCGTAGTCGAAGTAGTCGCGAAACTTGGCGACGTCAGCGTTGTTCTCGTCCTTGCCGGTCATCAGCGTCGACTTGAGCAGGCCTTCGGCCCACAGCCATTCACGCAGGCGCTGCACCAGCGCCGCGTCTTCGGCCCAGCGCTCCGAAAGAATGTCGCGCACGCCGTCGAGCACGGCCGGCACGGTGGAGAAATCGGGGCCCGGCTTGCCATCGTCCAGCGTGGTGGCAGGCTGCAGGAAGGCCTTGGCTTCCACGGCGGGGTCCAGCGTCGGGTCAACCAGCAGCTTGTCGGCCAGCGGCTCGATGCCGAACTCGCGCGCAATCTGGCCCTTGGTGCGGCGCTTCTGCTTGAACGGCAGGTACAGGTCTTCGAGCTCCTGTTTGGTCGGCGCGAATTCGATCGCGGCGCGCAATTGAGGCGTGAGCTTGCCCTGCTCGTCGATGCTCTTGAGCACTGCGGCGCGGCGGTCTTCGAGTTCCCGCAGGTACGAAAGGCGTGCCTCCAGTTCGCGCAGCTGGATGTCGTCGAGGCCGTCGGTCACCTCCTTGCGATAGCGGGCGATGAACGGAACCGTGGCACCGCCATCGAGCAGTTCGATGGCCGCCTTCACCTGGTGCTCGCCGACCTTGATCTCGGTGGCGAGCTGGCGAATGATTTTTTGCATGTCGGAGAGGATCCCTGGAACTGGCGA
>Ga0102593_1001631_pt1 | contig 20939 bp, 7 predicted proteins | sample AraplaCol_mMS_r2_2_FD_76862 | JGI IMG/M metagenome (GOLD analysis project Ga0102593, IMG submission 76862) | Arabidopsis root microbial communities from North Carolina, USA - plate scrape MF_Col_mMS_r2 (SPADES assembly) (version 2) | ecosystem: Host-associated > Plants > Roots > Endosphere...
GAGCTTCTCGGTGTCGGCGGGCTTCGGGAAGAAGGACGGGAGCGAGAAGAACGAGGGAGGAGAGAAGCCCAAGGACGGGTCGTACCAGCTCATGACGATGAAGCCGGGAGACCCGGGGCAGTCGGCAGGGATGGGCTACGCCAGCGACAAGGCGAGCAGCACGACGAAGGCGGGGATCAGCGGCGTCGCGGGGAACTCGGAGGCTCGCACCGGCGATGCAGAGAGCGGCATCAAGCAGATCTTCGACAAGGAGAAGGTGCAGCAGGACTTGACCGCGCAGGTGGCGATCACGCAGACGTTTGGGAAGGAGGCGGCGAAGCAGATCGGCGCCTTCGCAGACACGAAGCTGACCGAGGCGCTGAACTTGCGCGCCGACGCCAGTGCGGCAACGGACGAGACAAGGAAGGATGAGCTCAACGCGCGAGCTGACCAGTTGGAAAAGGAATGGGGGGCGACTGGCACTCTGCGAGTGGCTGCGCATGCACTTCTGGGCGGACTCACTGGCAACCTTGAAGGTGCAGTGGGTGCGGCAGCGGGCACCCTGACGGCGCCGAAGGTGAAGGAGGCGCTTGAGAAGTCGGGACTCGACGATGGACTGGTGAATGGCCTGACGGCGCTCGCGAGCACGACGGTTGGCGGCTTGGCTGGCGGTTCAATGGCGGGAGCCAGCACGGCGTTCAACGAGGTCTCGAACAACTACCTTAGCCATCAACAGGTCGTCGCGATGATGGATCGGCTGCGGGGCGCGAAGAACCGTGGCGAGCGCGAAGCGATTCTTGCGGAGTACATGCAGACGAGCCGCGCTCAGGCGGCTGCGATCGGGAATTGCCGCGGGAGTGAATGCGACAAGATCGCGAAGGACATCGCGGAAGGGCGCGACGATCTGACCAAGTTTGCTGCTGAAATCGGGAAATCTGTCGGCTGGAATTATGAGCTTCAAGAGATTACCAACCAGCAAGCAAAGGATCTTCCGAGGCTGACGACCCAGGTCGATTTCAATAATCACGCGAAGGTTCAGATCAAGGCCTATATGGGGAGGAATCTTTCCCCGGAGGTGCTCGGCGCGATTGAATATGCGATGGCCTGCACATCGCTGAGCTGCGTACAGCAAGAGCACTTGTATCTGAAGAAGCTCGCGAAGACGGCTTCGCCGCAGGACCAACTGGCAATTAGTCAGTACATCGGAACGCAAATGGGCGTGAGCCAGACGTTCGGTGGCTGTCTCCCGAACAGTGGATGTGATGCAACCTCCGCAATCGGGAACGTTGCGATGGGCGTCGCGGCCGGTGTCAACCGACCGAGCAGGGAAATTCCGTCCGGAGGCGCCAAGGGATCGGGGACAAGCCGGGCGATGGAAGACATCCCGGAGAATTACTACAACGCGAAGACCCCGAACAAGCCGTCTGGCAACCCATCGTCAACGGGAACCTGCTCGTTCAGGGGAGACATGGAGGTCTTGACGGCCGACGGATACAAGCCGATCGAAAACGTCCGTACCAGCGATTGGGTACTGTCTAAGGATGAGCGGACAGGCGCCGTGGCATACCGAAAGGTGCTCGCGCAATACAGCAATCCGTATAGGGAAACGGTATATGTGGGGATCAATGATGGAAACGGCAGGTCACAAACGCTTGTTTCCAATAGGATTCATCCGTTCTTCGTGACCGTACCGAATGACGCTGCAGTGCCTATGTCATCTGAAGGTCACGACTACGCAGGGCCGCTTGCGCGTGGGGCATGGGTTGATGCACAAAATCTAAAACCAGGATTTGTCGTCCACGACCCTGATGGTAATACTCAAGTCGTTCAGTCGGTTGCTATTCGACCGGAACCCTTGCGTGCGTTCAATCTAACGGTTGACGGCTTCCATACATACTTCATCAAAGCACCGGAGGGAACGCAGCCACTTTGGGTTCACAATAGTTGCTACGACGCGTTGCCGGCCGGAGCGAGCGCCACCGGCAAGACTACACCGGACGGTCGAAAGCTCTATACATTCGCGGACGAAAACGGAAAGCAAATAACTGTATATCAGGGTACAGACGGTCGATACTACGATCCGAAAGTGTTTGCACCGAACGACTCGCTATCAATCGGAGGGCCGTTGCAAAATCAGCCTCGCGTGGGTAGCGGCGAAAAAGGGAAAGGAAGCGGAAATAAAGTTGATAACGTCAACGGGAAACTGGTCCGGGATGAAAATGGAAGCCCAATTCCCGTCGGAGACCCAATCGATCCAGGGCGCAGTCAGTATGCAGTGCAAGAGCGGCCCAGTGTGGCGAGGGAACACGGGTTTACGGATATAGTTGACAACTACGCAAAAGATGCTGTTCCCTTTAAACTCAAAGATGGAGCAACGCTGTATCAAGTCGAAGGTTCGCTCAATGGCGTGTCCGGTCGGTTTGAATGGATCGTAGATCCGAAACTCGGCGGCGTTTCACACCGAAAATTCGTGTCGGGTGGAACAATCAATGGAGTTCCAAATAAGCCATGATGAGTAACTCGATTCAAATCTTGAAGGACTATGGAATCTTCGGATGGGCCGAAATTCTCTTCGCCTTGCAAGAGCAGTTTCATTGCGGTCAATTGATTGATCGTAAGGTCATAATTGAGTTTGCGGATTTGTTTGTTTCTGATTTGGACCCTGAGTCGCCTTTGCTCTCAGATGTCATTGATATATCGCTGAATTGCCCGGACTCCAGGATAGATCTACTAAGAATTGTCTCCAGGATCTGCGCGAACATGGGCAATTGCGATATTGAATTGGCTCGCAAACGGTGGCGAGTCGCCGAACTCATGTCGGTATTGAGGGATCTTGAACCCAATTCCATCTATTCTCTTATTGAATTATCCGAATTCTGGGAACGTTGGGGGTGGCCGTCGGATATGCCGAGCTCAGCGAGGATGGAAGGAATCGATAGCGAGAACTACGCTACCCCAGAACATTTCGCATCCGTTATATCTGATCACGAGGAGTGGTTGAGAGCCCAACTATTGGAAGTTGGGTCCCGTTGACTGCTTAGAAGTCGACGCCAGACTGACGCTGGAATCGATCTAAAGGCATCTGATTAATTTTTCCGGCTTCAGTTCGGTAAATATCAGCGTTATTCAGTGGATGAAGCTGGGTGAAAACGGCTGCAACGCTCCAACGACCATGTGCGGACAGACCGGACGACCTGTTGATCAAGGGCTCGAACCTTGTGTCCGGCGATGGCGCTACGCCGATTGCGCGCGCCTTGCCCAAGTCGTGAAAAGATATGAGCGTAAATTACTACGCCCTGGGGAAGACTACTTGGAAGGCGATCAGGCTTGAAGACTTCCGAGGTGCTCGCGGGCAGAAGCTCGAAGGTTTGGATCGGGTCGGTCCCGTATATCTGGAAACCGACTGGGTTTACGCTGACGTCAGCCGACAAATCTACGGCGAATACCGATTCGTCTTTTGGCCGTCCGACCTCCTTGAATTGTTCATGCATCGCTTTGGCGAAGAAAACCCCGCAGGCGTTGAATATTGGGCAAGTGATTGCATTTCCGTCTATGACGAGCCGGCGGAAGGTTCGTTCGGATGGCTCAACGGAAATCACGGACACCCCATTGAGTATGTGAATTTCCGAGACATGTGGGAGATTGCGGACCGCTATGTGCCGGAACTCCGGCTGCCTGAGAATATGAGGCGGATATTCGGCGATGCTTATGATATTTATGTGCAGGCTCTTGAGGATAGTCAGGATCAACATTCGAATCCGCATGCGGTCCAAAGTGACCGCAAATCTGTAGTCCAACGACTGAAACGCATCTTTCGCGGGGGCGCTTGATTTGAAAAAGCCCCGCTGCTGGCGGCGCAAGCCACCGAGTCGCTGGACGAAGCCAGCAAGCACAAGGTCAAGGGTTTCCTGAAGTCCACGACGACCACGCGCGAGACGCAGCTGGAGCGCACGACGGCGCTGGGCACGACGATCTCGGGCCAGACGGTGCTCGCGCAAGCCGGACAGGATCTGCTGATCAAGGGCTCCAACGTCGTCTCGGATGACGGCACGACGCTGATCGCCACGCGTGACGTGAAGGTCGAGAACGCGCTGGACACGTCCAGGTTCTACGAGAACAAGCAGCAGGTCACCAAGGGCTTGATGGGCGGGGGCATCGGCTTCACGGTGGGCACGCGCGACCAGCGCGCGGGTCATCAGGCCGACAGCCAGACGGTGGTGGGCGCCACGGTGGGCAGCGTCAATGGCGACGTGAACGTCGTGGCGGGACGGGAGTTCGCGCAGACGGGCTCGGTGATCCAGACGCCCAAGGGCGACGTGGACGTGCTGGCGCAGAAGATCTCGATCCAGGGCGCGGCGCAGCAAGGCAAGGACGTGCAGACGACGGCGTTCCGCCAGAGCGGTCTGACGGTGGCGGTGAGCGCGCCGCTGCTCAGCGCGCTGCAGAGCACGAAGGACATGGCCGAGAACGTGGGCAAGGTGGGCGACGCGCGCATGCAGGCGCTGGGCGTGGCGGCCACGGCGATCAAGGCCAAGGAGGCGGCGCAGGCGCTGCAGGCCGATCCGAAGGCGGCGGGCGGGCTGTCGGTGAGCATCACGGTGGGATCGAGCCAGTCCAAGAGCCGCACCGAGACCACGACCACGACGAACCAGGGCAGCGAGGTCACCGCGGGCGGCGACATCCGGCTGACGGCGCAGGGCGCAGGCAAGGACAGCAGCCTCAGCGTGCAGGGCTCGGACCTGGCGGCGGCGCAGCGCCTGGCGCTCAAGGCCGAGGGGGACGTGTCGCTGACTTCGTCGCAGGACCTGGTCGTGCAGAAGAGCGCGAACTCCTCGAGCAGCGCGGCGGTGGGCGTGGCCATCAGCGTGGGCTCGGGCGGCGCGTCGATGGGCTTCACCGCCAGCGCGAGCCTGGCGCGCGGCAAGTCCGATGGCGAGGACGTGATCCAGCGCAACACGCATGTGCAGGGCAAGGAGGTCAGCATCGAGTCGGGCGGTGACACGACGCTCAAGGGGGCGGTGGTCAGCGGCGACAAGGTGAAGGCGACGGTGGGGGGAGACCTCAACGTCGAGAGCCTGCAGGACACGAGCCGCTTCCGCAGCGAGAGCATGCAGGCCGGGGGCAGCATGACGGTGGGCGCGGGCTTCAGCGGCAGCGTCAGCTACGGGCAGAGCAAGGTCAAGAGCGACTACGCCAGCGTGACCGAGCAGAGCGGCATCCGCGCGGGCGATGGCGGCTTCCAGGTGGAGGTCAAGGGCAACACGGACCTCAAGGGCGGCTCGATCACGAGCACGCAGGCCGCGATCGACGCGGGGGCCAACGGCTTCAAGTCGGGCAGCCTGACGATGAGCGACATCGAGAACAAGGCGGATTACAAGGGGTCGAGCTTCTCGGTGTCGGCGGGCTTCGGGAAGAAGGACGGGAGCGAGAAGAACGAGGGAGGAGAGAAGCCCAAGGACGGGTCGTACCAGCTCATGACGATGAAGCCGGGAGATCCGGGGCAGTCGGCAGGGATGGGCTACGCCAGCGACAAGGCGAGCAGCACGACGAAGGCGGGGATCAGCGGTATCGCGGGGAACTCGGAGGCTCGCACCGGCGATGCAGAGAGCGGCATCAAACAGATCTTCGACAAGGAGAAGGTGCAGCAGGACCTGACCGCGCAGGTGGCGATCACACAGACGTTTGGGAAGGAGGCGGCGAAGCAGATTGGCGCCTTCGCCGACACGAAGCTGACCGAGGCCATCGATCTGCGCAAGAAGGCGGACGCGGAGCCCGATCAAGCCAAGCGTGATGCCCTCATCGCGCAGGCGACGGACCTCGAGAAGAACTGGGGGGCGGATGGCACCTTGCGCGTGGCCGCGCATGCCGCACTGGGCGGACTCACCGGCAATCTGAGCGGAGCGGTTGGTGCCGCAGCGGGGACGCTGACGGCGCCGCAAGTGAAGGACGCGCTGGAGCAGGCCGGACTCAATGCGGGTCTTGTGGAGGGCCTGACCAGGCTCGCGAGCACGACGGTGGGTGGACTCGCCGGAGGATCGCTGGCGGGCGCGGGTGCCGCGTTCAACGAGGTGTCGAACAACTACCTCAAGCACCAGCAGGTCCTGGACATGCTGGACAAGCTGAAGAAGGCAAAGACCAACGACGCGCGCGATGCGGTGTTCCGCGAGTACGCGCAATTGAGCCAGAAGCAGAGCGCGGAGATCGCCAACTGCCGCGGCGCGGCCTGCGATCAGATTGCCAAGGACATCGAGGAGGGCAAGCAGACCCTCAAGGCCAACGGCGCAGAGATCGACAAGTTCGCCGGAGTCGCCAACCTGGATCGGCAGAACATCAGGGATCTGCAGTTCAAGGACGCGAACTTCGTTGAGACGCAGAAGGCATTCAATGCCGTGGCGAAGGACCGGGCGAAGACCTTTGAAGCGATGAAGCTGTCGCCGCAGCTTCGCAGCGTCATCGAGTTCAGCGAGGCGTGCACGACGGCGGCGTGTGCGCAGGCGCAGTACGAGAAGCTCAATGCGATGAAGGCCAGCGCCACCGGACAGGACCGGCAGGCCATCGCGCTGGAGGTTGGGTATCTGCAGGGACGGATCTCGGCATTCGGCGCGTGCTTGAAGGGCACCGGCTGCGAAGGCATCGTGATGGCGGGCAATGTGCTCGTCGGGTTGAGGTCGGCGGATGGGTTGACGGGCAAGAGCGGCTCGAAGGCGGTCGGGGAAGCTGAGCAGGTGCCTTCGAAGGCCATGGTGGATGTTCCGGAGAACTTCCACGAGACAAAGACCTCGCCGAAGCCCTCGCCGAAACCGGTTGAAACGCCCAAGCAATTGGAGAAGTCATCGCCCGTCGAGAGCGTGAAGCCGGCGCCTATCTCGAAGGTGGGAGATCTTCCGGAGGCGCTGGATGCGCCGCCGATCCAGGCACCGGGCACGGCGGAAACGTCGGCACCGGTCAGCAAGCCGGCCGTATGCGTCACGGGCAGCGAGTGCTTCGTGGCTGGCACTCTCATCCACACCAAGGATGGGCTGAGGCCGATCGAGCAGTTGAGAGTGGGCGAGTTCGTCTTCTCTCGTGACGAGCACACGTTGGAGCCCGGTCTTCGTCCAATCGTCGGCACGAAATCCACGCCGGCTCAGCCGGTTCATCGAATCGTCGTTCGCGGCGAGATCGGCGAAGAACACCTGGTCACCACGAGTGATCACCCGTTCTGGGTTTTGAACAAGGAAGGCGGCGCCGGTTGGATTCGAGCGGCTGATCTTTCACCCGAGGCGGTGCTGTTCGATGTGAACGGGGCAGAGGTGAAGGTCGTCTATGCGGCCTCGACTGGCGAGCTGCGCGATGTCTTCAACATCGAGGTTCATGAGCATCACACCTACCACGTCGGGCACATCGGGACGTTTGTCCACAATGCGGCGTGCTGTGGCGGGCAGGGGCCCGATGTTCCGCCTTCGCCGCCCAAGATTGGGGCGGTAGAGCAACCGGCTCCGGCGGAGAAGCTGCCCGCTGGCTATCTGGCCAAACCCGACGGTGTCTATGTCGGACCGAATGGCGGCGTACTGGTGAAGGTCGGCGAAACCGAGGCCGGACAGCCGGTGTTCCAGCGTTCCAGCGGGGAGTACATCAAGGTCGATGAAGCGACGGGCACCCAGGTTCCAGTCCGGCGAGGAGACGCTGATAGCGGCGTGAAATGGGACAAGACACACGACGCCGGCGCTCAGATTGCTCAGAACTATGAGAATGGCGTCAAGTTCCAGACGGACGTGATTTCCGGGATGGGATTAGACAGAAATACGCAGCTTCGGGAAGTTGACCTCGGTGGTGGAAAAATCGTGAAGACGATCCCGGATGCCACGGGGAAACCAAATCGAATTGTGGAGATTAAGAACGAGATTGACATCTCAATGACCGATCAATTTCGAGCTCAATTAAAATATGCGGAAGATAGTGGCTCGACGTATACGCTCATCGTAAGCCCGCGAACTAAGAATATCTCAGAAACTCTGTGGAATGATATTGTGGCGATCGAGGGAAAGATCTATGTCTATGATCCATCCAGCGGACAGCCTCCGAAGTTGCTTGAGGAAAGGCCGAAGAAATGAGTAATTTCAAACCGTATGTTTTGATGTCTATTATCCCGAGTGGGCGAACCAACACTTGGAACGAGGGTGGGGAATTGCTGCGTGCGCTGGTGAATGCTGATGCACGTCTCATGCCGGAAAAGGTTGGAAACCATGAGCCCCTCAACATTCCCGTCCATTCTGTTGAGGATTGCGAGCCATATTGGGCGGTACGAGATCGGCCCAAGGGAACTATCCTTGAAAATAATGCTGCAAATTTCCTGTGGAAGAGGGCGCGTTCAATAAAGTCTACTGGCTATGTGAAGCATCGCCATTGTAATATTCATGGAGAAGAGCGCCCCGGTTGGATTATTTTCAAGTCAGATGTAGATAAAAAGATCAACTGGTACGAGATCTTTCGCTACCTCTGTTTGGCGTTTGAGCCAGTCTATGCAACTTTGCACATCGTTGCGATCATTGAGCAAAACTCTTCGGCCTACACCGAAGAAGAGAAGAGCTCGTTCGGTTTTAATGACCATGTTATGGGGCTTCCCTATGTGGCGTTAAAAGGGAGGGGTCTCGCAAATATTTCTTGGGCGAACTATTTTGGACCTGATTTGAAAGGCGAGGTGCGGCAGCCCGAAATTCGAGACGCCCAATTTCTAGTTGAGGAGATTGGTGACGGAGTTATGCTCCGAGTGACCGATAACCTCCTAGACGTCGCAGACGACTTTGATGAATTCTCTCGTCGGCGCAGTCAGCTTCGAACGTTCTTCCGAGATGGGATGTTTCGGATCAATCGTGAACCGAGGGCGATCAATGGAGAAGGCAGCGAGTCATAAACGAAGCGTTTTGAATCGCTTCGGCAGGAAGAACGAAATGAACTGCGAGATGTGCGGGACCCCGGCAATCTGTTTGGCGCACTTCATTTGGTTATGTCCTAAATGTGGGAACACGGCTGATTCTTCCATTCAGGAGGGAGACGTGCTGATGGGTAAAGCCACGATCGGTACATTCCTTTTTGATCCAGTTATGCTCTCTGATCCTGACCGGGCCATTCTGGCTCAATGCTGGCCAGTATGGCTGGCCCATAGTCGGCAATCCTACAATCCGATCCCGGCGAACTCACTACTTGAAGCTGGCGTGCCCGTTGATATTGAAGGTCCCCCGGAAACTTGGCGGAAACTGATTGATTTGTTTCCTTCGGCTGTAGGCCGGTTTGATCGCGGATAGGCGCGTCGGACGCACTTCGCTGCTCCTTGCGCGGAATTGCGCTTGTTCCTCAAGCACAGGAATCAACATGTTCCCAGGAATATCTTCCGATTCTTTGATCCGAGACAAGGTTTACCAAGGATGCCCGTTGAAGCACTCGTACTCCGACTTCAAAGACTATCTTCTGAGTGTCTTGGACGTCCGCGCTTCTGACCCAAAAAGGGACAGCAGAAGTCTTGAGGCATACAGGGATTCGGTATGGTGGGCCATCAACGAGGCTTGGGAGTCCTATATAACGCCCGACTCCCATCTTCCACTTCAGTGGGTCTCGTTGCTGACTGTGCTGATTGAATATCGGTTGCTGCCGAAGAACGTATTTTATTTCGGGCGTGGTGTGATGGAGAAGTTGGACATCAGGCGATATTTGGATAATCAGCCGATGACGTCGGAGGGTCGCGAAGCGTTGGAGCGCGATTATCTTCACGTGCGCAAGGACCTCGATAGCCTTGATGCGGCTCTTTTAATGTCTGATGTTGCGGAAGATCGCTGGGGAAGCAGCGATCAGTAGATTGGAAATGGTCCAATATGACTGGCGACTTGGTTCGAATCTTGAGAGCATATGGAGTCTTCCCTCAGATTCTGCTTTTGATAGTCGGAAGGTCCTCCGGTGAACGAAATTGACTGGACGGCACCGATTGAGCCGGGGCGTGGAATGCTAGGTTTGAAACTTGGCATGTCCGAAGCCTGCGCTCGCGCTGCACTGGGAGAAGGTGGCGAAGTCGTCGAGTTTCGAAACTCGCCTAAACTCCGTCTCGACTATCGAGACGCGGGGGTTGCATTGCTGCGCGTTGCGGATATAGGGGGAGTCCTCTATGAGTGGCAGGACATCGCTGCAGGACTGATATTCGAAGATGGATTTCTGACCAGGATCTTTGTACAAAGCGATCCCAGCATTAAGGCCTTCTTGTATCGAGGGAAAATATTCGATGCAGTCGCACTGGCGGGGCTAGTCGTAGACCTTCTCAATTTCGGATCGTTTGAATACGATGACGTTGAAGAGGTATTCTTCTCAGACCAATGGCATGGCGTGGAAATTGGCGGCATGGGGGCCTGCGATTTGACGGTAGATCCGGAGCAGAGGGTCACCTTCATCAAAGTCTTCCGAAGCGAGCGATGAAGGCGATGTCGGGACGGGCAATCCAACGATCCGTCAATCGGCTGGTTCCACGGCGATGGCGCGCCGCGTGATCACGTAAATGTCACAAGTAAATCTGCTCTGCTCAAGTAGGAGGGCGGCATCCCCTGCCGCGTTGTCTGTCGATTTCTTCCAGAAGTTATCCATCGTGCGCTTCGAGCGCCGTGAGAGTTCGAACTACGCATGACGCGATTTCAGGACCTCTCAAAGCGATTCATCTTGCCGCAATGGTCGAGCCGATGGTGTTAGTTGGCGGGCTCGGCAATCCAGTCCTTCAGTAGAGTCCGGAGTTCAAGATTCGATTCAAAAATGGACCGATATGACCCAGTTGATACACCAACCTCCCATATTGCCCGCAAGGTTCATTTCTCCCGATTTCAACTTGGCTCTGTTCTTCGACTTTTCATTGACGTCGGCAGGAGAATTTTTCAATGAACTGAAGGCGGCGCTTCCAAGGGATGAGGAGGCCTCGGTATTCAATTCTCGCGACCTGTCTACGGTAGGAACTTTGGGGAAAGACGAAGACTGGATCGGGAAGATCGCGCTGATCGTGAAGTCCCTGGAACTTGAGGGTGAATACCACAGTCTGTCTGTGGTCGGTGATAGCGGCGGATGGCTTCTCGCCCAGGAATTTCCAGTGTCATGGGGCGTGTTTGCCTTCAAGAAGGAAAATCCGGTTGGGCGGCGGCTATTCGAAGTTTTTGAGAACGACGGATTCATTCGTTGTCGTGACGTCAAGGAAGCTGTTGGAGGTTCGCGGCCGATCTTGGTGAATGACGTCGGGATGGAATTTCTGGAACATTTGGTTCGCAACTATGGCGGATAGCCTCTGACAAGGAACAGTGAGGCATGAAGAAGGAAAATGTGCTCGGAACGAGTTGACGGCAATTCTGCATAGCGGATTCATTGAATTCAAGGGTGTGTGGCTGTTTCAGCGCGAGTTCAAGAGGCATGTCCGGGATGAACTTCAGGCAGGCGTCCGCGATGCCAGCTACTACGACTACTCGAAGAATAAGCTTCACGTCGCAGCCTACTGTGCTCTTAAGGATTCACGCTGACTGACGGACTCTTGATCGATACTCGGCTTATGAACTGGACGAAACTCTCTGAACACCACGGCGAGCATATTTATTCGGGGAGCATCATTCGCGTTCCCACGATGACCCCCTACAACGGCGACTGGTATAGCGAGGCCATCGTGGACTTCTTGGTCTTCGATGCCTTTGGCCTGCAAGAGGGCGCGGGACTTGGGCTCGTCGTCATGTCGGGTGCGAAGGCCGGGAAGATCAATGCGATATTCCCCGCGAGTTCAAATGCGCCAAAGACACGTGCATTGAGCAGGGAATGGCTTTTTCAGAACTGGAAGAAGTACTTCTATCCGGAGGGCGAGCCTCATCAGGCATGGATCGCTGAGGCGGAGGCCGTCGTCGAACTTCCCGATGGATCGGTTTGGCAGATACCGGCGAGGTGACCGCTCCTCAAGCCCAACCCCCGCTACCGCACACCGTCCGCCCCGTCAATCACCCCCTGTCGCGTGCTGCCTGTTCTGTATCCGGCGGATACAGTCATTTACTTCGGTTCGCCCCACGCGTCAGACATCCGTGACGGATGTCACGCCGGGCGAGCCTTCCAGGGCAAAACCGGCGCGAGTCGGCGACGCAAAGCCTCCGGTCTCGTGCCGACATCCGCTGGATGTCACGACTCGAGATAGCGGGGTTGCCGGATTGGTCCCCGCCACTCCGTGACGCATTGCCGCCCCTGCCTGTCCGCCCTGGGTTGAAAAACAACGCCAGATCAACGGCAGGTGAGGGATGCAGAAGAAGCGTGAAAAAAGGCGCCTGCGCGGCGCCGCCCCCCATGCGGTATCGCCCGCTATGCGGCGACCCGTCCCCCTCTCTCCGCCAGCCCCGAGCTCCCAGGCCTTCGCCTGAGCGAGCCGCTCTAAGTCCGCCTGGCTGCCCCCCGCGTCGAACTCCCATTGACCTCCGCCGGCACTGGTCGGCTCTTCCCGCGCTGAGATCACGATGAACCGTCTTCAGTACCGAATCGTCTTCAACAAGCAACGTGGCCAACTGATGGCCGTGGCCGAGACGGCCGTGAGCCAGACCAAGGGCGGCTCGAGCGGGGAGAGCGCGGGGCCTGGGCGCCGGGCGTTGAATGAGGGGGCGGCGGTCGAGCCGGTGTCGCGCGGCCCGCCAGCGCTTCCGTCGCTGCTGGCGCTCGCGGCGGCCTTCGCGATGGGCGCGGCGATCACGCTGAGCCCGGACGCGATCGCGCAGGTCAAGGCCGATCCCAATGCGCCGAGCAACCAGCAGCCCACCGTCGTCAACAGCGCCAACGGCACGGTGCAAGTGAACATCCAGACGCCCAGCGCGGCAGGCGTCTCGCGAAACACCTACAGCCAGTTCGATGTCGACAAGCGCGGCGTGATCCTCAACAACTCGCGCACCGATGCCAGCACGCAGCTCGGCGGCTTTGTGCAGGGCAACCCCTGGCTGGCGCGGGGCAGCGCCCGCGTGATCCTCAACGAGGTCAACAGCAGCGCGCCCAGCCAGCTCAAGGGCTATGTGGAAGTCGCGGGGCAGCGGGCCGAGGTGATCATCGCCAACCCGTCCGGGATCCAGGTCGATGGCGGCGGCTTCATCAACGCCAGCGCCGCGGTGCTGACGACGGGCACGCCGCGCTTCAACGCCGACGGCAGCATCGCCGGCTACGGCGTGCAGGGCGGGCTGATCCGCATCGATGGACAAGGGCTGGACGGCTCGCAGACGGACTACACCGCGCTGCTGGCGCGAGCGGTCGAACTCAACGCCGGCTTGTGGGCCAAGGACGCGCGCATCCAGACCGGCATGCAGGTGATGACGGTCGAAGGAGCCGCAGCGGGCAACGGCGCCGGTGAAGCGCTGACCCCGAGCGGCGAGCGCCCGCGCTACGCGCTCGACAGCACAGCGCTGGGCGGCATCTACGCGCAGCGCATCACGCTCGTCGGCACCGAAGCGGGTCTTGGCGTGCGCCAGGCCGGTCAGATCGTCGGTGGGCAGTTGACGCTGCGCGCCGATGGCTGGCTCGACAACACCGGCACCCTCTACGCGCAGGAAGCCGACGCCAACGGCACGCCGTCGCTGACGGTGCAGTCCAACACTGGCGTGCGCAACGCGGGATGGCTCGCTTCGCGCGGCAGCGTCGACGCCAAGGCGCCGCAGCTGAGCGGCGAAGCCGCGAGCCTCACCGCCGCGGGAATGAATCCGGATGGCACGCTCGTGGCGGGTGCTGACGCGGGCAGCCTCTCGCTGACGGCGAGCCAAGCGGCCACGCAAGCGGGCCAGTTGCTCGCTGGCGGCGGCATCGCGCTGCAGGCGCCGAGCGTCATCGTTGATGGCGCGCAGCTGCAGGCCGGCGGGACGCTGAGCCTGAATGCCAGCGGGCTGCTGAGCACGCAGGGCGCGAGCGTCGTCGGAGACAAGCTCTCGATCAGCGCGCATGACGTCGACCTGCGTGGCGCACAGTGGCTGCAACTCGGCACCGACGCGCTGGCCCTGCGCGTCGACGGCGCGATCACCGCCGACGGCGCGCGCCTGGCGAGCAACGGCGCTTCGCTGTCCATCGCCGCGGCCGCGTTCAGCGCGCAGGGCGGTCGCCTGGAGCAGTACGGAAGCGGCGGCCTCACGATGACCGCGGGCCACCTGGCGCTGGACCGTGCGCAGGTCTTCTCGAACGGCCTGTTCCGTGTCGACGCGTCGCAAGCAGTGCTGGACGGCGCCGACGTCTCGGCCACGACGATCGCGTGGCGAGCCGGCAGCCTTTCGCATCGCGGCGCGCACACGCGTGTCGCCGGCACGGCCGCGTCGGAGATGACCGTCGACGGCCTGTTCGACAACACCCAGGGCGCGATCGAAGCGAACAGCGACGCGCTGACGCTGCGCGCTGCCACGATCGACAACAGCAGCGGCGTGCTGTCCACCAGCGGTGCGTCGATGCGCGTGGACGCCGATCGCCTGACCGGTACCGGCGCCGTGCTCGCGCGGGGCAACGCCGCCATCACGGCCGGCACGCTCGAGACCGGCGGCACGATCGCCGCGGGCGGGGCGCTGTCGGTGCGCGCGGGCCGGATGGCCACTGCGGGCCTGCTGGCGGCGGGCTTGCGCGACGATGGCACGGTCGCCAGCAGCGGCGACCTGACGATCGATGCCGCCGGCGTGCTGCGCCACGGCGGCTCGCTGCTCGCGGGTGGCGCGCTGCGCGTGTCCTCCGACGCGCTGGCGTTGCAGGACAGCGCGACGCAAGCCGGCCAGGTCGCGCTGACGGCGCGCGGCGGCGCGCTGAACCTCGATCGGGCCACCCTCTCCGCCGCTGGCGCGCTGTCGATCGATGCCGCGGGCGAGCTGGTCACCGAGGCTGCGCAGCTCGCGGGCGGGCAGGTCGACCTGCGCGCCGCCGCCTGGTGGAACGCGGGCGGCGAGGTCGTCCAGACCAGCGCCGCGGGCTCGATGTCCGCGCAGATCGCCGGGCAGCTGGACAACGCCGGCGGCCGCATCGGTGCCAATGGCCGTCAACTGACGATCGGCGCCGCGGTGCTGAATAACACCCAGGGCCGCATCGCGCAGGCAGGCGGTGCGATGACGGTGGAGGCGGGGCGCCTGGACGGCGCGGGCGGCGCGCTGCTGGCGCAGGACGCGCTGACGGTGCGCGCGAGCGGCGCCGTGGACTTGGGCGGGGCGCTCACGCAGGCGCGTGCCATCGACGTGAACGCCGCGACGCTGTCGCACCGCGGCGGCGACATGTCCGCGAGGGAGGGGCTGGCACTGGCCGCGCAGTCGATCGACAACGACGGCGGCCGGCTGCAGGCCGGGCAGGCGCTGTCGCTGTCGGCCTCGACGGTGACCCAGCGCGACGGGCAGGCCAGTGGCGCCACCGTGGCGATCACCGCCGGCACGCTGACGAACGCCGGACACGGGCTGGTCAACGCGGACCAGCGTCTGACGGTGCGCGCCAACACCGTGGACAACGAGGGTCATCTGCAATCGCAGGGCGCGCTGACGCTTGACGCGACGAGTGGGCTGAGCAACAGCGGCACCGTCAACGGCCTTGGCGCCGTCACCGTGACGGCGGGTCCATTGACCCAGGCTGCGACCGGGACGATCGCGTCGCAAGGTGACCTGACGGTCGAGGCCAGCGCGCTCCAGAGCGCAGGCACCTTCGCGGCCGGACTGCGCGGCGACGGGTCGGCGGCGGGCACCGGCGAGCTCGTGCTGCGGACGTCCGGCGCGATGCGCCAGGGCGGCAGCCTGTTCGCCGCCGGGACGGTCTCGGCGCAGGGGATGTCGCTCGACCTGAGCGGCAGCAAGACGCAGGCGGCGGCCATCGCGCTGACCGCCTCGGCCGGCGATCTGTCGCTGGCCGGCGCGCAGGCGAGCACGCCGGGCGCGCTGTCGCTGACGGCCTCGGGCCGCCTGGACACCACGACGGCGACGCTGACTGGCGCGGACCTCGCGGTGACGGCCCGGCAGTGGAACAACACCGGCGGCCAGATCGCGCAGACCGGCGCGGCGGGCCAACTGACGGCCTCCGTCGCTGAGCGCATCGACAACGGGCAGGGCGTCATCGGCGCGCGGGGGCGCGCGCTGTCGCTGCAGGCCGGGGAGTTGAACAACGCGGGCGGCCGCCTGGTGCAGACCGGCGGCGGGGACATGAGCCTGCGCGCCGGCCGCGTCGACGGCGCGGCGGGCGAGCTGCTCACCGAAGGCCGCCTCACGATCACCGCGCCTGGCGCGATCGACCTGAACGGCGCGACGACGCAGGCCTCGGCCCTGTCGCTGAGCGGCGCCAGCCTGGACCACCGCGACGGCCGGATGCTCGCGCAGGGCGACGCATCGCTGTCGCTCACCGGCGCGCTGCTGAACCAGTCCGGGCGCATCAGCGCGGCCGGCGCGCTGGGCGTCGACGCCGGTTCGATCGAGAACCGGGCCGGCCAGCTGGATGGTCAGCGCGTGACGCTGGACACCGCGACGCTGAACCATGGCGCGCAGGGCGTGATTGCCGCGCGCGGTGATCTGACGATCCATGCCGGCCGTTGGACGAACGACGGCAGCGTGCACTCCCAAGGCCGCGCCGACCTGACGGCGACGGACGCGCTCGCCAATGCCGGGACGATCCACGCGCAAGGCGATGCGACGCTGACGGCCGGCGCGCTGACGCAGACCGCGACGGGCGTTCTCGCCGCCCAGGGCGGGCTGACGGTGACCGCTGGCAGCCTCGCCAGCGCGGGCACGCTGGCGGCCGGCCTGAAGGCCGACAACACGCTGGCGGCGGGCGGCGATCTGCATGTGGACGTGAGCGGCACGCTGCAGCAGAGCGGCCAGTGGCTCGCCGCGGGCGCGCTGGACGCGGCGGCGGCGCAGCTGCAGCTCGAGGGCAGCAAGGCGCAGGCCGCGAGCGCGACCCTGGTGGCGCGCGGCGCGTCCGGCGCCCCGGGCGCGATCGTTTTCGACCGCGCGGCCTGGTCCGTCCGGGACACGTTGACGCTGAGCGCCTCTGGCGCCATCGGCAGCGACGCGGCGACGATCGAGGCGGGCAGCTTCGGCATGACCGCGGCGAGCTGGCGCAATGTCTCGGGCCACTGGCTGCAGACCGCGCCGGCGGGGACCTTCACGGTGTCGCTCGGCGGCCTGCTCGACAACCGGCAGGGCGGCATCGCCGCCAACGGCGCATCGCTGTCGCTGACGGCGGATCGCCTCGACAACGGCGAGGGCCGCATCGCGCAAGCGGGCGGCGGGCTCGAGGTGCATGTCCGCCAGTTCGACGGCGTGCAAGGGCAGTTGCTGTCCGCGGGCGCGCTGACCTTGACGGCCACCGGCGCGGTGACGCTGGACCGGGCCACGACCCAGGGCGCGAGCGTTCGTCTGGAGGCCGCCAGCCTGAGCCATGAAGGGGGCCAGTTGTTGAGCGCCGGCGGCGCGGTGCTGCGCGTCGATGGCGACATCGGCAATCGCGGCGGCCGGATGCAGGCGGCGGGCGTGCTGGACCTCGCGTCCGCGGGCCTGGACAACGCGGGCGGCCAACTGTCGGCACAGACGCTCGCGCTGCGCGCGGGCCGCGTCGACAACGGCGCGGGCGGGCTGCTCGGCGCCGGCGGCACGCTGACCCTCGAGGCCGGCCGGCTGACCAATGCGGGCGTGGTCCAGAGCGTGGGCGATGCGGTGCTGACGGTCACGGGCGTCTTCGACAACACCGGCATGGTCTACAGCCAGGGCAGCGGCACGCTGCGGGCGGATCAGCTCTCCAACGGCGGCACGATCGCGGCGCAGGGCGCGCTGGGCGTCACCACGGGGCAACTGAGCGGGGCCGGTGTCTTCGCCGCGGGCCTGCGTCCGGACAACACCCTCGCGGCCAGTGGAGACCTGTCGCTGACGGCGACGCGGTCGCTGCAGTTCGGCGGGACCGCGACGGCGGCCGGCGACCTGGGCGTCGCCGGACCGTCGCTGCAACTCCAGGACGCGCAGCTGCAGGCGCGCACGATGACGCTGCGCGCGCTGACCGGTGACCTGGCCCTGGACCGCGCCGCGGTTGCGGCCGCGCAGTCGCTGACGATGGCGGCGGGCGGCGACCTGATCACCTCGCGCGCGCAGATCAGCGCCAGCACCCTGCGCCTGGACGCGCAGGACTGGACCAATGCCGGCGGGCGGGTCACGCAGCTGTCCTCGGCTGGCACGCTGCAGGCGACGCTGTCGGGCGATCTCGACAACCATGGCGGCACGATCGAGTCCGCGGGCGCGCAGCTGACGCTGGCCGCGGGCATCGTGGACAACACCGCCGGCCGCATCGCGCAGACGGGCGGCAACCTCGGCCTGCGGGCTTCGCAATGGAATGGCGCGCAAGGCCAGGTGCTGGCTTCGGGCGCGCTGGACTGGCAGGTCTCGGGCGCGCTGACGGCGACCGGTGCGACGACCCAGGCGGACAGCGTGCGCATCAGCGCCGGCAGCCTGGGCCATGACGGCGCTCAACTGACCGCCGCGCAGGGCGTGACGCTGGATGTGGATGGCACGCTGAGCAATCGCGGCGGCACCGTCGCGGCGGGCGCGGCACTGGACGTCGAAGCGGCGACGCTCGCGAACACGGCTGGCGGTGTGATGCAGGCCGCGGGCGCGTTGCAGACGCGGGTGGGCGGCACGCTGGACAACCAGGGCGGCCGGCTGCGCAGCGGCGGCGACCTGCAGCTGGGCGCTGGCGCGCTGGACAACCGCGGCGGCTGGGCCGGCACCGATGGCCGGCTCACGGCCACGGTGTCCGGCGCGGTGCTGAACCAGTCGGGCACGCTGCTGGGGCAGCGGGCGGTGGCCATCGATGGCGGTTCGCTCGTCAACCAGGGCGGCCGCATCGCGAGCGTGCAAGGCGGCGTGGGCCTGACGATGTCGGGCCTGCTCGACAACGCGCAGGGGACGGTGCTCTCGGCGGCCGCGCTGAACCTGAGTTCGGCCGGCCTGGTCAACCGGGGCGGCGAGATGTCCGGCACCGCGGTGACCGTGGACGCGCGCGGGCAGGCCTTCGACAACCGCGGCGGCCGCTTGCTGTCGACCGACGCGATGACGGTGCGCAGCGGCGCGCTGGACAACCACGGCGGGTTGCTGCAGTCGCTGGGCGCGTTGACGGTGGACACCGGCGGCGCGGCGTTCGCCAACACGGCCGACGCCGGCATCACGACGCCGACCGGCGTGCGCGCGCAGGGTGCGCTGCGCATCGATGCGGGCAGCGTCGACAACGGCGCCGGCATCGGCGGCAGCGCGGTGACGATCAACGCGGGCGCGCTGACGAACCGCAATGCCATCTCCGGCCAGACGGTGACGCTGGGCATTGGCGGCACGCTGGACAACCGCGGCGGACAGATCGTCGGCACGCAGGCCGCGACGGCGACGGCGGCGGCCCTGCTCAATCAGGGCGGCCTGGTCTATGGCGCGCAGACGGTGGACCTGCGCGTGGACGGCACGCTGGACAACCGCGACACGAGTGGCGCCAACCTCGGCGTCCAGGGCGGCGCGGTGACGCTGCGCGCGGCCGGCATCGACAACCGCAACGGCCAGTTGCGCGCCGACGGTGACCTGCGCGTCACGGCGACGCAGTTCCTGGACAACGGCGGCGGCGTGCTGAGCGCGCTGGCGCAGGCGGCGATCGGCGATGGCGGCGCGGATGCGCGCGCCTCGGCGCTGGACCTGCGCAATGGCGGCGGCAGGATCTGGGGTGGCGCCGGCGTGACGGCGTCGGCCTCGGGCTTGAATGGTGGCGGCGAGATCTCCAGTGGCGGCGCGCTGAGTCTGACGCTGGGCGGAGGCCTGACTTACGGCGCGGGCACGCTGCTGCAATCGCGCGGCGATCTGTCGCTGACGCTGGGCGGTGACTTCCTCAACCAGGGGGTACTGCGCGCGGGCGGCGTGTTGAGCGTGGACGCGCGGAGCATCGACAACCAGGCGGGCGGTGAGCTCAGCGGTGCCGAGACCCGGCTGACGACCACGGGCACGCTGAGCAACCGCGGGCTGATCGACGGTGATCGCGTCCGCATCGACGCGAACCAGGTGCTGAACCTGGGCAGCGGGCGGATTTACGGCAGCGACCTGACGATCGCCGGCGGTCAGCTGAGCAACGGCGCGGAAGGCGGCCAGTCGGCGGTGATCGCCTCGCGTGGCGCGATGACGCTGGCGATGACCGGCGCGGTGGCCAACACGTCGCAGGCCATGATCTACGCCGATGGCGACCTGTCGCTGCGCGCGGGCAGCTTGCTCAACGAGAACGCGACGATCGAGGCGAGCCGCCTGCTGCAACTGGACGTGACGGGCGCGGTCCGCAACGCGAGCGTGCACGAGGGCGCGGACAGCCTGCCGCAGGATCCGGCGGCGCCGCGGGCGCTGGCGAGCAAGGCCTTCATCAGCAGCGGCGGCGACATGCGCATCACCGCGGGCCAGGTCGTCAACAGCGGCGCGACGATCGAGGCGCGCGGCGATCTGCTGCTGCAGTCGGGCGACATCCAGAACCTGAATCCCTATCTGAAGTGGGCGCTGGTCAATGGCGAGAGCACGACGAGTTGGGAGTTCCAGGCGCCGGGCAGCACGACGCGCTACAAGCCGGAGGACATCCGGGTGCTGTGGGCGGTGAGCTTCTACAACGGCTCGTGGAGCAGCCCCTGGGGCAGCCCGGCGCAGGGCTCGCTGGAGCCCTTCGTGTACGAGTTCCATCCGAAGTCCAGGAGCTGGTCGCAGGACACCTACAACCGCAAGATGCTGCTGCCGTCGGTGCGGTATCCCAACGAGGTGTTCGGGCGCTACCTGGGCGGTCTGGGCGGGGACACGGACGGTTCGGCGTCGCGCGGCTTCGACGTCAGGGCCAGCGGCGACCAGCCCTTCCGGGACTGCACGGGAGGCGACAGCTGCGTCGACACGATCATCACGGGCGCGCACTATCCGGCCACGGATCGGATCTGGTCGGACTTCGGCGTGACGCCGGGCGATGACGCGGCG
>Ga0102593_1001632_pt1 | contig 20919 bp, 26 predicted proteins | sample AraplaCol_mMS_r2_2_FD_76862 | JGI IMG/M metagenome (GOLD analysis project Ga0102593, IMG submission 76862) | Arabidopsis root microbial communities from North Carolina, USA - plate scrape MF_Col_mMS_r2 (SPADES assembly) (version 2) | ecosystem: Host-associated > Plants > Roots > Endosphere...
GGACTACGATCTGGGATACTTCGATGATGAGACATGCAGGCTTGAACCTTTGCCGAACCCTTTCGGTCCAAAAGTGTTACCTATGTCTCAGGAATAAAACGTAACCTATGTGTCCAGAACGGACCGAGAAAGAGTGGCGACCCCTGCAGGAATCGAACCTGCGACAACCTGCTTAGAAGGCAGGTGCTCTATCCAGCTGAGCTAAGGGGCCGCATGACCGAATTCGCACCCGGTCAAATCTGCGGATGAACGCGGATCAATGCGTCCAGGGTTGCGTCCGCGTATAGCGGAAATTGTCAGGATAAGCCACGATCTGGCGCTGCGGATCCTTCGGGGCAATAACCCGGTACTCGATGCCGTTACGCTTCGCGTAAGCCTCAGCGAGTTCCTGCGTTTCGAAGGTCAGCTTCAGCTGCTGGCGCATATCCGAGGAAGACGTATAGCCCATGATCGGATCGATGGTGCGCGGCGTCTCCTGATCAAACTCAAGAACCCAAATATGTGTCTTTGCCTTGCCGGACTGCATCGCGGTCTTGGCTGGACGGTAGATCTTGGCAGACATTGCTGCAGGGCCTCCGATTTAGCGGCTTTCGCACTTGAAACTTCATTCTGCCCCACAAGGCAGCTACTCTTGACGCAAACCATCGCACGAAGAGATGAATTTTGCTTAGCGGCGAATCCCTTTCTTTTCAAGAAAAAAGCCGTACCAGTCGCAGCGCTGTTCAACCGTTTCCAACAGGCGCCTTCCTCCCGCGATCATCGATTGTCATGCTCATATCGATCGCTTCACACCGCAAGCTTGAGGAAAAGAATGCTCACACCAAGGTTGGGGATAGGCGATTTAGATATTGCGGGCGCGGGGCGAACCGTGTATTGGCCTCCCTCGTCGGCACGGAGTGTAGCGCAGTCTGGTAGCGCATCTGGTTTGGGACCAGAGGGTCGGGAGTTCGAATCTCTCCACTCCGACCACCGCCTTCCTTTGCGGGGCAAGGCTTGCAAGCAAATCCTAAAACTTCCCAACAGAATTACCGCCAACGGCACCGCCAACGATACGACTACCGCCAACGCGGAATCGGTGGCGGTTGGGCGCCTCAGCCTTCGTTCTTCAGGCCCTCAAAGATTTCATCTATCCTCACCTCGCTGCCAGGATAGAGAAGCTCCATTGCAACGCGGTGGGCATTCGGATTGACCGTCTGCAGGATCTCGGCAAAGAAGTCACATTCGAATGAGGCGGCGTTCCAGTTGGCTTCCACACGATCAGACTCCGGGATGCCAGGCTCTTTGGCAGCGTCGCGCCATTGCGTGCGCGCTGCAGATGGGTGGAGATGCTCATAGCCTGACCTGGGCGTTGTCCGCGTCGCGCTGCGCCTGGACTTCCTCGTCGCTGGCGCCCCACTCGCTCCACTCTACATCGATCCAGCCCAACTCGTGGTGCCAGACCTTCTTCTGTCCGTCCTCTTCGCGACGGTCTCCCTTTTGCGGCATCACATCCTCACTCATTTGGTGCCTAAGAGAATGGTTTGCGCCGGCGGCGCGAGACGCAAGCTTGGACGTCGAACCAGCGGCCACTTGAAGTGTCGGTGGAGCATGACTGCTTTCCGAACGGGGTACGGGTCAGCCGACTCCGAGGATGTTCCACGCAGGTTGGATCTTTGTGATCAAGCCTGCCTCCAACCCGGCCGACATGTTCACTGGAAGTCCATTCCAAGATCCCTCCTCAGGCGACGCAATCAAGACCTTCACCCGTTTCCCCGCAAATAGCGCTTCGAGAATCAGAGCCTTCACCCTGGCATTGGTCTTCTGCCGCTCATGGCCCCGCCTGTAGCCGTCGAGGCGCTGCCTAAGACCTCGCTGCGTGAGGCCTACGTACATGACGATGTCGTCCACGACGAAGGAATAGACTCCGCTGTCGGTCGGTGCCGCAGCATCCAAACGGAAGCTCTCGTCCTCGCCTGGGGTCCACTCACCGAGGAAACGGAATCCTGCACGGAGAAGCACCTCCCATGATGTCGATGTAAGTGTCGTAGCCGCCGCGTCCTCTTCGACCTGAATGGAGACAGGCTCACGCTCGAGCTGAACTTCTCGTTTCAAACCTTCAGAAATCCCTGCATCGACGAGAACCTTTCGGACATGCTGGTACCGAATCGCCAGCAACGAACTGATCTCAGTCCGAAGATATCCCGCCTTTGCCAACGCCCGTATCTTGTCGGACTTCGTGTCCAAGCCTGCCGTCACATCCTCGAATGATTGCCTACCTGCCATCGTCGATCGCCTTATCTGTCAGTGCGGTCCAAAGCTGATTCTTGATGAGCGTACTCTGATACATAGCGATATCCTCGCAGCCCCTTATCGATTTCAATGTTGCCTTCACGGATTCAACGAGCGGCTCTGGCATCCACGGGCTGAGGACCACCTGATGGATGCAGCCTTTCGGAACTGGGAAGCTTTTGGCCAGGGATTCCTCAGTCCGGCTCTCGTAGATCACCCTGTACTCGCCTTCGGGGCGATACGGCCAGCGCTTCAAGAATGGCAGATCATAGACCGCGGGAGGTTGGGCCTGGAGAAGCGCGACCTTTTTGTAGTCCACTTCGCCATGGCGCACGCCGGGGATGCCGTTGAACGCCTCAACCAGTGGATCCTTCTTCAACACTATGCACACGCCGTCGGCGTTCGGAGAGAACACCCGCCAATGTCCGTAAGTATCTGCGTCCTTCGCCAAGCAGATCGCCACCAGCGTCTTCAGTTTCCTCGCCGCCTGGTAGACCTCCATGAAATGCCGGTCATTCCCGTCGTCCCATTTCTCGGTGCTGAGGAGCGTAATCTGCTTCGTCTGCAGGATGTGAATGGCGGCCGCCAAGTTGGTGTATCTTCGGTATGTCTTTCCGCTGCTGGTCATTGGCTCCCAGATCCCCATCATTTCAAGCCTTTATGGCCCAGTCGGAACTGTCTTGTCATGTCAGAAAACGAGCGCTGCCATCGGGCGCATGCGGGTAATGGCGACTCGGGAATCAAGGACCTCGACGTCGAAGTTCTGGCCGGCTACGGTTCCCGCAACTGCAAATTTGCACCTTTCTCGTCGATGAAGCCGCGGCTTATATCGGGCTGATCAGGACAACGAAGGAGATTGGAATGTCGGTCACGATCTACGCGAGTGAAATCCTGCCAGGCTCGGACACGCCGCTGCACTTCGCGAATTCCATCGAAGAAGCCGAGCGGGAAGCGGTCGAAGTGTTCCGGGACATCCAGGCCGAGAGCGGCAAGGCGGAGCTGCCTCCTCTCAATGTGTATGCGTTCGACATTAACGCGCCCAAGCCCGACGACATCCTGAATGTCTTGAACGAACGATCTGAGCTGAAGGATTGCATCCTCCGGAACCGCAGGGTCGTGAAGACGGTCGTCGTATGACGGAGACGGTGGAGCACCGGAGCTGGACGATGTCCCGCGTGAAGTCGAAGGACACCGCGCCGGAGATGATCGTTCGGCGCCTGCTGCACGCCATGGGCTACCGATATCGGCTGCACAGCAAGATGATGCCGGGCAAGCCCGATCTCGTCTTCGCCGGCCGCAAGAAGGTGATCTTCATCCACGGCTGCTTCTGGCATGGCCACGACTGCAAGCGCGGCGCGCGGATCCCTTCGACCCGGCCGGACTACTGGCTGGCCAAGGTTGGCAGGAATAAGGATCGCGATGCTCGGAACGTATCCAGCCTCGAACAAGCGGGATGGAGTGTTCTGACGGTGTGGGAATGCGAACTGAAGGACCGAGTCGCGCTGGTAGATAAGCTGACGCAGTTTCTTGGGGGTCCATCAAGTTTCGGGTTGCCGCCGCCTGCCGGGCAAGGCAGGAGTCCATGAATAAAGTTCTGGAAAGAGAACAAAACGTAAACTATTAGAGTTTATTCACAGGATGCCTGTTGATATCCTGTGGAAAAGAATCGGGAGTGATCATGTCCAAGCCCACATTTTACGAGTTCTTTGCAGGCGCCGGGATGGCGCGTGCTGGCCTCGGCAAGGGCTGGGAATGTGTGTTCGCCAACGATTTCGACCGCAAGAAGGGCATGACCTACCAGTTGAACTGGGGTCTCGGCGGCGAGCTGCTCGTCGACGACATCCGCAAGGTCAAGATCGAGAAGCTGCCGGGAATCGCCAATCTCGTCTGGGGATCGTTCCCCTGTCAGGATCTCTCCCTCGCTGGCGGCGGCGCAGGCCTCAAGGGCGAGCGCAGCGGCACTTTCTATCCGTTTTGGGACATCATTGCCGATCTCAAGAAAGACAACCGTGCGCCGCGGGTGATCGCGCTTGAGAACGTCAACGGGACCCTGACTTCCCACGCTGGGAAGGACTTCGCCGCGATCTGCGAGACCTTCACGAAGCACGGATACCGCTATGGCGCGCTCGTCATCGACGCGAGCGTCTTCGTTCCTCAGTCCCGTCCGCGTCTGTTCGTGGTCGGAGTTCGCGAGGACATCGAGATCGATTCCGCGCTGGTTGCTCCGGGTCCGACGATGCCTTTCCATACACGCGGGCTGCGCAACGCCGTCGAGCGCGTTCCTGCATCTGCAATGAAAAACTGGGTCTGGTGGAACCTCTCGATGCCCGCCATGCGCACATCGACCTTCGCCGACATCATCGAAGAGAACCCAACATCGGTCGAATGGCACACGCAGGAAGAGACCGCGAAGCTTCTCGATTCCATGTCATCCATCAACCGCGCCAAGGTTGAGGCTGCCAAGCGCGCCGGTCGTCGCATGGTGGGCGGCATCTACAAGAGAACCCGTGAAGACGCTGAAGGCCGCGGCGTGCGCGCAGAAGTCCGGTTCGACGATGTTGCGGGATGCCTGCGCACGCCTGCAGGCGGTTCCTCTCGCCAGACGATCATCGTCGTCGATGGCAATGTCGTGCGCAGCCGTCTGATCTCCTCCCGGGAGACCGCGCGTCTGATGGGCTTGCCGGAAACATACAAGCTGCCGAAGGGCTACAACGAGGCCTACCACCTCATGGGCGATGGCGTTGCCGTGCCTGTGGTTCGCTTCCTCGCCAATCATTTGCTGGAACCCCTTGCGGGTGTAATCTCGTCGGACGAATCAACCGACGAGATACACGTGGCATGACGGCAGAGTCGCCGATCCCCTGCATTGCAAACGCTGACCTGCGGAAACAGATCGAAAAGTTCGCCGAAGTTCTGAAGACGGAAGCTCACAAGCTCGGCAACCACGGCCTGGACGAGAAGGAATTCTACAATTCCGGCCTCTTCCGCGGCGCCGTCGAGCGCGTTCGCGGCCAGTATTCCGCGACGATGTCAGAAAAGCGGGAGTTCGTCCGGCACGTCCTGAACTACATGCAGGATCAGAACGCTATCAAAGAATGGCAGTCGGCCGGGGAAGCTAATCGCCACGACTACGTGGTGGAGTTGCTCGACGGCAGAAAAGCCGCAATCGAACTCAAGGGATGCTTGGACGGGAACAATACCAATATTTTTGACAGGCCGCCGCACGTCCAGGAATTCATCATCTGGTCGGTCTGCTCAAACCCGGGTGCGTCGCCTCCCCACAATGCTTGGTCGGGGATACATACGCGACTCTCGGCGGAGATCATTTCCCGCAGCCAGCGTGTCGACGGCCTGATCATTTGGGACTGGGCCTGCGGAACCATCGGAAGGCCGTGTCCCAAGGTTGCTGCAGGCGGAGCGCCTGTTACGACGATTGGGCCATATGAGCTGCCGCCACCGTGCATCTACTTGTTTCCCGGGACAATTCCTGCGCCAAGGAACAACCCGAATCCCGTGCCGCAGACGCTACAGCAGGTCGGGATCCTCAAGGCGTTCCACGAATGCTTTGGCGGCAGTGACCATCACCTGCATCAGGTCGGCTTCTCCGTGGAATACCAGGGCGTGGAGACCGTCCGGACGACGACGATCACCCGCGACGGCAACGTGGTGAAGCAGTCTCAGCCTTCGGCGATCAAGAGGACCTAGACAAGTCCCGGCGGCCCTCATTCAGTGTCCGCCGCATCGTCTTCGTCTTCAGAACCGACCTCGACCCCTGCTTCACCACCCAGAGCAATAAAGCGCTGCTCGGCGAGCCAGCGCATCCGGGTTGCCTGGGCTAGCAGGACGCGCCTAAGTCCCAAGCCTTTAAGTTCGCGCTCCGAGATGACCTGAGCGAGCTTGGAGACGGTCAGAGCGCGTCGCGCCAGTCTGCTGTCCGGATGACCGCGCAGCTCCCGGATCTGATCGTTGAGGATCGTACCCCTGAATGACGGCGGCTCGTCGATCTCCACGATCGGAGCTGGAGGATCCTTCTCATTCAGGATCACGCCGAAGCGGCTCTGCTTACGAAGCCTCGTGAAGATCATGTGCTCCAGCGCGTCCAGGCGCGCCTTCGCAGTTTTGAAATCAGGGTGCTTGGATCCGACACCTTCGAACTCGGGGAGCGGCCAGACTTCGATATCGGCCACTTCGAAAGGATCCAGTACCGACATCGCGACGGCATCGGTCCTCTGGTTCGTCAGGTGACGGCTCACTCGCCCGGAAAGCTTTTCCTTCGTCTGCCCCACATAGATCGGCTCGCCATCGTAGTCATAAAAGGCGTAAACACCCCATTTGAAACTTCCGACAGGCTTGGCGCCCGTCTCACTCTCATGGAATGTCTCACGAAAGAACCGCTGCAGGCCTCGGCGAAGTTCCTCAGTCTCAAGCGGCGGCTTCCGTGTCGCTGCCGCCTCCACTCCACCTGATTGCTCTCTCTTTTTGCCATCGGAGTTCGAGGACATGAACGCCGTTTCCTTTGAATCTGTAGAATCACAATTGGAATCCTACGTATCATCCCGAAACCGGATGAGCGATCGGTCTCTGCCTTGCGCCGGCGGCGCCGGCGTCAAACCATTCTCTTCGAGACACGAGGAGACCGGGATGGAACGGGTGGGCTGGACATCGGAAGCGGATGAGGAGCTGCGCAGGGCTGCCGAGTGCGGCCTGTCCGCACAACAAATCGAAAGGTCCTACAAGTCCATCCCATGCTCGGCCTTCGCGCATGCCTCTCAAAGAAGGAGAAGGGCTACGGGCTGCGGAAGTGCCTCAAGTGCGACAGGCCCTTCGGTTCCGAGCATGTCGGCAACCGGATCTGTCTCCCGTGCAAGCAAGCGGACAAAGGGTATCATTTTACGTTCGCGCTTCGAAATAACGGAGCCCTCCGTTAACTCTCTTGCGGACCTCTTGTTGACGGCGGCTCCTGGATGCGATCGATTGGCGTCCAAATTGTTGACACAGGAGTTCCGCGTATATGGGCATGACGATCTTCGATTCCCGCGATCCGGCGATGCGCGCAGGCCTTGAGCTGGGCCTCCTGACGACATCTATCGTGACGTCGATGGCGGATGCCGCCGCTGCAGGCCGCCAGGCAGCCGATGAACGTAAAGAGCGCCGCGCTGCATACAAGTACGCCTGCGAACTCAACGAAGCCCGGGGCCGCGCCGATGAACTCGGGCGTGTGGCCATTCGTGCTGTCCGTCACGTCGCCAGCCTCGAAGCCCACGTCCGTCGCCTCGAGGCAGCGCTGAAGCAGCGCCAGGATCACATCGACCGCATGCGCAACGCGGGCTGATCGTAATGGATATGTCCGACAAGGCGATGTTCGAACGCTTCGGCGACGTGCTGCACGAAATCCCGGAGCTGTGGGACGCAATTCGCACGTTCGAAATGCAAAACCGCCCCATCAAGAGCGGTTTCAAGGTTCTTGGCGATGCTGGTGTCTCAATGGAGAGCTGTGCTGGTGGCGTGCCTGCATTCCGGGTTCGCGTGGGCCATCCGGAGTCCCGGGAATAGTTCGTCAAAGCGATCTTCGACGAACTGCTGCTTCTGCTCTTCCGTCATGACCAAATCCATCTGGATCGGCAGTATCACCGGAGCCGCCTCAGCCTCAGGAACTCTCAGCTTCGACTTGCTGACCATAAGCTTCAAGGCTTCGACGCTGCGACCGCAGGCGGCTTCTCCTGATTCACCAAGCATGACAAGCTGCGCGTCGGACAGGCGCATCAGCCAGTCCTGCTGCTCCAAGGTCAGCTTCTCAAGATTCATCAGCCGCCGCTCGTCCTCGGTCGCCCTGCAATATTCGTAAACGATCTGTGCAGGTGTCAGCTCGCGATCGAGATGGTCGACGGCGGCCTGCTGCTCCTCGGCGGTCTTCTTCTCCGCCTCGACGTCGGCGATCTGGATGTTCTCGTGCCGGTCGGTTCTCGGTGGCGCTAGCATCCCGAAGAATTCCAGGATGCTGCGGAAGATGGCTCCTACCGCCTGCAGGATCAGGTCGACCCACGTCAGCGGATTCCACCACGGAAATGTCTTGTCCCTGTTCATATCGTCCTCCCATGTTGTGAGAGGATGATGTGCAGAGGCAGCGCAAAAGACAAAAAGGCCGTCGATCGGTCACGGGATTCCTTGAGCATGCGAGTTGGGGATCTTGTGACATCCTCTCGTTCGATCCTGGTCTGATCGTCGAGGCGTGATGTGATTTTTTGTCTCGCCCGCTGTTGCGTCGAAACAGTTACGCCGACTATTGTCTCGCCGCTAACCGAACTTGTGCGAGTGACCATGAGCGACGACGTACTAATTAAAAGCATCCTGAACAAAAATAAGGTCCGCTACGGTACCAACCTCAACGATGCCGACGCGTTCGAGTACTTCTGCGCCGAAACTGTCCTAAAGAAATTCGCGCTGACATTTGACGATATCGATAAGGGTGTGGTCGATGGGAAAAATGACGGCGGCATCGATAGCGTGTATTTTTTCGTAAACCGCTCGCTCATCGCGATCGACACCGAGATGGATACGTTCAAGTCGCCAGTGGTGGTCGATCTATTCATCATCCAGTCAAAAATCGAAGGCGGCTTCTCAGAGACCGCCATGGCGAAGCTGTTGGCCTCTGTCCCGGAGTTGATCAGGCTCGGTGCCGATACCGCGAAACTTGCAACGCTGTACAACAGCGAGGTCCTAGAGATTTTCGAGAAGTATCGCGATGGTTTGGGGGACCTCGCCGCTCAGTTTCCCACTGTCAACGTCCACGTCATATATGCCACCCTAGCGACTGCCGGGAACGGCAAAGTCGATGCCATGGTCCCGGGATTAATCAAAGCAATCGAAGATCGCTTCCCGAAATCGACGTGCCATGTTGAGCTCTGGGACGCGAAAAGGATCTACGAGGAAGCGCAGAAGCAGAACGTGCTGGTCAAGCAGCTTCCGTTCGTGAAGTCTGTCATCTCGCATGGCAAGGGCTATGTTCTGCTGTCGAATCTTAAGGACTACTACGACTTCATCACGGATGATGGGCAGATTATTGACGCTCTGTTTGAGTTCAATGTGCGCGATTACCAGAGCAGCGCTTCGGTCAACAAGGAGATCGCTTTAACGCTGCAGGGCATCGAGGACGAGGCTGATTTCTGGTGGCTGAACAACGGCGTTACGATCCTCGCCGAGGAGGCTCAGTCCCAGGACAACAAGCTCACCATCAAGAACCCGCTGGTGGTAAATGGTTTGCAGACCTCGCATGAGATTCACCGCTTCTTCTCCGGTGGGGGCACCGATGCTAAGAAACGCTCCGTCCAGGTCCGCGTGCTTGAGATCGACGACGAGGCGCGTCGTGACCGGGTAATTAAGGCGACCAATTCGCAGACAGGTATTAAGCCGGCATCGCTGCGTGCGACGGAGCCATTCCAACGCAAGATCGAGGATTACCTGCTTCAGCTCGGGATATTCTACGACCGGCGCAAAGACTACTGGCGAAACAAGGGCAAGCCTGCGGACAAGATTATCGGCATCGAGCGATTGGCGCAGGCCGTCATTGCGATCGGCTTGGAGCGACCCCACGATGCGCGTGCGCGCCCCACGACGATTATGAAGGTCGACGCCGAATATCAGGCGCTATTTTCCGACACCGTCGATCTAAAGATTTACGAGGTATGTACCGCACTCTACTTCGCGGTCGACACCTATTTCAGGAAGGAGCGCGCCAACATCGCCTCTGAGTATCGGAACAACCTGCGCTACCACATCATGATGCAGTTGGCCTGGAAGCTGAATGGATCGCGTCCTGTTCACCCCGCAGCATTGCGAGCTCTGAAGGTGGCCACCCTCACCGATGCCGATATCAAGGCTGTACTCGATCACACGAAAGCGCTCTTCGATGCCGCGGGCGCGAAGGACAAGGTTGCCAAGGGTGAGGCGTTCACCACAACATTGCAGACGAAATCTCTCGTCAGCAGCTCTACGCTACCAACGCCGACCGAAATGGGAACCGTCTCAGATGTTGTACCTGCATCGAAGTCTATTTCCGGGAAGGCACTCTCTAAATCTTGAGAGCCTGCCCCACTACCAGAGGTATGTCGCTTTCTTGTGGACTGCCCGCGGACGCATTGACCCCGCACCATGCTGATCTTCTACGATCCGCGGGAGCGAGAGTTTAACGCGAGAAAGTGTCATGGCCTGGAATTGGACAGCGCTCGGTGCCCTACCAAGCATCGACATGCAACCGAACTATTTCGCGGGCGACTACATGGCTGTGGTGGGTGCTCACGACGGACGATATAGGGATGCGATCGCCAATGGCCCCAACCTGGACAGCTTCCTTTCGAAGTTCGAAGGCAGTCATGGTCAGCGACTAAGGCCAAGCCTACTGGTCAGGTCCGACGCTTATCCCGATCGCCCGAATTCTGAGGCGATCTCCAGTTTCATGGACATCGTCATCGCCTGCATCGTGCTCGACGTGAGGGTGCGCACCGTGACATGGCGCAGGAATGTCGGTCCGTTCTATGCCGACTCCTTCGAAATCTTTCCCTGGATGATCGCGCCTGATGGGAAAAGGATTGTTGCGCAGAATGCCGCTCTCTGGGCTGTGCATGAACTCGACAAGTTCCGTGGCACGCCCTCGGCCGCTATCCCCGTTCAGGAAGTCGGCCAAGAGCCGGCGCACCCGCGCTTCTTCAAGCAACTGCACGCGATCTGGAAGTGTCGGTTCATCGACGGGCAGGACGACTGGACGTCGCGAGCCATTCTCCGATCGCTGAAGATGGCGACGTCTGCACTTCGACTGTCTTCGCCAACAGGTTCGACCGAGTCCTTCTACGATTATGGGCGCATCCTCTCCCTGTGGGTGAGTGCCTTTGAGATCCTCGTTCATCCGGGATCGACAGGCAAGGCAACCCGTCAGAAGGTTCTCGACCTGCTAAAGACCATTCCATGGCAGAGCAAGATGATGCAAGAAGAGACGCATCAGGCGGACTTCGGTGGCGGAAATGTCTGTTACGCTCGGCTTGCCAATGCCCTATATGTAGAGATGAACAACCTAAGAAACGACTTCCTCCATGGGAATCCAGTCGAGCCGGAGCAATTCCGCCTAGATAATGGCACATGGATATTGTCCTACCCAGCAGCCATCTTCCGGATGGCCCTCTCGACAATGCTGCCAGATCCCGACGAAGTAACGCGGGAACAGGCGCTCGCGGGCGAGAAGACGCGCGCCGAGTACTCGCAGCATCTTCAGGCGACGAGGTATAGGACCGACTGTGAAGAATGCCTTATGGCCGCTGTCAATCCGCAGCCTGCTGATGACAAGTAGCGTGCGCAGGTTTCTTTATCGACCGCATCGGTCCCTACCCCGGCCGGCGGAGACGAGTAGTTCGACCTTTACAATTGGGTTGAATACCCATGCGGAAACGCCCACAAATCCCTCGACCTCAGGAAGGCGGCCTCCTCATCGGCGCAACTTCACGGCTCGAAATGGAATTCGCTTCCACGAGTTTGAAGGGGCTCATCACGTCGCCGCCCAACTTCCAAACAGGAGCGCACAACGCCGAGGCAGCCTTCGGCGAATGGAATGCGATCCATGCCGAAGCCGAGCGCGTGGTGCTGCTTCCGGTCCGCTCGGAGACGAGCGTATTCCGAGTTGACAACTAGCGTCCCCCAACTGATCAGCGGATTGTCGACGACGCAGATGATGGTGGACACTCGGGTGCCCCCTTGTGTTTCGAGGATCTCGATCGTGTGGTGAACCTAATCCGCCGTCGCTACCAATCGCCCAAACGGATCTTTCTGCGGCTTGATTACCGATAAGATTCCTTATCGGAAGCCAGAAACGGCGGCCATCAGGCCGGATCAGCCGTCGACAAAAAGGTCGAACAATCGTTCGGTTGGATCAATTTCCTAACCTCTCCCGGGTAGCAGTTTCCGCAGCCTATTCCCAGAATCTCGACCGAGCCGGTGCGTTCGTCAGGACGTAGAATGTCGGAACCATGATCCATTTCGATGAAGACGAAGAAGCCAGCGTCTCCCTTCGTCTCTTCGTCTCAAGGTTTATCGGTCAGAGCGTTCTCTCCGTAACAGCGCTCTTGGGGAACTGCCTCGTCTTCGATTGACTGATCGCGGCCGACCATCATCGACGTCCATGACATCGTGACCGATGTGCCTTCAGTGTCTTCCTCCTCAAAACCGAACCCGAACAGCCACCATCTCACGACCACCCACTTCCTTGAGAGCACGACATTCCGGATTTGGCGATGGAGTAGATGTTGGCCCAAAGCCGATCGTCCCCTTACGCGGTAGTTCCTGTCGCCACGCCGGATCCTTGCTACTCGCTCCTTGACCGAATCGTCCCCGTCATCAACTATTCCGCTAGTTTCAAGCAACTAGAGCACCCATGCGTTTGCCGACATCGTTCGATATCCGGGTGCGATGAAGGACTCGCAAAGCAGTGACGGACAGATGGCTCGGTGTTCATGTCTCGGGTGACGGACTGATCATAGTTGACGCGGAGGTTCCTGATGGTGGGCCTATAGTGATCGTTGCCGACGAATCCTGGAAGCTCGAGAAGGGTGATCGCCCGAAGGCCTTTCAGACGATCTACAAGCGCCTGTCCGACTACGTGCGCGACAAGGGCATAGCAAAGGCGGTGATCAAGGAGAGCGCTGCCAATGCCCGCGGCATGGGCCTCGCGCATCTCCAGGCAGCGGAACTACGCGGCGTGGCTATCTGCGCGCTGGCCTGTGGCTGTCCGGTCGAGCAGGTCTCCAAGGCCCGCATCAGCAAGGGTTTCGGCAAGCGCAAGGCCGACGACTATCTTAAGGATAATGACTTCTGGAAGGAAAACCTCGCCGGTGTCGCCATGCGCAGCGGCAGCCGGGAGGCGGCCCTCCTGATACTGGCGACCCGCTGACATGAGCGAGTTCTCCTCCAACCTCAAGATCGGCCCCAAGCTGGGCAATGGTCATTTCGGCGACGTTCACCTCGGAAGCGACGACATCCACGAGCAGCTCGCCATCAAGGTCATTCGCCCCAAGAAGGACGATACTCCCGAGAAGTGGGAGGAGCGCAAAGAGAATCTCGTGAAGGAGGGCACCAATCTCAAGAAGGCGACCCACGACAACATCGTCCAGGTCTATTACGTGAACCGCTCGACGACCGAGGACGCGATCTACCTCGCGATGGAACTGTGCGAGCGCGGCTCGCTTCAGAAGCCGTACGAGGCCGGTCCGATGCCTTCCAACGAAGTCCACCGCATAGCGACGCACATCTGCCATGGCCTCGGATCCCTGCACGATCGGGACATGCTCCACCGCGACCTCAAGCCGGGAAACATCCTGGTCACCAAGGATGGTACCGTGAAGCTCGGCGACTTCGGCCTCGTGACCGATGAGATGGTTCTGGGTTACGCCGAACTCGGCTACTCATACACAGACCACCTCGCTCCGGAGTCCCATGAAACGGGGCTGTCCAGCAAGAAGTCCGACTTCTGGGCACTCGGGATGACGCTGTATCGCCTTCTTCACGGAGACGAATGGTACGGGCAGAGTCCTCTTCCCCGCTTCAGCGTGGCGGACGGCGGCTATGCCGATAGGCTGACGTGGCTTCCCCACATCTCCGGCAGATGGCGCCGCCTCATCCGAGCAATGCTTGCAGACGACACCGCAACGCGTTTGGCGACAAGCCGGCGAGCGCTGGATGCGCTCGCCGATATCGCAGGAGAAGCCACCTGGGACTGCGCCCTCAACGAAGACGGCGTGCGCTGGACCCGGGAGATCAAGGGCCGCAGGATTGAGGTCGATCTTGTTAGGCACGGCAAGCTTTGGAGCTGGACGGCAGTGAGCCATCCGCTCGGCAAAGGGGCGAAGAAAACTTTGGGAAGTTCAGGCGGGCTCGTGGCAAAGAGCTTGGCGGACAGCCAGCTTCGGAAGTATTTCGGCATCTAGGCGCGGCCCGACGACCGCTTGAGATATTTCCCGGAAGCAAGGATTTCGCACCTTGTCACCGGACGTGCCTTCAGGACCGCAGCGGCAATCGCTCTCCTGTCGGCGCTGCACGCATTGCAGAACCTGCCAGCCGAAAAGTCTTCCCCCTCGCGCTCGTGGGGGCGGCCGCAGTGCTTGCATGTCTTCAATAGAATCGCGATCGCCATCATTGCATTCCGGTTGCACTAACGAACATAATGCGAACACGTAAACAGTCAATCAAGATCGCGGAAGGCGAGCTAGAGGACTGCGGAATCAATCAACATTGAGCTCGGTTCATGTCGGACAGCGCCGAGATGGTGGCGCCGCCTGGCCCCTTGAGGCATCGCCGGCAGGCCACACCGACTTGAATGAGTCGTCGATCCCGCGAATCCGAACCTCCGGAGCGCCATGCGCGAACTGTCGCCCTTGCCCGGCGGCCGTTTGAAATCCAATGTCGCGATCCGCCAGCCCAGATAGATCGGTTCGCGTGTCTGCAATTCTCGTTGGATGGTCCATGCTTTGGCCGAGACGGCGCTCGGATCTTCAATGCCGATCACGTTACTGATGCTCGCTCTTCCCCCAATCCCATCAGTTTCTATAGTCTGGCGCCTGCCGATCGAGCACGCGCCGGATGCTTTCCAGATGCATCCTGGCACTATCGGGGTCCCCTTCCCGCATCTGCCGGGCGGCCTCGACGGCAACGTGAGGTAAAACCGGCAGGAGGCTGCGGCCGGAACCCATCGCCTTCAACTGAACTTCGGCCGCACGTTCGAGATAGTAGAGATCGTCCCAGGCTTCGGCGATGTTGGGCGCACAGACCATAACGCCATGGTTCTTCATGAAGAGGATATCCTTGTCGCCGAGGACGGAGGCGATCCTGTCGCCCTCGCTCTCGTCGAGCGCGAGACCGTTGTAGTTCTCATCGACAGCGACCCGACCGTAGAACTTGAGTGCCGTCTGCCCTGCCCAGACCAGTGGCTCGCCTTCCACCATGCTTAGCGCTGTCGCATTCGGCATATGGGTATGAAAGGCAGCGCCTACCCGTGGTGACATCTTGTGCAGCCGCGCATGAATGTAGAAGGCGGTCGCCTCTGGCACACCATCGCCTGCAACGACATTGCCTCGGAAGTCGCAGATCAGCAGTGATGAAGCGGTAGCCTCCTGAAACGCCCAGCCGAGGCGGTTGACGATGAAGAGATCGGGGTGGCCGGGCACAACGGCCGAGAAATGATTGCAGATTCCCTCTTCAAGACCCAGGCGTGCAGCCATGCGAAGGCAGGCAGCAAGATCGACCCTTGCCTGCCATATCTCGTCACTATCCAGCAGGAGATTGTTACGATGAGTGTGGTTCGCCTTCGAGATATTCAGTTCATGCGCCATGCTTGTCTCCTTGGGTTTACATCCAGCCTGCCGCAGCAAGGATGGAGGGCACCTTGTCGAGCGTCGGGACGATTGCATTCGGCTTGTAGTCAGAGAGTGGTTTGCGGCCCGTGCCACGGTCAACCCAAACGGTGCGAAATCCAAGTTCACGCGCTGCCGCGAGATCCAGATGGGGGCTGGCGCAGACGTGCACCAGATCATTCATTTCAACACCAAGGCTTTTCCAGGCGTGATGAAAAATCTGGCGGGAAGGCTTGTAAGCACCAGCCTGCTCAGCCGTGATGACGCGGTCGATTGAACTGCCAAGCTGGGCGACATTTCCCGCGATGATGGCGTCGTCCGTATTCGAGATGATGGCAAGGCGGAAACCCGCAGCCTTCAGCTTTTCCAGTGTTGCCACGACCTCCGGAAACGGCGGCATCTTGCCAATAGATGACGTCAGGATCTCGGCATCAGCGTTGTCAAACGAAAGACCGAATTCGACCATCGCCCTTTCCAGAGCAAGGGCGCTCACTTCGGCAAAGGTTCGGTGAGGACGCTCCGCTTCCAGTGCATGTTCATGTCGGTCGTAGACTGTGATGAAGGTTTGCTGATCGATATCGCCACCTTTTGCGGACAGTATCCTGTCCATCGCCGCTAGCAGCCCTTCGTCCCACTGGATCAGGGTTCCGTAGCAATCAAAAGTCAGCCATGTCGGTTTAGTGCCAGACAATGTCATGTCTCATCTCCTGTGTTTCCCACAGCTTGACAAATACGCAGATCATTGGAAAATTAAATCTCATCATGTCATCAATCGAGAAATCAAATGAGCTTCGGCTTCGATCTGGATCTCTTGAAAACCTTTGCCGCGGTCGTCGATTGCGGCGGCTTCACCAAGGCAGCCGAGAGGGTGCACCTGACGCAATCGACGGTGAGCCAGCAGATCAAGAAGCTTGAGCTCAACATCGGTTCTGTGCTGCTGCGTCGGGACAAATCGTCCGGAACCGTCGAGACGACTGAGGCCGGGGAATTACTGCTGAGCTATGCCCGCAGGATACTCGCGACCGCCGCGGAAGCCGCCGAAGTCATGCGGAAACCTTCGGCACCCCGAACCGTGCGCCTTGGGGTGCCGGAGGATTTTGCTGGGCGACGCCTGATCGACCTCCTGTCGGGATTTTCTGCGGCCTCGCCCCATATCAGACTCGATACGGTGAGCGGCTGGAGCACAGAGCTTCGACGTCAACTGGACGCGGGCGAAATTGACCTCGCGCTGATCAAGCGCGAGCCCGGTAACGGGCAATGTCTCGCCAGTTGGAAGGAAAAACTGGTTTGGGTACAATGCGCCTCGCGTTCCCTTGAGGCCGATCCCGTGCCGCTTGCGGTATTTCCCCTGGGATGCATCTATCGGGATCGGGCCATCCGCGCGATCGAGCAAAGCGGTCGCCGTTGGAGGATCGCATATACGAGCCAAGGCTTGATGGGTGTGCAGGCAGCGGTCGCTTCGGGCCTCGGGATCAGTCTGCTGCCATCCGATGCGGTACTTTCGGAACACCGGCAGCTCGGTCCTGCCGATGGCTTCGACGATCAGCCGGCGTCTGAGATGGCACTGGTGAAAGGTCGGGCAAGTTTGACCAAGGAGGCAAAGTCGCTCGGAGGTTTTCTGGCGGATAATTTGGGGTAGTCGCTCTCCGAATCGAGCGCACATATCCGACGCACTAATCTATCGAATATCGAGTGAGCCGAATTCGCCATATCGCCGTTGCATCGTTTGTGCTTGTTCACCAACAAACTGAGTAAGGGCTCGTAGCCGCGGTAGTCGTCGAAGATCCTGGTGATATCCCAGCCATGTGTCCCTTCCCGGAGGAGGGTTCAGCACTTCAACCCGTTTCAAGACGTCCATCGAGTCACCCAACGGCCTGGGAAGAACCGCCATCCCTGCACCACTCGCGCATAACCTTGCCTGAACGTCCCGATTGTTGCTTCGCATAGCTATCTTCGCATCCGGGAACCGGTCCTTGAGCCAGGCGACGTCGGGCATGCCACCAAAAGCCTCGTCCATAATGACCATACTGAATCCTTCTCCAGTGCCAGGCGAAGGGTCGTCCGATCCTTTGGCTACATACAGGCCATAGGGAATGTGAAGCAGCTTGCGCGAGATGACTTCCGGCTCCGTGAAGGGCTTGATGCGGAAGACAAGATCCGCTTCGCGACGCGCAAGGTTCAGAAGCCTGGAATCCGTGAGAACCTCGACGATTACGTTGGTATGCACACGCCTGAAATCTGCAAGGATGGGGGCGAGAATATGAACGCCGAACCAGTCAGAGCACGAGATCCGCAAGGATCCGGACAACGTGTTCTCGGTGCCCGCAAGCTGGCGCTGGAGTGCCAGCGCCTCCTCCTCCATCCGTTCCGCGTGCCCCATCACGACGGTGCCCTCATCTGTCAGCACAAACCCGTCCGGTGTGCGCTGGAACAGCGAGTGGCCGACCGCGGCCTCAAGGGTCTTTAGTCGTCTTCCCATTGTTGGCTGCGTCAGGCCCAACTTCCTCGCGGCCGCACCCAACGTTCCCTCCCTCGCAATCGCAAGAAAAAGACGGATGTCGCTCCATTCCATCATGACGCGTACCCATTCAAAAATGCATGATCAGCATACAATCTATATGATTTTCATGCGCAAAATTCCATATCAAAGTGCTGACATCAACTGAAAGGGATCAATCCTATGACCACGATGAAAGCATTAGTTCTCGAAAATCACGGCACCGAATTCCGAGTCGCGCAGATCGCACGACCAACTGCGGCCGAAGGTCAGGTGCTCGTCCGCGTAAAGGCGAGCGGCGTGAATCCCCTGGACACGAAAATCCGGGCAGGAGCAGCCGCCCATGCCCGGCACCCTCTCCCCGCAATCCTGGGCATCGACCTTGCTGGGGTTATCGAGGAAGTCGGCGCAGGCGTAACCGGATTTCGCCGCGGTGACGAGGTCTACGGCATGACAGGCGGAGTGGGTGGCGTACAAGGTTCCCTGGCAGAAGTTGCGGCCGTCGATGCACAGTTGCTGGCTATCAAGCCATCTCACCTTTCCATGCGTGAGGCGGCCGCTCTACCCCTCATCTTTATTACTGCTTGGGAAGGCCTTGTGGATCGCGTCGGCATCCGGGCTGGCCAGAAGGTGCTCGTTCTCGGTGGCGGTGGCGGGGTCGGACACGTAGCAGTCCAGATTGCCAAATCGTTTGGCGCGGATGTCTATGCTGTCGATGGCGCGCGCAAGGCTGACTACATCAAGAGCCTCGATGCGACGCCGATCGATTACGCCACGGAGACCGTCGAGGATTATGTCGCCAAATACACGCAGGGACGAGGTTTCGACGTCGTCTACGACACCATTGGCGGCGCTGGCTTGGACACCGCGTTCAAGGCGGTCGCCCGCTTTGGGCACGTCGTGAGCTGCCTCGGCTGGGGCACGCACGCTCTCGCCCCGCTCTCATTCAAGGCCGCGACATACTCCGGAGTATTTACGCTGATACCGCTCCTCACTGGCGAAGGCCGTGAACATCACGGGGACATCATGAGGGAAGCGACGCGGCTTGCGGAAAATGGTCAGTTGATGCCGCGTCTCGATAGTCGGTCCTTCACCCTCGAGAATGTGATGGCGGCTCACGAGTTGATTGAAGGTGGCAAGGTTGACGGAAAGCTCGTCGTCGACATCGCGTAATAGCCAGGGTCCCGCGCGTTCTTGCGCGGGACCCGCTTCACTGAAATCCGTCCTTTCCGCATGGCCAGACGCAAGGATTGCGGCGAGAAGAAACGACGCCACATTTGTCCCCCTTGATCAGTTGGTATGAAAATTTCGATCGACTACCTCGCATCAGATCACGCACTCCTCGGTGAAAAGGAAGATACGATGAAGGACCTCACCCACTGTGTCGTTACACCAAGGGTAAAAACCGAGGGCTTCGTACCGCTGGGGATCGGAGTGCACCGCGCGTCGACGATCGTCTTCCAGACGGCGGAGGACTATGCCGACCGAGGAAAACGGGGACCTGACGGCTACAGCTACGGTCTCTACGGGACGCCGACAACCAGAACACTCGAGGCAAAACTGACAGCTCTCGAGAAGGGCGCCAGAACTTTCCTTGTACCCTCTGGCCAGGCGGCCAACACGATTGCGATGCTTCCATTCCTGTCGGCGGGGGACAGGATCCTCATCGCAGATTCCGTGTACCCTCCGGTGCGCGACTTCGCCAACACGGACCTCGTGCGCTTCGGCATCGAAGTTGCCTACTACGATCCTGTCGACCCATCCGATCTCGAGGCCAAAATCAACGCCAGAACCAAGATCGTCTGGTGCGAATCCCCGGGATCGACGACAATGGAAATCCAGGATCTACCCGCTATCACGGACATAGCCCATCGGCATGGAGCAATGGTTGGCTGCGACAACACCTGGGCGACACCGCAGAACTACAAGCCTCTGACGCTTGGCGCGGACATCGTCACAGAGGGCCTGACCAAATACGTCTCGGGTCATTCCGACGTACTGCTGGGATCGTTGACGGTCCGTGATGAGAAACTAACCGCTCCGATACGATCAACGCTCGGGCGGATGGGTATCTCAGTGTCTCCGGACGACGCCTCGCTGGTCCTGAGAGGATTCGAAACACTGGGCGTCCGCATGAATCATGCAAGTCAAGGCGCGCTTCAGTTGATCGAGAGAATGCAGGCAGCGGATATCGTGGAACGCGTTATCCATCCGGCATTGCCGACCGATCCCGGACACTCCGTTTGGAAGAGGGACTTTCATGGGGCATCAGGTGTCTTTGGCGTCGTTTTCAAAAAAGGCCTGTCCAATCGGGTCTCGCCTGCTCTCAATGTGCTCAAGACCTTTGCAATAGGTGCATCTTGGGGCGGGACACGCAGTCTCGTCGCACCAATGCCCGTCAAGGCCTACCGGACGGTGCGGAGATGGGATGCAGACGATCTCGTCTTGCGCATAAGCGTCGGCCTTGAGGATCATCAAGACCTCGTCAATGATATCGAAGCGCTTCTGGCAGAGATCTCCAGATAGCTCAGCTCCCCACCTGGCTACGTGAGCGCCCTGCTCGCTCGGGACGTCCGCTTGGGCGCGATCTATCCCGGCGGGTCCGGATAGAGTTCCTCTTGGCGGAGGGTCGATGGTGGAGTTCCTGCGTTCGAGAGTCCGTTCATCGGGAAGAAGCGGCTCATCGTCGTTGGTTCCGATCGCGCAGGAACGAAACGAAGGCCCGCATGGAGGCACTGAGATGACGGTGTCTTGGGTAATAGAGATGGA
>Ga0102593_1001633_pt1 | contig 20915 bp, 29 predicted proteins | sample AraplaCol_mMS_r2_2_FD_76862 | JGI IMG/M metagenome (GOLD analysis project Ga0102593, IMG submission 76862) | Arabidopsis root microbial communities from North Carolina, USA - plate scrape MF_Col_mMS_r2 (SPADES assembly) (version 2) | ecosystem: Host-associated > Plants > Roots > Endosphere...
GAGAGGCCGATTCGCAGGGCGACGCGCGCCGCGACGTAGAGCGGAGCCTCCGCGGCCTCGGGCCCGGACTCGGCGACGAGCCGCAGCATGCCCGGCATGGCGTCGGGGGACGTCATCACCGCCGTCGAGCCCGGCGACCCCGCGGCGTCGACGTAGACCGGCTCCCGGTGCCGCCACGCGCGCAGTTGGTCGCGAAGCGCCTGCGGGGCCAGGCGCAGGCTCGCGAGAACGCCGGTGGCACGTACGGCGGCCGGGCCGCTGACGTGGGGAACCTGTGCGATGACAGCGGCCAGTGGGACGCCGGTGCCTGCGAGGGTGATGACGTGCCCGCCGGCCAACGACGTGCCCCAGGCGACGACGCGGGCGGCGTCGACCCCAGGTAGTCGTCGGGCGAAGCCGAGTGCCGCGCGCCAATCGGCGTGCTGGGCCGCGATGTCGAGTACCTGCCGTGGCTCACCCTCACTGTCGCCGAACCCGCGGTAGTCGAAGACGACGACGACGTATCCCGCGGCCGCGAATCGTTCGGCGTAGGCGTAGAGCCGCATCGACCGGACGCCGCCGAAGCCGTGCGCCATCACGACCACCGGTGACGGCCGCGCCTCGGCGTCGCGGCGGGGGTGGAAGACGCGGGCCGCGCATCGAGTCCCGTCGGAGTCGAAGTGTGCTTCGGCGCTGGTGAACGCCACGTCGGGGGTTGATGTCACGAAGTCGTCCATTCGTCGGCTGCCGGCACGGGGTGTGCGGCGGGGGACTCGAGGCGGTACCTTACTCGGGAGTAAGGACGAGGCCTCTCGCCGTCGGTCGGGAATTTGGACCACGCAGCGATCTGAGGCATACTGTTCGGGTTGCCCTGAGCCGGGACAGCGCTTGATGTCGAAGCGGGCCGGGCTTGGGCAACCGACCAGCGCCTTGACCGGCGCGTCTGGTCCCCACCTCGACAGCGACGGATTCCGACGCCGACGAGTGTGCGCGAAGGCGACACGCCCGAGCGCGGGGGCCGGTGAACCACAGACAGGTAAACAGCGGCGGCATAGCCAGCGCGCTACCCAACGGGTAGAGCGCATGAACATCAGGCCCACACGGTGGGCCCGTTAATAGTGAGGTAGGACAAGCGTGGCGGGACAAAAGATCCGCATCAGGCTCAAGGCCTATGACCACGAGGCGATCGACGCCTCGGCGCGCAAGATCGTCGAGACGGTCACGCGTACCGGCGCGAGCGTCGTCGGCCCGGTGCCGCTGCCGACGGAGAAGAACATCTACTGCGTCATCCGCTCGCCGCACAAGTACAAGGACTCGCGGGAGCACTTCGAGATGCGCACCCACAAGCGCCTCATCGACATCCTCGATCCGACCCCGAAGACCGTTGACGCACTCATGCGCATCGATCTGCCGGCCAGCGTCGACGTCAACATTCAGTAGGAGATCCAGAACTCATGGCACGCAAGGGAATTCTGGGCACCAAACTGGGCATGACGCAGGTGTTCGACGAGAACAACAAGGTCGTCCCCGTCACGGTCGTCAAGGCCGGCCCCAATGTGGTGACCCGCATCCGCACCACCGAGCGCGACGGCTACAACGCCGTGCAGCTCGCCTATGGCGAGATCAGCCCGCGCAAGGTCAACAAGCCGGTCACCGGTCAGTACGCCGCGGCGGGCATCAACCCCCGCAGGCACTTGGCCGAGCTCCGGTTCGACGACGAATCCAACTCCGAGTACGAGGTCGGCCAGGAGCTGACCGCCGAGATCTTCGCCGACGGCAGCTACGTCGACGTGACCGGCACGTCCAAGGGCAAGGGCTTCGCCGGCACCATGAAGCGTCACGGCTTCAAGGGCCAGGGCGCCAGCCACGGCGCGCAGGCAGTGCACCGCAGGCCCGGCTCGATCGGTGGCTGCGCCACCCCGGGTCGCGTCTTCAAGGGCACCCGCATGTCCGGCCGGATGGGCAGCGACCGGATCACGACCCAAAACCTGAAGGTGCACAAGGTCGACGCCGAGAACGGTGTGCTGTTGATCAAGGGCGCCATCCCCGGCCGCAACGGCGGACTCGTCGTTGTCCGCTCGGCGATCAAACGAGGTGAGAAGTAATGGCTTCCGACAAGACGATTGACGTCCGCACGCCGGACGGCAAGACCGACGGCAGCGTCGTCCTGCCCGCCGCGCTGTTCGACGTCGAGCCCAACATCGCCCTGATGCACCAGGTGGTGACGGCTCAGCTGGCCGCCAAGCGCCAGGGCACGCACTCGACCAAGACCCGCGCCGAGGTCTCCGGTGGCGGCAAGAAGCCGTACCGCCAGAAGGGCACCGGCCGCGCCCGTCAGGGTTCGACGCGTGCACCGCAGTTCACCGGCGGTGGCATCGTGCACGGCCCCAAGCCGCGCGACTACAGCCAGCGGACCCCGAAGAAGATGATCGCCGCGTCACTGCGCTCGGCCCTGTCCGACCGGGCCCGCAACGACCGGATCGTCGCGGTCACCGAGCTGATCAGCGGCCAGACGCCGTCGACCAAGGCCGTCAAGGCGTTCTTCGAGACGCTGATCACCGAGCAGCGCAAGGTGCTCGTCGTGATCGGCCGTAGCGACGAGGTCGGTGCCAAGAGCGTGCGCAACCTCCCGGAAGTGCGCGTCATCTCGCCGGACCAGCTCAACACCTACGACGTCCTCGACGCCGATCACCTGGTGTTCAGCGTGGAGGCCTTGAACGCCTACATCCAGGCGCACACCGCCGACAAGGAAGAGGTAACGGCGTAGTGGCTACCATCACCGACCCCCGCGACATCATCCTGGCGCCGGTCATCTCCGAGAAGTCCTACGGGCTGATCGAGGACAACACCTACACGTTCGTGGTGCACCCGGACTCGAACAAGACGCAGATCAAGATCGCGATCGAGAAGATCTTCAGCGTCAAGGTCGACTCGGTGAACACGCTGAACCGCCAGGGCAAGCGCAAGCGCACCCGTGCCGGCTTCGGCCAGCGCAAGAGCACCAAGCGCGCGATCGTGACCCTGTCCGCGGGCAGCAAGCCCATCGACCTATTCGGAGCACCGGCCTAGCCGGCGTCCGAAAAGAGACACAGGACTGAGAACATGGGAATCCGCAAGTACAAGCCGACGACCCCGGGTCGTCGCGGGTCGAGCGTCTCCGACTTCGCCGAGATCACGCGCTCGACGCCGGAGAAGTCGCTGATCCGCCCGCTGCACGGCAAGGGTGGGCGTAACGCGCACGGCCGCATCACGACTCGTCACAAGGGTGGCGGTCACAAGCGTGCCTACCGCGTCATCGACTTCCGTCGCCACGACAAGGACGGCGTCGACGCCAAGGTCGCGCAGATCGAGTACGACCCCAACCGCACCGCGAACATCGCACTGCTGCACTACGTCGACGGCGAGAAGCGCTACATCATCGCGCCGCAGGGACTGTCGCAGGGTGACCGCATCGAGCAGGGCCCGAACGCCGACATCAAGCCCGGCAACAGCCTTCCGCTGCGCAACATCCCCGCCGGTACCGTCATCCACCCCGTGGAGCTGCGCCCGGGTGGTGGCGCCAAGATGGGCCGCTCGGCCGGTGTCAGCATCCAGCTGCTCGGCAAGGAAGGCACCTACGCGACGCTGCGCATGCCCAGCGGCGAGATCCGCCGCGTCGACGTGCGCTGCCGCGCCACCGTCGGCGAGGTCGGCAACGCCGAGCAGGCGAACATCAACTGGGGCAAGGCCGGACGTATGCGGTGGAAGGGCAAGCGCCCGACCGTCCGTGGTGTCGTGATGAACCCGGTCGACCACCCGCACGGCGGTGGTGAGGGCAAGACCTCCGGTGGTCGCCACCCGGTCAGCCCGTGGGGCAAGCCCGAGGGCCGCACCCGCAAGAACAAGCCGAGCGACAAGCTCATCGTCCGCCGCCGTCGCACCGGCAAGAACAAGCGCTAGGAGTATCCAGCGATGCCACGCAGCCTGAAGAAGGGCCCGTTCGTCGACGACCATCTGTTGAAGAAGGTCGACGTGCAGAACGAGAAGAACACCAAGCAGGTCATCAAGACCTGGTCCCGTCGGTCGACCATCATCCCCGACTTCATCGGTCACACCTTCGCCGTCCACGACGGTCGCAAGCACGTGCCGGTGTTCGTGTCGGAGGCCATGGTCGGTCACAAGCTGGGCGAATTCGCCCCGACGCGGACCTTCAAGGGTCACATCAAGGACGACCGGAAAGCGAAGCGGCGGTAGGTCATGACGACAATCACTGAATATCCGTCCGCGGTTGCCAAGGCGCGCTTCGTGCGTGTCTCGGCATCCAAGGCTCGCCGGGTGATCGACCTGGTGCGCGGCAAGTCCGTCGCCGAGGCGCTCGACATCCTCCGCTGGGCGCCCCAGGCTGCCAGCGAGCCCGTCGCCAAGGTCATCGCCAGTGCGGCCGCCAACGCCCAGAACAACGACGGTCTCGACCCCGCGACCCTCGTCGTCGCGTCGGTGTTCGCCGACGAGGGCCCGACCGCCAAGCGCATCCGGCCGCGCGCCCAGGGGCGTGCGTACCGAATCCGCAAGCGCACCAGCCACATCACGGTGATCGTCGAGAGTCGTCCTCCCAAGGAGCGCGGCACCAAGGGTGCGTCGTCGGCGTCGTCGACCCGCGCACGCCGTGCGCAGGGCAGCAAGGCCGCCGCGACGTCCAGCCCCGCCAAGAAGGCACCTGCCAAGAAGGCAGCCACGAAGGCGGCACCGGAAACGGTTTCCGAGACTTCTGATTCGAAGGGAGGCTCGGAGTAGTGGGCCAGAAGATCAATCCCCACGGCTTCCGCCTCGGCATCACCACCGACTGGAAGTCCCGCTGGTACGCAGACAAGCAGTACTCGGACTACGTCAAGGAAGACGTCGCGATCCGTCGCCGGCTCTTCTCGCCGTTCGTCATCCCCGGCGAGCGCAACGTCGAGCTCGAGCGCGCCGGCGTCGCCAAGGTCGAGATCGAGCGCACCCGTGACCGGGTTCGCGTGGACATCCACACCGCCCGCCCCGGCATCGTCATCGGGCGTCGCGGCGCGGCGGCCGACAGCATCCGCGGCACGCTGGAGAAGCTGACCGGCAAGCAGGTTCAGCTGAACATCCTCGAGGTCAAGAGCCCCGAGTCGGTGGCCCAGCTGGTCGCCCAAGGTGTCGCCGAGCAGCTCAGCAACCGCGTCGCCTTCCGTCGCGCCATGCGCAAGGCGATTCAGTCCGCCATGCGTCAGCCGAACGTCAAGGGCATCCGGGTGCAGTGCTCGGGCCGCCTCGGCGGTGCGGAGATGAGCCGCTCGGAGTTCTACCGCGAAGGTCGCGTCCCGCTGCACACGCTGCGCGCGGACATCGACTACGGCCTCTACGAGGCGAAGACCACCTTCGGCCGCATCGGCGTGAAGGTCTGGATCTACAAGGGCGACGTCGTCGGTGGCAAGCGTGAGCTCGCCGCCCCGGCCGCCGCCGGCGCCGAGCGTCCGCGTCGTGACCGTCCCACCGGAACCCGGCCGCGCCGCAGTGGCGCCTCGGGCACCACGGCGACGAGCACCGAGGCCGGTCGTGCCGCGAGCGAGGAAACGCCCGCCACCGACACCTCAGTGGACGCCACCACGTCCGCCGCTCCCGAAGCCGCCACGGCCTCTGCAGCGGCAGAGAGCACGGAGAACTAGACATGTTGATTCCCCGCAAGGTAAGGCACCGCAAGCAGCACCACCCACGCCAGCGTGGCATTGCCAGTGGCGGCACCGCGGTGAGCTTCGGTGACTACGGCATCCAGGCACTGGAGCACGCCTACATCACCAACCGGCAGATCGAGTCCGCTCGTATCGCCATCAACCGGCACATCAAGCGTGGCGGCAAGGTGTGGATCAACATCTTCCCCGACCGTCCGCTGACCAAGAAGCCCGCCGAGACCCGCATGGGTTCCGGTAAGGGTTCGCCGGAATGGTGGGTCGCCAACGTCAAGCCGGGTCGCGTTCTCTTCGAGATCAGCTACCCCGACGAGAAGACCGCCAAGGAAGCGCTGACGCGCGCCATCCACAAGTTGCCCATCAAGGCACGCATCATCACCCGAGAGGAGCAGTTCTGATGGCACTGGGAGTTTCGCCTGGCGAACTGCGCGAGCTGACCGACGAGGAACTCGCCGCACGGGTGCGCGAATCGAAGGAAGAGCTGTTCAACCTCCGGTTCCAGACCGCGACCGGCCAGCTGGCCAACAACCGCCGGCTGCGCGTGGTGCGCCAAGAGATCGCACGGGTGTACACCGTGCTTCGTGAACGTGAGTTGGGTCTGGCCTCCGGACCCGTTGGTGAGGATTCGTAATGGCAGAGAACGCAGCAGACACGGCGGGCACGCAGCCCACCGAAAAGCCACGGGGACAGCGCAAGACGCGCATCGGCTACGTGGTGAGCGACAAGATGCAGAAGACCATCGTGGTCGAGCTGGAGAACCGCTCCAAGCATCCGCTCTACGGCAAGATCATCCGGACCACGACCAAGGTCAAGGCCCACGACGAGAACGGCACCGCCGGTGTCGGCGACCGCGTCTCGCTGATGGAGACCCGGCCGCTCTCGGCGACCAAGCGTTGGCGCTTGGTCGAGGTGCTCGAGCGCGCCAAGTAGTACCCACGATCGACGAAGACCCCCGTACGCCTCGGCGTGCGGGGGTCTCTTCGTTTCCCGTCCTCCCGAGGGTCGTTGCTGGCCACCTGCGTGGTCGGCGCCGCCGGCGGATGGCATAATGGCCTCTTGGCAAACATCGGATTGCAGTACGCCTGGCCCGTCTAGTTGTACGACATCGATTTTGCATACAGAAGGCAACGATGGTGAGTCGGTCCCGGATCGGCGCGTTGCCGGTTATGATGCCGTTGGCGCACGCTTCGAGGTATTAACTGTGCGGCTGGCAGCGCACCGGCGACCGGCGCGGCTCGACCACGCACCTGGGGTCCAGGTTCCGACTTCGAGGAAGGCGTTCGCGGGTGAGCGGCAACGGAACGCAGCGGCTGAGCGGTGTGCTGCGCCAACGACATCCAGGGCATGCGAACAGCTGACCACGATGGCCAACCCCGACTTCATCGCACGCCACGACGGCACTGCCCGTCGTAACGGGCGCGTGGTGCACGGGGACGGCCTCGTCGACGACGCCCCGTTTCGTCGGCTCGTCGACAAGAGCCCCGACGGCATCGCCGTGCACCAGGAGGGTCGCGTCGTCTACGCCAATCAGACGGCCTTGCGCTGGGTGGGGGCGCAGTACGCCGACCAGGTGCACGGGCATTCACTGGCCGACTTCGTCCATCCCGATTCGATCGAAGCCGTGCTCGCGCGCATGGCAACGCTGCGCAACGACGGTGACGTCACCCGGCCGTCGGAGGGAGTGCTGCTGCGCCTCGATGGCACCACACTCGACGTCGAGACCGTCACCACGCTGACGACCTGGGAGGGCGCGCCGGCCTACCACGTCACCCTTCGCGATTTGACCTTCGTTCGCACCGCGCAACGTAGCCTGCGCTACCAGGCGGCGCTGGTCGAGAGGGTCGACGTCGCGATCATCGCGACGACCGTCACCGGCTTGGTGACCAAATGGAACCGGGCCGCCGAGATCATCTACCAACGACCCGCGGCCAGCGCCCTGGCGACGCCGATCGGGGACGCCGTCGGCGCCACCTTCGACCTGCCCTCGATCGCCGAGGGCGGCGGGGCGGTGCTCGCCACCCACCACGCCGCCGACGGTAAACCACTGATCGTCCGAATGTCGGTGGCGCCCTTGGACACCGGTTACGTACTGGCGTGCACCGACGAGACCGCCTCCCGTGGTGGCGAACGCCTCCTGCGCAAGATCGTGAACTCCCTCGAGGAGGGCATCCTCGTCGTCGACGCGACGGGAGCCGTCACCTCGGTGAACCCGGCGGCCGAGCGCATCCTCGGCCTACCGTCCGCCACCCTGGTCGGCGGTGACGGGCGGGCGATGCACCGCATTCCGATCTACGACGCGGGCCGCCACGTCGTCGACCCGCGCGACCACCCCGTCGCACACACCGTCCGGACGGGACGTCCCGTGCACGGGACGATCATCGGAATCGACCGCCCCGACGGTCGGCGCGTGTGGCTCCGTCTGAGCTGTCGACGGCTCGACGGCGACGAGCGCCACGGCGCCACGATCCTGGTGTCGTTCTCCGACATCACCGCCGAACAGGTGGCCCGCGAGCGGCTCACCCATCGCGCCACGCACGACGCCCTGACGGGGCTGCCCAACCGGGCGGCCATTCTCAACCAGATCGCGGCGTCGCTTCGCGCGCAGGGCGATCTGCGGCTGGGTGCGGTGCTCTTCATCGACCTCGACAACCTGAAGGCGATCAACGACTCCCTGGGCCATGACTCCGGTGACGAGCTACTCCAGAGCGTCGCGCGGTGCCTGCGCGCAGCGGTCGGCCAGAACGACGTCGTCGGGCGCCTCGGGGGCGACGAATTCGTCGCCCTGGTCGCCGGGGACGTCGGCCCCACGCAGCTCGTCTCCTACGTCGCGCGGCTGGAACGCAGCCTCGCCGAGCCGATGAAACTCGGTGCGGCGACCGTCCGCACGCAGGGCAGCATCGGCGTCACCGTCGTCGCCCCCGATGACGAACGCACCGCCATCGAGATCCTGCGTGACGCGGACGCGGCGATGTACGCGACCAAGGCCAAGCGGCGCCGGCGCGTCTACCGCAAACCCGGCGGCCAGCCTTCCGCATTGGACGCCGAGGCCGGGGGTCCTCGGTAGCGTCCGGTGCCGTTGTCGGACAACGCGTTGCGCCGGGAGGGTGACCGTCGTGGTGTGTTGCCGAAGTCGCCGAATCGTCAGCTTCACGAGGCGGCCCCGGTGTACTGTCCTCGCAATCGTCGAGACGTGGCGATGGACGACCTGGACGGGGTGCGATGACCGACTTCAAGGGCAAGATCGAACTCGACATCAGGGATTCCGAACCCGACTGGGGCCCCTACCAGGCACCGGTGGCGCCGCCCGGATCCCCCAACGTGCTCTACCTCGTCTGGGACGACACCGGCATCGCGACCTGGGACTGCTTCGGTGGTCTCGTCGACATGCCCGCCATGAGCCGAATCGCCGAACGCGGCGTGCGTCTCTCGCAGTTCCACACCACTGCCCTGTGCTCGCCGACCCGGGCCTCGCTGCTCACCGGGCGCAATGCCACCACCGTCGGCATGGCGACCATCGAGGAGTTCACCGACGGCTTCCCGAACTGCAACGGCCGCATCCCGAAGGACACCGCGCTGCTGTCGGAGGTGCTCGCCGAACGGGGATACAACACCTACTGCGTCGGCAAGTGGCACCTCACTCCGCTCGAGGAGTCGAATCTTGCTGCCACCAAGAGGCATTGGCCGCTCAGTCGCGGATTCGAACGCTTCTACGGCTTCATGGGCGGGGAGACCGACCAGTGGTACCCGGAACTGGTGTACGACAACCACCCCGTCGCCCCGCCGGCCACCCCCGAGGAGGGCTACCACCTCTCGAAGGACCTGGCCGACAAGACCATCGAGTTCATCAGGGACTCGAAGGTGATCGCGCCCGACAAACCGTGGTTCGGCTACCTGTGCCCGGGCGCGGGCCACGCCCCGCACCACGTGTTCAAGGAATGGGCCGACCGGTACGCCGGTCGGTTCGACATGGGGTACGAGGCCTATCGCCACATCGTCCTGGAGAATCAGAAGAAGCTGGGCATCGTGCCGCAGGACACCGAGTTGTCGCCCGTCAACCCGTATCTCGACGTGACCGGCCCCAACGGTGAGGCCTGGCCCTATCAGGACACGGTCCGGCCGTGGGACACGCTCGACGACGCCGAGAAGCGGCTGTTCAGCCGGATGGCGGAGGTGTTCGCCGGGTTCCTGTCCTACACCGACGCCCAAATCGGCCGGGTGCTGGACTATCTCGAGGAGTCGGGTCAGCTCGACGACACCATCATCGTCGTCATCTCCGACAACGGCGCCAGCGGCGAGGGTGGCCCCAACGGCTCGGTCAACGAGGTCAAGTTCTTCAACGGTTACATCGACACCGTCGAGGAGAGCCTGGCCCTCTACGACGAGCTCGGCGGCCCGGAGACCTACAACCACTATCCCATCGGTTGGGCCATGGCCTTCAACACGCCCTACAAGCTCTTCAAGCGGTACGCCTCCCACGAGGGTGGTATCGCCGACACGGCCATCATCAGCTGGCCCAACGGAATCGACGCCCACGGCGAAGTGCGCGACAACTACGTCAACGTCTGCGACGTGACGCCCACGATCTACGAACTCCTCGGAATCACCCCGCCCGACGAGGTCGGCGGCATCCCGCAGAAACCCCTAGACGGCGTCAGCTTCACCGCGGCCCTCGGCGACGCCGGCGCGCAAACCGACAAGACGACGCAGTTCTACGCGATGCTCGGCACCCGAGGCATCTGGCACGACGGGTGGTTCGCCAACACCGTCCACGCCGCCAGCCCCGCCGGGTGGTCGCACTTCGACGACGACCGGTGGGAGTTGTTCCACATCGCCGCCGACCGCAGCCAGTGTCACGACCTGGCCGCCGAGCAACCGGAGAAGCTCGAGGAGCTCAAGGCGCTGTGGTTCGCCGAGGCCGCGAAGTACAACGGCCTCCCGCTGGCCGATCTCAACCTGATGGAGACGCTGATGCGATGGCGGCCCTACCTGTCGGAGGACCGAAAGACCTTCACCTACTACCCGGGCACCGCCGAGGTGGGCATGGGCGCGATGGTCGAGATGCGCGGGCAGTCGTTCTCCGTGCTGGCCGAGGTCAGGGTGGACGACGCCGAGGCCCACGGCGTCCTGTTCAAGCAGGGCGCCGGCCACGGCGGACACGTCCTCTTCGTGCAGGAGGGACGGCTGCACTACGTGTACAACTTCATGGGGGAGGACGAGCAGGCGGTCGTCGCAAACACGCCAATCCCACTGGGCGAGCACCTCTTCGGAGTTCGGTACGAGCGCACGGGCACGGTCGAGGGCAGTCACACCCCGCTGGGCACGGTGTCGCTGTACGTCGACTCCGACATCGTCGCCACGGCTGAGGGCGTGCGGACCCATCCGGGGACATTCGGACTCGCCGGCGGGGGAGTCGCCGTCGGCCGCAACTCCGGCCAGCCCGTCTCGCGTTCGTACCGGGCACCGTTCGCCTTCACCGGCGGAACCATCGCCAAGGTGGTGGTCGACGTATCCGGCACACCCTATGTGGACGTGGAACGGGAACTGGCGCAGGCGTTCTCCAAGGATTGACGCCCGGGCCTACGCTGGAGGGCATGCTGACGGAGCTGATCGAGCTGCCGGGCGGGACGTTCCAGATGGGGTCGGCGACCTTCTATCCGGAGGAAACCCCCGTCCACGCCGCGACGGTCGGCCCCCTGGGGGTGGAACGGCACCCGGTCACCACGGCGCAGTACGCGCGGTTCGTCGAGGACACGGGTTACGTCACCGTCGCCGAGCGGCCGCTGGACCCCGCGGCGTACCCGGGGGTGGCCGAAGCGGATCTGGTCCCAGGCGGACTCGTGTTTCGGCCCACCGCAGGACCCGTCGACCTGAGGGATTGGCGGCAATGGTGGGACTGGGCCCCGGGCGCCTCGTGGCGACGGCCGTTCGGCACGGCCGGCACCGTCGAGGACCGACTCGACCATCCCGTCGTCCAAGTCTGTTACGTCGACGCGCTCGCCTACGCGCAGTGGGCGGGGCGGCGGCTGCCGTCCGAGGCGGAGTGGGAGTACGCCGCAGGCGGTGGCGCGTCCACGACCTACCCCTGGGGTGAGGAGGCGTCACCCGGGGGCGAGCTGATGGCCAACACCTGGCAGGGCCGGTTCCCGTACCGCAACGACGGGGCCATGGGTTGGGTGGGCACCTCGCCGGTGGGGACGTTCCCGCCCAACGGATTTGGGCTGCTGGACATGATTGGCAACGTGTGGGAGTGGACGACGACGAGGTACACGATGAGGCACCGGCGGGGGGAGAAGGGCTGCTGCACACCGTCGCGGGAGGCCGACCCCAGCGTCAACCAGACCCTCAAGGGCGGATCGCACCTGTGTGCCCCGGAGTACTGCCACCGCTACCGACCGGCGGCACGGTCCTCGCAGTCTCAGGACAGCGCCACCACGCACATCGGCTTTCGCTGCGTCGTCGACCTCTGATCGCGCTCACGCCATCGTGGCGAGATTGCGCCACAGGTTGACGAGACTGTCGGTGCCGCCGAACAGGGTGGTGAAGTGGGTGGAGTCGATCAGCACGATGTCACCGGCGCGCGACGAGCCGGGTGGCATCCAGATGAGGGCGTTGAATTCGGTGTTGCCCTGCGCGGTGAACGGGTGCGGCCGGTGCGGATCCACCCTTTGGCGGCCCAACACCCGAAGTCCGGGGCCTTCCGGTGCGGTGAGTTCGTAGTGGGGGAGGTGCGGATGGAAGTTGAGGGTCGTGACGTCGTCGAGCAATCGGATGTCGTCGAGGTCCCGGCACCCGGTCAGCGGCGCGATCTCCGTCGTCCCCTCGACCACCGCGGGCCGCAGGCCCCACGTGTTGTGCACCGGCACCGCCAAGGCGTCCATCAGTGACCGCGTGAACCGGCCGAACCGCTGCTGACGGGGAACCAGGCGGTCGCCGTGGTGGGCGTACTCGACTTGGCGCTGCTCGACGTCGTCGGTGAAGCCGACGTCGTGATGCGGGGCCAGTAGCAGGCAGGTGCCCTCCCTGGTCAGCCACTGCCTGATCGCCTCGATCTCCTCGGGCGCGGCGTCCTGTTCGGCCACGAGGTGGTCGAGGCCGAACACCATGAGGGTGTCGGTGTCGGCCAGGATTCGCTCGTCGATCGGCTGCCGGTACCCGGCCTGGTCGACGCGCTGGAAGACCGCGACGGGGTGGCCCGTCGTCTCCTCGACCAGCGCCTGGAACGGCAGCGTGGACCGATGGAACAGCTCCAGCGTGCCGGCGATGCCCTGCAGGAAGTTCGCCGCGTCGTACTCCGGGGTCTCGTAGGCCGGCCACGCGACGTTGCGGACCTCTGTGATCGTCGAGAACCGGTTGTAGATGCCGGCCGGATCCCGTTGCGATTCCCAGGGATAGCTCCACGTCCAGTAGATGCTGACGCGACGGGCCCCGTCGTGCGTGCGGGCGACGTGCTGCTGGTTGTAGGTGCGTGCCGCCATCACGGGCCTCTCACATGCCGAGTGAGGTGAGGTGGCGCAGCGCGCCGATTCCGGGCAAGAAGAAGTACGCGCCGCCGGTGAGGGTGGTGAACGACGGTATGCCGCGGTGCACCGTGCGGATCGGGCGCTTCGGCACCGTGAAGTCCCGGGTGCCGTCCTGCGTACCGCAGATCGGGTCGTGCTCGTTGCCGAGTTCGTGAAAGGTCTCGTCGTTGATCCAGACGTTCTGGGCGAACTCGAACTGACGGACCAGATCCGCGCAGATGATGAAGGCCGCGATGCCCCGCTCGACGCCGTCGTCGGGTGCGCCGTCTGGGAGGGCCGGACCGTAGGTCGCGCCGCGGCGGATCATCCTGCGCCGGTTCATGTAGTGCGCGGTGTCGCGGGGGTTGAGTCGACGCGCATGCGATCCCAGCGGGCAGGCGTAGCCGAAGGGGTCGGACTCCTCGTAGCCGAAGTCGTTGTTGCGCATCGGATCGGCCCCGAGCTCGGGATCGTCGGCGTCGGGTGCGAGGACCAGGGGTGCGCCGCTGCGCCATCGGCCCATGAACTTGGCCGCGAGCAGTTCCTCGCCCTCGGGTGTCTCGGCGTTCTCGCGCAGGTAGTCGCGGAACACGGCGACGTGCTCGGCGAGCCGGCGATAGGCCATGAAGCTGCCGTTGCGCGACAACGCCTCGGGCTGCGGCAGATTGGTGACGGGGCCGTTCTCGTCGGGGTACCCGAGGATGAATTCACCGGGCTCGAGGGGCTCGCCGGATCCCGGTGTCGGTTCCTCGCCCGAGCCCTTCATGACCGGTTGTGACAGGCGGTCCCGGAAGCCGAAGTGGTCATGGGCGTAGTTGAACGGAGGGTTGGCGTTGAGGTCCAGATGCGACAGGCTGCGCACGCCCGGGGTGCGGGCCAGCAGCTCGTCGTGTTCGACGATCGATCGTGCGCACCGTTCGTCGTTGCGGGAGAACAGGATTGCGATGGCATGCACGTCGTCGCCGGCCAGCCCGCCGCTCCAGTGTTCCGGTGCATTGGCGCCGGTGTCACCGAGAATGGCGGCCCGCGAGACCATCCCCTCGCGGAATGCGTCGGGGAACGTGGCCAGGGATTCCTCGGGCACGCCCAGCGCGCGCAGGCCGGTCCAGGTGAAGGCCAGCGTGACCCACCGGTCGGACTCGTCCATGGTGGTGGCGGCATCCTGGGCCGACTGCGTCTTGTCGAGCAGTGCCGACAGCCATGCACGTCCGCCCTCGGGGGTGTCGAAGGTCAGGAACTCGTACCGACCGGTCATCGCCGGGGTTCGGGTCAGCAGGATGTGCTGGATGTCGTCGAGCTCGAGCACGGCGGTCATTGCATCTGGTCGAGCATGCCGGAGAAGGCGGCCTTGAGCCGCAGGGCCTTCTTGATCTCGTCGGCCGTGACGTAGGGATATTCGCCGTACTCGAGGAAGCTCGGCATCTGGTGTTCGCGGACGAACTGGACGAACGCGCTCGGATTCTCCTTCCAGTCCTCGGGAAATCCGACGAGGTTGGTGAACACGGTGGTGATACCGGTGGCACTGAACAGTTGGACCGCGTCTTCGGTGTACTTGTCGAAGTCGGTGTCGAAGATGCCGATGTACTGAAAGTGCAGGCCGGATCCGACGTCGAAGAGGTTCCACCGGAGATAGTGCAATTTGAGCGGCGCCAACGCGTCCGGACTGGCGGCTATCGTTTCTTCGATGGTCTTGCCGTGTGCCCGGATGGCCGCTTCGCAACCATCCTTGACCTTGGCGACAATGGCGAATCCATAGCAGGCCGGGGTGCGTGGAAACACCGGTCCGTAGCGGCCACGCTCCAATTCGAAATAGCCTTCGGGCGGTATCGCCATCGCCGCCGGCTTGGTCCAATCGTGGTCACTAGCAGCCATGACACCCCCGTGATCCGGTAGGTGGTGAACGCTACCCCGCCGACGTGATCTTGGTGCCGGAATGAGGATCGAACGATTCGATGAAGATAGCCCTACTAAATTTCACGCCGCGAAAATTAGGCCGACTAATGCTTGCCGAAAAGGCTTCGATAATGGCACCACGGTGTTCATTCGCCGATTTCCCGGGGATTACGGGAGTAGCGTCCGCCACACGTGCGAAGGGAGAAATGATGCGACGACCACGACGGTATGGCGCACTTCTCGTCTCCGTCGCCGCCCTCGGGCCCATCGGGGTGAGCGCCGCGGCACCGGCCTCTGCGGAGTGCACGAACGCCGGCTACGCGACCGTTTGCGCGCAGGGCACCGTCCGCGGCGGCGGGCCGACGCCTCCGTCCGGAACGGTGTACCCCTCCTACTGCGCAGACCCCTGGTACTGCGACGACGACTGGGGTCTCGACGTGAGCCTGCCCCCGCCAGACTTCGGCCGCCCGGGCCGACCCGGCATCGGACCACGCTGATGAGCAATCCCCGCCAGCCACTACGAGAAGGAGGAGCTCCCATGCTGTTTCGACGTCTGATCGGTGCCGGCATCGTGGCGAGCGCGACGATGCTCTGCTGCGCCACCAACGCCGCCGCCGACCCGCCGAACTGTTCGGCTGGCGATCTGGCGGGCGTCATGTCCGGTGTGAACGCGGGGATGGCCACCTACCTCTTCACTCATCCCGAGGTCAACGACTTCTTCACCGGCCTCAAGGGCAAGGATCGAGACCAGATGCGCGCCGAGACCGTCGCCTACCTCGACGCCAATCCGCGGGTCCGAGACGAACTGGCCGGGGTGCGACAGCCTGCGGCCGACTTCAGGGAACGGTGCGACGCAGCCATGCCCGACGGCCTGATGGGCTGACGCCCGGCTCCATCCCACCCGTCGAGCCGTCGGCCCCGGCGGGTGAACTGGGACGATTTGGTGCATGGGCCAAGCCCACCTACTATGTAGGGGTTGCCCTGGGCAGACCTCGGTGGTCGCGTGTGAAAGCAAGCGGACACCCTGCGTGCCCTTCGGCGGCGAAGACCGCGCATGTCGAGCAGTTTAGTGCTGTTCGTCGTGCAATCGATTCGAGGAGATCTAGTGATTCAGCAGGAATCGCGGCTCAAGATCGCCGACAACACGGGCGCCAAGGAGATCTTGTGCATTCGCGTACTCGGTGGCTCGGGTAGGCGTTACGCCGGCATCGGCGATGTCATCGTGGCGACCGTCAAGGACGCCATCCCCGGTGGCAACATCAAGAAGGGTGAGGTCGTCAAGGCCGTCATCGTGCGCACCGTCAAGGAGCGCCGCCGCGCCGACGGCAGCTACATCAAGTTCGACGAGAACGCCGCCGTCATCATCAAGCCCGACAACGACCCGCGCGGAACCCGCATCTTCGGGCCGGTCGGTCGCGAGCTGCGCGAGAAGCGCTTCATGAAGATCGTCTCGCTTGCTCCGGAGGTGTTGTAAATGAAGGTGCACAAGGGTGACACCGTCCTGGTCATCTCTGGCAAGGACAAGGGCGCCAAGGGCAAGGTCCTGGTTGCCTACCCGACCCGCGAGAAGGTCCTCGTCGAGGGCGTCAACCGGATCAAGAAGCACACCGCCGTCTCTCAGAACGAGCGTGGTGCATCCTCGGGCGGCATCGTCACGCAGGAGGCTCCGATCCACGTCTCCAACGTGATGGTCGTCGACTCCGATGGCAACCCCACCCGCATCGGCTACCGCTTCGACGAAGAGACCGGCAAGAAGGTCCGCGTGTCGAAGCGCAACGGCAAGGACATCTAGAGATGACTACCGCAGAGACCAAGACGCTGCCCCGTCTCAAGCAGCGCTACCTCGACGAGATCAAGGGCTCGCTCAACGAGCAGTTCTCCTACGACAACGTCATGCAGATCCCCGGCGTGGTCAAGGTGGTCGTCAACATGGGCGTCGGCGACGCCGCCCGCGACGCGAAGCTGATCAACGGCGCCGTCACCGACCTGCAGCTGATCACGGGCCAGAAGCCCGAGATCCGCAAGGCCCGCAAGTCCATCGCCCAGTTCAAGCTTCGCGAGGGGATGCCCATCGGCGCCCGCGTGACGCTGCGCGGCGACCGCATGTGGGAGTTCCTCGACCGGCTGGTCTCGATCAGCCTCCCGCGTATCCGCGACTTCCGCGGTCTGTCGTCCAAGCAGTTCGACGGCAGCGGCAACTACACCTTCGGTCTGACCGAGCAGTCGGTGTTCCACGAGATCGACGTGGACAGCATCGACCGCCCTCGCGGCATGGACATCACCGTCGTCACGTCGGCGACCAATGACGACGAAGGCCGGGCGCTGCTGCGTGCGCTGGGCTTCCCGTTCAAGGAGAACTGAGCAGATGGCAAAGAAGGCGCTGGTCAACAAGGCCAACAAGAAGCCGAAGTTCAAGGTGCGCGGTTACACGCGTTGCAACAAGTGTGGACGTCCGCACGCGGTGTTCCGCAAGTTCGGCCTGTGCCGCATCTGCCTCCGGGAGATGGCGCACGCCGGCGAATTGCCCGGTGTCCAGAAGTCCAGCTGGTAACCCCCTAACCAACAGACATAACGAAAGCACGCGGTAGGCCCCCAAGGGTGTTGAACCCGGCGGGAACCGCCGCGAGGAAGGTGAGCTGGCTGTCATGACCATGACGGACCCGATCGCAGACTTCTTGACACGTCTGCGCAACGCCAATTCGGCGTACCACGACGAGGTGACCCTGCCTCATTCGAAGATCAAGGTGCACATCGCCGAGATCCTCAAGGAGCAGGGCTACATCACCGACTTCCGTACCGAGGATGCTCGGGTCGGCAAGGCGCTCGTGGTGCAACTCAAGTACGGACCCAGTCGCGAACGCAGCATTGCGGGCCTCAAGCGGGTTTCCAAGCCCGGCCTGCGCGTGTACGCGAAGTCAACCAACTTGCCCCGCGTTCTCGGTGGCCTGGGCGTGGCGATCATCTCCACGTCCTCGGGTCTGCTCACCGACCGTCAGGCAGCTCGACAAGGCGTGGGCGGCGAAGTCCTCGCCTACGTCTGGTAGGGGAAGAAGACATGTCACGCATTGGAAAGCAGCCGGTTCCGGTTCCTGCCGGAGTCGACGTCACCATCAACGGCCGCAACGTCTCGGTCAAGGGCCCGAAGGGCACCCTGACCCTCGACGTCGCCGAGCCCATCACCGTCGACCGCGATGACGACGGCGCCATCCTGGTCGCGCGCCCCGACGACGAGCGTCGCAGCCGTTCGCTGCACGGCCTGTCGCGGACGCTGGTCGCCAACCTGGTCACCGGTGTGACCGAGGGCTACACCACGAAGATGGAGATCTTCGGCGTCGGCTACCGCGTCGCACTCAAGGGCCAGACCCTCGAGTTCGCACTCGGATACAGCCACCCGGTGGTCATCGAGGCCCCCGAAGGCATCACGTTCGCGGTGGAGACGCCCACCAAGTTCTCGATCACGGGCATCGACAAGCAGCAAGTCGGTCAAATCTCGGCGAACATCCGCCGCCTGCGCCGCCCCGACCCGTACAAGGGCAAGGGCGTCCGCTACGAAGGCGAGCAGATCCGTCGCAAGGTCGGAAAGACGGGTAAGTAAGTCATGGCCAACACCAACACCGAAGCTCCCAAGCGCAAGCCGTTGGGGCAGAGCGTCTCCGAGACGCGCCGCACGTCGCGGCTGCGTCGCCACGCGCGGTTGCGCAAGAAGGTTGCGGGCACTCCCGAGCGTCCCCGCCTGATGGTCAACCGGTCCTCGCGCCACATCCACGTGCAGCTGATCGACGACCAGTCCGGCACCACGGTGGCCGCGGCGTCGTCCATCGAAGCCGACGTGCGTGCGGTCGACGGCGACAAGAAGGCCCACAGCGTCCGCGTCGGACAGCTGATCGCCGAGCGCGCCAAGGCGGCAGGCGTCGACACCGTCGTCTTCGACCGTGGCGGCTACACCTACGGCGGCCGCATCGCGGCGCTGGCCGACGCCGCCCGCGAGAGCGGACTGAAATTCTGATGAAGACTCGAAACGGAAGGACTGCGTGATGGCCGATCAGCCAACAGCAGGAACCGGAACCGGCGCCGGAAACACCGGCAGCCGTCCCCCGCGGGGTGGCGGCGGTGGCGGAGACCGCGACGGACGCGGTCGTCGTGACGACCGTGGGGGCCGTGGCGGTCGCGACGGCGGGGAGAAGAGCAACTTCCTCGAGCGCGTCGTCGCCATCAACCGCGTGTCGAAGGTCGTCAAGGGTGGTCGGCGCTTCAGCTTCACCGCGCTGGTCATCGTCGGCGACGGCAACGGCATGGTCGGTGTCGGCTACGGCAAGGCCAAGGAAGTTCCCGCCGCGATCGCCAAGGGCGTCGAAGAGGCCCGCAAGAGCTTCTTCCGCGTCCCGCTGATCGGCGGCACCATCGTCCACCCGGTCCAGGGTGAGGCGGCCGCGGGCGTGGTCATGCTGCGCCCCGCCAGCGCAGGTACCGGCGTCATCGCCGGTGGCGCCTGCCGCGCGGTGCTGGAATGCGCCGGCGTGCACGACATCCTGGCCAAGTCACTGGGCAGCGACAACGCGATCAACGTGGTGCACGCCACCGTTGCCGCGCTGAAGATGATCCAGCGCCCCGAAGAGGTCGCCGCACGTCGTGGCCTCACGATCGAGGACGTCGCACCGCCGAGCATGCTCAAGGCGCGACGCGAGAGCGAAGCGCTGGCCGTCGCGGCAGCGCGTGAAGGATCGGCATAGTCATGGCTGAACTAAAGATCACCCAGGTGCGTGGCACCGTCGGGTCGCGTTGGAAGCAGCGCGAGAGCCTGCGGAGTCTGGGACTTCGCAAGATCCGTCAGACCGTCGTCCGCGAGGACAACGCTCAGACGCGTGGCTTGCTCGCCGTCGTCAACCACCTCGTCGTCGTCGAGGAGGCGTAATGACCATCAAGTTGCACGACCTGCGCCCAGCGCCCGGGTCGAAGACCGCCAAGACCCGCGTCGGTCGTGGTGAGGGCTCCAAGGGTAAGACCTCGGGCCGCGGTACCAAGGGCACCAAGGCCCGCAAGAACGTCCCCGTGACGTTCGAGGGTGGGCAGATGCCCATCCACATGCGGCTGCCGAAGCTCAAGGGCTTCAAGAACCGCTTCCGCACCGAGTACGAAGTGGTCAACGTCGCCGACCTGAACCGGTTGTTCCCCAAGGGTGGCACCGTCGGAGTCGACGAGCTCGTCGCCGCCGGCGCGGTTCGCAAGAACACGCTGGTGAAGGTCCTCGGCGACGGCAAGATCTCCGTCAAGGTCGACGTCACCGCACACAAGTTCAGCGGCAGCGCGCGCGAGAAGATCACCTCCGCGGGCGGTTCGGCCACCGAACTGTAGGTCTCCGATCGCAGAAGAGCCCCGTACGCCTCGGCGTGCGGGGCTCTCTCGCGTCAACGCCCCGGGAACACCCGTCGGTAGGCTCGTTGGCATGTTGAGCTTCCTGTCCGACGTCCCCGGCACCGACGAGCTGCGCGCCATCGTCCGCAAGGTCGACACCGCCCGGCACCGCGGCGTGCCGAGCGGCTGCATCCTCGAACTCGACCTGCAGTCGGTACCGCAGGAAACCGGCGGATTCGACCCGCTGGCCATGATCAGCGGCAACGGCAAACCGCTGCTGCTCCGCGAGGCGGTCGCCGCCATCCATCGCGCAGCCAAGGACGATCGGGTGGCCGCGCTGATCGCCCGCGTGCAACCGGCAGCCGCCTCCCCGGGGCCGATACAGGAGCTGCGCGAGGCGATCGTCGCGTTCGGCGACGTCAAGCCGTCCCTGGCGTGGGCCGAGACCTACCCGGGCACGATGTCCTACTACCTGGCGTCGGCCTTCCGCGAGGTCTGGATGCAG
>Ga0102593_1001636_pt1 | contig 20827 bp, 17 predicted proteins | sample AraplaCol_mMS_r2_2_FD_76862 | JGI IMG/M metagenome (GOLD analysis project Ga0102593, IMG submission 76862) | Arabidopsis root microbial communities from North Carolina, USA - plate scrape MF_Col_mMS_r2 (SPADES assembly) (version 2) | ecosystem: Host-associated > Plants > Roots > Endosphere...
ATGTCGATCGTGCCGCTCAACCAGCTGTGGGTCGACGCCAACTTCAAGGAAGTGCAGCTGCGCAACATCCGCATCGACCAGCCCGTGAAGCTCAAGGCCGACGTCTACGGCAAGAAGGTCGAATACACCGGCAAGGTTGCCGGCTTGGGCGTGGGCACCGGCAGCGCGTTTGCGTTGCTGCCCGCGCAGAACGCCACCGGCAACTGGATCAAGGTGGTGCAGCGCGTGCCGGTTCGCATTGCGCTCGACCCCGAGCAGCTCAAGGCCAACCCGCTGCGCATCGGCCTCTCGATGGATGCCGAGATCGACATCTCGCAGAAGGGCGGCAAGATGCTGGCCGATGCGCCGCGCGCCACCGCCATGTCGCAGACGCAGGTCTACAGCAAGCTCGACCAGGGTGCCGACGCCGAAGTCGATCGCATCGTGGCCGCGAACCTCGGCCGCGGTGCAACGGCGGGTTCTGTTGCGCCCGCGGCGGCCCGCTCGGCCCCGCCCGCAGCCAGCGCCGGCAACGCGGCGCAAGGTGCTTCTTCGCAGTCCCATCCCGGCTGATCGCCTCAACGGATTCCTGAGGCAAAGCCAATGGCCACTGCTGCTCCCGCTTACGTTGCGCATCCGCCGCTCGAGGGCGCCGCCCGCGTCTGGGGCACGATCGCGCTCTCGGCCGCCACCTTCATGAACGTGCTCGACTCGTCGATTGCGAACGTGTCGCTGCCGGCCATCTCGGGCGACCTGGGCGTGAGCACCACGCAAGGCACCTGGGTCATCACCAGCTTTGCGGTGGCCAACGCCATTGCGGTGCCGCTCACGGGTTTCATGACCCAGCGCTTTGGACAGGTGCGCCTGTTCATGGCGAGCGTGATCCTGTTCATGGTCGCCTCGCTCCTGTGCGGCCTGGCGCCGAACATGACGACGCTGATCTTGTTTCGCGCGCTGCAGGGCTTCGTTGCCGGCCCGATGATTCCGCTGTCGCAGACGCTGCTGCTGTCCAGCTATCCGCGCGCCAAGGCGGGCCTTGCGATGGCGATGTGGTCGATGACCACGCTGGTCGCACCGGTGATGGGGCCGCTGCTCGGCGGCTGGATCACTGACAACATCTCTTGGCCGTGGATCTTCTACATCAACATTCCGGTGGGCATCGTTGCCGCGGCCATCACCTGGGCGCTCTACCGCAAGCGAGAGAGCACCACGCACAAGGTGCCGATCGACGCCATCGGCCTTGCGCTGCTGGTGCTGTGGGTTGGCTCGATGCAGCTGATGCTCGACAAGGGCAAGGAGCTCGACTGGTTCCATTCGCCCGAGATCGTGACGATGGCGGTCATTGCGGTGGTGGGCTTTGCTTTCTTCCTGATCTGGGAGCTGACCGACAAGCACCCGGTGGTCGACCTGTCGCTCTTCAAGCGCCGCAACTTCTGGTCGGGAGCGGTGGCCACCGCCGTGGCCTACGGCCTGTTCTTCGGCAACGTGGTGCTGCTGCCGCTGTGGCTGCAGCAATGGATGGGCTACACCGCCACGCAGGCCGGCATGATCATGGCGCCGGTGGGGCTGCTCGCCATCTTCTTCTCGCCGGTGGTCGGGCTCACGGTCGCCAAGATCGATCCGCGCCGCTACGCCACCTTCTCGTTCCTGGTGTTCGCGCTGGTACTGTGGATGCGGTCGAACTTCAACACGCAGGCCGACTTCGTGACGATCATCATCCCGACGATCATCCAGGGCATTGCGATGGCGTTCTTCTTCATCCCGCTCGTGACCATCACGCTGTCGGGCCTCACGCCCGATCGCATTCCAGCCGCGTCGGGGTTGTCGAACTTCCTGCGGATCACCGCGGGCGCGATGGGTACGTCGATCACCACCACGCTATGGGAAAACCGGGCCGCGCTGCATCATTCGCAACTGGCGGAGTCCGTGAACCTGGGCAACAACGCAGCAGCCAGCGCCATGTCCGGCCTGGCGAGCAGCGGCCTCAGCACGGAGCAGGTGCTCGGGCAGGTCAACCGCGTGGTCGATCAGCAGTCGTTCATGCTGGCCACCAACGACATCTTCTATGCCTCGGCCATCTTGTTCCTGCTGCTGATCCCGCTGGTGTGGCTGGCAAGGCCGCAGCGCGGAGGTGCGGGTGGCGATGCTGCGGCGGGAGCGCACTAGGCGCGGGAAGAAGAAAGGCGCGCTTCTTCTTCAGGCGCCGAGCGCCCGCAGCACGTCGTAGCACGCACCCATGGTGTGATAGTCGGTCTTGCCGGCGGGGCTCTTCTCGTCGCTCAGCTTGCGGTTGTCCGGCGTGAGAATGCGATACCAGGCGCCGTGCCGGTGATCGACGAAATGGGCCCAGCTGTAGGCCCAGATGCGGTCGTACCAACGCCAGTAGGCGTCGTCGCCGGTGCGCACGGCGAGGAGGGCGGCGGCGGCAAAGCTTTCGGCCTGTACCCAGAAGTATTTGTCGCCGTCGCACACCGTGCCATCGGGGCCGAACCCATAGACCAGCCCGCCGTTGCCGGCATCCCAGCCGCGCAGCATGGCAACGTCGAAGAAGCGCCGGGCGCGCGGCACGATCCACTCCGCCTCGCGGCCTGCTGAACCCAGCGCACGCTCAAGCTGCAGCAGCAGCTTGGCCCATTCGGTGAGATGGCCGGTCTGGAAACCCCAGGGCCGAAAGATGTTGCTCTTGTCGTTGCGGTTGTAGTCCCAGTCGACCGACCAGTCTTCGCGGTAGTGCTCCCACACCAGGCCGTCGGCCAGCACGGCCTGCCGGCCCGTGATGGAGTCCGCAAGCGTGAGCGCGCGATCGAGATAGCGCGCCTCTTGCGTGGCTTCGTAGGCCGCGAGCATCGCCTCGCAGGCGTGCATGTTGGCGTTCTGGCCCCTGTAGGGTTTGACATGCCATCCGGCGTCGGCCTCGTCCGCATAAAGCTCATGTTGCGGTTCCCAGAAACGCTGTTCCATTAGATCCCAGGTGTGCGCCAGTCCCGCACGCGCCTCGCCGATGCCGGCCATCAGTGCATGCGCATGCGCGAGCAGCACGAAGGCGAGGCCGTAGCAATGGTTCGTGTCGTCCTGCACGGTGGCACGTGCGTCTTGCCAGTCGATCTGCCATGCATAGCCGCCGCCCGCCTGCGCGTGCGCATGCTGCACGAAAGCCAGGCCGTGGCGTGCCGCCGCAAGGTCATCGGACCTTCCGAAGCGCCGATAGGCCATTGCGTGGTTGAACACGAAACGCGTACTGCTGACCAGGTGCCGCGTGCGCCGGTCGTACACCGTCCCATCGTCCTTGAAGAAGTGGAAGAAGCCTCCTGATGAGTCGCGGCTGACCGGCTCATAGAAAGCCAGCGTATGCAGGATGTGGTCCGTCAGGAAGTCGGGTGAGCGGAAGTCGGGCATGGAGTTCAAGGTTGAGGCCAGCGAGTCATTGTCATTGTGACGACAGTCATTCGATGCAAGCGAGTGACGGTGCGCACAAGTTGCACTGCAGCATAGGCATTTGCCCCAGTATGCAAGCGGGAGGCACCCACGAACAATCAGGCCGCGCTCGGTAGTGGCGCATCGAGATGGACCGCATGACCGACATATCTTTTTTGAACACGGGCGACTTCGCGAGATGAGCGACGTCATTCTCGAAACACGCCAGCTCACCAAGGAATTCAAGGGGTTTACCGCGGTCAGCAAGGTCAACCTGTCGGTGGTGCGCGGTTCGATCCATGCGCTCATCGGGCCCAATGGCGCCGGCAAGACCACCTGCTTCAACCTGCTCACCAAGTTTCTCGAGCCGACCAGCGGCACGATTCTTTTCAACGGACACGACATCACGGGCGAACGGCCGGCGCAGATCGCCCGGCGCGGCATCATCCGCTCGTTTCAGATCTCGGCGGTGTTCCCTCATCTCACGCTGCTTGAGAACGTGCGCCTCGGGCTGCAGCGAGCGCTCGGCACCTCGTACCATTTCTGGAAGAGCGAAAAGACGCTCGTGCCGCTCGATGCGCGCGCCCGCGAACTGCTGGCCGAGGTTGGCCTTGCGGATCAGGCCGACGAGCTGACGGTCAACCTGCCGTACGGCCACAAGCGCGCACTTGAGATCGCCACCACGCTGGCCATGGACCCCGAGCTGATGCTGCTCGATGAACCCACGCAGGGCATGGGCCATGAAGACGTGCATCGCGTGGCCGAACTCATCAAGCGCGTGTCGGCCGGCCGCACCATCCTGATGGTCGAACACAACATGAGCGTGGTCTCCACCATCGCAGACACCATCACCGTGCTTCAGCGCGGCGCCGTGCTGGCCGAAGGGCCCTATGCCGAGGTGTCGAAGAATCCGCAGGTGATGGAAGCCTACATGGGCACAACGGATGGTCAACTGCAGGGGGCTCATTGATATGACCGCCGCGCTAGAGATCAAGGACCTCCACGCATGGTACGGCGAATCGCACGTGCTGCACGGCGTCAACATGGTGGTGCAGCCCGGCGAGGTGGTCACGCTGCTCGGCCGCAACGGCGCGGGGCGCACCAGCACGCTGCGCGCGATCATGGGCTTGACCGGCTCGCGCAAGGGCAGCATCGAAGTCAACGGTGTGCAGACCATCGGCATGGCGACGCACCGCATCGCGCATCTGGGCATTGGCTATTGCCCCGAAGAGCGCGGCATCTTCGCGAGCCTTTCGGCCGAGGAAAACCTGCTGCTGCCTCCGGCGCTCAAGGGTACGGGGCAGGGCATGTCCGTGGCCGAGATCTACGAGATGTTTCCCAACCTGGCCGAGCGCCGCAACAGCCCGGGCACGCGGCTTTCTGGCGGCGAGCAGCAGATGCTGGCGGTGGCGCGCATCCTGCGCACCGGCGCCAAGCTGCTGCTGCTCGATGAAATTTCCGAAGGCCTGGCGCCCGTGATCGTGCAGGCGCTCGCCCGCATGATCCACACCCTCCGCGCCAAGGGCTACACCATCGTGATGGTGGAGCAGAACTTCCGCTTTGCCGCACCCCTGGCCGACCGCTTCTACGTGATGGAGCACGGCCGAATGGTCGAGGCTTTCGGCGCCAAGGAACTCGACGCCAAGATGCCCGTTCTCAGTGAACTGCTGGGCGTATAGCTGCGCGGCACCATCTGAATTTTCCCTGTTGACTCTCTCAACCATCCCAGGAGACACCATGCAAAACAAGCTCAAGATCATTGCACTCATGCTCGGCGCCGCGGGTCTTGCCAGCCATGCCGTGCAGGCGCAGGAGAAGGTCGTCATCGGCTACATCAGCGACCTGTCGGGCCTGTATGCTGACCTGGAAGGCAAGGGCGGCGCAACCGCCATCCAGATGGCCATCGATGACATGGGCGGCAAGGTGCTCGGCCAGCCGGTGGAAGTGCTGAGCGTCGACCACCAGAACAAGCCCGACATCGCAGCCTCCAAGGCGCGCGAATGGATCGACACGGCCGGCGCAACGATGATCTTCGCGGGCACCAACTCGGGCGTCGCGCTGGCGACCGCCAAGGTGGCGCAAGAGAAGAAGCGCGTGTTCTTCACCAACGGCGCAGCGACTTCGGCGCTCACCAACGCGCAGTGCAGCCCCTACACCGTGCACTACGCCTACGACACCGTGGCGCTCGCCAAGAGCACCGGCGGCGCTGTGGTCGATACCGGCGGCAAGAGCTGGTTCTTCCTGACGGCAGACTATGCCTTCGGCCATGCACTGGAGGCAGATACGGCCAAGGTCGTCAAGGCCAAGGGCGGCACGGTGGTGGGCACAGTGCGTGCTCCGCTCAATGCGTCCGACTTCTCTTCTTTCCTGCTGCAGGCGCAGAACTCCAAGGCGCAGGTGCTGGGTCTGGCGAACGCCGGCGGCGACTTCATCAACTCGATGAAGGCATCGAAGGAATTCGGCATCGACAAGTCGATGAAGGTCGCGGGCCTGCTGGTGTTTCTCACCGACGTGAAGAGCCTGGGCCTGCCGGCCACGCAGGGCCTGCTGCACACCACCAGCTGGTACTGGGACGCCGATGACGAGTCGCGCAAGTGGGCGGCGCGCTACGAAGCCAAAACCAAGAACAAGCCGACCGACATCCAGGCCGCCGACTACTCGGCCACCATGGCTTACCTCAAGGCTGTAGAAGCCGTGAAGAGCACCGATGCCGACAAGGTCATGGCCTACCTCAAGAAGACGCCGATCAACGACTTCTACGCCAAGGGCGTGATCCGCCCCGACGGCCGCATGGTGCACGACATGCTGCTGGCGGAGGTCAAGAAGCCCTCGGAATCCAAAGGCCCGTGGGACCTGCTGAAGATCGTCAAGAAGGTGCCAGGCGACCAGGTGTATACGACCAAGGAAGAGAGCACCTGCGCGCTCTGGAAATAGCTGTTGCTCGCCCCCCGGTTTTCGCGCGCGGCGTCCCGCGCGCGAAGTCATAGCTGTCTTTCTGAACCTCGTTTCTCACGATGAACATTTCCATGCCCGCCCTGTTGAGCCAGCTCCTGTTGGGGCTGGTCAACGGGTCGTTCTACGCGATCCTGAGCCTCGGGCTGGCGGTGATCTTCGGTCTGCTCAACGTCATCAACTTTGCGCACGGCGCGCTGTTCATGATGGGGGCGGTGCTGTCGTGGATGGCGATGAATTACTTCAACGTCAACTACTGGGTCATGCTGGTGGTGGCGCCGCTGATCGTCGGCGTGTTCGGCGTGCTGATTGAGCGGCTCTTGCTGCGCTGGATCTACAAGCTCGACCACCTCTACGGCCTGTTGCTGACACTGGGCCTCACGCTGCTGATCGAAGGCGGCTTTCGTTCGGTGTACGGCGTGTCCGGCCTGGCCTACAGCACGCCCGAGGCGCTGAGCGGCGGCACCAACCTCGGCTTCATGTTCCTGCCCAACTACCGCGCCTGGGTCGTGGTGGCGTCGCTGGTCGTGTGCTTCGCCACCTGGTACGCCATCGAGAAGACCCGCCTCGGCGCCTACCTGCGCGCGGGCACCGAGAACCCGCGGCTGGTCGAGGCCTTCGGCGTTAACGTGCCCTTGATGGTGACGCTGACCTACGGCTTCGGCGTGGCGCTGGCAGCTTTTGCCGGCGTGCTGGCCGCCCCGGTGATCCAGATCTCGCCGCTCATGGGACAGAACCTCATCATCATCGTGTTCGCGGTGGTGGTCATCGGCGGCATGGGCTCGATCATGGGCGCCATTCTCACGGGCCTCGGGCTCGGCGTGATCGAGGGGCTCACCAAGGTGTTCTATCCCGAGGCTTCGGCCACCGTGGTCTTCGTGATCATGGTCGTGGTGCTGCTGATCCGCCCCGCGGGTCTGTTCGGCAGCGAGAAATAAGTTCATGAAGAAAATATCGCTCGTCGTCTACGGTGTGCTGCTGCTCGCGCTCATCGCCGCACCCTTCATAGGCTTCTATCCGGTGTTCGTAATGAAGGTGCTGTGCTTCGCACTCTTCGCCTGCGCCTTCAACCTGCTGCTGGGCTACACCGGCATGCTGTCCTTCGGGCATGCCGCGTTCCTGGGTGGTGCCGCCTACCTCACGGGGCATGCGCTCAAGGTGTGGCACTTCACGCCCGAGCTCGGGCTGATCGCGGGAACGCTGGCCGGCGCGCTGCTGGGGCTGGTGTTCGGCTGGCTCGCCATCCGCCGCCAGGGCATCTACTTCTCGATGATCACGCTGGCGCTCGCGCAGATGATGTACTTCGTCGCGCTGCAGGCGCCCTTCACGGGCGGCGAGGACGGCCTGCAAAGCGTGCCGCGCGGCAAGCTCTTCGGCCTCATCGACCTGCGCGACGACCTCACGATGTACTACGTCGCGCTGGTCATCGTGGTCGCCGCCTTCCTGCTCATTGCGCGCACCGTGCATTCTCCTTTCGGGCAGGTGCTCAAGGGCATCAAGGAGAACGAGCCGCGCGCCATTTCGCTCGGCTACGACGTCAACCGCTTCAAGCTGCTGGCCTTCGTGATCTCGGCCGCGCTGTCGGGCCTCGCAGGCTCGCTCAAGACCCTGGTGCTCGGCTTCGCGTCGCTCAGCGACGTGCACTGGACCGCATCGGGCCACGTGATCCTGATGACGCTGGTGGGCGGCCTCGGCACGCTCTCGGGTCCGCTGGTGGGTTCGGCGGTCGTGGTGCTGCTCGAAAACAAGGTCGGCGACTTCGGCAGCTTCATGGCACGCGCCACCGGAGTCGACTGGTTCAACACGCTCGGCGAATCGGTGACCATGGTGACGGGCCTGATCTTCGTCGTCTGCGTGCTCGCATTCCGCAAGGGCATCATGGGCGAGGTCATCGCCTTCTTCGATCGCCGGCGGGGCAAGGTCTGAAACGAAAGAAAGGCGGACGCTGTCCGCCTTCTTCGCTTCGGGCACAAAGCCCGTTCAAGGCAGCGCGGTGATGCGGTTGGTCGAAGGCGGCGCGAGCGGGCTGTTTGCCTTGATGTACGCCTCCAGCGCATCCACGTCCTGGTCACCGCCGAGCGTGTCGGTGCCCTGGTTGAAGACGGTGAAGTTGTCTCCGCCCGTGGCCAGGAAGCTGTTCATCGTCACGCGGTAGCCGGTGCCGTCGGCCATCGCGGTGCCGTTGAGCGCCATGTTGCTGATGCGGGAGCCCGCGGGCGCCGAGAGGCTGTAGCTGTAACTCAGGCTGCGCGAAGGCAGCAACACCCGTGGCGAAGCGACCGTGTTGGTGCCGCTGTTGAACTGCTGCTCCAGCAGTGCCTTGATCTGCGCTCCCGTCATCGTCTTCACCACCAGGCTGTTACCGAAGGGTTGCACGCTGAAGAGCTGGCCATAGGTCACGCTGCCGTCATTGGCGGGCACGAGGTCGGCCCGCACGCCGCCCGGGTTCATGAAGGCGATCTGCGCGCCACCCTTGTTGCTGGGGCTCGTCGCATCGAGCTGCGCGTCCGCAATCAGGTTGCCGAGAACGCTTTCCCTCGATGCCGTCTGCGTGCGCGTGGCCGGCCCCGAGAGGGTGCCCACCACCCGCTGCACCAGCGGCGCCGCAACGGAAAGGTACTGGCTGATGAGCGCGGCCACTTCCTGGTTCTTGCCGAACACCGGGTACTGGTCGGTCACCGCCACCGTGTTGGCACCGCTGGTGTAAGCCTCGCCTTGGACGATCACGTTGTCGGCCGACTTGGCCGTGACCTTGCGGGTGCGCGTGTCGATCGTCAGGTTGATGTCGGTCAGCAGGGTGCCGTACTGGCCGGCGCTCGTCAGCAGGAAGGGCTTGGCCGGGTTGGTCTTGCCGTAGTCGCAGATGTACGAGCGGTGCGTGTGGCCCGAGATCACCACGTCCACCGCCGCATCGAGCTTGTTGAGGATCGGCAGGATGTCACCGCTCAGCCCCGCGCAGCTCTTGTCGTTGTAGCCGACGGTCGTCGTGGCGCCTTCGTGCACCACGACGACGATGGCGTCGGCGCCCTCGGCCTTCAGCTGCGGAATCAGCGCGTTGGCGGTGTCCGCTTCGTCCTTGAAGCTCAGGCCCGCAACGCCGGCCGGCGTCACGATGCTGGGCGTTCCCTTGAGAGTCATGCCGATGAACGCCACCTTCACCGTGGCGCCATCCTTCGTGAAGGTCTTCATGCCCGTGGCGGGGAAGAGCGTGTTGCCGTCGGTCTTCACGGTGTTGGCCGCCAGGAAGCCGAAGTTGGCGCCCGGGAAGGCCTTGTTGACCCGGCAGGGCTCCAGCGGCGTGTTCTTGGCGCAGCCGCCGTTCTTCATGCGCAGGAGTTCGGTCTGGCCCTTGTCGAACTCGTGATTGCCAACCGCGTTGAAGTCGATCTTCATCTCGTTCACGGCCTCGATGGTCGGCTCGTCGAGGAACAGCGCCGACACCAGCGGCGAGGCGCCGATCATGTCGCCGGCGGACACCACCGCATTGTTTTCGTTTTTGGCCTTGAGCGACGCGATGGCCGAAGCGAGGTAGGCCGCGCCGCCGGCGGGCACCGCGACCGTGCCGCCGCTCTTGGCTGGCGCGGTGATGGACAGCCTCGGCGGCTCGAGGTTGCCGTGCAGGTCGTTGAAGGCGATGAGCTTCACGTCCACGCTGCCGGGCGTGGCCGGGTCCGGCGCCGGTGCTGGCGGCGCGGGGGCTGGTGCGGGCGGTGCGACGACTGGTAGGAAGCCGTTCGAATTGCTGTTGCTGCTTCCGCCGCAGGCGGACAGCGTGGCCAACACAACCCCCGCCAGGACGAGATGTGGTTTCAACGATGCGTGCATGAGCCTCTCCTCTTTGTGGAATGCAGCGCATGCTGAAGATGGCAGATGACGTCGCCGTGACGCCTCGTTGCGAACGGGCTCTCACTCAGGGCAATGAGATCAGGCGAATGGCCACGCCGGGGCCGAAGGCGCGTTGCAGCAGCTCGCTGGCCCGGGCACTGCGCGCGTCGCCCGGCGACTGCACGGCGAGCCACCCGTCATCGGCTCGGCGTTGCAGATGCCAGCCCTCCTGCCCCAGCTGGAGGACACCGGCAAGCGCCGCAACGTCTGCCACCGGCAGTGCCGCGGGCGTGATGTCCAGCCAGTCCACCACCTGATCGGCCTCGCCGCCGAGCCTTGTCGCGGCGCCTTCGGCCAGTGCGTGCTGCGTGGCGACGTCCCTCACCGCACCTTGAAGGATGATGCCGTTGCCATGCCAGCGAATTTCAAGCGTCGCGGTATCCTCCGGCGGGGCAGCACGGAGCGCAGTCGCGAATGTCCATGCAGCGCCCGCTGCAGCGGACAGGGCCAGCACGAGCAGCAGAGCGATGTTGATGATCGGGGGTCTGTTCTTCATTCGAGCCTTGGCGGCACCACGTGCATGTCGTCGAACGCCGAGTTCAGGGGCTCGCCATGACGGCGTGATGACAGCTTGGCTGAGTGAGCTCAGAGCCGCAGCGGTGCGGCGTAGCCGGTCATTTCCAGGTAGCCACGGCCGATGCGCCGCCCTTCCAGATCGAGCAGGTCGCTCACGCCTTCCCAATACACCCCGCCGGTCGAGCCGCGGCTGTCGAGCTCCTGGTCGTCGAGCAGGGCGCGCACTTCGAAGCTGCCTGACGGAGTTTGCACGCGCCACTGCGTTGGATACTTCGCCTGCGTGCGCGGGCTGGTCCACGCCTTCGTACCGTCGAAGCGCACCTCGTCGCTGCCGAAGATGCGCAAGGCACCATCGCGCTTGCGAAACGACCCGCCGCTCCACAACGCGCTGCCATCGCGGCGCCGCAGCCGAAAGGCGGTGAGGGCGCTGCCGTCGTCCAGGTTCATGCCGATCCAGTCCCAGCCCACGGCATCGGGATGCATCAGCGCCTCGCTCCATTCATGGTCGAGCCACGCGGTGCCGTCGACGTCGAAGACCTGGCCTTTCTTGAGCGCCAGCTTGCCTTGCGTCCTGAGCTGGGGTTCGCTGTAGTAGTAGCTCGCCTGTGCTTCTTCGGGGCCCTTGCGCGAGAGCCCGGCCTTGCCTTGCAGCAGCACCGGCTGCGTGGGCGTGAAGCGCAGGTCGATCGAAAAATCGGCGGCCGGAATGTGCGCTGAATAGCTGCCGTCCTTGTTGTTGCGCAGCAGCGACCAGTTGCGCAGGCGCACGTCGGTATCGGCTTCGCTCGCCGATGCAATGCCGAAGCCGGCGCGAGCAATGCGCTGGTCATGCAGCAGCACTCGGCCTTGCAGATCGGTGACGGCTGCGTGCGCGAACACGAGGTGCTTGGCCGCAAAGGCCGAGCGCAGGCTTTGCGCCGCATCGACGCGTGAGCGGAAGAACGTCACCTGGAAGCCGAACTCGCGTCCCGCCGCCGTCTTGGCATGGCCCGTGATGTACCACCACTCGGTTTGCAGATCGGGGTGGCTGCCGAAGTCGCGCGGGAATTGCAAGGTGCGCGCGGGCAAGGCCCAGCTTGCGGGCGCTGCGGCCGCCAGCGCCGCGAGCATCATCAAGCTGCGCCGCGAAAGAGGGCTGAAGGCTCGCGGTGGCATTTACTCCGCAACAAGCGCATCGATGCGCTGCTGCGCCGGTGCGATGTCGCCGAAGGTGCTCTGCACCCAGGCCGCATCGTGATAGCTCGGCAGATAGCGCTCGCCCGCGTCGCACAGCAGCGAAAGAATGGAGCCCTGCCGCCCAGCGGCGCGCATCTCGCGTGCAATGGCCAGCATGCCCACGAAGTTGGTGCCGGTCGAAGGGCCAACCTTGCGCCCCAGCAGCGCCGAGAGCGCATGCATCGCCGCCACCGAATCGAGGTTGGGCACTTCGATCATGCGGTCGACCAGCGTGCGGATGAAGCTCGGCTCCACGCGCGGCCGTCCGATGCCTTCGATGCGCGAGCCTGCCGCCGTCAGCGTCGGGTCGCCCGTGCGGTGGTAGGCCGAGAACACCGACCCCTCGGGATCGGCCACGCACACCTGCGTCTCGTGGCAGCGAAAGCGCACATAGCGCCCGATGGTGGCACTGGTGCCGCCGGTACCCGCGCCCACCACGATCCACGCCGGCACCGGATGCCGCTCGCGTGCCATCTGCTGGAACATGCTTTCCGCGATGTTGTTGTTGCCGCGCCAATCGGTTGCGCGTTCGGCATACGTGAACTGGTCCATGTAGTGGCCGCCGGTTTGATCGGCCAGCGCTCGCGCTTCTTCGTAGACCTGCGCCGCGTGATCGACGAAGTGGCACCGCGCGCCGTAGAAGGCGATTTGCGCTACCTTCTCTGGCGAGGTGCTGCGCGGCATCACGGCGATGAAGGGCAGGCCCAGAAGTCGTGCGAAGTAGGCTTCGCTCACTGCTGTCGAGCCGCTCGATGCCTCGACGATGGTGGTGCCTTCGCGGACCCATCCGTTGCACAGCGCGTAGAGAAAAAGCGACCGCGCGAGGCGGTGCTTGAGGCTGCCTGTGGGGTGGGTCGACTCGTCTTTCAGGTACAGGTCGATGCCTTGGGCGGCGAGTGTCGGTAACGGGAGGGGGATTAGGTGCGTGTCGGCGCTGCGGTGGTAGTCGGCTTCGATGCGGCGGATGGCTTTGCCTTGCCAGCTGAGGGATGTTTGCTGCATATCGTTGGCAGTCTACAAGGGTCTTGTTTGATTCCGAGGCCGGGACTCGCCCCGGCGGGCGACCTACTTTTCTTTGCTTCGCCAAAGAAACGTAGGCAAAAGAAAGGCGACCCCACTGTCTGCGACCCTTCGCTTCGCTGCGGGCAACCTGCGGTGCTCGGGTTTCGCGGGGTCTCGCAGAACTCGCTTCGCTCAAACAGCTGCGAACCCTGATCCGCGAAACCCTGCGCTCCTCGGCGCATACAGAGGGGCGGGGGAACCGAACGGGCCTTTGCTTCGCTCGGCCACCAGGCCACTGCAGGCGCGCAGCGCCTGCAGTGGTTGGTATTGGTTTGGGTATTGGTATTGGCTGTTGGACTTGGGGCCGAGCGGGAGCGAAGGCTGCCCGCCCCCACCCCTTCTGTATGCGCCGAGGAGCGCAGATGCAGGCGGGATCAGGGCCGCAGCTGTTTGAGCGAAGCGAGTTCTGCGGACCCCCGCCGGAGTCGAGCACCGCAGGTTGCCCGCAGCGCAGCGAAGGGACGCAGACAGTAGGGTCGCCTTTTCTTTGCTTACTTTCTTTTGGCGAAGCAAAAGAAAGTGAGTCCGCCGCCGGGCGGATATCCCGGCCTCGGAACTCAAAAAAACTACCAATCCTCCTTAACAGCCAGAACCACATCCTTCCCAGCCGCCGCCCTCCCAGCCATCCAAGCAGTCCCCGTCCCCGCAGCAACGACAGCCGCGCAAAGCACCAACAGCCGACCCCAAGGCACCAGCAAATCCATCGTCCAGTGAAAGCTCTGCGGATTGACGACCTTCACCAGCACCACCGACACCGCAAGCCCCAGCAGGAGTCCCGCCACGGCACCGATCGCCGTCCACGCCGCGCCTTCGCCCGCGACCACCGCCAGCACCTGGCGCCGTGTGAAACCCAGGTGCGCGAGCAAGCCGAACTCCTTGCGCCTGGCCAGTACCTGCGCACTGAAGCTCGCAGCAATGCCGAACAGGCCGATGGCAATGGCCACCGCCTGCAACCAGTAGGTCACTGCAAAGCTGCGGTCGAAGATGCGCAGCGAAACCGCGCGGATCTGCCCGACCGACGAGATCTCGATATTCGAACCGGATTCACCGCCTACGCCTGCTCGGCGCGCCGCAAGCTCGCGAACCGCGGCCTGCACCGCGCCCTCGGATGCGCCCGGCGCAAGCCACAGCGCCACGTCGCTGACCTCGCGCTCGCCCGTCAGGCGCTCGAAGTCGCGCGCGTCCATGGTGATGGCGCCGAACTGCCGTGCATAGTCGCGCCACACGCCCGCAACGAAGAACTTCGCCGCCTCGCCCCCGGCCGTGCTTCCCAATGCCGACGAAAGCGGCGCGAACAGATCGCCCGCCTTGGCGCCGTACAGCTCCACCATCGGTTCGCTCACGTAGATGCCGACCTGTCCAGCCGGCACTGGCAGTGCGGGCCCGACCAGCGGCAGCGCCTGCGCCGCGCCGCTGTCGAGGCTCCGCGAAATCAGCGTGACCGAAGGCTGCGCGGGATCCAGCTGGAGCGACCGCGTGCGCAGCGTGCCGGTGCGTTCCACGCCGGGCAGTTGCGCAAGCGCCTGCACGAAAGCGGGAGAGAAGGTGGCCGTGTCGCTGCTGCTCTGCGTGCCCGAATTGCCGGAGCGGCCGCTCGAGGTGGCGCGAAGATAGAGATCGGCCGGCAGCACCACGTCGAGCCAGCGTGTCACCGAATCGCGAAAGCTCGCGACCATGACCGTGAGCGCCACCGCAAGGCTAAGGCTCGCAACCACGCCGCTGACCGCCACGGCCGCGGTGCCGCGCATGCGCCTTGCACGCTCGATGGCGAGCATCGGCAGCACGCGCTGTGCAAAGACGGGCGCCACGCGGTCGTAGAGCAGCGCAATGAGCCAGGGCAGCGCGGTGATGCCACCCACCAGCAAGCAGCCCACCGAGAGGTACGCGGCGATCGGAATGCCGCCGACGGCCGGCATGTTGGCCAGTGCCGCACTTGCGGCAATGAGGCCGAGGGCCAGCCAGTGGCTCCTGGTTTGGACTGGCGCGGCGCCCAGGCCCTTGAGGGTCTGCGCCTCGGGCAAGGCCTCTGCCGCGCGTGCGGGCCACCAGCCGCCCACCAGCGCCGCGAGCACGCCAAGCCCGCCGTACAGCAAGGCCGATGCGGTGCTCCAGTGCAGGGCGGGCGCCACGCCTTCGAAGTAGCCGCCGCCCAGATCGCCGCCAAGCACGCGCAATGCGAAGGCTGCGAGCGCCGTGCCCAGCGCCAGGCCGGCGGCGCTTCCTATCAAGCCCAGCACCAGAGATTCGAGCAGCACCAGGCGCAGCCGCTCGCGCGGTGTCAGGCCCAGCACGCCGAGCAGCGCGAACTGCTGCGCGCGTTTGGCCACGCTGAGCGCCAGCACCGAGAACACCAGAAAGGCCCCGGTGAAAAGCGCCACCAGCGCGAGCACCGTGAGGTTGACGCGGTAGGCGCGCGAAAGATTGCTTACGCGCTCCGCCGCGTCGCCTGGCTCGGCAAACTGCAAGCCGGCGGGCCAGCCCGGCGAGCCCTGGAGCGATGCGATGAACGCGGCTTGGTCGGTGCCCGGTGCCAGCCTCAGGTCGACACGGCTGAGGCGGCCGAGCTTGTCGAACAGGTCTTGCGCGGCGGCGATGTCCATCACGGCCAGTGCCGTGCCGCTGGCGGCGACATGGCCCGCGACCTCGAGCCGCTGCCATGTGCTGCCGCTTCGCAGCTGGACCGACTCCGCGCCGCCTTCCGCCGCTTCAACCGGCAGGCCGAGCACGGCGCGCGCCGCGGTGTTGAGAAACACATGGCCCGGCGTCAATATCGCGAATCGGTCGGCGTTCTTGCGGGGCTGCGGCATGAGCGCCGGTGCAATGGTGGGCAGCGCCAGCGCATCGACGCCGACCACGCGCATTGGCACCTGGCGCTCGCCGGCCAGTGCCAATCCCTGGAACTCGAGCACGGGGCTCGCAAGCGCCACTTGCGGATGCTGCGCCAGGCGCGCGAACACGGCTTCGTCGAAGCTGCCCTGCACGGCGCGCACTTCGAGGTCGGGCTGCCCGTTGACCGAACGCACGGCGCTCGAGAATTCATCGAGCGCCGAGGCATTGATCAGCTGCACCGAGAACGCGAGCGCCACGCCAAGCATCACGGCCAACACAGCCGCGGCGTTGCGCCAGGGGTGGTGGCGCAGTTCCTGCCATGAAAAGGTGGTGAGCAAAGCTCGCATGACGTGATTGTGGCTGGCACCCGATCGCCACGTTCTGGTGGGGCTCTTGAAGAAGAGCCGAAATCAGAGCCGCTCGGCCATCCCGTTCAGATAGGCGCGCACCACAGGGCTCGCGCTCAGGCCGATGGCGCGGTCGAAGGCCTGGCGCGAGGCCGCGTGCGCACCGTCGGCCGCGAGCAGGTGCGCGCGTGCCGCCCAGAAGGGCTGATAGCTCGCCACCTCGTTCGCCGAAATGGCATCGAGCGCCTGCAGGCCGATGCGAGGACCGCGCGCTTTGGACAGGACGCAGGCGCGGCTCACCTGTGCGCCGATGCTGGGCCGAAGGGCCAGCAAGCCGTCGTACAGCGCGACCATGGCCTCAGGCGGTACTGGTGCGCCGAGGCGGCGCTCGCAATGGGCCGACTGGATGGCGGCCTCCAACTGGTACGCACCGAGCTTGTTCATGCCCGATGCGTGGCGCAGGCAGCGCTCGGCCTGCGCGAGCAAGTCCGGGTTCCAGCGTGCCATGTCCTGCTGGTCAAGCGGCACGTAGGCGCCGGAATCGCTGCGCCTGGCCGCGGCCCGGCTCTCGCAGAACAGCATCAGCGCCAGCAGCCCGAGAGGCTCGGGCTCGTTCGGCATCAGCGCACAAAGAATGCGGCAGAGCTCGACGGCTTCCGCAGTGAGGCCGCGAGGCAGTGCATCCGCGCCGTCGACGCCGTCCCAGCCGGTGCCATACGCCGCATAAATGCCGTCGAGCACGTCCTGCAGCCGTTGCGACAGATGGCGAGACTGCGGGTATTCGAAGGGAATGCCCGCGGCGCGAATGCGAGCCTTCGCGCGCACGAGGCGCTGGCCGAGCGTGGAAGGCGAGGTCAGGAAGGCGCCGGCCATGCGAGCCACGTCGAGACCGAGCACGGTCTGCAGCATCAGCGGTGCCCGCGCTGCGGAGTCGATGGCGGGATGCGCGCACACGAAGAGCAGCCGCAAGCGCTCGTCGGGCACGGCCGCAGCATCGGCGGCGCCCGCATCCACTTCGCCGGCCAAGAGCAGCAGGGTTTGCGTGGCCGCATCCTGCACGCGAGTGTGGCGCCAAGCGTCGAGCGTACGGTGCCGCGCCACGCTCAGCAGCCAGGCGTCGGGCTGGTCAGGTACGCCATCGATGGGCCAGCGCTCCAGCGCGCGCGCAAAGGCATCGGCCAGCGCATCTTCGGATGCCGCGATGTCATGCGTGCGCGCCGAAAGGATGGCGAGGAGCCGCCCGTACGACTCGCGTGCCGCCCGTTCGGCAGCCCGATGAGCCGCTGGGTCGGTCACGCGGTGGCTGCCGCCGTCGCGGTGAAGACGGGGCGCACCTCCACGCCGCCACTGGTAGCGCACGGCGCCCGCGCGGCCCATTCGAGCGCGGCATCGAGGTCCGGCACGTCGATCACGAAATAGCCGCCAAGCTGCTCCTTGGTGTCGGCGAAGGGGCCGTCCTGCACCTGGCGCTTGTCGCCGCGCACGCGCAGCGTGGTGCCAGTCATGGGCGGAAACAGGCCGTGGCCGCCGAGCGAAATGCCTGACGCGCGCACGGCGTCGGCGTAGGCCATCCAGCTGGCCCGGTAGGCTTGCGACGACGCGTCGTTGCGCTGCTCGAACTCGGCTGCGGGCTGGTAGAACATCAACATGTATTGCATGGTGTCTCTCCGTCATGGAAAAGATGCTGAGCAGGATCGCTCACCACAATGACGGCCCGCAGCCGCTCATTTCGACGCGAGGCGCGTATCGCGCGAGATTTATTTTTTACGCGATTGCCGTTTGGCGCAACGGTCCTCGCCAGTTTACGAAACGGCCAGCCTGCGGCATATCCCGGATTTTTATCCATCACGGCTGCAACGCACCCCAGCCGCCGCTAAGCTCGGCCTATGCAACTGCCTACCTACGACGACGTGATTGCCGCGGCCGCGCGGCTCGAAGGCCATGCCCATCGCACGCCCGTGCTGCGCTCGCAGACGGCCGACGAGCGCTGGGGCGCCAGCTTCTTTTTCAAGTGCGAGAACTTCCAGCGCATGGGCGCGTTCAAGTTCCGCGGTGCTTTCAATGCGCTGTCGAAGTTCGACGCCACCCGGCGCAAGGGAGGCGTGATCGCTTTCTCTTCAGGCAACCATGCGCAGGCCATTGCGCTGTCGGCTCGGCTGCTGTCGATGCCGGCCGTCATCGTCATGCCCAAGGACGCGCCGGCTGCCAAAGTCGCAGCCACGAAGGGCTACGGCGCCGAAGTGGTGACGTACGACCGCTTCACCGAAGACCGCGAGGCGCTGACGAAGCGGCTCGCCCAGGAGCGCGGCATGACGATGATCCCGCCCTATGACCACCCGGACGTGCTCACGGGCCAGGGCACCGCCGTGAAGGAACTGATCGAGGAGACCGGCCCGCTCGATCATCTGTTCGTATGCCTGGGGGGCGGCGGGCTGCTGTCGGGATCAGCGCTGTCGTCGCGCGCGTTGGCGCCGGATTGCAAGGTCTACGGCGTGGAGCCCGAAGCGGGCAATGATGGCCAGCAGTCTTTCCGCGCCGGCAAGATCGTGCACATCGACACACCCAAGACCATTGCCGACGGCGCGCAGACGCAGCACCTGGGCGAGTACACCTTCGGCATCATCCGTCGCGACGTGGACGACATCTTCACCGTGACGGACGCGCAACTCGTCGACGCGATGCGCTTCTTTGCCGAGCGCATGAAGATCGTGGTGGAGCCGACGGGCTGCCTCGCCTTTGCGGGTGCCATCGCGGCGGGCAAGGCCATCGCCGGCCAGCGCGTGGGCATCGTGGTGAGCGGTGGCAACGTCGACCTCGCGCGCTACGCCGCGCTGCTCGCGTAGCTCAGGCGCGGATTCCTTCGGCCGTGAGATGCAGCAGGCGGTCCGCGCGGGCCGCTGCGCTTTCGGAGTGCGTCACCAGCACCAGCGAGGCGCCGTGCTCGCGCGTCTGGCCGATCAGCAGCTCCATCACCTTGGCCGCGGTGCCGGGGTCGAGATTGCCCGTGGGCTCGTCGGCCAGTAGCAGGGCGGGGCGGTGCACCAGCGCACGCGCGATCGCCACGCGCTGAAGCTGCCCACCCGACAGTGTCTGCGGCAGGCGCGCGCCCATGCCGGGCAGGCCCACCGCATCGAGCATGTGAGCGACGCGGCCATCGTCCTTCTGCCGGCCGAGCAGCATCAGCGGCAGCGACACGTTCTGCGCCACGTCCAGGTGCGGCAGCACGTGGAAGGCCTGGAACACGAAGCCCACGCTGCGCCGGCGCCAGAGCGCGCAGGCTTCGCCGTCGAGCGCGCCGATGTCGGTGCCCTCGTGCGTGACGGTGCCCGCGTCCCAGCTGTCGAGCCCGGCCATGCAGTTGAGCAGCGTCGATTTGCCGACGCCTGATTCGCCGACGATGGCGACGAACTCACCAGGCTTGACGGTGAGCGTCACGTTCTCGAATACGGGTACGTCGCCGTAGTGCTTGGCGAGCTTGGAAATGTGCAGCGTCATGCGGCGGCTGCAATGTGCTGAACGGCGGTCTGCACGGCGTCGGGCGCATCGCAGGCAATGACGGTGCGCGCCGGCATGCTGCGCAGCCAGGTGATCTGCCGCTTGGCCAATTGGCGCGTGGCCGCGATGCCGCGTTCGCGAAGCTCGTTCATGGCCTTCGCGTCGGGCTGGGAGCCGTCACAAGCGTCGAGCATTTCCCACGCCTGCCGGTAGCCAACGCAGCGCATCGAAGGGAGTTCGGTCGAGAGATCGCCGCGCGCGCGCAGCGCCTTGACTTCATCGAGGAAGCCTGCCGCCAGCATGGCGTCGAAGCGATCGGCGATGCGTGCATGCAGCCAGGCGCGGTCGGCGGGTTCGAGCGAGAAGAGCATGCCGCCCGACAGTCCTTTTGCGGCCTTTGCGGCCTTGTTTGGGCCTGCATGAAAGCTCGACAACGGTTGCCCGCTGCTCTCCCAGACTTCGAGCGCGCGCTGGATGCGCTGGCTGTCTTGCGGCGCCAGGCGGGCGGCCGTTGCGGGATCGACCTGCGCGAGACGCGCATGCATGGCGGGCCAACCCAGCGCGGCGGCTTCGGCATCGATGCGCGCGCGCACCGTAGCGTCCGCGGCAGGCATGGCGTCGATGCCGTCGAACAGGGCCTTGAAGTAAAGCATGGTGCCGCCCACCAGCAGCGGCAGGGCGCCGCGGGCGCGGATCTCGTCGATCAGCCGGGTCGCGTCGGCCACGAAAGCCGCAGCGCTGTAGCTTTCGGACGGATCGAGGATGTCGATCAGGTGGTGGGGAACGGCCGCCTGCTCGGCGAGGCTGGGCTTGGCGGTGCCGATGTCCATGCCGCGGTAGACCAGAGCGGAGTCGACGCTGACGATCTCGACTGGCCGCTCGCGCGCCACGGCGAGCGCCACCGCGGTCTTGCCGGAGGCGGTCGGCCCCGCGAGCGCTATGAACTTCAGGTGATCAGGACGGCCGGTGGCGGCAACGAAGGGCGGCATAAGCGCCCGAGGGTAACAACAAAAAAGAAGCCGGGCCTTGCCGTCAGATGGCTTGCGCGCTGGCGGTGGCCTTGCTCCGCGCTTCCTGCGGCAGGGTGGCCGAATCCGCGCGCTGCGTTGGCGGCTGGACGGGCACCGGCTGCG
>Ga0102593_1001637_pt1 | contig 20811 bp, 17 predicted proteins | sample AraplaCol_mMS_r2_2_FD_76862 | JGI IMG/M metagenome (GOLD analysis project Ga0102593, IMG submission 76862) | Arabidopsis root microbial communities from North Carolina, USA - plate scrape MF_Col_mMS_r2 (SPADES assembly) (version 2) | ecosystem: Host-associated > Plants > Roots > Endosphere...
TTCGGAAAGTGGAGAGCGAGGTAGCGGGAAGGGAAAAAAAAAGGCAAGGTGGATAAGTAGGAGAAAAAAAAGAAGGGCGCCGGGTGGAAAGAAAAGGGGAGAAAAGCCAAATCGAGAAGCAGAAAAAGGGAAAAAAAAAAAAAAAACAGGAAAGAAAGAACAGTACAAAGGAAGAGAAAAAAAAAACACACCTTCAGTAAAGTAGCTAGCTCCGGACGCGCCGTCCACAGCGCATGAGCAGCCTTTGCAAACTTGACGAGCGCCGTCAGCAGAACTTCTTTCCCTTCCCACGTCTTACCAGCCAATGCTTTTTCCAGGACCGGCCAGACCAATGACGCCGTGGGGAGATCGATCTCCGAATCTAAGGCCAGCACAGCCTGCGCGATCGCACGGGCAGCCGTATGTTTAATGGCCCACCGCGCCGAATCCAAATTGTCGGATACAAGGCTGACGATCTCCCGAAGGTACAGCGTTACTGCACGACTGCCCCCCACATTATCCTGCCATGTCTTTTCAAAGGATTCACGAACATGTTCATCCCCATCATGTTTACAGACAAAGACAAATGGCAACGCACTGCTCGCAAACGCCATGAATCGATCATTCGAAAGTTTGGACGATGCATATAAAATCTCGGCGGAGATGGATCGAGTAGTGGCGTCGTCGGAGTTTAGGTATAGGGTTTGGGCGTTTTGAATGGTTTTCAAAACCCGATCATCCGACGCTAGTCGTAAAAGGTATCCCATCGAAGTACAGTATGATGCGCTGACGGTCTCGTTGCGATCCACCACATACTTCCCCAGCAGCTGAATGAATCGGTCCGCGTATGGACGGAAAAGAAGCGTTTTCATGCTAAGCAGGACCAACACACGACTGCAGCCCACCTTTGATGGAAGACCCACCGCGGATCGGAGGGTGTCTTCGAGTTTGGGCACCAGTTCCTTGAGATTGGTCTCGTCTAGATGGTCGATGAGATACCGTTCAATCACCTCCATCATCGGCGACGTCCGAATACTACTCAGACGCATCTTATCAATATCCTGCCCGGTAAGGCCATACTTGTCAGCATTCAGGTGAACGTAGTTAACAGCCTGCGGTTCAAGTGAACTCAGAGATCCCAGGAACTTTTCCAAGATAACTGGGACAAAAGGGTGCAGGAGTGTGCCGGCACTTTTCTTGATAATAGACACTAAAGCCCCAATAGCATACGCCCGAACCTCTTCCACACTAGAGTCGAGACCCTTGTCACTGAGGAGGAATGGCACGGCACTACCCAGTAGAATACCAGCGCGTTTCTCCGACCCATTAGTCTCAAGAGTGCGAATCACCGAATTAACAAGCGTCTGACAAAGCTTCAGCGCCGCAGTCCGAACAGACTCCTTAATATCGTCCAAAAGCTTAAACGCCTTCTCAAAGATGTCATCCAGATACTGCGCATATTTCTCCGGACGTCGTCCCGAGACTAAATCAGCCACGGCGGTACAACTCGCCTGTCGAGCACGCCACTCACGACCAGAGAGCATACTCTTCAAAAGATCCTGCATGATAGAATCGAAATGAGTATCAATGACCACTGTCGGATCTTTCACAAGAGCCTGCCAAATAGTATTCATGGACCGTTGAACATTGGGGTTCGGATCAAATCGATACCGGAAAAGCTTAGGGTAGATCTTCGGATTTTGAGCTAGATACCCGTCGACACTCGAAGAAGAGAAGATACTGCTAATACCAAATCTTCCAAAAGCAGCCCGGTTACTCCAAAGAGCATTATTAGATGCCATTGACATAAATCGATAAACAAGTGTCGGATCACCCGCTTCCGCGGCAAGATTCATGATATCCTTGTAAGTGTTTACCGAGGTACCTTCACCCGTAGGAAGAGCACCAGGTTCAAAGAGCTGAGTATCACCACTCACATTTCCTCCGCCCAGGTTTGCCCCAGTATTAGTGAAAGAATCCACAAGGTCTCGAACCAAGTAATCCTTCAATTCCTGGTCTCCAATCTCATAAACAAGACTTAGACCATGGGCTCCAGTCTCTTGAACAACTTCATCACGACTCCCAAGAAGACTAGAGAACGTCGCCTGACATTTTCGTAATCGTGTCTGCATTTCCGGCAAATGGCCGCAGTTCTTCACCAACGAAAGTAACCATATCGCAGAAGCCTTGCGGAGAGAAGGTTTAGGAGCGACACAGTCAGCAATGATCTTATCGTATACCTCCACAAAGACCTTCCGCGGTACATCAGAAGAAGGGAATTCCGAATCGACGTCGAAATCTTGGATAAGAGCTCGAGAATCCCACCCCACAGCAACATTACTCAAAGCTTCACCGATGGTGAATTGGACTTCAGGACTGCGAACTTCATGCATATTGTAAAGTGAGCCCAGGAACTCCCCGAAGAGTGATGCAGCCGACTCATCCCGAGAGAATGTCAAGGTCAAAAGACCCAAAGATAAAATGGGAGTTTCATGTTCGGACTTCGCATCTTTGACTAATTTCTCATGAACCTTCTTCCATCCATCATCTCCCGGTAGAGTTTTCAACGAGAGAATTCCAGCAAGACTAAGTTGACCGATTGCGATCTCCGCGGTCCTCTGAAGCAATGTGTCACGAGATGCATCGATGATATCCAGGACTAATTCAATGTATTCCTTGGTCTGAGCTTCAGACACTCTATCCAATCGCTTTCGATAAGCCAGTCTGCTGAAAAGGTATGAAAGTGCAAGAATTGAACCACGCACTTTTAGCGCAGCTTCTCCAATCGCAGTATTCCATGTCTGGAGTGTCGTCAACAACTCCGTCACGAAAGAGTTCAGTGTACTGTCGGAGGTAGCAGGATGAGAAACAAGTATACCAAAAGCCCTTGCAGCAAGAGTTTGAATTTCTTCATTATTGCTCAGGATCGGTTTATTCAGAGCCTGGGCTCGCGGGGTAAGGCGCTCGACAACATCATCCGGCGCGAGGGAACAGATCTCAACGAAATGCACACCGCACTGACGCAGCCCGGCTAGATCCTCTGTTTCAAGACCATCCAATAACCCAGACAGATAAGCAAAGACAGACTCCTTCGCTGAGTCACGAATATACTTTCTCACAGCAGTTCGCGCCTCTGCACTGGTTGATAGGTGAACTTCGAGTTTAAAGTCCCAGTCTTGCTCCATATCAGTCACGGTACCAGCAGCCGAAAAAGCTTCCCAGAGCAAGGTATTTCGAAGAAAGGCTACGGCAGGGGCGAATGCATCTTTGTAAGGACCTGACAAGAGTCGCGGTGTAGACGGAGACTCATCCATTGAAGAATCTTCATCGTCGGAACCGAGCAGGAAACGAGTTGCCTCATCGAATTGCGGGAATTCAAACCAGGACTCGTCTCGCTTTTGCTGCGCTTCCGAGGTCGTTGCCCATTTCTGATCCTTTGTTGGATTGAGAAGTCGGAACCAATAAGGATGAAGACCCTTTTTGCCTTCTTCCACGATTTCTTGCTGTCTGCCGGGCCCCCTTGCAATAGCCATAAGATCGATCCAGCGAGCAACCACATCATTATATGGTAGGAACCGATTTGCATATCGTACAGAGGCATATTGAACACCCCTTGCGACAGTGAATTCAGTCTCGGGGTCGATATCCCCGGTCTGTAAGCCCATTTGACGAACCAAGAACGGACGCAATTGGCCCTGAAACTCTTTGTCATGGCTATCCAATGAGGAGTTGAGGATACTTCCAAGTGCTTGATCGATGCTGACGAAGATTTGTGGACTAGAATCATCCGCACTCAAGGAAATGAACAACCAACGAACGAGATCAAACTCAAAATTCTCCACCGTATCTTCCCGCAATTGGAAATCAACCTTCGGAACCAAAATACCAATACTCTCATAGGCAAGACCCCTTAGACTTAGATCCGTCGCAGGCAATTTCTGCCCACTTGCACCGGGACTCGGCCACCCCTGAGACTGAATGAAATCCCGTAACCCAGCGATCAATTTGGGAGCAATTTGCCTGAGATCAGACGGGGAGCCCATCCGAACCACCCACGTCGTGAATGTAAATATTTGTGTCCGTAATTTAGCAGCTTGTAAGCCCTGAGCAGACCTCGCAGCATCAGATAAAAGGCCATCCTCAATGAGTTTGAAAATTCGCTCCGTGTTCGCTGTGGCTTTGATGGATTTGCCCAGATAAACCAGGATTTTCACTTGTACCGGCGGACGAACAGGAGAGGCGCCATCCGCACCAAAATACAAGTCATATAACTGTTCCACGACATGCGAGTCTTCAAGATCCACAGCAAAGCGCTTGAGAGTTTCATCGCCCAGATCAGCAAGACGGGAGTTCGCATCCGCAGAGGCAATCAAAGAAGGCACGAATTTCTGAGTATCAGCGAAGGCCCCACTACCCAGAAATCGAAGAGCAACAACCTTCGTCTCAGTGAGATTCAATCCTCCCGATAAAGCAGGATTCCAGGTCTCAGTAGCCTTCTCGTCTTTGTTCAGGAACTTGTATTCATCAGGAGATAGACCAGGGCAGCTTGAAGCTTCCGCGGGAGCAGGGGATAACAAGAGGAGCTTGCTCAGCCAGAAAGAGAGAAAGCGAGAATCCTCATCCGATAACCCTAACCGCTCTTTCAATTTCTGATCTTCTTCACTGCCTTTAGCTGGTAATTTGAACAGAGGCAAAAGACGCAGAACTAAATTGAAAACGATAGCTCCTTGAGTAACAGACGTTCCGATCTCTGAGATACCCTGAAGCAAAGGTAAGAGGAGATCCACCCTCGCTCCAGAACCAAGTCTATCAATACCCTGCTGCGCATAAATCAAATCAAAATGCCTAACAAGCTGAGACTTCTGCTCTTTGAATTGTTTCAGCAAGGCAGCGACAGGAAGCTGGATGGAAGGAGCTTTGACGCGAGTGTTGACATGTTGGCAAACAGAGATAACCTTATTGCGCACGGCGACGCTGTCTGATGCCAGTTTTAACAGTAATGGTGGGAGATATGTCTGGAGAAGCGACTGAAGCTTCTCGTCGGAATCAGCCATGGCGATTCTAAATTCCACCTTGCCTATCAAGGTCAACTCACGAGCCTCGGGGCTCTGTGAGTCGGACGCCATGTTGGAATTGTGTTAAGAGATAGTGATTTCAGGTCGGCATTGACTCGATATAAAGTGTGGATAGGTTTGCAAAATCAAAATCCCTTGATGTATACAGGCAACCACAGGTACGTCACCGTCGTCGTTGTTGGTCTTCTCAGGTCCGCTATATGGCGTGGGGAGCGGGGATTAGTCAGTTTGTGACTAATCAGGTCCGTTAACGCCAGGGACTTCAGGCCGACATCTGAGCAGATATTATTTTTGTTTGCACACATTGTGATGAAGTTTGACTGATCTGATAGGGTTGATTGCTTCGTATAGTCAAATCCTTTATTGAAAAATTCCGTATCTTGACTATTCTAGCGTAGAGAAGCTGGTTCACTTAAAAATAGAAGTTGCTTTCAAAAAATATGTCGAAGTTTTATGCTAAATTCTCAATGACAACGACAGTCTTCAACTCTTACTACTTCCATTCCCTAGGGGTACTCTTAGGCCTTGAATTATACGGGAGTGAGCATCAAACTGAACTATTATTAGGCAGCTTATTCACGCGAGCACTGATGCGATGCTGCTATACAATGTCTTGGCGCCAAGAGAGTCCCGGCTAATCGGATTAAATATGCCCCTATCAGCACGTGATCGTAATCGCCTCAGCTTTCGTTGCGATGCGCCACGACTTCGAACTTGACTCTCTCCGTGGCGTGGAGGCAAGTGATAAAATCAGTTGTCAATTACATGGCGGTAGTCGCAGAGGCAGTTCAAATCCGGGGTATGTATCTTAAATCTTCCCCATGCGAGTTGGATGTACAAAGCTGACCTATCTCTGTGCTTCTAGATGCGGTCCCGGCGTCGTTACACTCGTTTCTTGCGCAAAACGATGCAAAGCATGTCAACGAACACCCCGTTAAGCGACGCAAAACCGCCAAGTCGGGCCCTCATAGACTATCGAAAGAGCTTGGTATCTCTTCAACAGGAATCCCATTGCGACATGTCCCATTAGCTCGGCTGTCATTACATATGGTTAGTATACTTCACCCACACGCGCGCGAAGTCGCATGCTGACAATTTTATTCAAAATTTACCAGAATTACCAATCGTCTTCTAATATAATCAACCACTCTTCAAATGGATCTGCCAATACCTCTGACAAAGTCCCTGTCATTCTTCAAATCCGGAAAATATTTCAAGTCGAGAGCAAGGATGACTCCGAACCATACCGCATCACATTGTATTCTATCGATAATCAGCAGGAACTGATCCTCAGCCACGAATTTGATGACCCTCGGCTATTCGATCTACTTGGACAAATCGATCAAATTCATTTTCTTGTATGCGCGGACCATTACTTCAGCCGTACCCCATTAGCGAGCTATCAAGCCTCAATCCAATTCTTTCCGAACAATCAACAGTTGGTACTAGAAGTGACTGCATTATGGCGAGATTCTCTTGAGATTCCAGATCCACGCAAAATTCCCGATTCGGCCTTAGAAATATTCGCTAAATATGCCCTCGGGGACACGCTTGAACTCCCGGCGGGGTCCAAAGAAGATTCGCAAAAGACGCGCCGAGAACAATTGCTCGGAAGTTCTAGCAAATGGATCCCGCGAGAATTCTACCAAAGTGTCCACGTACCGCCAGACACAGTAGATGCATCGGCTGATTTCACCTGTCCGGATCTAGTTTGTCAACTTTTTCCTTTTCAGCGGAGAGCAGTTCGATGGCTTCTATCGCGAGAAGGTATGAAGTTGGAAAAAGATGGTACAGTTCTACCCATTGATCAAACCCCCAACAGCGACATCCCGGCTTCTTTCAGCAAGATCAAGGATGCCGACGGCCAAGATTGCTATGTTAGTCATCTTTACATGACGTTGACTCGCGATATCTCGCAATGGATTGATGCCGCGGACACACTTCGCGGGGGTATCCTTGCTGAAGAGATGGGGCTAGGGAAAACAGTCGAAATGATCACATTGATGAGCCTGAATCGACGTCCAGAGCAAGTAAAACCAGATCCAGATGGACTAAGAGTCTCAGGCGCTACTTTAATCATAACGCCGCCTGCAATTCTCGAGCAGTGGAAGCAAGAACTTGAACAGCATGCCCCAGCTCTCCGAGTCCATCACTACACAGGAATCAAGCGAGGAGAAGAAAGATCGGATGATCTGGTCATAGAGGAAATCGCGGAATGTGACGTTGTTATAACAACATACAATGTGATTTCCAGGGAGATTCATTATGCCAATGAAACCCCAACACGCAGTCTGCGAAACCAGAAACGATTTGAGCCCAGAAAAACACCACTAGTCCGAATCTCTTGGTGGCGAGTCTGTCTTGATGAAGCGCAGATGATCGAAAGTGGCGTGAGTAATGCGGCTCGAGTAGCCCGTTTAATCCCCCGCCAGAACGCATGGGCCGTTACTGGTACGCCGATACGTAAAGGCATCGATGATCTATTCGGTCTTCTTCTGTTTCTACATTATCACCCGTTTTCATTCTCGGCTCCGCTTTGGAAGCGCTTATATTCGTGTTTTGCACCAACAGTTTTCAATATAATTAATACGATTGCTCTTCGACATAGCAAGGATCGAGTCCGGGATGAGCTTCGTCTGCCACTACAGAAACGCGTTGTGATAACCATCCCATTCACTGCAATTGAAGAACAACATTATGGTCAGCTCTTTGAAACAATGTGCGCAGAGGTCGGTCTAGATGAATCCGGTGCCCCTCTTCGACAAGATTGGAATCCTGAAGATCCGGCCGTCATTGAATCAATGCGAGCCTGGTTAACTAGACTTCGACAAACTTGCCTACATCCTGAGGTCAGTGGGCGTAATCGAAGGGCTCTGGGTGCAGCAAATGGACCGCTACGCACAGTTGACGAGGTTCTAGAGGTCATGATTGAAAATACAGATACTGCTATTCGGGCAGAAGAAAGAACACTTTTATTGTCACAACTACGACGAGGGCAGCTCCTTGAAACTGCACGACGTGGGAAGGAGGCTTTAGCGCTGTGGCAGAAAGCTCTTGACCACTCGACAGAGCTTGTCAATGATAGCAGGGAACAGCTTCGGCTGCAAAGATTGAAAATTAAAGAGCATGAAAGTAATGGAAACGTGAAAGTCAGCTCTGATCCCTCAGACAGCAGTGATGACGAGGGAGAAGAGGGTGATAAGAATAGCCGCATTGGCCAATGTCGACTCAAATTACGCGCTGCCCTAGAGGTTCAGCATATCGCGGTTTTCTTCACTGCAAACGCGTACTACCAAATCAAGACAGACACGAACCTGACCGAGCCCGACTCCGATGATTTCAAGACCCTCGAAAAGAAAGAAGTGGATGGTTACGAGGCAGCTAAAACTATCCGGAAAGAGATGTTGATCGATATCTCGAAGAAAGTGGAACGGTACATGCGAATCATCAAAGAGAAGACACGAGACAAGCAGTTCGTGAATATTCCCCAGATGAAGCCCTTTCTATACAGCAGGGGACTAGAATCATATCGTCTGCTGAATAAGTTTGAAGATCTGTGTACTGCACTAAACAAACATGCAGAGCAATATAAAGCCTGGCGCGATGTAATGATCAAACTAGTCTCACAATCACTGATCGATCAAGAAGAAGATGCCGAGCTCGAGGGAGATGAATATGAACGATCAACCAAACACCAAGATGAAATGTACGTTTACATGGAAGCTTTGAGGTCAATGTATGCAGATCGTCACGACGCTCTCACCGGACAAAAGAACATCCTTATATCCCACGAAGTCAAAGCAGGTATCATGCAAGCGCAAAAAGGCGAAGGACCATCACCAGAACTATTCCTATCTATCATGAATATCCGCAGTGGACTTGTTCCAGACCCAGAACTCGGTTCTCTTCGTGGAATTGTCAGTGAACTTCGCAGTCTGGTAACTTCACTGGAGTGGCAAGCCAGTGGAGGCAGTTCACGTGCTAGTTCAGAGTTGGAGATGGTTGGCGAGGTTCTAAAAAATGCTGGACAATTGATTGCGGAGCAATTGAAGATATCCTCGAGCTTAGAGCGGGAAGTGGAAATGTTCCGTGATACTATGAACAATCGTTTAGAGTACTATCGCCATCTCCAACAAATTTCCGATACAGTGGCGCCTTACGATGAGGAAAATGCCGGAAAGCCTATGGATGAGGACCTATTTGCATCGAAATTGACAAGCGAGGAGACACTCGAAAGCAAGATCTCATCATTGAAGTCAAAACGCCGATACCTTCTTCATTTGAGAGACGAATCAGGCTCAGAAGATACTTCGAGGATCTGCATTATCTGCCAATCGAGCTTCGAAATCGGTAAGTTTCCCCCCATATACTGCCCAGTGGAATTTATATGTCATGCTAACGACGTCACCAGGAGTCTTGACTGTCTGTGGTCATAAATACTGCACAGATTGTCTACGCTTATGGTGGCGTCAACATCGAACATGTCCAATGTGCAAAAAACCACTCAAGCCCAATGACTTCCACCAAATCACCTACAAGCCACAAGACCTAGTAGTACAGCAAGAAGAAGAGGCACCTGTCAACCTTGATCAGGAACGACATCCGAAAAATGCCATTTACAGTGATATCAGCTCGGGACTTCTCAAAGAAATCAAAAACATTGATCTAGATGGATCCTTCGGAACAAAGATCGATACACTTGCGAGACATGTGCTGTGGTTACGCGAGCATGATCCCGGCGCAAAATCAATTATCTTCTCCCAGTACAAGAACTTCTTGGCCGTCCTACAAAGAGCATTCCATCGATTCGGAATTGTTAACAGTAGCGTCGACTCTCCGGGTGGTATTGAAAATTTCAAGAAAGATCCAGCGGTATGTATTTCTCTAATCATACACCCTGCCACTCCAATACATCAAATATCCCATCTTATCCCAAATTCTCCCTTCTTCGTCTGCTCTCCTCTAACAAACTTCAGATCGAATGCTTCTTACTCCATGGAAAAGCCCAATCATCCGGCCTAACCTTAATAAACGCAACCCACGTCTTCCTCTGCGAACCACTAATAAACACCGCAATCGAACTACAAGCCATAGCCCGAGTCCATCGAATCGGTCAACACCGCCAAACAACCGTATGGATGTACCTTGTTTCAGGAACTGTAGAAGAATCAATCTACGATCTCTCCGTAACACGCCGACTAGCGCACATACTCGAAAAAGAAAAACAAGAGCAAAAAATCACCGACACAGCCGAAGAATCTTTAATCTCGGATTTGACGGAGACGGCAATTGATTCTGCCAATTCTATGGAGTTGCAGGATGCGAGTTTGACGAATCTTATGACTACCGGGGCTTCGGGAGGAGAGATGGTTAAGAAGGATGATTTGTGGCAGTGTCTTTTTGGAAATTCTTCTTTGAAGGATGGGGATGGTCGGTCAACTGATGCTGAACGAGAGGTTGGTCGATTCTTACGGGGAGAAGCTGCTGAGCAGAGACGGGATGAAGTTAACAATGTGGCATGATTTGTGAATTGAATTTTAAGAATAGATATGTTGCTCATTGCTTGAATGGAAAGCTTCTAGCTGTTTAAGTATACTCATAAATTTCATCCTCTTTCCATTGCCCAGTTGCTCTCGAGAAGCGAGTCCTGAAGCCTATACTAAGTACTTTTAGTACTTGACATTGCCTGGAGCAGTTCGCAACAAACCATTGCATTAAAAAAAATAATAAAAATCTAACTACGCTTTAAAGAAGACTCTTTCCCCATCTCGATTAACATGAAACGCCATCTAAGAACTTCCAGGTCCTCTACCCAGCATACTTCTAACACTATCCCTACCCCAAGAACCCGACCCCCGGGGATCCTCCAGGACATCATGAACGGGGCTTGTATCATAGACGACTTCACCATTGACAGCTCGAACAGAACGAGAATATGTCTCTCCATTGGCGGTTCGCTCATAGTCATCGGCCGTATTACCTTGAGAAAAAGAACCTCCAGATCCTGATTCTGATTTGTACCGTGCTTTTCCTGATTGGGAGGTACGTAGATGTGAAGGGCCAGATGCCATGGAGTACAGTGAGATCCCAAAGCTTCCAGAAGAATCTATCTCTAGACCTCTTTTCATCCAAGCGTCGATCGTGATTAAGTTTTTGCTTTCGCCGTATGTGGAGTTGACTAGCAGTGGGTATCTGAAAGATGTCTCGTTTGAATGTCCATTTTCTCCGAGTTCAGAAATCGTGGATTTCCCCGACGTGAGCTGCTTGTTGACCTGGCTGTATCCTTGTTGGTTGAAAAAGCCATGATTGGAGAAAGACAAGTTTTGAGACCACTTGTACTTCGGAGAACTGGCGCTAAAAACCCGCTCTGCAGTGATGGAGTATTCCAAGGTATCATTTCCTCCCGTCGTATTTTTGCTCAGCTGTCGAGTAAACTTAAATCTCGGAAGAGGCGAATCTACTTTCATGGCGTAATCCTCGCCAGGGTGCTCATCTACAGAGCCTGTGTTCTCATCTTCATAGAGAAAGATGTTCCCAGAAACAACCCAATACGACCCAACAGTATCTGCAAGCACTGCACTGCCATTAGGAAGGATAGTCAGGCCAGTGACTCTAATCTCAAAAGAATGATGCTTTCCATCCTGAAGCAAGGGAAGAAAGGGCGAGATATCAATCTCTGGCTGTCGAAGATCAAATGCATCAGTACCCACAATCGGCCTCCAGAACCCTGGTGCAACACCTCCGGTGAATATTATTGGAAAAGGCCAGACAAAGCCAGAAAGTACCCCATCGATATAGAGATGGACTTCCCGAAATGGTGAATACCCATACAGCTTCCCGACAGTAGTATCAAAGCTGTCAACATCTTGTGAGAAGACATTGGACCACCAAAACTCTTCTTCAGACTGCCCGCACGCAGAAATCCCGACAATAGCCCGTGAAACCGATGTAGGGATCTCATAACTGACTGTGGTATTATCGCTGGGAAATGAGAACGCACTAGCCATACTCGAAGTAGACTTTCTTCTAGATAGAGGAAGAACCCGATCCGCAGCCCTCACATTATTCTGATAAGAAAAGTGCGCGGTGAGAGTCGCATTGAACGAACCCGTATACACATCGTTGATGATATTGCCGAGATCGAAGATAATTGTTTGGGGCTCCTTCCAGAGGGTATTGTATGCAGATAAATCTTTGATATAAGTCCAGACAATCCCCGTATTCGTTGGTTCCGCAGTTGAAGTCCGAAACACCTCCGCATCGCCTAGATACAAGCTCGCCAAACGATCATACTGTCTTCCCTTTGAAGTTACCGTGAAGTTGATGTGAACTGTATCAAATCTACAGCTCGGCGGTACATACTTTCCTGAATAGGTATGAGAAATAGCCTTCAACTATAGCGTTCAATCAGATGGAACATTGTTACGTACCGACGAAAGGCTTCCCATAGCTTGATCCGAAAACATGATCCATGAGTATCGTATCCACATCACAACCACCGATCGTACTGTCTGAAGCAAAATTTATCGGCTGATATAACTGAAACACCTCCTTCAACCCCGACGAGGTCTTTTTCTGCAGCTGCGAGTGATAGTCGTCATGGATAGCCATGACAAGGCGAAAGTGGCATAATATCGTTATCGCACATAGGGGAAGTAACAGCATAGCGATGAAGATGTGATAACACAAACTGTGATCGGGTCCTGCGGCTTTTTCGTTTATTTTCTGAGTACCTTCAACAGGGAGTAATGTGTTCTTTTCAAGGCGTGGAGACTCGTCGACTGGGCCTGGAATATTGAAACTCATGCGCCAAATTTGTCTCAGTCTCAGTACAAAATGCACATTGTAGAATATCAGACCGAAGAGTCTGATAGCTGTCAGGGAAATATGGACGCTAATAAAAGCGATCTTCTTCAAACATGCGGGCTGAAAGGCCGGCCACTCTAACGGAGTCCGAGGCATTGCGGGGATCCTGTTTCGTGGACTAGTGGGAGACTAAAGTGTGATTATGCAGGTGCTAGAGCCAATAACTTGAAGACTGAAGTCTTTGAAGAGTTGAATTGAGGCGAGGGGAGAGTCGTGGAGGAGAAGAGGCAGAAAAGTGGGAAGGCGTGGAAGATGGAAAGAGTATGTGAATGCGCCGAGTCTACTATGGAGTCACGTAGTATAGTACAAATGACACCAGGATGCTTGAATAGTTCTAGGTCTGAAAGTATTTAATAGACAGTGACTTCAGATAGATAGGAAGTAGTGATTTATTTGTACAAAAGAGAAAAGAGCAAGTAAATGCGACTAGAGACATCTATCTCAAGTAGAACCCAACACTCCAATCATGCTGCAATTCAACACAAGGACCTTTTTACATAAACAATCTCCAAGCACCAAGAATCAAAGCAGCAGTACCAGTACAAACACCCCTAAAGCAAAGTCAGCAATCATACAATACACACAATCGCGCAAAATATAAAGGGGCGTTGGAAGGAGGGAACATACATCAACCACTGCAAAGTAGAGAACTTAACAGCCTCAACCCGTTCTCTTAATCCAGCAACCTCCTGTTCAATACGAGTCTCGGTCTCTTTAATCCTCATTTCTTGCCCATTAGCCTCCTCACGAATCCGACCCTTTTCAAGATTCAAATCCAACCGAACAGAAGCTTGCGTTCTCCCAATCTCATCCCGCAAACGAGAATTCAATTTCGCAAGGTCAGCAGCAATCTTCTCGTGCGATGAGCGGGTAAGTTGGGCTTCAGTCGAGTCAGCGTTGAGTAGTTCGGAACGAAGTTTGGCAAAATCCACTTTCTGGGTATATGTAGATCTTTCGGAATCTGCGTGGTGACGGTTAGAACAATGAAATTCACACAAGTTCCCAGCCACCGAGTAGCCTTGTTTCTGAACACTTACCTTCGCGAAGAACCATGGTGCGCGTTAGGTTCTGGATAGACTCTTGAATGATATCGTTCAATACTCGCATCATGGCAACGGCTTGTTCCTCGCTGAACCCTTCAGCTTGAAGTCTCTTTACGAATTTCAAAGTATCAAAGTGATGATCTCGTTGTCGGGATGGTGTCGCATGGAAAGCGCGTTGTGCAGGTCTAAAGGTTGCGACGTAGACGCCATTATGTCGGACGGGATTGCCGAGGGGCTCTGCGGAGCGAGTTGTAGGGGTGGTAGTGTGGCGGGAAATGGTAGAGGTCAAACGGGAATCCCGGATTGAGGTGGAAATAGCCCGAGAGACCTGATATGGTAGAGTTGAAGATTGTATTTGACGGGTTAAAGGGCTCCAGCCTTGAAGGTATTGCTGTCGATGTTGTCTTGTTGCCTGGACGGCATGGTGGGATGAAGTCACGGATGGACGTGATGATGAGCTATTCCATGTCAGACGAGGGAGAAGGCTTCGCGGCACCTCCGCGACGTGTTTTTGATGCGCCATGGCAGATTTGAGTGTATAAAGAATGACGAAGTGATCTGCTGAAGTTGGCAGGTTTGAAAAGTGACGCAGGGAAATCGGCTGACTAAGGGATCGACTTGTCCGCGGCCCCGCAAATCGGGAAAGTCCTCCACTTTGAAATGCAAATGCAAATGCAATACAAACGAATATGAAGTGGATGCTATGAAGAATTACTGGCATTCATTTGGTATCAATTAAGTTGTGTTTAGTATTCGCCATTAAACAAGAGAAAAACATAGTTCCAAGATCTCTTTCGATGCATACGCCGTCGTAACTGCACAATTTTCCGGCTATCACTGTCTAAAGATCAAAGATCTCCTTGAGTTGCTTCATGGTATCATCAGGGTCGACAACAGAGTGACCGATTGTGCGGGGGTCCTCGTAGATCTCGTGGTCATTACCTCCGACGAAGCACTTGTCACCGAAGAAGTGAATGTTCTTATACTCGGCACCGGAGATGTTCTTCTCAGCCTCGACGTGTTGGAGAGCATAGGTCTTATCCCAGCCGGTGGGGAAAACATCAAAAGAGATTTGACCACCGATGGAGAAGCTATGGTAGGGATTAATTAGCACATTAATAAAGCGGCGAATCGCAGGGCTTGGGAAACAACTTACGTGAGACCATAGTCAGGGAATTCCTTCTTCAGGGCCTCAACAAAGTCCTTGCGAATATTGTGCTGCTTGTCATAGCTGGAAATTTGTTAGGACATACGTTCTCCATATGCTAATCCGGGTAGTGCTGCACATACGCCTCGTACTCGTTGCGCTCCTCAACGCTAGCGTTACGACCGATAGGGCTGACATTGATCATCCCGTTACGGAACTCAACAAAGGTACCGCGCTTCTTAGGAAGCTTCAGGTTTGAGATATAGCGAAGACAGAAGTCCGCCAGTTCCTGGTACTTCTCCTCTCCGAGCCATTGGATGAAGCTGTTGCTCGCGAGCGGCTTGCCCATACGGAAGGCCACCAGACCGTTTTCAGGGAAGCAGAAGTCGAAGAGGGTGGTCACATCAGTGGTAGCAGAGCCCAATTGCTCCTGTTGCTTCACAAAGTTGGAACCGCCGACCTGTCAAATGTATTAGAAGGAGGTGGGGGTTGCGTTGGTTGGAATTGGAAGACGGACGTAGCCAATGGCGCACTTGTGACGGAGACGAGAGAGCAGCTCAAGCATTTCAGGCTTGACGGTCTAGTGAAGAGGTCATTAGTGAATTGGGTTGAAATGGGTGTTGGAATTGGAGGAACACACTCGGCGAGCCTTGGTGAGGGTCTCGTCCACGTCAAAGAGACAAATGGTGTCCTTGAGAGGACGACTCTCCAAGGGAGGATAGACTCCAGCGGCAGTAGTCATATTGATTGTACAAAGATACAAAGAAGAGTGTAAATCGACGTTAAGGAAAACAAAATAAAAGCAGCGGGGATAAATATGAGGGGCAGTCCGCAAGCGGTGAAGAAGTGGAACAAGCCAGATCACATTAACAACTACAGTAGTATATTGGAATGCTATACTACAAGAAATATACTATAAATAATTATATTGGTAAATATTAGCATTGGAAGATAGACAGAATTGAATTGATCGTATCGTCTTACCAGTTATACTGTGTATCTGGAGTAATCCGGCATAGAGATACTTGTGGAGATACTACAGTACATATCAAGAAAATGTCATTCAGATCTACAGTACATAAAAACTAGACTAAATAAGTATCCAATCCAATATAAATCCTATACCATCGCATATCCAAAAAAATCCAATAAGCTAATATCAACTAATCAAACCAAAAAACGGCACGTATTCTACCTCCCCATAGTAGACTGAAATACCTTCGCCGCAAGTTCACTCAACAACCTCGTCCGATCCGGCTGCGGTAAATCCAAAAACACTTCATAAACAGCCTTCCCCTTCGCATCTCTTATAGCACCAAGTCTATTACCCGCAACAGCTCCAGCCAACGCTCCAGGAAAATTACCAACAATAAATCCCAACGCACCCCCACTAACACCACCAACAACAGCCCAGAATTTATTCGTCGGTCTAGACCTCCCATTCTCATCCTCCGCCATCCCTTCTTCCCGCATCATCTCTTCAAAAACAGATCCAAATTGATTCGAATCACGCTCATCATGACCCCCGAATCCAAAACTCGACCAGGGAAATCCACCAGGGGTACTACCGCCAGGAACTTCGTCGTCGACTTCTTCTTCTGCGGTGGCGTAGGCGCGGGCAGAATCGTATTCGCGTCGGCGGGTGGGATCTGAGAGGGTGTAATATGCGTCGTTGATTTCCTGGAATTTCTTTGTTCGCTGGGGACGTTCGGGGGAGTCTGCTGGGACTCTGTCTGGGTGGGATTTCAGTGATTCCCTGTAACATAGACAGGTTAGTACTTGTAATGTGGCTAGTTTGCAGTAGAATATATACTGCATGACTCACCTTTTATAGGCAGTGCGGATCTGTTGTTGGGTGGCATCTTGGGATATGCCGAGGATCTTGTCTGTGGTTGTTAGTGGGTGGTTTAGGTAATGCAGTTATGTAGACATACAATAGTCAGGGGGATCTAGAAGGAACAATAGTAGTGTCAGTATAAATTTATAGAGTATATAATGAGGAATCTGTCGCAGTTATACTTACTCGCCATGGCTGTATAGTGTACCAAGTAGAAAAAGAGTAATCTGAACAGCGCAGGATGACTCGAGTATATAACCTGACCCACGCAGTGACGTCGAAGGCATAATGACACCTTACTTATTAGGCTAGTTAACCAGGCACATGTTAATTCCACAAAAATCAGGCATTATGTCTGCCGCCAAATGAAGGCACCAAGGCACCGAGGCACCAAGACACCGAGGCACCAAGACACCCCTGAGACAAGCAAATCCCCAGCCACCTTCAATTCGACCCAAACAATCCCCTGTCTCAGTTCATTTCTGATACTTCGCGATATCTCGTAGACCTCCCCTTATCCACAACTTCGTACTCCATACATCCTGTCAACTACCCTACTAAAGCACCCCGCTCTGCAAGTGCAAGTACAAGTTCAAGTGCGAGTGCGAGTACATCTGCAACTGCAAAGAAAATCAACAGTGGAGAGAACCTAGACTTTACATTGCGCATACCATCTGCACCTCCAAGCGGCTGACCTGCATCTGTCCTTTTTCAATCGCCACAGTCAAAATTTCTTCGGAGTAAAAAAGAATCCAACTATCTCTTACTCCGCTCCGTATTTGATTTTATTCCACATCCAACAATTCAGCACATTCAACCTCGTCAATTCATCTTGATCATTGACTCTTGACTACGTGCCCTGTGCTCTCCCCTCCTGATCCCACCGCTCTTTACAAACTCCACTCCACCACTATACAATACCCAACCCCAAAAAGACCACAGTCCACAGACCACAGATCAAAATGGGCTGGTTCGACGGACGCTCCTCCACAACCTCCCACTCCAATTCCAAGGGAGATGGCTACTACGTTCGACGACGAGGTTCACCAACCCGGAGCCACAAAGGGTACACATCAACCTACCACTCGCGTAACTCAGCTCCATCATTCTTCAACCTAGGTCGAACACACAGTGGACGATCAAGCGGCCGTTCAAGTCCCACCCACTCCGTCTTCTCAAGTTTCTCATCATCATCACGTCGTGCCAGACCACGCGAGGGATTCATTCAACGTATGGTTCGGGCCGTTAAGCGTTTATTCCGAGACATTTATCGATATGCTCGTCACCATCCTATCAAGGTACTGTTACTTGTTATCGTACCTTTGTTGACGAGTGGTGTTTTACCTAAATTACTCGCTATGGTGGGGATTCGTCTGCCGCATGGTTTGATTAGTGCTCTTGGTGGTGGTAGTGCTGGTGCCGCTAGAGGTGGTGGTGGATTTGGTGCGGGTGGGCCTGGATTGTCGGAGAATCTGAATAGTTTGATGAATATTGCCAAGATGTTTGCTTGAGTTGAGCAGATAGCTTTGGTGGTTGGTTGCTGCCTTTCACGACGGTGATGGTTCACTGCATTGGTACATCCATCAATGGCAAGCCGATTACCCATGCTGTTGAACGATTGAGACGAATGAATCTCATAATGACTGATGCCCTATTCGATCACCCCATGTTTGTCGTTTTTGGTTATTTTCTGCTGTTTCTGCTGTATCCTGTGCCCGTTGTTTGTGTTTTGTGTCTGTTTGTTTTCTAGTTTATACGGTGGTGCGATTTAGATCATGCTATACTTTCAAAAAAGTACCGTTAGCAAAAAATGATTGGATGTAAGTTCAAGTTATGATAAAAAAGCCCGGTATCTTTTTCACGAGAACCAGCGGGGTATGGCCTCTTTAAGTACTTTGGCGTTATGAGTCGGTGAAGTATAGGCGTGTTAGTACCCAACGGTGGATATCCCCATTGTGACGACTGTTGTGTTCGCACCTCACTGGTAGAGTGCCTCGAGACCCGCTGTGAGTGCTGTCCTAGTGATGTTAGAATAGATTACAAGTGACAAATTAAATAATTGATTATCAGGGCAATTTAGTCCTCGGGCTGTGTACTGGTACAGCACTACAACAGCAGTGTTACAGACTACAGCTATAATATGCGGGCATGTAGCTCGTATAAAGTACTAAATTCTATCAACTTTTCTAAACTAATTCACAAGAGCCACCCTCTAGAAATAGCTCTATGATCGCTGCGAACGTTTTCCGCGTTTCCTAGTCGACCGAGTCGATGTAGCAGTAGTCTCAGCCTCTTCAATCGGAGAGTCAACCTCTTCAATTTCGTCTTCCTCAATGGCCGCAGACCCAGTGATACGCCCAACAGTCTTCTGAAAGCACCAAACCGGTAATTTGAAAACAAGGGTATCCGTAATAGCAGGACGATGAATCTCATCGATGTCAAGCAAGAACTCCTGCTTCTCACCCTCCTCACTCTCCTCTTCCAAAAAGACATTCCCAATCGTATCAACAATGAGAACCTTTCCATTCTCCGCAACAACTCGCTTCCGCTCCCCAGTCGAGGTAGCAGGTTGCTGTTGTTCAGTGGGAGTTGAAGTTCCCGAAGTTCTAGGCGTAGACTTAGGCGCCTTACGAGATTCCTTTTTATTCTCCTTATCCATCATCCGTTTCTGACGACGATTCATCGCAACAGCACCCTGATCATTGGCACCATCAGAAGCAGGGACAGGAGCAGGAGCAGTAACACCACCAATAGCATCAAGACCACGAACACCTAGTTCATCACCCCAAGCCGCACGTCTCGCTTGACGAATATACCGATCAACAAATTCCCGCTGTCTCTTCCAACCCAGAATCAAAGCACCGTAATGAGCTGCACCTCCAAAAACAAGGAATAGACCCATGAGCACAGATCCAAGACCAGGACGAAAGCGCGAATAATAATATCCAGTTCCCTTCCAGAGAGGAAAACCATTCTTCAAGAAATGATCATACCGTTCACGGGCTGGACCTTTCAGGACATTAGCGACGAGATTGAGACGGGCGGAACGGACATTTGCGTCTTTGACGGCTGCGTCGATTTCGCGTTTCGAGGGACCTTTCGAGACGTGGACTCCTGGTTGAGTAGATTTGGACTTTGATTTATCTTTGGAGTAATTTGCGATGAAGGCGCGTCTAACTTTATCGGGGTGAAGGGCTCTTGATTTTTTGCGGTGGGCTTTGACGATTTGTTCTTGGTTGGCGTTTGGACGGACTTCGAGGAAGTCTGGGAAGAATCAGTATACATTAGTAAACAGTAAAATTTAAGATGGAGAGAAATATAAGAGGGACATACCGTAGAAAGTCACATTGGCACCTTCAGAAACAGCGACATCATCTCGGAGGGAGAAAATCTCGTAGTCTAGATTGATAGGGGTTAATCATTCAGAAGAGGACAACAAAGTAAAGCAGAATAGAGGAGAATAAGAGATACCATCTTTTGACCAGGCAGCGACTACAGTGACGAAGAGGAGAAACGAAAGAAAAGAGAGAACGGGCTTCATATTGTCAGCCCTAATCTCTTGGAATTGGCGATGAGAATGTGAAGAATACAAAAGTGTACAGTAAAAGAATCAAAGAAGTTCAGATTGGATCGATCAAAAAGCGGTCGGGCAGACCTCCTCACGACGTGGCGGGGAATTGAGTCACTGCAGTATTTAATGCACTCGATTCCTGTTTATTGTAGTCTTCTTTTTTTTTTTTTTTTTTTTTTTTTTTTTTTTTTTTTTTTTCCTTTTTTTTTTTTTTTTTTTTTTGTCTTTATTTGACTCACAATCAACGCCGCATTGGTGATGCAAACGGCGCTGGTCTTACGTCCCCCGCCAAT
>Ga0102593_1001644_pt1 | contig 20730 bp, 23 predicted proteins | sample AraplaCol_mMS_r2_2_FD_76862 | JGI IMG/M metagenome (GOLD analysis project Ga0102593, IMG submission 76862) | Arabidopsis root microbial communities from North Carolina, USA - plate scrape MF_Col_mMS_r2 (SPADES assembly) (version 2) | ecosystem: Host-associated > Plants > Roots > Endosphere...
CTCCGCCGTGTTTCGAGAGTAAAAGGCGTTGACGATGGAAAATAGTGGTCGAGGATAAATTGAATTGGCCCGTAAAATCCCCGTTGATACCGTAGTACTCTCAAAAATTAATCAATGGATAATTATAGAGTATATAATTAGGGAAGTGGTCATTGAGAGAGGAAGAGGTTGGTTAGGGTCTAGATTGGCGCGTGTGATGGTTGAAGATCGAACAGTTTCAAAGAGAACAATAACCCAGAAGAAGATTAGTAAGGGCTTTAAAAAAAAAGAATAATAAAAAGAGGATAAAATGAAAATCAGATGATATCAAGAGCCAAAGGAGTGAACGAAGTGGATGGGCAAGTGGAAAAAAAAGGTAAAAAAGAAAAGAGAAAAAAAAAGGTGGAATGGAAAGGATGCCCTATAGTAGAGAGAGTTGACGAAGAAGGAGAAGAAGAAGAAGAAGAACAAGAAGCTAATCGCGGGGTGAAACGTCTCCAAAAGGCTGGTTGTGTTTTTTTATTTTATTTTATCCTAATTTTTATTATTTTCTATTATTTTCTATTATTTTATTTTTATTATTTTCCTTTTGGGAAGACGAAGGGGGGAGTGCATTGCTGTTCAGAGAAATATAAAATGATTTTTTTATTCTCAAAATGAAAAAAAAAGGAAAAATGAAGGAGGAAAAAAAAAGAAAAGAAATAAAAAAAAATGAAAATAAAAAAAAAAGATTCCACAGTTCTATTCCACTCAGACGTGGAACAGCCTCTGCATCAGACCGACACTAAGACGAAGAGGGATGTATCGACTTGGCCCAATTCAACTGCAGGTCATGGAGCGATGATCTCAGGGGAACTTCTGATGACGCTTCATGTGGTTTACTCCGGAGATGTGTAGTAAATTGACTGTAGAAAAGTAGTGTATAAAGTGGGAATTCAAGTAGTATACGCATGTATCATTTGATTTCCATGAATACTATTTTTAATATCAACTACTGTAGACTATACATAGAATAGATTAAATGACTGCATTGTTTCATGTTTCTACTACAATTTGAACTGAAACTCCAGATGATGAACATTAGCTGCAACGAATAATGCCATCGCCCGATTAGGTAAACCCCAGTAGCCCCTGATTGCGTACGATAGACCCCCCACCCCCCAGGGCTGGTTCATGGCAAATGAGGCGAGGAGGAACCATGGTCTGGGAGCCCTGACACAGTGGGGGGAGTGGATGCATTTGTGGTCAAAGAGACCTTTCCCTTTTTATTTTATTTTTTTATTCTGCCAGAACAAACTCTAGCTGGAGTTTTATGCACCTGTCAATCCTTGATGAACTGGGGAATTCTTCCATCAAAGTCCCCAGTTGATTGGCGAAGCGAGCTTAGGTCGGCTCTTCGAACCAATGAGATTGCTATTTAGCGGGGACCCTCTTCTTTCAAAGAACCTTCTCTCTCTGGTTATTTCCGGAGGTGATCACACGCTAAACTAGAACCTTGGTGGCTTCGAGAAGACAGTCCATCGGTAACCCGGTCTATGCAACACATGTTATGACATAGTACACTAGAAGCAGATGTTTTTTGATTCTCATATGTAGGCAAACATCTATCAATCCCCTATGAATTGCGTGTATTTAAGATCCTCTGGTCCATCGGAGTCCGCCGTGGAGAAAAATTCAAACGGAAAATCCACCATAGCCGAACCAAGAGATGTGATGCTAAAAACAGATTCAGGGTCCACGGCTGATGTTGTATCAGCTCCAAGCCCAGCACGCAATGGATCAGATCGTTTAATTGAGCCTACGTGGTCCTTGTATTCTCGAACACTACTGTACTATGTATGTAAAATGATTAAATTTCTCAGTGATAATGGAGTACTCCGTACTCCGTACAATTGTAGGGTTTGCGTAGAAAGGAGATTACCTTCCACTCTTCTTCCCATTTGGCAAAGTCTAGCCTATGCTAACCCCTTTTTCGACGGAGATTCTTTTCGTTTTCGAAACTTTGAACCGGAACTGTACTCTTGTAGCTTAATTTCTTTAGTGGATGTCGATGACATCGCCCTCCGTTTGGAGAACAAGGTTCGAACTCGTGTATGTACTCCGTAGTACTTACTGTACATACAGTAGTACATTTCTGATGTGTCCCTCCACGCATCAACTTCCAACTACGGAATACAGTATACACTTGAGGTAAGTCTTTTGCCAACAGCTTCTCCAATTTAATCGCTAATAAGGAAAGATCGCTACTGCATCTTGCACTGTAGAGAATATCCGCATACGGAGTCCTGTACCCGCAAGAGTTACGCGGAACCTCCATCGGCCCCCGGTTGTACCTTGGATTGACGGGCTCCAGTCAGTCAATCAGGTAAATCCTAATATTGAATCTACATACAGTACTGTACAGTAGATGGAGTTCTCACGCAGCTGTCCTCCCTTCTACAGTCGTATTATGTACAGTAGAAAGTACTCCGTAGTCTGAACCTGATTCGGAGTATTTTCATAAGGAACATTCTAGGGCGCATTCTCAATTGATTTAGTTGGCTTTAGTTCATGGAGGGAATCGAGTATGAAGTCACAATGGGAAACCTTACATTTCGTAGACTACGCCCAAGTTGGAGATCTTTCCGAACGCCTCAAAGGAAATCATTGGCCACTACTTTCACGCATCAAGTCACTCGCAATGAAGAGAGGGGGGCGACTTGGAGCAGCAGATGCAGGAAACGATCGAGTCTGAGTCTGTAACAAGGTCCCACATTGGTGGGTCTAGTGCTTCAAGGTTTAATTAAGGATCGTCACAACGTGGTAGCGTGTTACAGAATTGACCCTTGGCACCCGTCGGAAGAAGGAAAAGGTGTTCCACGATCGTCGTTCTTTTTGGCTTCTTCGAAGCCTCAAGCGAGCTTCCATTTTCCATGGAGCTGACACGAGGAAAGCTACCTCGGAAGGAATAAGGAAGATTCTACGATCCGAATATCACTGGTACCTCGTTACTACATAGTACTGTACATACCATACTACTGGGCAGTCCTGTACCTCGTGGAAAGGGGCTAATGATCTGCGATGGAGTCAACCGAAGAAGGGATAAAGTGTGGCAAAGCCATGCTGTCAGTTCCTCAAATCATAACCTAAAGAATAAAGAAAAAAAAAAGGAAAAAGGGGTGGGCATCGGCGAAGTTCCATTTGTCTGTCTCTATACTCCGTAGTATTGTCTACATGCTGTCCAGTGTACTGTACATACTAGCCCTGGTTGCAGGACAAAGTTGAATCAACAGCCTCTTCGACGAGTTGATCTGCGCCAGTAGTAGATGATGATCATGTTATGGTAAATAATTATTTGGCCTTGGGATTGATTACATCTGCACTCCATTCTCGCGTATGTCCACCTAGTATAACTATACAGTACATAGTGTGTACAAACGTACTTAGGGTTGAATCCATCAGCTTTAGGCTTTTTCCTCTCCGACCGCCCTTTGGGAGTATGTGAGAAGCCCCGCATGGCCACGTTGTAGGTGCACGATCGACAATAACCTGAAGCCAGAAGTCTTGAGATGATTGGTTATTGCGAGGGGCAAATGTCCCAAGAGGTCGGGGTGCATTTGCAGGTGCATGTTGACGCGAGATCTGGCGTGGGACTTTTCCGGTACATCTCCGTATGATGTACTAAGTACTGTATAGTAGTTAGTAGTACGTATTACACTACATACCAGTCAGTGATACATGGTGAATAGGAGATTTAGTTAGTAGTTTAGTCAAATAGAACAGAATGAATACTAACCACATAGTACTGTACATACTGTAGACAGACAAATGGATACGATTCGGCCTCTGTTGAAACGTGGATCGATTGATGAAACAGGGTCCAGGGCTGAGTCAGATCGCTGGGAGAATCTGAGACAATTCGATAGACTCTACTTTGACTATTGCAGGTATCTCCGTGGAATGGGGACATATATCCATGTAGTAGTAAGTACCTGCTGAGGAAAACTTGGAAGATCAAGCATTTCAGTATTCTGGAGGATTCTGGATTAGATCAATACTGTATACTGTGATTTATAGATATACTTGATAGCATACCTATTAACTACTACGGAGTATGAGGAGTATGTAGTACTTCAACAGATGAATTCTCTTCCCCTCAAATAAACGTTTTACCAAGATATTAGTCGAAGTGGATGGTATTACACCCAAAGATAAAGGCAATCATCATTCCCAATGACCACTGACCAGCGGGAATCATATCATAAAGTGCAAACTGTAGAATCATCTACTCCGTATACAGAAAATTATCTCCGTCCATGGCTGACGTCGACATCTTTGACCCTCTCGCTAAACCAGAAATGGTTTAGCAACACTCGCTGTCTGCCAATTTCAACTGCCGGGCGCGGTATTTCTTCTTTTGTATATGGCGTGCATTCCAACATGGTCTTGTCTTCCCACCAGAAAGTCTCATCTGCCCATCTTTTCAAGGATCCTTCGGGGTTGGTACTACTTTTAGAGATGAATGTCCGGTGTCTCTTATCCTTGTCTATTGTACGGACAACTTCCTATAGACATGAGATGTCAATGTCTCTAAACCAAATGCAATTCGTGGGGGTAATTTCGGATGCTGTTCGGAAGTCCAGATGTTCAACTACATCGGATGCCACGAGAAGAGATCATATAGTTCCACTAGCGGAGTATACATAAGACATGACCTACATAGTAACATCGGAGTTGTCAATATCAGATGATGAGTATAGTATTCTTACATAGTATATCAAACAGAATTCTTTCACCAATATCCCACTGTACTATGTATACTCCGTGCATACTTACCACTAATAGTCTAGTCTACTTAGTCCAATTCTCACACTCTAATTTCCAACTCGCATCTATACTCCCTCTATGGAAAAACACAAGGTACATCTACAGTAGTTCAGATCTCCGGCTATTCCGATCGTAGTGGACCCTAAATCCAAAACCCTCACTGGTCCCTATTCGTGGGTCCAACGGGGAATCCGGCGTTTCACCATCTTCGGGCCCTTGTCCCTTTTCAGTCTTTTGGTGTCAACTTGCAACTCGCACTTACGCGTCCTCTCCCCCCCCAGGAAGAAAAATTTTCCTCTGGGTCTTGCACTGCCCTATGCGTGGAGCCTAATTATGGGCGTCTGTTGTGGAGGGGGCTTCTTTTTTCCTTGTGATGTTTGATTCGTTTATCTTCCGATATTATCTGTGGGAGTTATGTATGTACAATAAATGTACTGTACTGAGGAGCTCCAGTGCACGATACGGGTGTTCTGGAACTTCGGTTATTTGGAAATCTTCTTCCTTTTGAGTGTTGCGCATGTCTAGGAGTACTACGTACAATATAGGAGGCCTTTTACACAAGAGAGAATCCTTGGACTTTTGATTCTGTAGACGAAGATTATTTCCGACTGGTCCGGGTAAAAAGTGTGGATGGCCTCAAAAATAGGGGGGTTTTCCCGGCGAAATGCCGAAGGTTCCCCACGAACTCAAAACGGGCAAAGAGCCAAGCTGTTGATTGTTGATAATGCATTGCTGCGATGGCACATGTACTGTGAAACTGCTCCAGCTGTACAGTATACAATTCTCCATTTTGCCACCGAGTGAGGCCTTTTTTTTGCCTTTGAAGCAATCATCTGGAAGTGATCGTCGTTGGGGAGGGGATGTGGAGAGGAGATCATACTTTGTCCACACTGTTGTACTGTACTGTAGAGAGGAGATGATAGTGGAATGGAAGGGAGCAAGTTGATGGCTACTGTACTCCGTTCTGTACTGTACATATCAATGTCCAGAGGGGTAGGCGAAGAATGATGGGGTGATCGCAGGAATGCTCACTCCCCAACTCGCACCACAACTTGAACATCCACAGCTTTCGCCTCTCGTACACAACATGCCACGCATGTTCGCCCCGCCCGTCCGATGAGCGCATGGCTGCCAATTGAAGCGCACCAGGCTCGCACAAAAGTTTCCTTTGTTCGGTCTCCGCGAGCATCAATGACGAGCACTTCCTTGTCGGTGCTACTGGTATCGGTGTTAGACCCTGTGGCTTGCGGGCCCTTGTAATTGGGAAGAGCATCCAGTGGCACATGTTTGTACACGAAAGAACGGTGTAAGGGATGCCCGGGGAGACGTATATACTTTCCCCAAGTTGAGTATGGCTCTTGGCCGTTATCAGCCGCAGCTCCCTCCTCCAATGAGTGGTCGTGCTGCTGCTGTTGGTGTGACGCGAATCCTAATGGTGGACGACATGCATGCGCTGATATAAATCGTACATTATGTTTGAGTGGAAAAGATACAGCAGTCGAGGCCTTGTGTCCTCCTTTTTCTTCCACATGCAAGGTAAAAGAAAGCGATGTATCGTCACTGGTTGTGATGCCTCGTTTGATCAAAGTGCTGACTGACAAGGTTAATGCACCCAAGCTGACGGTAGATGTCGCTGGCGTTGGCAGGTCAGTCGGTAAAGTAAATGCATCGGCTGTGATATCTCCTATCCCCAAAGGTGTAGATTCCGCCGCAAGTTTTCCTCCTTGCTTAATTCTGGGTTTTCCCGACCGCTCAAATGCCTCTTTGACTGTCACTTCAAACCATCCTTCTTCAAAAGTTTCCAATGTAGTCGCATCCCGGGGAAGTATATTCGCTCCAACCCATCCCATGCTTGTCGAAGCACCTTCTAGACTGGAAAGTACACGTCCAACAATGCACGCTTTACTCCACCAACTGCGTCCTGCGTAAGCAAAGCCACCATATAGATTGGCTTTCGTGCCAAGCTGCTGCATCGCCTTCGTATCGTTTTCCAGTAACGTTCCAATCAATATGTGACAAATAGATTCCCCGGGAATCACGAATCCGGATAGCCAGCTTCGTGATATCCAGCCAAGTGGCTCTTGGTCGTGGATGTCGCCATCTTCCGCGCATGTACTGTGAAGCTGAACGCATCGACGGGATGCACTATAGGAGCCCATCTTGTTCTTGGCCAATCGTGTTGCCAATGGCTCGCGAGATGTATTTTCTTTGCGAGCGTTGATGGTGTTTGGCTGAGTCAAGAATAAATGGTCTTTGTTCTGCAACTTCTTTTCAAAAGTAGATCGAAGTGCATCTATGTCCGGCCATCCGATATTCTCGGCGAAGTTGTATAGCCCTTCGAGTTGCTGTCGGGTATGAGGCGAGCTTATATGACAATCCCAGGCGGATTTCAAGTCGGATGATTCAGTTGAAGATGATATGTGTCGACCAAGGGACTGGAATAAAGAGAACCCGCGCGACTTGGTGAGTGAAGTTGCGCTAGGTTCTTGATTCGGAGGTGTAGCGGTTGGTGATGGCGATGGCGATGGCGATGGCGATGGGCCAGCGATTTCGAGATTGTCAAGAAAACGACGTACAACAATGAGATCCCAGTTGACCTTCCCCTCTCGCAACTTATCAAAATGATACATCTCTTGAGCGGTCATATGGTCGCCTTGGGGGTCATGCAGCATACCGATTCTCACAAAAGCATCTAGGCGGAATAGCAGCTCGGCTGCAAGAAGCAATTGAACAAGCAACCATTTTCTCTCCATACCATCATTTATCCATGAACCTTTGGATGTTCTTGAGGTCGCTCCATTGCATTCGTTGAGATTAATGAATTGACCATCTCCATGAGGTGGCGCTTCCCACAGCAATTGACCAGCTCGGAAACGCCATTCGGGTACACTAAAATCTACCCAAGCCCCTGGTGTGGCTAACACAGTAGTTAACGTTTTAATCTGAGACTTAAGGCTCTGCGGATTTGCTGGCATCACGTCCACGAGTGGCGGGCGTGGGTAGAGAAATTGTGAATGCAAGATGTTATGTTGTTCGCGGGCCGATTCGTAGTCAAGCAAGGTCACTGTTGAACCGTCTCGTAAAACACCAAGCCGTATGTGTCGCAGGTATTCGAGACGTTTGATCAAGGATCGTAGATTGATATCGCGCACTCCAATTCGTTTCCAGGCATTGGGACCATCTCGGATTAATTGTCGTCTATCGTAGACAGCACCGCTCAGACATTGCGAGTATGGCTTGTCGTAATTCTCCATCAAGTCAAATGCCTCAGTTGCCGGTAAAGACGAAACGCGTTTCAGGTCAGGTGCCTCTTGAGGTTCTTTCGGTCCTGTATAACATTTTGCATCTGCCAGAGGAAACTCGAGGAAATGGCGAAACCCGACGGTCCCGGGTTCTCTGCCATTATTCCCGAGCATGTTGGGAACTTCGAATATGCCGACATCAAATGTGGCTCGTTTATAAGCGTCACTTTTCCCCCAATCTTCGATTGGAGTTGGAACACCACCTCTCACCCGCCAGTCGTCTGGTACCGGGAGATGCGCATGAAGAGTGCACAGTGTGAATGCGGGATGGGAAAGGGGTTTGCGATCCAGCATGCGCTGAATGGATGGATTATGTTCATCCCATGGGAAAATCACCTGCGGATACCATCTTTTAAGCTTCCCACGTTCCAACAAGAAATGTGGTGCCCCGGAAAGCATCGCCTTGATCTCTTTCTTGGTAAGAATATTCTCAGAAGCAGGGCAGTCATCGGCATTTTCTTTAGGCTTGCTGGCCATGTCTAGTCGGTACTCTAGATAGTCTTGGATATTCCCTGGTTGCTTTGGCTCGGGGTGCATCGCAGACTCTGGTGTTCCTAGAGTCCCTGGAGTGGAATCTCCGCTGCGGCGGGATTCATCCCGACTTTTTCGCCTGGATGAGTCTAGACTCAACGAGCTATCGCTTCGTCTGCGAAATAGACCATGAAAAATGCCGTGGTTTGAATCACTTGAGTGAGATCCTGAAGGTGGATGTTCCGCGAGCTGTTGTTGTTGCTGTTGCTGCTGCTGTCCAGCGCGGTGCTCATCAGCCAACGATTGAGAGCGACGTCGCCCGAAGAGAGGCATTATGAATGTTCCAGGATCATGACAAGAGTTTACTGTCCAGTAATAGTGTCAAATATGTGCAGAATAGAAATTGAATGGAAATGACTTTTCTCGAGGGGAGTTGAAGTAGTCAAGTTTGCAGGGCGGAAGGGCCCCACTGATCTTCGGCAATCGGCGGAACGGCACAACGGCAGATTTCATTCAGACAGGTAACAGTTGCAGTTATTAGTTGATGAATATAAATATATTACAGAGTAAATAGTATGTAGATATAAGTATGATCTATAGCATTTCATCAATGTGGATTCTGTATGTATGACACAGCATCAGTCAGAGCTGGAAATTTAGTATGACCGCATATACATATAGTTATAAGTGGATGTATACAATGGCTGATCTACACTCTGAAATCATTACTACTCAGTATTAGGACACAGCGAATTCAGCATTCATTCATTCATTAACTTGCAATACTCAGATGGACGATCGGGAATCTCTCATCGTGTCCATCCCAGCTACCGAACAATTGAGTTGAGTTTATTAAGCATGCTGGTGGAAGAAATCCAGCACGGTCTTGTAACCTCGCTCATACTCCTTGACAACCTCGGGGTCTTCCAGGTTCGAACGAGCGGCCATCCAGCCATGAATCTGTGTCGGGAACGTCTCGACATGGTTGGGGACGGTGAGATTAGCCTTGAAGGCACTGACATCATTGGCTGGCTCGTCCTTGGAGGCCAGACACGCGAAAGGCACGTTGATGGTTTTGGCGTCGTTGGGGTCGACCATGGCAGGGTGAGCTTGGGCGGCGGCCTTGAAGATCTTGTTGTCAGCACCCGCGGAGAGAGCGGCGATCTTTCCACCCCAGCAGAAACCCAGAATCGACCAGGATTGGAATGCACCGCCTGGGGCAGACTGGTTGGCCTGCTTCACGATCTCAGGGATCTTTGAGAGAGTCTTGGGCGGGGCGGCTTTGGTGGAGAAGAAGTTGCCGAGCTTCTCCTTGTGCTCATCGGTGGTCGGGGGATACCAGGAGATATCGGCGGGACTGCCTTCGAAGAAATCAGGCATGAAGACGCGGTATTTCTGGTCGTTGGAGGTGGCGAGAATATCGGCGCCTTGAATGGTTTGGTCGAAGAAACCGAAGATGTCTAAGAAGTCAGCTGTGATCAAGGCGATCTATAGATGACTGCTGTACTCACCGTAGACGACGAGGATGGCCTTGGTGGCCGTCTCAGGGCCGGTGACATCTGAATGTGTTAGTTGGTTGAACTGAGCATGGGATTGATATGAAACGTACAGGTCTTCAAGCCATTGATAGTTTGGTAGCTTCCCTTGGCGGAGTAGCCCTTAGCCACGACAGGAGGGATACTGGAGCCCCATTAGTAGGATGATAGTAAGGGTGGAGGTGTGGACGGACGAGCAACAGGCCTTGCTGATTCCAGACATGATGATGCGGTAGTGAATTGGATTTCAATTGAAGTCGAGAAGTGAAAGAAGTTCAAGAGAAGAGAAGAAACGAAGGGAAGAATAAAAGGACGAGTTAACCCCGCGATGACATCATCCGAGCAACATTCGGCTATTCAAAGATGCGACAATTCTTTATCATTAATCATTTTTATTATTTATGATTATATTCACTTAAAGTAATGATCAATGAATAAATGAATGAATGAAGAGAATATCAACAGATATTTATAATTGTAAAAAGTATATTCTGGTTCAGGTGTTGACTGTTGACCCCGACTTAAGCTATAGCTGTGGAATATATATTACCTAGGACATAAGGTATTACTACTACAACCTGGAAGAGATTACCACCACCACCAGTAATCGACTAACAATGTGACTGAATACTACTAAATAAGCTTAAAAATATCGAGGTGGAAATATGCGACAATAGTATGTACTACCTAGTAATTACGTTAATAGATACACTGTGTTAGACTGCGGCACGGTTTTGGTCAGGTCTTAGACTAACCGCAAACACCGCAGTTAGTGCCGCAGTCTAGATCCTAGCGATGATGGCGATGATGGTGGAATGGACATCGACTAGGCTCAATATGGTTCTGTGTGTACCGAAACTCGTTCAACTTGAAGTGTATCACAAGAGCTTTGCTTTAACTATATATCCACTATATCTACCGTTCGTACTAGAAGTACTAGTAGTGTACGAGAGAACTAAAGAAATTAACTATAACTCCGATGCAAATTGACTTGTAAATATAGATACTGCGTGACTGTACCACAACGAGGTGTATCATTGAAGTTTTCTTTCTAGTAGTATTACCGTGACGGATTTTATAAAGGGTCTTAGCTACTTAGGTAGTGATAGAAGACGAGAATTCAGAGAAAGTAATCAATCAACAGATGATGGCAATGGCTACTGCATCAGACTCCTTATAAACAAGCGATGAGTGGTCCCGGCTGAGCTGGTGACGGTACTTGGTACATTCAAAAAGATAGAGGGTGCAAAACCAGTCGTATCTTTAATCTCCGGATCTGCGCCGGCCGACGATAGCAAATTAGCTATTGTTTCGTTGTTTTTCAATACGGCCTCAAACAATGGTATCCGAGAGTGCAAATTGGTATTGAGGTCTGGATTCATCCGTTTATCTGTCAGGAAAATCTCAACGAGATTTTTCCTATTAACACTGATAGTCAATTGTAACGGAATATATTTTTCCGTCAGGGTATTGAGATCGACGTTCTCTCGATTAACCAGTAGAGCAACCAATTCTGGTTTTTCGTTCAGTATAGCGCTATGAAGAGGGAAATATTTTTCTTTTTTGCCAGCGAATTCTGTATAAGTACCGCAAGATAGTAGTATTTTTACCATTTCAGTATGGCTACGATATACAGCAAAATATATTGGAAGTATACAATTATTGTTGTATATATTTATTTTGATTTTTGGATATACGAAAAATATTCTGATTATATCTGTGTATCTGTATTTATTAGCTGCCCAGCTAATGAATCAAACCGTATTATTCTATATACAGGTGTATATAGAATAATACGGTTTGATTTGTCTGCTATCTAGATTGAATCTATATTCTAACAGTACTTTAACTGCAGCTAGATTGTCTCTGTAAACTGCGGCGAATAAAGATATAGATTTTGTGTAGTCAGACGATTTAGGTAGTTCTACAGAATCATTGATATCTGTCCAAGACTGGAGACCTTTTCTCAGAGTCGGATAGTTATCTGATTCGGTGTTACAACGGATAGCTGATTGTATTGCATCGGTAGAGTTCAGAAATCAGTATTTGGTGTAGAATACGATTGATTTGGACGATGAAGAAAGATCTTTTTCACTATCGATTCTGAAGGCAATTTCTAGGATCACTTCGGGTGGAAACTGTATAAGTGGCATGACTGAGATTTAAGAATGAAAAGATTTGAAGCTAAAAGAGAGCACTTGATTTCATCTTCCAGAACGATGCTCGATATCGATTACGTGATAAAAAAGATGACTAAAAACTTGGTACAATGAACTAAACTGGCGTCGAGTATTGCCGTTTGGGGCGTTCGATTTACCGTCACTTAGCGTTGTGGTGTAGTAAGTACGCATGGCAGATATTTTCTGATTTAGTGTTATCCTGCGGGGTGACAACTATGCTACTTGAAGTAGTGGTAGAATAGGAATACAGTAGTATGCGACCGATGAAGGTTGAATGTGCTCGGCTAGTGCTCGTGCTCTGCTGATAAGATGATGGATTTTATTGCCAGCCATACGGAGAGTTGCCTGCTAGTAATGCACATACTAGTATGTACATATATAACTAGAGACTTGCTGATGCAGGTGACCAGTCTAAGGGTGCAGGTGTGTACATACAGTACGGAATATGTACATACATAGTAAATTCAGCTAGAAGGAGGCAAATGACTGGTCTACTGCAGTCTCCACTGTTCAGCTTGAGTGGATAGAAGAATCTGCTAGCCGGACTAGTGGGGAGAGAAAGAAAAAATAGAGAAAGAAAGGAGAGGCGATTCCGGTATTATCTACGGAGTACGGAGTAGTACATACTATGTACATACTCCATAGTGGTGTTTGTAGTAGTAGGGGATGTACATAGTAGTACTATGGTGAGACATGCTAGAGATAGTAGACACTAGTAGTTCGGTTAGACGGATCTTATGCCCGATATACCACAAATTAATTATCATGATATACATGCTTACTCACTACTAGTAAGTATATAGTATATAGTATATACGATGTACATACATACATTCATACTACTAAATGAACTGATGATACTAACTGACACTGACAGACTCCATACTGATCAAAGCCACTCGCCGATCTCCCGGCTGGATGGCTGTCTGGTGGCAGCGGCTCTGGCAGGGCTCGATCGACGATCGATCCACTGACCTGCATATCTCGATTCTCCTGAATAGTTATGTATATTTTAATATGCTAATAATTATAATCATAATAATTATAATACTACTAATACTCATACTCATAATGTAATAATACTAATATTAATGCAATACTATGTAATCACGCTGACTCCGTTCTCGATTCGATTAGTTGACCGAGAATGTCGGTGGAATCCGGGCTAGCGGGACTATTGGTAGCGCTAAAATTAGACAGTACATATCTCTGTGCTAGTAGTAGCTCATAACAGTATCTATAGTATAGTATATACTATGGTATATACTATATATATATACATATATATTATAATGATAGTATATTATAGTGTATACTATACTATATACTATGTTATATCCTATCTATATAAGTATACAGTATACTGTACAGTATGTACACTGTACATACTGATAATAGACTTCTCTGATTGGCTCGGCTTGAATTGCAGTGGGGACAGGCAGATGACCGGCGAAATTTGGTTGACCAATCAGATCTGGTCTTCCTCGCTTGGGATGTCTGCTTTGGCATTCGTCTTGACTGAGATGTTCCTAGTATTCCAGGAGTAGGTATATTCGATTAGAGGATAGAGAATAGAGACCTCAGTGATAGAATATAGAGTATATCCATACTATACACTATATGAGTATATATTATACAGTGGTATAATGGATACTGTGTTTAGTGTATGTTTACTATAATAATACAAAATAAAAAAGTAAATGTCAACCACGTTCCAGACCCGACCGTGGGACTGTCACTACCAAATAATACTAGAGACTAACTAAAAGGTCTAGTCCATTCCATCTAATTTATTCTCGTATCAGTCGCGCTTTCCTTTTCTATAAACTGCTCTCCTTCCCCTTCTTCCCCCGCGACGCCACACTCCACTTCTTTCTCTTTCCTCTACATCTCATCTTCTCTCATCTTCTTCCTCTCCCTCTCTCCCTCTCTCTTCTATTCTCCCCGTCAACTATTCTCCCCCCTCATCAACCACACACTTCCCTAAAATACGATATGATCTCCCCCTGATCGATCGCTACCCTCCGCGATCGACACCGCCCCTCCTGGATCCTTCGAGCCCTTCGGGGGTCTTGCCTGAAGGTCGAGACTGGTCCCTACACCCGGCTTCCTCGTATCCTCTCCCACCAGGTGCTGCCTCCTCTGCTATTCACGACGAGCTCTTTGCTCGTGAAAATTCCACCCTGGCGACTCTGGCCGTCAATCCGACTCCTGCGATGGGGTCGGGACTGGACCTGTCGGCCCAGTCTTTGAATACTCGTCGTCCCGCGGCTCCAACTCTCCCCAGTTTTGAGTTGCCTCCACCTCCATTCACCAATAACAGCATCAACAACAATAACCATAACAACCCTCTACACCAACACCAACAACACCAACAACACCAAAATCAAAACTCTTCTTCCAAGTGGCCAATCGCCAATACTCATCCCTTGCCACCCGCTTCTCATCCACATCTACCCGCCAATGTGAGTGTGGGCAATTTGCTGACACCCCCGGCCACAAATCAGTCCGGTGAGACCGCCGTCTCATCTCACCCGTTAGGTCCAGGCCCCGGTCCCGGTCCCGTCCCTGTCTCTGGCATCTCGTCCGATCTCTCCTCTTCATATTGGGGCACTACGCCGACGGGGACCGGCAGTGGAAGTGCCAGTGCTGCAAGTGTACAGAATCCTACCACCCCGTGGGCTTCCGCCTACACACTGCGCAACTCCTACTCACCCTCGGGCATGGTGGGTCGTTCGGCCACCGCGACTGTGAACCCCCAAGTCTCGTCTACGGATGGTCTATCGCAGCCATTCGAGGCTCCCTCATTGACTTTCCTACAGGCTTTGCCCGCGCCCCCTTCTTCCATGGCACTCTATCATCCTTCGTCGGGTCCCGCCAGTTCACCCGCTCCGTTGCCATCTAACGATCCATATGCGACGCCAAAAGGGCCGCCTCCAATGTATGGTGCACCGCCTCCCCATATGCCCAGTCCCCATCAAACGGGCTTTTCACCCATGTATGGCCCTCCCGCGATTAGTCCCGCCGGACTAGGCATTCATCCACAAGCACGAATGTCCGCGCAAAGCCCGGGGGGCCAGCCCCCGCTCGCCTTTCCACGTCAACCGTGGCCCTCATATTCATTGCCCGCGATGAATGGACCCGTCATGACCAATGTACATAGTCCTAACAGTCCTATGTCGATGATGGGCGGCGGCATGCAACCAGGGCTTCTGCCGGGGTTCAACAGCGGTCATGTCGCAAGTACACAACATCTCTATGGGGCACATCCACCACCGCATGGAATGGCTGCTCCAGCCGCAGATCGACCATTTAAATGCGATCAATGCCCGCAAAGTTTCAATCGAAATCACGACCTGAAGCGACATAAGCGAATTCACCTGGCTGTGAAACCCTTCCCCTGTTCTCACTGTGACAAAAGCTTCTCCCGAAAGGATGCCCTGAAGGTATTTTCCCCTATTTTCCTCCGTGTCTGACTCGCCAGAAAACTAATACATGTTCTTTTTCTGTTTCAGCGCCACATTTTAGTCAAAGGATGTGGCAAAGATGGCGATTCCGATTCGACCAACCACACAACCGAACCCAAGGAAGCGCGCAGTGAAGATGGTAGCCCCGTCCTCAATGGGCGGGTCTAAATGAATACAGTTCTGCATTCCTGTGGTTCCCATCCACATCTCGCCCCGACCTGTATCTATTCTATCTATGGGGAACAGTCATGATGTGGACTGGGGAACCACAGCGGCCTGGGAGTCAGGAAGGATTTTGATTTAAGTTTGATCTTGGATTGTTTGATCAATTTGCAATTTCTCTTTGTTTTTGTTCTGGCGAAGGGCGGGCATATTGGGCTGGGCTATGTATTTCTGTTTTATTCTGGATTATTGTTGATTTCTAGCCTGACGAGTGACGAGTGTATCTGTTTACTTAACCTGAACACGAAGTGTTCGATGGTATATAGCAACTGCATGAATGTCTACACATCATGATTACATTCTTTCTCTTCTCCTTTCTCTTTCCCTTTTCTTCTCCTTTCCCTTTTCTTCTCTTCTCTCCTATTCTACACGAATAGCTGACCACGCCAAGTCTTAACAATGAAAGAATCTCCACAAATCTCCGAGGTCCCCGAAATCAAGACCTCTCACAGTCAAATAGCAAGTATCCATCGGGTGTTTTAAGTTGTGGCACTGTCAATTCAACAGGTTTAGAGGTCTGATTGTCTTACTAGTTAGTACTACACGGAATATAAAGTATCCTCCCTGAATCTTCCAGATATCATTTCAACGAAGAATCCCTCAATATCACAATGTATACCCTCAGCTGGACCCTCATTCGATCAGTCGCATATCTTGCATTTGCATTTGCATTTACGTTTGCATCAGCAGGACTCTCCACTTCTTCACTCCATCAGACCTATCGTATTCCCTCGAAAGTCCAGAACGGCACGGCTCATGCAAGATTCGAAATCGATACTTTTGGTGGAAATCTGAGTCTATCGAGCCGACAGATTCTCGATGCACCACAAGTCAATCGAATCAATGCTGACTCCTTTGACTGGTGGTATTTCGATGTTGTTGACGAATATAATCCGCTTATCTCGCTTGTTGTGACTTTTTTTACGTCTTCTGCGAGTGCGTTTCCATTTTTAGATCCCAACGAGGATTCCGTGCTGACTGCTTATGTCTGGGTTTCGTTTGGGAATGGTTCGTCTTGGGCTGGATATTTACCTGCTTCATTGGCTATGGTGGATATTGGTGGGAAAAAGGCGAGTTTGGGAATTTGGGAGGGAAGTGGATTTCAATGGAATGCTTTGAAGGAAGATCTTTCTGCTTATGAAGTTGTTATTGATGCGCCTGAACTTGAGGTTAAGGGGAGATTGGACTTGGTCGCGGTTAGTATCATTCTTTTTGGATGATTTTCTTTGTTACAGGCTCTAATCAAGAGATATTGTAGAGATCACCTCTTCATTTACCTTGTGGTATTCGAGAGAATATTACTTCTTTACAGATTGCTCCTCAGATAGGATGGGTTAGCCTTGTTCCTGATGCCCTTGGCTCTGTGGATATGACTATCCAAGGTACGCAGATGAAGTTTCAAGGCGCGGCCTATCATGACAAGGTGAGAATAATTACCAAAATGCATAATTTGAATTTATCGATGAACTGATTGAAGTAGAATTGGTCCGATCGCAACTTCACCGATTCCGTACGAAGCTGGTACTGGGGCCATGGACGACTGGGCTTATACTCGATTGTCTGGTTCAGCTACCTCGCCATCAATGATCCAACCAACACGACCTACGTGAGCAGCTACGTTGCTCATGATGGAGAGGTCTTGATATCGGAATGTGATGATTCGCTTCTTACCGTTCGTCCAACGGGTCGCTCGAATACAACTGGTGATCGATACCCTGCATTCGTTGGTGATCTTCCTGATGGATTCAAGCTGGACTTTCTCTTGCCAGAGAATACCAGATTGAGGGTCAATGTGTCCACGAGAGCTAAGATTGCGGGTGATGGCGAATACTATATGCGATGGACTGGGAATATGACAGGCGAAGTGGTAGAGATGAATCCATCGCCCGTCATACAAGAATCTTCCTTGACTGGAGTGGCTGTCTTTGAACAGTTTCAAATGCAGGAAGAAGATTCTTGACTTGACTGATCTACTGCTGAAGAAGCCACTGGTAGTACGTGTAAGTCTTATACAGTCTTAGTAAATGTGTTTACCAAGTCTACTAGTACGTTTTGCACCATGGAAGAGCCGTTTGACTGCGCTGTTCTGGAAAATGAAGTCTATATCGAAATTCTGTCAAAGTACTTCAAGTTGAAATAGTAACATAATATGGGTATCTCGCGGAATGCGCGAAAAACGAAATCGAAAGCGAAAAGAGAGAAACCAAAAGAGATACGATACATTATAGACCATGTGATTATTCTTCTCCTACTCACTTCTTGCCAGTCTTTGCCTTCCACTCATCAATTAAACCTCGATAGTCCTCAGTACCATATGGATCGAAGCATCTAGCGAGAACACCCTTCTTTCTCTCTGTGGATAAGCCGAGATCACGCAGCATCAAATCGATAAATGGGATCGCATCAAAGACGAAATCCGGATTTCGATGGCCAAAACCACCGGGGTAGCGATATTTGCCAAATTCAGAATGTAAAGCAGTTTCCCATGCCAGATTGAGATCATTCACGCCCTCATTCTTGGGATCAAGGCCGGTGCGTACGGATTCTGGACATTTCTCTGCAGCGGTAGGGGTAAGATGACCCCCGAAGTATGCTGCGATCCACAATGCCTGCGTCTGTGCGATCAATGTCGTGTTGATTGTCATTGTGATACCCATAAATGCCAGCGATCGATCTTGGATCTGTGAGAGAGGGACCATGAATCGTGCAAGACGGAATGGATGTGGTACTGATGCCTCGGCTTCCTGATTCAACGGACGATATTTCGGATTCGGTGGAGGGCCATTCCGAAGGCGAGGGAAACGGTTCAAGATTTCTTCATCGGCGGCCTTGACCAGCTTCTCATCCAGAGGGTCTGCACTCCATGGAAATCCTAGCTGTCGATCGATGCCTTCGGGTAAAAATCGAAGATTGGGGGTTGCTCGCCAGCCAGTTGAGCAGATCAATGCAGAGGTAGACAGAGTCTCGCCGGTGGCGAGATGAACTTTATGATCGGAGAGATGGTCGAGTTCACCAATATGCACTTTGATTGTGCCATCTTTGACGAGATCAAAGAAGTCGGTTGGATAGTTGAGAATGCTGAGAGACGAGGCAATCCAAAATGGACTCACCCATGGCTGCAACTTCTTAACTTCGTCGTGTTTATTATATCCATTCAATTGGATCACATCATCTGCTAAAACAGCCCAGAAGGCATCGACAATCTTCCGACCTAACCAGGTTCCATGCAAGAAATTCCGAATTCGAGGATATCCATCGGCTGAGCCCCAAATGCATGGACTGAACCAGGTCAAGAAACGCGTTGTCACCAATTTCTCCAGCCATTTCTTCAAAGGCGTCACATATGGTGGAGCCATCCAATTAGGACCGTGGCCAGACTCACGAATAATCCAGTCCACCTTCATTCCCGATGTTGCACAGGCATACGCTGCATCCCAGGCCGATTTGGTACCACCGAAGATAGTCACGCGCTCCCCTTCGCGAAGAATGGTATCTTCGTGTTGAAGGAAATCGCGACAATGAATGAGCGGAGCATCAAAACTTTCTTGACCGGCGAAAGTGGGAAGATAAGCTTGCGAAGTGACCCCAGTTGCGACGATCAATTTCTTCGTGTCGATGGTGACTGGAGATGGAGACGATGCGGATGGATCATCGTGCGTCACCACCAGCTGCCAGCTTCCATCCAAGCGATGTTCCGCACTCTCGACTCGGTGATTGAGTCGAATACGGTCGATGAAACCAAATTCCTTAGAATATGCCTCCATATATTTCTGGACGATTTCACCGGGGATATGTTCGCCGGGCTTGACACCGAAAGTGGCCTCGTCCATGGGGAAATCACTGAACTCATATGTGCCCAGCATATTATTTGATTTCAACCCTTTGTATAGTCGGTGCTTTGCCCAGACTCCTCCAATGGAGCTGGCAGCCTCCAGGAGAAGAACATTACTGTCGGGGTTCAATTCACGATAAGTCTTGACAGCAGCGAGCCCGCTCCAGCCTGGTTGATAGACATCGGTTAGATATCATGATATTGCAAGGTTCACGGGAAGAAAAAAAAAAGCGACAGGAAATTCGCCGAGAAGAAAATTGAAATTATTGGGCCTAGGAACATGAGGTTGAGCTTAATAGGAACCACTCACCGGCGCCAATGACTACAAGATCCAAAACTTCCATCTTTCCAAGGGTTGTAAACTAGGAGTCAACTGACCCGTGCAAAGGAAAATAAGACGGCGAGCAAACAGGGTCACTACGAGACTTTTGAAAGTCCGATGAGCCCCGTGGGAGCACAAATGCGCAAGGCTCGAACTAAACCGTCTAGACTTGAGGTAGGACGGTCCCTTTACGGGGTCAGTGGGCCTGTCAATAGGCAATTACCAGGGAAATGAGTCCGACAGTCTTGAATTGGGGCTTGGTCTGGTGTATCCACAGGGGCAAGATGGGCGCAACGAGTTCAACTTTCTTTACGGGGGACTCTGTATTTGATAGTGGTATTTGTTCACCAACTCAGGAGTTAAAGAGGAGGCTACAATTTGGAGATCGTGTGGAATGAAGAGCATTCCCCTCCAACAAACAAAAGAGAGAGGAAAAAGAAAACAAGACTATCTGTGTGCTAGAATGTGCCAGCGTGCGAGTGCAAGCAGGGGGGGGGGGGGGGGGGGGGGGTGTCGGTCAATGGGCAATTAGTATCGGTGGGAGGGGAAGATAGGGCGTTGAAGGGTGTTAACAGTAGTTAACAGTGGTGGGAAAGCCAGGCCGCACAAACGTT
>Ga0102593_1001647_pt1 | contig 20643 bp, 19 predicted proteins | sample AraplaCol_mMS_r2_2_FD_76862 | JGI IMG/M metagenome (GOLD analysis project Ga0102593, IMG submission 76862) | Arabidopsis root microbial communities from North Carolina, USA - plate scrape MF_Col_mMS_r2 (SPADES assembly) (version 2) | ecosystem: Host-associated > Plants > Roots > Endosphere...
ACCACGCCGCCCGCGACGGGCACCGCGGCGCCGGTGGTATTGGTGCCGCGTCCGCGTGCGATCACCGGCACGCGCGCGGCGCGGCACGCGCGCACCAGGCCGACGACCTGCTAGCGCGTGGTGGGCAGCGCCACCGCATCGGGCAGCGATTGCCGGCGCGAGTTGTCGTAGGCGTAAGTCAGGCGTTCGCTTTCGTCGGTGCGCCAGGCGTCACCGAGCAGCGAGCGCAGGTCCGAATCGAGCGTGTGCGGCAGCGGCGTCATGGTCGCGAGGATACCGCCCGTCGCAGTGCAAGGCCCGTGGTGGCGATCAACGCGCAGGGCAGCCACACCCAGGCGAACTCCGACAGCATCACCGCGACGCCGCGCGCGCTGAAGAAGCCGCTTCCGATGGGCGACACGGCGATGGGACGCCAGGGCCAGAACACGCGCGTATCCGAGAACGGCCACCACAGCGCGACCCCGAGGCCGCCGTTGGTCAGCGCATCCAGCAGCGGGTGCGAGGCGACGCTGCCGAACAGCCACAACGCCGCGAACGGCGCGCTGGTTCGCAGCGGCCGATGCAGCAGCGCGCCGAGTATCGCGACGATCCCCGCGAAGAACAGCGAATGACTCGCGCCGCGGTGGCCGAAGTCGTCCGCATAGGCGATCCCGAGCTTGAACGCGACCACGTCGGCGTCGGGGAGCATCGCGGCGAAGGCGCCGGCGACGATCAGCCGCGGCGGCACACGCTTCGTTCCGAGTGCGATCGCGGCTGCGACCGGAACGATGGCGTGCGTGAACACCGTGGGCATGTCAGCGCCTGCGCCGCCAGAAACGCACGCCGATCACGCATGCCGCGACAGCCAGCCACAACGGCCACAGCAGCGACAGCCAGACGATCGCATCGAGTCCGCCATACCAGCCGCTGCGCAGCGCATGGCCGAGCCGGGCGAAGAAGCCCGGACCATCGCGGCGCACCACCGCATCCACATCGAGCCGTTCGGTGCGGCGCACCTGCGGCGACTGGTACATCGACAGATCGATGGTGGCGAACGCGATGCGGTCTTCCAGCTCGGCGCGCGCGATTTCCGCCTCGTCGCGCTGCGCCTGCGCGTCCGAGCGCGCCGAGACGGCGTCGACGCGTTCTCCGGTCTTGCCGCCACTCGAAGCGATTTCGCCCAGTGCGGCCTGCGCACTCTGATGCCTCGCCTGCGCAAGGCGTTCGCGCAGCACCAGGAACTGCGCGTCGGCGGCTTCGTAGGTGCGGCCGTCGAGAAAGCGCACATGGGTCGAAAGCGCGCGAAGGAACGGCTGCGTGCGCTCGCTCGGCACGCGCACCAGCAGGCGACCGCGCACGGTGTAGGTGGCCAGTTCGACCAGCTTGCCGTCGCCGCTGGGGCGCCTTTCCACGTCCTGCACGTTGGAGTGGATCTCGTTCCTGGCGACGAAACCGCCGTACTGAGCGACCAGATCCTCGATCGCCAGCGCCGAGCGGTAAACGTCGTCGACGAGGAAGCCGACGTCGGCGGTGCGAATGAAACGGCGTTCGCCCGAAGGCTGCACGATCACCGCCGATTCCAGCTGCGTGGCGGCATTCGTGGGCGCTGCCGATCCCGCGGCGGCCGCAGGGGCGGCCGCAGTCTCCGAAGCGGCATGTGAGCTTTCGGCGTCGGCCGCCTGTTCGAGTTTCTGCGAGCAGCCGCCCACCAGCATCGTCAAGACGCAGGCCAGCAGGCCCGCATGGAGCTTGGTTCGCATCCCTGATTCCCCTGATCCCCTTGGTGCGCCGACGGTAAGCGAAGCCGTCCGGATCCGCACGGCGCGACAGTGGTGGGAATCGTTAATCGTTGGGAGCCGTTCAGAACTCGTCGGCGCGGAACGCGTCCTTGAGCCAGTTCAAGCGCGGCGCAGCGGGGTCGCCATCGCCTTCCACCACGTCGAAGCGGCAGGGTGCGTTCGCATGTTTCGGATGGTGCGCGAGGAAGGCGCTGGCGGCCTGCACCAGCTTGCGGCGCTTGTGCACGTCGACCGAGGCCGCGCCGCCACCGAAGCGCGCATCGCGCCGGTAGCGCACTTCGACGAACACCAGCGTGGCGCCATCGAGCATCACCAGGTCGAGTTCGCCGAAGCGGTAGTTCGCGTTCGCCGCGACATCGCGAAGCCCGGCGCGTATCAGCAATGCACGCGCGGCGGCTTCCACCGCCGCGCCGCGTGCGCGCCGATCAGCGGGAGGCATCCGCCAGCGGCGTGGGCAGGCCTGCGCTGAAGGTCGACCACGACGGCGTGCGCAGCACGTTGCCGAAGCCGTCCAGGCGCAACGTGCCGGTGGCGCCATCGATGTGGCCGTCGGCGGTAGTGGCCAGTCGCTGCAGGTAGGCGGTGATCTGCCATGCGTCGAAACCGAAGGCGAACAGGCGTGCCGCCGGGCCCTTCGCGTTGTTGAGCTGCGAACCGGCGATCGCCGCCGGCGGCAGGCCCGGCACGCCGCGCGTGGTCCACGCTTCGCTCGGGAACGCGATGCCGTCCAGCACGCGGTCTTCCTCGGCCTTGCCGGTGCCCGAAAGCAGCTGCGAGGTCGCCACGCGCGGCTTGCCCGCAAGTCCGGCGATCGCCAGCTTGGGCATCAGCAGGCGCGCGCTGCTGCCCTTCACCGCGAGGAACAGGGCGTCCACGCCGCCGTCCTTCTGCGCGAAGGGGAGGAAATCGGAGGTGCCTTCGCCGGCGACATCGGTCACCGTCGCGCCGCGCGCGGTCAGGCGTTCGCGGAAGCTGGCGACCGCGCGCTGCTGCGTGTCGTCGAGCGACGCCACCACCAGTACGCGCTTGGCGCCCATGGCGAGCAGGTGTTCGGCCGCGGCGATGCCTTCGTCTTCCGGCGACAGCGAGAAGCTCGCGTTGCCGGCCGGCGGTTCGCCATCGCCACGATTGAGCGCGAGCACCGGCACCTGCAGCGCGCCCTTGGCGAACAGCGCGTTGACTTCATCGCGGCCGAGCGGCCCGACCACGAAATCGTTCCCTTCCACGACGGCGCGGTCGTATGCGGCGAGCGCGCCACCGGGCGTGCCTGCGGTGTCGTAGAAACTGACGTCCGGACGGCGGCGCGGTTCGCCGTAATAGCCGGCGAGGAAACCATCGCGCACCGGCGCGGCCGCGACCGCGAGGTTGCCGGACATCGGCAGCAGCACGGCCAGCTTCACCGGCGGGCGATAGCCGTCCTGCTCGGCGGCGGGGCGGCCGGCGGCATCGAAGTTCCAGCCGGTGCGGTCGAACGCGCGCGGCAGCGGCAGGCCGCGACGCAGCAGCGCCTGGGCGGCATGGTTGTAGAGCGGATCGCCCGCGGCCAGCGATGCCGCTTCGCGCGACAGCGTGGCGTTGTCGAGCGTGGCCAGCAGGCGTTCGATCTCGCGATCGTTGGCGCTGCGCGCCGCGCCGGTGAGGGCCGCGCCGTTGCGGGCCAGCTCGCCGGCCTGGGCGATGGTCGGGTTGCGGCTCTGCTCGGAGGTCTTGGTGCCGGTGGTGGACACCGTCGCGCAACCGCCCAGCAGCATCGCGGCCAGCATGGCCGCGCACATCGACTTGATTGCCCAGCGGTTCGAAGCTCGGATCATCTGCATGCGTGCCGCGACGCGGCGTTCCTGAGGGACCGGTTAGGATTCTACCCGGCCCCACCGCAGACGCACGATGCATACGCCCCAGTCCGCCGTTCCGTCCGGCACCCCGAAAGCCGGAGGCTCGAACGCTCCAGGCACGCTTCACGTGGTCGCCACGCCCATCGGCAATCTCGGCGATCTTTCCTCCCGTGCGCTGGAAACGCTGAAAACCGTCGATGCCATCTGCGCAGAAGACACGCGCCACACGCGCCAGCTGCTCTCGCACTTCGGGCTGGAGCGACCGCTGATCGCGCTGCACGAACACAACGAGGATGCGCAGGCTGCGCAGCTGGTCACGAGATTGCAGGCAGGAGAAAGCTTCGCATTGGTGTCCGATGCAGGCACACCGCTGGTGAGCGACCCGGGTTTCCGCCTCGTTCGCGCGGCGCGCGCCGCGGGTTTGCGCGTCTCGCCCGTGCCGGGCGCGTGCGCGGCGATCGCGGCGCTGAGCGTCGCCGGCATGCCGAGCGACCGTTTCGTGTTCGAAGGCTTCCTTCCGGCCAAGGCCTCGGGGCGTCGCGAGCGTCTCTCGCGCCTGACCGCTGAGGTGCGCACGCTGATCTTCTACGAGTCGGCGCATCGCATCGAGGAATCGCTGGACGACCTGATCGCCGCCTTCGGCGAATCGCGTCGCGGCACGATCGCGCGCGAACTGACGAAGCTGTTCGAGACCGTGCTGGATGGAACGCTGGCCGACTTGCGCCAGCGCGTTGGCGCGGACCCGAACCAGCGCAAAGGTGAATTTGTCTTGATCGTGGAAGGTGCGGGCGAGGATGCGGATGCATCGATCGCCGAAGGAAAGCGCCTGTACGCCAAGCTCAGCGAATACCTGAAGCCCTCGCAGGCGGCGAAGCTCGCCGCGGAACTGAGCGGCGCGCCGCGCAAGGCGTTGTACAACGCGGAAGGGTGAGTGACGCGCGGCTTCTAGCTGGGGCAGGTGCGACCGCATCGCACGTCCCGACCCTCACCCCAACCCCTCTCCCGTCGGAGATGGGCTAAACCCGTGGCCCTTCAGGTGCAATCAGCCCCCTTTGGTAAAGGGGGCGCGGCGGCAGCCGCAGGGAATTGGAGATGGCGGCGCGGGGCCCGAAGTTTGCGAAGCAAACTTTGGGGGTGGCATTCAACTGCAAAGCAGTAGAATGCAGCCCGCGGAGTCGGCCAGGCAGTCGCGTCATCCGAAAGGATGCCGAGGAAAGTCCGGGCTCCACAGGGCACGGTGCCAGGTAACGCCTGGGCGGCGAAAGCCGACGGAAAGTGCAACAGAGAGCAGACCGCCGAACGGCGTCGCAAGACGTGCGTGGTAAGGGTGAAACGGTGCGGTAAGAGCGCACCACGAGTCCGGCAACGGACCGGTACGGCAAACCCCACCGGGAGCAAAACCAAATAGGGAGACCATGCCGCGGCCCGCGGTGTCTCCGGGTAGGTTGCTTGAGCGTCGCGGTGACGCGGCGCCTAGAGGAATGACTGTCCACGACAGAACCCGGCTTATCGGCCGACTTCGCGCTTTTTTCCTTGCTTCGCTGCGGAAAAACGCCCCAAAGTTTTGCGGCGCAAAACTTCGGGCCCCGCTCCGAGGCTCCCAATTCCCCGCGGCTTCCGCCGCGCCCCCTTTACTAAAGGGGGCTGTGGCTTCGTTGGGGTAGGTGGGCGGGTGCTCGCCCGCGCTCCAGTCCCGCAGGCGGGAAAGTCGTCCGGCGTGAGCGACCGCCGGATGGACGTCGTTGCCATAGTTCTCGACGATTGGTTTGCTTGTTGCCATCGGCGGCGCATATGGGCCTGCGCATGCTGCGGAGCAGCATCCGGCGCGGAGCGCCGTGGCGGGTCGTTTCGGAATGGATTGGCGACCCGTCTCGTCTCAAAATTTGAGACGAAACAATGGCTAGTGGATAAGTCTTGAACAAACCTGTGAAGTTCTTCGCAAGTCATTGACGGGACAGGTGAATTTCCGTCCCGAAACTTGTTGACAACCCTGTGGGGCGTGCCTAAGGTGGGCATCCGAGGGAAAACCGGGTTTTTTGTGGTTTTCCAGGATCAAGTCGCCCGCCTAGAGGCGGCCCCAACAGGTGCGCAATGTTCCAAGGCGAGACCGCCATCACGATCGACGACAAGGGCCGGTTGGCGGTACCCACCGTCTACCGGGATGCCGTCGCGCGCGATTGCGCCAACCGCCTGGTCATCACCTACAACCCCTTCGAGTCCGGCTCGCTGTACCTGTACCCGCAGGCCGCGTGGGAGCGGCTGCGCGACCAGGTCAATGCGCTGCCCAAGGCGAAGGCGGTCAACCGCAGCATGCAGCTCAAGCTCGTCGGCGCCGCGGCGTTCGTCGAGCTCGACGGCAACGGGCGCATCAGCATCCCGGCCAGCCACCGCAGCGCGGTCGGCATCGAGAAGAAGGCCGTGCTGCTGGGCATGGGCGACAAGTTCGAACTTTGGAGCGAGCAGGCGCACCACGCGCAGATCCGTCAGACGATCTCTGACGCCGATCTGAGCGAGGAGCTGCTCGACCTTCAGCTGTGACGGTGGGTGGCATGGAGCGCGGCGCGCTGTCCGGCCACCTTCCCGTGATGTACGCGCAGGTGCTCGACGGCCTGAACGTGCGCGGGAATGGGACGTACCTGGATGGCACGTTCGGGCGTGGCGGTCACGCGCGCGGCGTGCTGGAGCGACTTGGCCCGGGAGGCCGCCTGCTGGTCATGGACAAGGACCCCGAAGCGATTGCGGTGGCGATGCGCGATTTCGCGCAGGACGCCCGCGTCGCGGTCTTCCGTGGCAGCTTCGCCGAACTCGCGCACTGGAACGAAACCGCCGCCGGCCTGGACGGCGTGCTGTTCGACCTCGGCGTGTCGTCGCCCCAGCTGGACGTCGCCGAGCGCGGTTTCAGCTTCGGCAAGGACGGCCCGCTGGACATGCGCATGGATCCCGACAGCGGCGAGAGCGCGGCGCAGTGGCTCGCGCGCGCCGACGACCGCGAGATCGCCGACGTCCTGTGGACTTACGGCGAAGAGCGCATGAGCCGCAAGATCGCGCGCACCATCGTTGCGCGCCGTGACGCCCAGCCGCTGGAGCGCACCGCGCAGCTGGCCGACCTGATCGCCTCCGTCGTCCCGCGCGGCGACCAGAAGATCCATCCGGCGACGCGCAGCTTCCAGGGCATCCGCATCTTCATCAATCGCGAACTGGCCGATCTCGAAACCGGCCTGGACGCCGCGCTGGCGCGCCTGAAGCCGGGTGGCCGGCTGGCGGTGATCAGCTTCCATTCGCTGGAAGACCGCATCGTCAAGCAGTTCATCGCGCGCCACAGCAAGGCGCCGCCGGCAAACCGCCGCATGCCGGTGGAAGTGGCCTTCACGCCGGTCCTTCGCGCATTGGGTTCGGCACAGAAGGCGACGAACGAAGAAACCTCGGCGAATCCGCGCGCCCGCAGTGCGGTGCTGCGCGTGGCGGAGAAGCTGGGAATCGGGAACGAGGAAGGCGCGAACGCATCGGATGGCGTCTCCGACACGGCACAGCCGGAAACGGGCCGTGGAGACCGGTGGAACGCGATGGCGCCCGGCGAGCCGGATCTCCGGCGAGCGAGTCTTCCCCGCACCCGATTCCCGGCTTGGACGGAGGCACGCACATGAGCGTCCTCCGCCTCCTGCTGAGCGTGCTCGTGGTGGCCAACGTCGTTTCGGCGTTGGCCGTCGTGCAGGCGCGCCATGAACATCGCCAGCTGTTCGTCCAGCTCAGCCGCCTGGAGCGTTCGCGCGACGAACTCAACATCGAATTCGGCCGCCTGCAGCTCGAACAGGCGACGTGGTCGGAAAGCAACCGCATCGACCAGGTCGCGCGCGACCGCCTGGGCATGAAGTTCCCGGAAGGCGCCGAAACCGTGGTGATCCGCCCATGAATGGCGCATCCCGCAACTCGCGCAATGGAACGGGCCGCAACGGGCAGGGCCGCAGCGGCCCGCTCGATGCCGTGCTCGCGCTGCGCGACAGGTTCGGCGGCGGCGACCGTGGCAACAAGAACCGCGGGCGCGCCTCGTACAACCTGCGCAACCGCCTGATCCTCGTGGGTGGCGCGCTGGGCCTGTGCTCGATCGCGCTGGTCGGCCGCGCGCTGGACCTGCAGGTCATCAGCAACGATTTCTATCGCCAGCAGGGCGATGCGCGTTCGCTGCGCGAGATTCCGATCCCGACCTCGCGCGGCATGATCACCGACCGCAACGGCGAGCCGCTGGCGGTGTCCACGCCGGTCGAGTCGATCTGGGCCAATCCGCAGGAGCTGCTGAAGAATCCGGCCCGCATCCCGCAACTGGCCAAGGCGCTGGGCGTGTCGCCCGATGCGCTGACGCGCAAGCTCAGCCAGCGCTCGGGCAAGGAATTCGTCTACCTCAAGCGCCGCATCAACCCGGACGAAGCCAAGCGCATCCTGGCCGCGAAGATTCCGGGCGTGTTCTCGCAGCGCGAATTCCGTCGCTTCTACCCGCAGGGGGAGGCGATGTCGCACATTCTGGGCTTCACCAACATCGACGACCTGGGCCAGGAAGGCCTGGAGCTCGCGTTCGACGACTGGCTGCGCGGCAAGCCGGGCGCCAAGCGCGTGATCCGCGACGGCGCCGGCCGCATCGTCGAAAGCGTGGACCTGGTGAAGGCCGCCGAACCCGGTCGCGACCTCACGCTCACCATCGACCGCCGCATCCAGTTCCTGGCGATGCGCGAACTGCGCAGCGCGCTGGAACGCACCGGCGCCAGCAGCGGTTCGACCGTCGTGCTCGACATCGCGACCGGCGAAGTGCTGGCGATGGCGAACCTGCCGACCTACAACCCCAACGCCGTCGGCGTGGGCAATCCCGACACGCACCGCAACCGCGCGGTGACGGACGTGATCGAGCCGGGTTCGACGATGAAGCCGCTCACCGTGGCCTCGGCGCTGGAAGCCGGCGTGATCACCGCGCACACGAAGTTCGACACGAATCCGGGCTGGATGCCGAACGGCAAGTACCGCACGACCGACCACCGCAACTACGGCGTGCTCGACACCACGGGCGTGATCACCAAGAGCTCGAACGTCGGCGCGGCGAAGATCGTCGCGAAGGTGCCGAACCAGGCGTACTACGAGTTCCTCAAGCGCTTCGGTTACGGCCACAAGACCAACAGCGGATTCCCGGGCGAATCCTCGGGCGTGCTGGCGCCGCCTTCACGCTGGAGCGGCACGACCAAGCAGACGATGTCCTACGGCTATGGCCTGTCGGCCACGCCGCTGCAGATCGCGCAGGCGTACGCCGCGCTGGGTAACGGCGGCAGGTTGATCGCGCCGACGTTCGTCAAGGGCGAACGGCACGAGCCGGTGCAGGTGCTCGACCCGGCCATCGCCGGAACCATCATGCGCATGATGCAGACCGTGACCGAGCCCGGCGGCACCGCCACGCAGGCGGCGATCCTGGGTTACCACGTCGCCGGCAAGACCGGCACCGCGCGCAAGTTCAACGAATTCGGCGGTTATTCGCGCCGCTACGTCTCGTTCTTTGCCGGCGTCGTGCCGGTGAACAATCCGCGCTTCTCGATGGTGGTGGTGATCAACGATCCGGATCCGGCGAAGGGCTACTTCGGCGGCTTCGTGTCCGGTCCGGTGTTCAAGAGCGTGATGGAAGGATCGCTGCGCCTGATGGACGTGGCGCCGGACGACATCGACACGTGGATGGCCGCGCAGGCCGCCGCCGAAGCCAAGCGCACGAAGGCCAGCGGCAAGCCGTCCGGCGTCGTGCTGCCGGCGCCGACGCACGCCTCCGCGGCGCTGCCGTCGCCGGTCGGCCTCGTCACGCCGCCCGGAGGTGCGCGATGAGCCGCCTCATGCCGCTGGTCGAACTGTTGCCGGACGTCGCGGGCATTCCGCCGGGACTGACGATCACCGGTCTCGTGCTCGACAGCCGCGCCGTGCGTCCGGGCAACGCGTTCGTCGCGATCGCCGGTTTCGGCGCGCACGGGCTGCGTTTCGTCGACCAGGCGCGCGCCGCCGGCGCCGCCGCGATCCTGTTCGAACCGCCGGCACCGGACGACCTTCCCGCGCCGGACGACGCCATCGCCGTGCCGGGCCTGCGTTCGCGCCTGGGCGAGATGGGCGATCGCTTCCACGGTCGCGCCACCGACGCGATGACCGTCGTGGGCGTCACCGGCACCAATGGCAAGACCTCGACCGTGCAGCTGCTCACGCAGGCGTGGCATGCGCGCGGCATCGTCAGTGGCAGCGTCGGTACGCTCGGCGCGGGCCTGTACGGCCAGGTCGTGCCGACCGGCTTCACCACGCCGCTGGTGTTGCAGACGCACGAGCTGCTCGCGCGGATGCACGACGACGGCGCGCAGGCCATCGCGATGGAAGCCAGTTCGCACGCGCTCGACCAGGGCCGCGTCGATGGCGTGCATTTCGACGTCGCGGTGTTCACCAACCTCACGCGCGACCATCTCGACTACCACGGCGACATGGCGACCTACGGCGCAGCGAAGGCGCGCCTGTTCGCATGGAACGGCCTGAAGTCGGCGGTGATCAACCTCGACGATGCGTTCGGTCGCGAACTCATCGCGACGCTGCCGCACGACGTGCGCGCGATCGGCGTGAGTTCGCGCGGCAATGCGAACGCGAGCGTGCAGGCGACGAACCTGCGCTTCGACAACGCCGGCATCGGCTTCGACCTGGTCGCCGACGGCGAATCGCACGCGGTGCAGTCGCCGCTGTTGGGCCGCTTCAACGTCGACAATCTCCTTGCGGTGGCCGGCGTGCTCTTCGCGCTGGGCGATGCGCCGGCGCAGGTCGCCGCGACGCTCGCGACGCTGCAGCCGATCCATGGCCGAATGAACCGCCTCGGCGGCGACGGCCGCGCGCCGCTGGTCGTCGTCGATTACGCGCACACGCCCGACGCGCTCGAACAGGCGCTTTCGTCGCTGCGTGCCCACGTGCAGGCGCGGCTGATCTGCGTGTTCGGCTGCGGCGGCGATCGCGATCGCGGCAAGCGTCCGCAGATGGCGGCCATCGCCGAACAGCATTCGGACGTGGTGATCGTCACCGACGACAATCCGCGCTTCGAGGACGGCGACCTCATCGTGGCCGACATCATGGCCGGCTTCATCGACGTCGCCCGCGTCACCGTGCAGCGCGACCGCGCCGCGGCGATCGCGCATGCCGTCGGCATCGCCGGCCCGAACGACATCGTGCTGATCGCAGGCAAGGGCCACGAGCCGTACCAGGACATCCAGGGCGTGCAGCATCCCTTCGACGACACGCAGGTAGCGCGTGCAGCGCTGGAGGCTCGCCAGTGAAAGCACGCCTGCTCTCCGACATCGCACGCATGACCCGCGGCCGCCTGGTCGGTGATGACCGCACGGTCGATGCCATCGCCACCGACACGCGCGCGCTGCCGGCCGGCGGCGCGGCACTGTTCGTCGCGCTGAAGGGCGAGCGCTTCGACGGCCACGATCATGTCGCCAAGGCCGCCGAAGCCGGCGTCGCCGCCGCGCTCGTGTCGCGGGAAATGGAAACCTCCATCGCACAGATCGTCGTCGCCGACACCGAGCGCGCGCTGGCCGATTTCGCCGCCGCCGTGCATCGCGAACGCATGGAGCAGGGCGCGGCGACCCGGGTCGTCGCGATCACCGGCAGCAACGGCAAGACCAGCGTGAAGGCGCTGACGCTGGCCATTCTCGAACGCGTCGGCAAGACCTATGCGACGCCGGGCAACCGCAACAACGAGATCGGCCTGCCGCTGGCGGTGATCGATGCGCCGGAATGCCTGCAGTACGCGATCTACGAAATGGGCGCCGGCAAGCCGGGCGACATCGCGTACCTGACCGACATCGTGCGTCCCGACGTGTCGATCGTGAACAACATCGCGCCGGGCCACCTGGAACGCATGGGCAGCCTGCTCGGCGTCGCCGATACCAAGGCCGCGATCTACGACGCGCTGCCGGGCGATGGCGTGGCGGTGATCAACGCCGACGACGCCTTCGCGCCGTACTTCGCCGAACGCGCGCATGGCCGCCGCCTGCTGCGCTTCGGCCTGGAATCCTCCGCCGATCTGACCGCGCGCGACATCCAGGTCACGGCCGATGGATCGGATTTCACGCTTGTCGCGCCGCAGGGCGAGGCCGCGGTGTCGCTCACGTTGCCGGGTCGTCACAACGTGAGCAACGCGCTCGCCGCTGCGGCGCTTTCGTTGAGCGCCGGCGCGTCGCTGGAACAGGTCGCGCAGGGCCTCAACGCCGCGCGCTCCGTCGCCGGGCGTCTGGTCACGCATCGTCTGGCCAGCGGTGCGGCGCTGATCGACGACAGCTACAACGCGAACCCGGGCTCGCTCGCCGCGGCCATCGACACGCTCGCGGCCGGTGGCGGCGAAGCGTGGCTGGTGCTGGGCGACATGCGCGAACTGGGCGCAGACGCCGAAGCGATGCACGCCGAAGCCGGCCGCCGCGCGAAGAGCGCCGGCATTCGTCGTCTGCTCACGCTCGGGCCGTACAGCGCCGCCGCATCGCAGACCTTCGGCGAAGGCGCCACGCATTTCCAGACGCACGCGGAGATGATCGACGTGCTCAGGAACGACTTGCGCGAAGGAGTGCGCGTACTGGTGAAAGGCTCGCGCGGAAGCGCGATGGACAGGATCGTGGCCGCGCTCGTGGGCCCGCAAGAAGGGGACACCCATGCTGCTTGAACTCACGCGTTGGCTCGAACAACTCCAAAGCCTGTTCGGCCTTTTCAGCTACCTCACCTTCCGCGGCATCCTCAGCGCGCTGACCGCGCTCGCGCTGTCGCTGTGGTGGGGCCCGGCGGTGATCCGCAAGCTCGGCCAGCTCAAGGGCGGCCAGCCGATCCGCAAGGATGGCCCGCAGTCGCACTTCTCCAAGGCCGGCACGCCGACGATGGGCGGCGCGCTGATCCTGTTCACGGTGATGGCCTCCGTGCTGTTGTGGGGCGATCTGCGCAACAAGTACGTGTGGATCGTGCTGGCCGTGATGCTCGCCTTCGGCGCGATCGGCTGGTACGACGACTGGATCAAGATCGTGCGCCGCGATCCCAACGGCCTGAAGTCGCGCTGGAAGTACCTGCTGCAGTCGATCTTCGGTCTCGGCGCCGGCCTGTACCTGTGGTACTTCGCCGACGTGCCGGCGGCGACGAACTTCTACGTGCCATTCTTCAAGTCGATCGCGCTGCCGCTGGCGGGCATTGGCTTCGTCGCCATCGCGTACTTCTGGATCGTCGGCTTCTCCAACGCGGTGAACCTGACCGACGGCCTCGACGGCCTGGCGATCATGCCGACCGTGCTGGTCGCGTGCGCGCTGGGCATCTTCGCGTACGCGTCGGGCCACGCCGAATTCTCCAAGTACCTGCAGATCCCGGCCGTGCCCGGCGCGGGTGAGCTGGTGATCATCTGCGCGGCCATCGCCGGCGCGGGGCTCGGCTTCCTGTGGTTCAACACCTACCCGGCGATGGTGTTCATGGGCGACATCGGCGCGCTCGCGCTCGGCGCCGTGCTGGGCACCATCGCGGTGATCGTGCGCCAGGAACTGGTGCTGGTGATCATGGGTGGCATCTTCGTCATCGAGACCCTCTCGGTGATGATCCAGGTCGCCTCGTTCAAGCTCACTGGCAAGCGCGTGTTCCGCATGGCGCCGATCCACCACCACTTCGAGCTCAAGGGCTGGCCCGAGCCGCGCGTGATCGTGCGCTTCTGGATCATCTCGGTGGTGCTCGTCCTCGTCGGCCTTGCGACCCTGAAGGTACGTTGATGAGCGACTCCGCGCGCCAGGCAACACGACTCGACGCGATCGGCGGCCACTTCGACCCGTGGCTGCTCGGGATCTCGTGCGCGCTCGCGTGCCTGGGCGTGGTGATGGTCGGCTCGGCGTCGATTGGCGTCGCCGATGGCCACGACGTCAGCCCGTTCTACTTCCTCACGCGCCACGTCGTGTTCCTCGCCATCGGCCTGGTCGGCGCGGTGTGGGTGATGCGCACGGAACTGAAGACCATCGAGCAGCACAACCAGTGGCTGCTGCTGGTGTGCTTCGTGCTGCTGATCGCGGTGTTCGTGCCGGGCATCGGCCGCAGCGTCAACGGCGCGCGGCGCTGGCTGAACCTGGGCTTCTCGAACTTCCAGGCGGTGGAAGCGGTGAAGCTGCTCTACATCGTCTGGCTCGCCAGCTACCTCAAGCGCTACAGCGAGGAAGTGACCGCGACCTGGGGCGCGATGCTCAAGCCGATCGGCGTCGCGGTGGCGCTGGTGATGATGCTGCTGCTGCAGCCCGACTTCGGTTCCTCGTCGCTGCTGCTGGCGATCACCGCCGGCATGCTCGTGCTCGGCGGCGTGAACATGCCGCGCATGTTCGGCCCGGTGCTGATCGGCCTGCCGGTGCTGGCGGTCGTCGCGATCGCCGAACCCTACCGCGTCGTGCGCCTGACCTCGTTCCTGGATCCGTGGCAGGACCCGTTCAAGACCGGTTACCAGCTGACCAACGCGCTGATGGCGGTGGGTCGCGGCGAATGGCTCGGCGTGGGCTTGGGCGCGTCGGTGCAGAAGCTGTCCTACCTGCCCGAAGCGCATACCGACTTCATCATGGCGGTGATCGCGGAGGAATTCGGTTTCCTCGGCGTGTGCCTCGTGGTCGGACTGTATGCGGGCCTCGCGGGCCGCGCGTTCTGGCTCGGCCTGAAGTGCGTGGAAATGCGCCGCCACTTCGCCGGTTACTGCTCGTTCGGCATCGGCCTGTGGATGAGCCTGCAGAGCTTCGTGTCGATCGGCGTGAACCTCGGCCTGCTGCCGACCAAGGGTCTGACGCTGCCGATGATTTCATACGGCGGCTCGTCCGTGATCATGACCTGCATGGCGCTCGGCCTGCTGCTGCGCGTGTCGTACGAGCTGGACCGTGCGCAGCGCCAGGTGGCGCGCGTGCGCAACGACATCGCCTCGCCGCCGTCGGCGGCGAACGATCCGGGCGCACCGTCGCCGAACGCCGCGCCGGCGCCGTCGCGCAAGCCCGCGCCTGTTGCGTCGGCCGCGCCGGCGACTGCGCGTGGTACCAGCCGTCTGCAGCAGCGCGTCGAACCGACGCTGGGGAGGATCGCATGATGCATGCGACCACCGACTCCGACCTGCATCCGGTGATGATCCTCGCCGGCGGTACCGGCGGCCACATCTTCCCGGGCCTTGCCGTCGCGAAGGCGCTGAACGAGCGCAACGTGCCGGTGCTCTGGCTCGGCGCGGAAGGCGGCATGGAAACGCGCCTGGTCCCGCAGCACGGCATCGCGATCGACACTATCGCGGTGCGCGGCATGCGCGGCAAGGGCATCGCGACGCTGCTGGCGACGCCGTTCCGCCTCATCGGCGCCGTGCGCGCGGCAATGCAGACGCTGCGCGAACGCCAGCCGCGTGCGGTCATCAGCTTTGGCGGTTACGCGGCGGGCCCGGGCGGTCTGGCGGCGAAGCTGTCCGGCATTCCGCTGATCGTGCACGAACAGAATCGCGCGCCGGGCCTGACCAACCGCGTGCTCGCGCGTTTCGCGCGGCATGTGCTGACCGGCTTCCCGGATACGTTCGCGAACGAGGAAGTCGTCGGCAATCCGGTCCGCGCGGAGATCGCCGCGGTCGTGCCGCCGGAATTGCGTTTCGCCGGACGTAACGGCCCGCTGCGCCTGCTCGTGCTCGGCGGCAGCCAGGGCGCGCGTGCGCTCAACACCGCCGTGCCGAAGGCCGTCGCGGGCCTGCGCGGACGCATCCAGTGCGAAGTGCGCCATCAGTGCGGCGAGAAGCTGCGCGAGGAAGCCGAACGCGCCTACGCCGATGCCGGCGTGCAGGCGTCGGTGGAGCCGTTCATCGCCGACATGGCATCGGCCTACGCATGGGCCGACATCGTCGTTTGCCGCGCGGGCGCGCTGACGCTCGCCGAACTGTGCGCGGTCGGCGTGGGCAGCGTGCTGGTGCCGTTCCCGCAGGCGGTGGACGACCACCAGACCAAGAACGCGCAATACCTCGTCGATCGCGGCGCGGCGCATCTGGTGCCGCAGGGCACGGCGGGCGATCTCGCGCAGCGGCTGTCGGCCACCCTCGAAATTCTCGGCGAACGCGGCGCATTGCTGCAGATGGCGCAGGCCGCGCGCGCGATCGCCAAGCCCGACGCCGCACAACGCGTCGCACAACTGGTTCTGGAGCAAGTCGAATGAGTACGGCCCTGCGTCGCCGCCTGCAGCACACCGGCGACCTCGCCAAGGCCTTCCCGCGCGTCCACTTCGTGGGCGTCGGCGGCGTGGGCATGAGTGGCCTGGCCGAAGTGATGTGCACGCTGGGCTACCAGGTGTCGGGTTCGGACAACGCCGACAATGCGGTGACGCGCCGCCTCGCCTCGCTCGGCGTGACGGTGAACAAGGGCCACGCCGCGGCGAACGTGCTCGGCACCGACTGCGTCGTGGTCTCCAGCGCGATCAAGCCCGACAACCCGGAACTGATGGAGGCGCACGCGCAGCGCATTCCCGTCGTGCCGCGCGCGGAAATGCTGGCCGAGCTGATGCGCTTCAAGCGCGGCATCGCCGTCGCCGGCACGCACGGCAAGACCACGACGACCTCGCTCGCCGCCAGCGTGCTTGCCGAAGGCGGAATCGATCCGACGTTCGTCATCGGCGGCCAGCTGCTCGCCGCTGGCGCGAACGCGCGCCTGGGCAAGGGCGAATGGCTCGTCGCCGAAGCCGACGAAAGCGATGGCAGCTTCCTGCGCCTGAATCCGCAGATCGCCATCGTCACCAACATCGACGCCGATCATCTTGAGAACTACGGCGGCGATTTCGCCCGCGTACAGGCGGCGTTCGAGGAATTCATGCATCGCCTCCCGTTCTACGGGCTGGCGGTGCTGTGCATCGACGATGCCGAAGTCGCCGCGCTCGCGAAGAAGACGCCGCGCCACGTCATGACGTATGGCTTCAGCGATGAGGCCGACGTGCGCGCCGAGGACGTGCAGCAGGACGGCCCGAACATGCGCTTCACGCTGTGCCTGCCGGATGCGACGCGCACGCCGATCACGCTCGCGCTGCCGGGCCGCCACAACGTTCTCAACTCGCTGGCCGCTGCATCGGTGGCGTGGCAGCTGGGCGTGGCGGCCGATGCGATCGCGCGCGCGTTGCAGAACTTCGCCGGTGTCGGTCGCCGCTTCAACCTGCTGGCCAGCCCGACCACCGCGAAGGGCGCGACGGTGCAGCTGGTCGACGATTACGGCCACCACCCGAAGGAACTCGACGCGGTGTTCGCCGCGGCGCGTGGCGGCTGGCCGGACAAGCGCCTGGTCGTCGCGTTCCAGCCGCATCGCTACAGCCGCACACGCGACCTGTTCGACGAGTTCGCCGCGGTGCTGTCCACCGTGGACGTGCTGGTGCTGACCGAGGTGTATCCGGCCGGCGAAGCGCCGATCGCCGGCGCCGATGCGAAGTCGCTGGCGCGCGCCATCCGCGCGCGCGGCCGCATCGATCCGGTCGTGGTGAGCAGCGCAGCCGAGTTGTCGAGCGTGCTGCCCGACGTCCTGAACGATGGCGACCTGCTGCTGATGATGGGCGCGGGCGACATCGGCTACGCGGCGCAGCAGATCGCCGCGAATGGGTTCAACGGAACCAACGGTTCCAACGGAGAGAAGAAGTGAGCGCGCAGTCCGCAGCGGCGAAGCTTGGCCCGGTCCGGATCACCGATCCGGCGGCCTTCGGCCGCGTTGCCGTGTTGATGGGCGGCACCAGCGCAGAGCGTGAGGTGTCGCTGGATTCCGGTCGCAACGTGCTCGAAGCGCTGCGTTCGCGGAACATCGACGCGTTCGCGGTCGATGGCATTCCGGCGCTGATCGATGCGATCCGCGCCGGCAGCGTCGATCGCGTCTTCAACATCCTGCACGGCAACAAGGGCGGCGGCGAAGACGGCGTGCTGCAGGGCCTGTGCGAAGCGCTCGGCGTTCCGTACACCGGTTCGAACGTGCTGGGTTCCGCGCTGACGATGGACAAGATCCGCACCAAGCAGGTGTGGCTCAGCATCGGCCTGCCGACGCCGCGTTACGTGCGCCTGGCGAAGGGAAGTGACGTTCACGCCGCCGCGCGCGAACTGGGCTTGCCGGTGTTCATCAAGCCGTCCAGCGAAGGTTCCAGTGTCGGCGTGTCGCGCGTGCTGAGCGATGCCGACCTCGATGCCGCCGTCGAACTTGCCGCGAACTATCCGGGCGAGATGCTGATGGAGCAGCTGATCGTCGGCGAGGAACTCACCGTGCCGGTGTTGAACGACATCGCGCTGCCGTCGATCCGCATCGTCCCCAAGGGCGAGTGGTACGACTACCACGCCAAGTACATTTCCGACGACACGCAGTACCTGTGCCCGGGCCTGGAAGGTGCGGAAGAGGACGAGATCGGCCGCATCGCCGCGCAGGCCTTCGTCGCCGCCGGCTGCCGCGGCTGGGGTCGCGTGGACTTCATGCGCGATCGCGCCACCGGCCAGCTCTATCTGCTGGAAGTGAACACCGCGCCGGGCATGACGAGTCACTCGCTGGTGCCCAAGGCCGCGCGCCAGATCGGCATCGAGTTCGATGAGCTGTGCTGGCGCGTGCTCGAAAGCAGTCTTGCCGACGCCACGGAACGTGGAGGTGCGACGGCGTGAACGCCATGCTTCGCCTCGTCGGATGGATCCTCGCGCTGGCGCTGGTCGCGCTGCCGGTGGTCGCCGTGCTCAACGGCTGGATCGGCGCTGCCCATTGGCCGCTGACCAGGTTGCGCGCGACCGGCGAGTTCGAACGCGTGGATGGCGCGCTGCTGCAGAAGACGCTGCTGCCGTACGCGCAGCGCGGCTTCTTCGCGGTCGATCTGGCGGGTGCGCAGGACGCGGTCTCGAAGCTGCCGTGGGTCGAACGCGCCGAAGTGCGCAAGCGCTGGCCCGACGTGCTGGAAGTGACTGTGTACGAACATCGCCCGTTCGCACGCTGGAGCGGTGGCCTGCTGCTGTCGGAGCAGGGCCGTCTGTTCCCGGCCAACGGCATCGACGTGCCGAAGGGCTTGCCGCAGCTCGGCGGTCCGGAAGCGCGCGTGAGCGAAGTGGTGGAGCTCTACAACGAATCGCGCGCGATGTTCGCGCCGATCGGCCTTGAGGTGCGCGTGGTCGAACTCGATCCGCGCGGCAGCTGGACGCTCGGCCTGGACAACGGCGCCCGCATCGTGGTCGGTCGCAGCGAAGCGCGCGCGCGACTGTCGCGCTTCGTGCGCCTGTTGCCGCAGCTGCTCACGCAGCAGGCGCAGGTGCTCAAGCTTGCCGACCTTCGTTACACCAATGGTTTTGCATTGACGTGGGCGCCCGTGCCGGCGCCGGCGGCAGTACCGCAGCAGCAGGGACAATCATGAGCGTGTTGTTATGAATCGCAAAGGCGACAAGTCGCTGATCGTCGGCCTCGACATCGGTACCTCGAAGGTGGTGGCGCTGGTGGGTGAATACTCGCCGGGCAACCCGATCGAGGTGATCGGTATCGGCTCGCATGAATCGCGCGGCCTCAAGCGCGGCGTCGTCGTGGACATCGAATCCACGGTGCAGTCGATACAGCGCGCCATCGAGGAAGCCGAGCTGATGGCCGGCTGCGAGATCCGTTCGGTCTACGCGTCGATCTCGGGCAACCACGTGCAGTGCCGCAACTCGCAGGGCATCGCGCCGATCCGCGACGGCGAGGTGACCTACGGCGATCTGGACCGCGTGCTCGAAGCGGCCAAGGCCGTGGCGATCCCCGCCGACCAGAAGATCCTGCACGCGATCCCACGCGACTACGTGCTCGACGACTCGCAGGAAGGCATCCGCAATCCCGTCGGCATGACCGGCGTGCGTCTTGAAGTGCACGCGCATCTGGTCGTGTGCGCGCAGTCGGCGGCGGCGAACATCAGCAAGTGCGTGCAGCGCTGTGGTTTGCAGGTCGACGATCTGATCCTGAGCGTGCTCGCGTCCAGCCAGGCCGTGCTGACCAGCGACGAGCGCGAACTGGGCGTGGTGCTGGTCGACATCGGCGCGGGCACGACCGACATCGCCGTGTTCGTCGGTGGCGCGATCGCGCACAGCGCGAGCCTGCCGATCGCCGGCGACAAGGTGACCGAGGACATCGCGCACATGCTGCGCACGCCGACGCCGGAAGCCGAACAGATCAAGGTCCGTTACGCCTGCGCGCTGGCGCAGATGGCGACGGCGGAAGAATCCATCCAGGTGCCCAGCGTCGGCGATCGCCCGCCGCGCCGCATGCCGCGCGCGTCGCTCGCGCAGGCCGTGCAGGCGCGTTACGAGGAGATCTTCGAAATGATCCAGGCCGAACTGCGCCGCAGCGGTTTCGAGCAGCACGTGCGCGCCGGCATGGTGCTTACCGGCGGCGCCGCGAAGATGGAAGGCGTGGTCGAGCTGGCCGAGGAAATGCTGCAGATGCCGGTGCGCGTGGGCATCCCGCAGCACGTCACGGGCCTGGGCGAAGTGGTGGGCAATCCGGTGCATGCGACGGGCGTGGGCCTGTTGCTGATGGGCAGCCAGATCGAGAACCCGCGGCGCCCGGTGATTCCGACCGGTCGCGCGGGAAGTTTCTTCAGCAAGCTCAAGAACTGGTATCGCGGCGAGTTCTGACGACGCGGACAGGAATGGTTTTCAAGGAATCGACGCGGCATGGGCCGACGCCGGTTCCGGATCCGGGCAGGACCCGGATCGCGAGGGCAGGCGAGGCGATGACGGCGGTACTTGCGGTTCCGGCAACACGACGATTCGAAACGCAGCAAATAACTAGCACTACATAACGAGGACGACGACATGGCACATTTCGAACTGGTTGAAAAAATGGCCCCGAACGCGGTCATCAAGGTGGTTGGCGTGGGCGGCGGCGGCGGCAACGCCGTGGCGCACATGGTCAGCGGCAACGTCGACGGCGTGGAGTTCATCACCGCCAACACCGACGCGCAGGCCATCAAGAACTGCGGCGCCAAGCTGCAGCTGCAGCTGGGCAGCAACGTCACCAAGGGCCTGGGCG
>Ga0102593_1001655_pt1 | contig 20562 bp, 22 predicted proteins | sample AraplaCol_mMS_r2_2_FD_76862 | JGI IMG/M metagenome (GOLD analysis project Ga0102593, IMG submission 76862) | Arabidopsis root microbial communities from North Carolina, USA - plate scrape MF_Col_mMS_r2 (SPADES assembly) (version 2) | ecosystem: Host-associated > Plants > Roots > Endosphere...
AGCTGCCGTTCTGAGCCGTTGATGGCCGACGCCAGTTCGCTCGACGCGTTGGTCGATGCACTGCGCCGCCTGCCTGGTGTCGGCGTCAAGTCGGCCTCGCGCATGGCGTTTCATTTGCTGCAGCACGACCGTGAAGGTGCGCAGCTGCTTGCGCGCGCGTTGCAGCAGGCGGCCGGCAACGTGCGCCATTGCGAGCGCTGCAACACCTTCACGGAGGCGCCCGTGTGCAACGTGTGCCTCGATGCGCGCCGCGACGCGACCAAGCTCTGCGTGGTCGAAACGCCCGCCGACCAGGCCGCGCTCGAACGCACGGGCGCCTTTCGCGGCTACTACTTCGTGCTGATGGGCAAGCTCAGCCCGCTCGATGGAATCGGCCCCAAGGACATCGGCCTGCAGAAGCTCTTCGACCGCGCGCTCGACGGCACGGTGAGCGAGGTGATCCTGGCCACCAACTTCACGGCCGAGGGCGAGGCCACCGCGCACGTGATTGGCGAGGCGCTCAGGCAGCGCGGCCTCAACGTAACGCGCCTTGCGCGCGGCGTGCCGGCCGGCAGCGAACTCGAATACGTGGACCTCGGCACCATTGCGCATGCGTTGGTCGACCGTCGCTAGCGCAGAGCGGCCGCTGCAGCCGCTGCACAACGCAGACAACAATAAAACCGAATGACTTTCTCATTGCTCACCGTGGCCTACTGGTGCGTGTTCATCGCATGCGGGCTGCCGTATCTCGCAGCATGGATCGCCAAGACCGGCAGCTTCGGTCCTCGCGACAACACGCATCCGCGCGACTGGGCCGCCAGGCAGAGCGGCTGGCGCGCGCGCGCCAACAGTGCGCAGGCCAACAGCTTCGAGGGGCTGCCGTTCTTCATTGGCGCGGTGATCATCGCGCACCAGCTGGGCGCCAACCAGGCGCGGCTCGACCTGCTTGCAGCGGCCTATGTCGTGTTGCGAGTGATCTATCTTGCGGCCTACATCAAGGGCATTGGCAGTGTGCGCAGTGCTGTCTGGGCCCTCGGATTCCTGGTCAACATCGCCATTCTTTTCGTCGCGCGATAGGCCGTTTGGCACAGGCAAAAGAGGCCTTCATGCTTACGTGAAAACCCGCACGGGATGACCCCGATGCACCCGACAGGGGCGCACCCCTAAGCTCGATTCGGTCTAAAGAATCAATGAGCCCGCAGGTCCGTTCCATGCTCCCTCGCAGAACCCTTCTCACCGCCTCCGCAGTCGCTGCCGCATCGATCGCGCTGCCGCGGGTTTTTGCGCAAGCCAAGCTCGAGAAGACGCGAATCTCCATCGCGGTCGGCGGCAAGGCCGCCTTCTACTACCTGCCGCTCACCATCTCCGAGCAGCTCGGGTATTTCAAGGCCGAGGGCCTCGATGTCGAGATTTCCGACTTTGCCGGCGGCGCGCGCGCACTGCAGGCAGTGGTCGGTGGTTCGGCGGACGTTTGCTCAGGCGCTTACGAACACACCATCAACCTGCAGGCCAAGAACCAGTTCTTCCAGGCCTTCGTGCTGCAGGGACGCGCGCCGCAGATCGCGATTGGCGTATCGACCAAGAACATGGCGGGCTACGCTGGCATCCAGGATTTGAAGGGCAAGAAGATCGGTGTGTCAGCGCCGGGTTCGTCGACCAACATGGTGGCCAACCTCGTGCTGTCGCGCGGAGGCCTCAAGGCAAGCGACGTGAGCTTCATTGGCGTGGGCGTGGCAGCCGGCGCGCTCACGGCGTTGCGGTCGGGCCAGATCGACGCCATCAGCAACACCGACCCGGTGATGACCATGCTCGAGCAGAAGGGCGACGTGAAGATCATCAGCGACACGCGCACGCTCAAGGGCACGCAGCAGGTGTTCGGCGGGCCAATGCCTGCGGCCTGCCTCTACGCGCCAACGGACTTCATCCAGAAGAACCCCAACACCTGCCAGGCACTTGCCAATGCCATCGTCCACGGCCTCAAGTGGCTGCAGACGGCGGGGCCGGGCGACATCATCAAGACGGTGCCGGAAACCTATCTGCTCGGCGACCGCGCGCTGTACCTTGCGTCCTTCGACAAGGTGCGCGAATCGATTGCCACAGACGGCCTCGTGCCGGCCGAGGGCCCCAAGACCGCGCTCGCGGCCATCGCCAGTTTCGACACTTCCGTGAAGCCAGACAAGATCGATCTCACCAAAACCTACACCAACGATTTTGCTAGGCGCGCGAAAGACAGGTTCAAAGCCTGACTCCGAACGTCCCCGCGACCCGGCTTCGGCCGGGTTTTTTGTTGTGGCGGCCGATGCCAGAATTCCTGCCAGACATGTCCGACGACTACGCACTCGAACTTCTCTCCATCAGCTGTACTTTTCGCTCGAAGGATGATCCGGGCCAGCGCTACACCGCGGTGACAGACACCACGCTGCGCGTGCGGGCCGGGGAGTTCGTCTCGGTGGTGGGACCCACGGGATGCGGCAAGTCCACCTTGCTGAACGTCGGCGCCGGGTTGCTCGAGCCGTCGTCGGGCACGGTCAAGGTCTTTGGCCAGTCGCTGCAAGGAGTCAATGCACGCGCGGGCTACATGTTCCAGACCGAGGCATTGATGCCGTGGCGCAGCGCCGTCGCCAATGTGATGGTCGGGCTGAAGTATCGGGGCCTTTCGGACGCCGAGGCGCGCGAGCAAGCCGAGGCGTGGCTGTCGCGCGTGGGCCTCTCGGGCTTTGGTGACCGCTATCCGCACCAGCTCTCGGGCGGCATGCGCAAGCGGGTGGCATTGGCGCAGACGCTGGTGCTCGACCCCGACATCATCCTCATGGACGAACCCTTCAGCGCGCTCGACATCCAGACCCGGCAGCTGATGGAGAACGAGGTGCTCGAGCTGTGGAGCGCGAAAAAGAAGGCCGTGCTCTTCATCACGCATGACCTCGACGAGGCGATTGCAATGAGTGACCGCGTGGTGGTGCTCTCGGCGGGCCCGGCCACGCACCCGATAGGCGAATTTGCCATCGATCTCGCGCGCCCGCGGGACGTGGCTGAAGTTCGCACGCAACCGCGCTTCGTCGAGCTGCATACGCAAATCTGGGAAGTGCTGCGCGACGAGGTGCTCAAGGGCTACGCGCAGCAACTGAAGAAGGCCGCATGATGCCCAGCCTCAATGAACGCAATGCGCGCTTTTGGCAGCTGGTGCTGCTGGCGGTGATTTTGGTAGGTTGGCATGTGGCGTCGCGCAATCAGCAGATCGCATTTTTTCTTGGCGAGCCGATACAGGTAGCGGGACGCGTCTGGAGCTGGTTTCTTCCGTTCGAGGTGCCGCCAAACCTGCTGTTTCCCGAGGGGCTGAAGGGCAATGCAGACATCTACCGCCACCTGGGCACCACGCTGCTCGAAACGGTGCTGGCCTTCGGCATCGGCACGGTGCTCGGCCTGGCCTGCGGGCTCTGGCTGGCGCTGGCGCCCACGGCCAGCCTGATCCTCGATCCCTACATCAAGGCCGCCAATTCAATGCCGCGCGTGATCCTTGCGCCCATCTTTGCGCTGTGGTTTGGCCTTGGCATCTGGAGCAAGGTGGCGCTGGCCGTCACGCTGGTGTTCTTCATCGTGTTCTTCAACGTCTACCAGGGTGTGCGAGAAGTGAGCCCCGTGGTGCTGGCCAACGCGAAGATGCTGGGCGCCAACCAGCGGCAGTTGCTGCGCACCGTGTATCTGCCGAGCGCCACCAGCTGGGTGTTCTCGAGCCTGCACACCTCGGTGGGGCTGGCTTTCGTTGGCGCAGTGGTCGGCGAATACCTGGGCTCCGCGCGCGGCGTGGGCTACCTCATTCTCCAGGCCGAAGGCACCTTCGACGTGAACACCGTGTTCGCCGGCATCGTGGTGCTGACCGCCTTCGCGTTGCTGCTGGACGGGCTTGTCGGCCTGATCGAAAAACGCCTGATGAAGTGGCAGCCGCGAAGCGGAGAGACCGAAAAGCTCTAGCCCCTCGACCGGTTCAGCGCTTCTTTTTTACCGTCGTGCCGCCGCGCTTTTCGCGCACCACCTGTTGCTGCTTGCCGCCGGGCGATTTCACGATGGTGGTGCCGCGCGCAGCCACGGCCTTCACCGCGCCGCCGCCGCGCTTGCCAGCAACGGCCGCGTGTCCGCGCGCCGGCCCCGCGCCCGAGCCCACGCGGGCCGAGGAAGCCGCACGAACAGGCAGGTACACCACCACGCTGTAGCCGCGCTTGAATGAGTGGTTGAGGTTGACGTCGTTCCACTCGGCCACGCTGTCGGGCTTGAGCTTGTAGCGGCGTGCGATGCTGGCCACGCTGTCGTTGCGCCCCGCCTTGACGGTGGTGCGGCGATTGACGATCTCGGGCTGGAAGCTCAGGTGGCCGCTGTCGGCCACCAGGGCCGTCACGTCTTCCTTGACGCGGGCGCCGCGCGGCACGATGAGCGTGGAGCCGGCCTTGATGAGCATGCGCGGCGGGATGCTGTTGAGCGCGCGCAGGTCGGTTTCGCTCATGCCCGATCGCTGGGCCGCATCGGCCACCGTCATGGTGTTGGGAACGACCCATGCCGTCCAGCTGGCGTACTGGCCTTGCGAGTAGGCGTCGAAGTTGCGCTGGAAAACGGCTGCGTTGTCCCAGGGCAGCAGGATCTGCGGGGTGCCGGCGGCCAGCAGTATCGGCTTGTGCGCGGCAGGGTTGAGGGCGCGGAAGTCTTCCAGCCGAACGTCGGCTAGCTTGGCCGCCAGTTCGACGTCGAGGTCACGCGTCAGCGTCACGGTCTGGAAGTACGGGTGGTTGGCGATCAGAGGCAGTTCGGTGTTGAACGCCTGCGGATTCGCGACGATGTTCTTCACGGCCTGCAGCTTGGGCACGTAGAGCCGCGTCTCGGCCGGCATGGAAAGATCGCTGTAGGTGGTAGGCAGGCCGAGGCGCTGGTTCTTGGCGATGGCGCGGCTCACGCTGCCTTCGCCCCAGTTGTAGGCCGCCAGCGCAAGCTGCCAGTCGCCGAACATGCCGTAGAGCTTTTGCAGGTAGTCGAGCGCGGCGCGGGTCGAGGCCAGCACGTCGCGCCTGTCGTCGCGGAAGATGTTCTGCTTCAGGTCGAAGTCGGTGCCGGTGGCGGGCATGAACTGCCACATGCCCGCGGCACGCGCGCTGGAAATGGCCTGTGGATTGAACGCGCTTTCGATGTACGGCAGCAGTGCGAGCTCTGTGGGCATGTTGCGCCGCTCGAGCTCTTCGACGATGTGGAAGATGTATTTGTTCGAGCGCTCGGTCATGCGCTGGATGTAGTCGGGCCGGCTGGCATACCACTGCTCGCGATCGCGCACCAGGTCGCTCTCGAGGTTCGGCATCTTGAAGCCGCGGCGGATCCGGTCCCACATGTCGGCGGGCGGTGCCAGCGTGACGACGCTTTGCGAATGCGCTTCACTGCTGGTGATCGGGGTGAGGGGGCCGCCCGGGTAGACCGGCGCGGCGCTGCTCGTGGCTTTGGAGCCGGTGCCTCCCGCGGTGGGCTGCTGCGCGGCCGAAGTGGACGCGGAAGAGGACGAGGAGGGGCCCGTCGCGGTGCCCGCGCAGCCCGCGAGTAGCAGTGAGCCTGCAAGGCAGACGGCAGCGATAAGTTTCATCGGAAGTCGTTTTTCCATTGGCGCAGCGCAGCAAACACGTCGGCTTCAGCCGCATTGGCGGAAAGCTCGGCATGCTCGCGCGCCGCTCGAAGGACAGTGGCTTCGCGGCTGCGAAGAAAGGGATTGATCTGGCGCTCGGTTGCCAGGTGCGAGGGCAGCGTGGGCTGCCCTTCTGCGCGCAGGCTTTCGCGGCGCGCCGTGTACTGAGTCAGATCGGCATTGCCGGGTTCCACCTTGCGGGCGAGACGCCGGTTAGCAAGTGTGTATTTGTGCGCAGAGCACACGCGGGTGTCGCTCGGGAGCGCCGCCACGCCGCCCGTGTGATCGGGATGGTGGTGCGTGACTAGAATCGCGGCGAGCTGCAGCTTGTCGCGCGCCAACGCGTCGAATACCGGTTGAGCGTCGCCCGGCTCCACCACGATCGCGTTGGAGCCGTCCTGCAGCATCCAGATGTAGTTGTCAGCGAAGGCGGGCAGCGGAACGAGGGTCATGAGCGGTCAAATTATAGGTTTGCAGGATTGGTTCGCGACCCCTCCGGGACGGTACCTCCTGGGGTGGGAGCAAGCCCAGTTCGATCAGGCGGTGGCGGACATCTTCGGCTATCACGCCTTGCAACTCGGCGCCGCCGGGGTCGACGGACTGCGCACCAACCGCATGCCGCACCGCTGGCTGGCGCTGCCCGAGCCGGTGCCGGCCAGCAAGGCTGCGCTCTTCACCGACTTTGCGGCGCTGCCATTTGCGGCCAACAGCCTGGATCTGGTGGTGCTGCCGCATGCGCTGGAACTGAGCCAGGATCCCCACGCCACCTTGCGGGAAGTGGAGCGCGTGCTGGTGCCCGAAGGCCGCGTGGTGATCTGCGGCCTCAATCCGGCCAGCTTGTGGGGCATGCGGCAGCGCCGCGCGCACCTGTACCGCAAGCTCGGGTTCGGCGATCTCTTTCTGCCCGAAGGCGGCGAGTTCATCGGCTATTGGCGCATGCGGGATTGGCTGCGGCTCTTGAGCTTCGAAGTGGAGTCGGGGCGCTTTGGCGTCTACCGGCCCGCGGTGCGCAGCGAAGCGTGGCTGGAGCGCTGCCGCTGGATGGACGCGGCGGGCGAGCGCTGGTGGCCGATTTTCGGCGCCGTGTATTTTGTGGTGGCAGTCAAGCGGGTGCGCGGCATGCGCCTGTTGAGTGCCGATTGGCGCCGTGCCGCGGCGCGCGCGACGGCTCCGGTGTCGATTGCGGGCAAGGTGCACAAGGCCGACCACGGCGACTGAACGATTGATGAATGAATGAACGATCGATGGATCGAAAAGAAGAAGGAAAAGTAAGTTTTGAACGAAGTCGTGATCTACACCGATGGCGCCTGCAAAGGCAACCCCGGCCCCGGTGGCTGGGGCGCCTGGCTCAAGTCGGGTGCCACCGAGAAGGAACTGTTCGGTGGCGAGCTCAACACCACCAACAACCGCATGGAACTCACGGCCGTGATCGAGGGCTTGGCCGCCCTCAAGCGGCCCTGCAAAGTCATTCTCTACCTCGACAGCCAGTACGTGCGCATGGGCATCACCGAGTGGATCCGCGGATGGAAAGCCAAGGGTTGGCGCACCTCGACCAAGCAGCCCGTGAAGAACGTCGAACTCTGGCAGAAACTCGACAAGCTGGTGGCCGAGGGCGGCCACGTCATCGAATGGCGCTGGGTCAAGGGCCACTCCGGCGACCCCGGCAACGAACGCGCGGACATGCTCGCGAACAAGGGCGTGGACAAGGCCCTGGGCCGAATCTGAGGCGCGAAGACCGGGGCGAGCTAAATCACCCCGTCGAACATCATGACGTCGACCTCGTCACCCGCAGCCACGTTCGCCTGTTCGTGATGCAGCACCACGAGCCCATTGGCCTCGACCATCGAGCTCAGCACGCCCGAACCTTGATTGCCGGCGATCCGAACCTCGGGCAGCGCGCCGGCTATGGCCTGCACGAAGCCGCGCTGGTATTCGGTGCGGCCGGGCTTCTTGCGGATGGCGCTCACGCTGCGAGCGCGCAGCAGGGGCGGCGGTGCCGCGGCGACTTCGTGGCAACCCATCATGCGCAGCAGCGCGGGCCGAACGAAGGCTAGAAAAGTCACCATCACGGCCACCGGATTGCCCGGCAGACCGAAGAGCACCGCAGCGCCCGCCTGAGATGAAGAAGCGGAGTCGCGCGGAATCAGGCCGACCGCCATCGGCCGTCCCGGCCGCATGGCGATGCGCCAGAACGCCATGTCGCCGAGCTGCTGCATGACCGCACGCGTGTGGTCGGCCGCGCCGACGCTCACGCCGCCGCTGGTGATGATCGCGTCGGCCTCGCTGGCGGCGCGCTGGAGCGTGGCAGCGAGCGCGGCGGGATCGTCGCGCACCAGGCCCAGGTCGATGACCTCGCAGCCCAGCCGCGTGAGCAGGCCGAACACCGTGTAGCGGTTGCTGTCGTATACGGCGCCCTCACGCGGCGGTTCGCCAAGGCTCAGGATTTCGTCACCGGTCGAAAAGTAGGCCACCCGCAGGCGCCGCAGCGCCGGCACCGAGGGCAGGCCCAAGCTTGCGACCATGCCGAGCGCAGCGGGCGACAGGCGCTCGCCGCGCTTGAGGGCTGGTTGCCCCTGCATCAGGTCTTCGCCGGCAAAGCGGCGGTTGTCGCCGCGGCGAAGCACCTTGGCCGGAAAGCTCACCCGGTCGCCGTCGACCTTGCAGAACTCCTGCGGAACCACGGTGTCGAGTCCCTCGGGCATGACGGCGCCCGTCATGATGCGAACCGCGTCGCCGACCGCCAGGATTCCACGCCACGCCGTGCCGGCCAGGGCCGTGCCCACCACGCGCAGCACGATCGATTCGTCCGTGCGCGCATCGTCCCGCAGGACGGCGCCATTGAAGGCAAAGCCGTCCATTGCGGAGTTGTCGTGCGGCGGCACGCTGACGGGCGAGATGATGTCTTCCGCGAGCACGCGGCCCAGGGCTTCGCGCACGGCGACCACTTCGCTTTCCGCAACGATGGCCGGGCCCACGAGCTGCGCCAGAAAAGCCTGGACTCCGCCAACGCTCAGGGCCTGGGGGTCATAGCCCGCAAGGGCGGCGGCAATGTCGGCGATGCGGCTCATCGGTTTTCAAGGGCGTGCAATTCGGCCAGCGTGTTGGCGTTGAAAAAGGCGTCGGGTGCATCGCCGGGGCGGTCGAAGGGGACGAGCACCGTGCGGTGCTGCGCGGTCCAGGCGTCGATCTTGCGGCCGCCGGACTGAGTGAAGTTCACCAGGCTTTCGAGCAGCGCAGTGCGCAGCAGGCAGAACACCGGCTGCGGCCGCAGCACCGGCGCCGCACTAGGTTCAGTGGCCTCGGGGGCGCTGACCATGGCGATTTCCGCGTTGTCGGCCACCATCGCCTCGGCCAGTCGGCTGGCCAGATCGAGCGGAAACAGGGGCGTGTCGCAGGGCACGGTGAGCAGGTAGGGCGTCTCGCAGCGCTCCAAGCCCGTCAGGAAGCCGGCGAGCGGGCCCGCATAGTCGGCCAGGCTGTCGGGCCAGACCGGAACGCCGAATGATTCGTACGCCGACAGGTTGCGGTTGGCGTTGATCATCACCTCGCCCACCTGCATGCCCAGCCGCAGCACGGCATGCATGGCCAGAGGCGAGCCGTTGAAGTTCTGCAGGCCCTTGTCGATGCCACCCATGCGCGAGCCGCGTCCGCCGGCCAGCAGCAGCCCCGTGATCTCGCTGGGGGAAATGGAATCTTGTGTGGAGGTCATCCGCCGATATAGCTCATTTCGACGCGGCGCGGCGCCTTGTTGCCGTCGGTCTCGGCGCTGTCGGGGCCGCGGAGCGCGCGCAGTTCGGAATAGCGGTCGGCACGGCCCTGCCAGATGTGGCCGATGGCGGAGGCGATGTCCTCGTCGGTGGCCGTGCCGCGCAGCAGGGGCCGCAGGTCGTGGCCCGCGCTGGCAAAAAGGCAGAGGTAGAGCTTGCCCTCCGTGGACAGGCGAGCGCGGCTGCAGTCGTGGCAGAAGGCCTGCGTCACGCTGCTGATCACGCCAATTTCACCGCCGCCGTCGGCATAGGCCCACCGCTGGGCCGTTTCGCCCGGTGCGCTGGGCTCCAATGGCACGAGCGGAAATTCGGCGCCGATGCGCGCGATGACCTCGGCCGAGGGCAGCACCTCGTCCATGCGCCAGCCGTTGGTGGCGCCCACGTCCATGTATTCGATGAAGCGCAGCACCACCTTGCCGCCGTGGTTGTCGCGAAAGTAGCGCGCCATCGGCAGGATTTCCTGCTCGTTGGTGCCGCGCTTGACCACCATGTTCACCTTCAGGGGGCCGAGGCCCGCGGCCAGCGCCGCATCGATGCCGGCAAGCACGTCGGCCACCGGAAAATCGACATCGTTCATGTGGCGGAACACCGCGTCGTCCAGGCTGTCCAGGCTCACGGTCACGCGCTGCAGGCCGGCGGCGCGCAGCGCGGCCGCCTTGCGCTGCAGCAGCGAGCCATTGGTGGTGAGCGTGAGCGCCAGCGGTTCGCCGGCTGGCGTACGGAGCTCGGACAGCTGGCCGATCAGCCCCTCGATGTTCTTGCGCAGCAGCGGCTCGCCGCCCGTGAGCCGGATCTTGCGCACGCCATGGGAGGCGAACAGGCGCGCGAGCCGGGTCATTTCCTCGAAGCTCAGCAGCGCGCTGTGCGGCAGGTACTGGTAGTCCTTGTCGAACACGTCCTTCGGCATGCAGTAGCTGCAGCGGAAGTTGCAGCGGTCCGTCACGCTGATGCGCAGGTCGGTCAGGGGGCGGCCCAGGCGGTCGAGCAGGCGCCCCGTGGCAGGCACGGCAGTCTCCGGCACCGAGACGGCCGGGCGCGCGCGGCCGACCTCGGATAGCGGGATGACGGTGGTGCTTTTGCTGTTCATGGGCGAGCGGCCAATTTACTCCATGGGGCAAGGGCCGACCTGGAAAGGGCTACTCGATAGGCTTAGACGCAGCGCGCGCCGTCGACCTCGATGCACACGCCGCTGATGAAGGCGGCTTCGTCGCTCGCCAGGTACAGCGCGGCGTTGGCCACGTCCAGGGCGGTGGAGAAGCGGCCGAGCGGAATGGTGGCGCGGAACTTGGCCTTGCGCTCTTCGGTCAGCGGACCGCCCGCGAATTCGGCGGCCAGGCCGGTGTCCGGGTTGAATACCGGGTTGATGCAGTTGACGCGGATGTTGTCCGGGCCCAGCTCGGCGGCCAGCGACTTGCTGGTCGTGATGACGGCACCCTTGGAGCCGTTGTACCAGGTGAGGCCGGGGCGCGGGCGCACGCCGGCGGTCGAGGCGATGTTGATGAACGAGCCGCCGCCGTTGGCGCGGAACGCCGGCACCGCGTGCACGGTGGCAAGGTAGATGCTCTTCACGTTGACCGCATAGCACTTGTCGAACTCGTCTTCGCCCACTTCCAGGGCGGGGCGGTTGCGGTGCGTCCAGCCGGCGTTGTTGACCATGGCGTCGAGCTTGCCATGGCGCTCCACGGCGGCCTCGACCAGCGCCTTGACCTCGGCCGACTTGGTGACGTCCGCCGCAAAGAAAGAGGCGCGGCCGCCGGCGCGCAGGATCGCTTCCACCACCTGCTGGCCCGCCGCGGGGTTGATGTCGTTCACGAGCACCTGGGCGCCCTCGGCCGCAAGCCGCTTGGCGATGCCTTCGCCGATGCCGCCGCCGGCACCGGTCACGATGATGGATTTGTCCTTGACGCGCACGGTTTTGTCTCCTGGAAAGGTGCAGCGGGGCAGTGTATCGGGCCATGGCGCCGAGCGCCCCGCGAAGCGGCTGCCGATTCGGCTTCAGCCGTGCTTGATGGCGACGGTCTTGAGGGTGGTGAAGCCGTACAGCGCCTCAAATCCCTTTTCGCGACCATAGCCGGACGACTTGACGCCGCCAAACGGCAGTTCGACGCCGCCGCCGGCCCCGTAGTTGTTGATGAACACCTGACCGCTGCGCAGCCGCTTGGCCATGCGGAACTGGCGCGATCCGTCGGCCGTCCACACGCCCGCGACGAGGCCGAACTGCGTGGCATTAGCGAGCGCCACGGCTTCGTCCTCGTCGGCGAACTGCATCGCGGCCAGAACTGGGCCGAACACTTCTTCCTGCGCCAAGCGGTGGTTGACAGGCACGTCGCGCAGCAGAGTGGGTGCCTGGTAGAAGCCGGTTTCGGGCGCTTCGTCGACCACGACGCCGTGGGCCACCATGGGAATGCCGGCCACCTGAGCATCGCTCAGGAAATCCCACACGCGCTGCTGCTGGGTCTGGCGGATGAGAGGGCCGACGTCCAGGTCCATGGCCGCGGGCCCGACCCGCAAGGCCGCGAAGGCATGGCCGAGGCGCTCCAGCAGCGGCTCGTAGATGCTGCGCTGGATCAGCACGCGCGAACCGGCCGAGCAGGTCTGGCCGGCGTTCTGCACGATGGCGTTGATGATCACCGGAATGGCCGCGTCCAGGTCGGCGTCGGCAAAGATGAGCTGCGGGCTCTTGCCGCCCAGCTCGAGAGTGACCGGGCAATGCCGCTCGGCCGCCACCTGCTGGATCAGCGTGCCGATCTTGGGGCTGCCGGTAAAGCTGATGTGGTCGATGCCCTCATGCCGGGCGAGCGCGTCGCCCACTTCGTGGCCGTAGCCGGTAACGATGTTGAGCGCGCCGGCCGGAAAGCCGACTTCGGCCGCCAGCTGCGCCACGCGGATCAAGGACAGGCAGGCGTCCTCGGCCGGCTTCACCACGCACACATTGCCCGCTGCCAGGGCGCCGCCCACGCTGCGCCCGAAGATCTGCATCGGGTAGTTCCAGGGAATGATGTGTCCCGTGACGCCGTGCGGCTCGCGCCAGGTGAATACGCTGTAGCCGTCCTGGTAGGGAATGGTCTCGCCGTGCAGCTTGTCGCAGGCACCGGCATAGAACTCGAAATAGCGCACCAGCGCCACCGCGTCGGCTCGCGCCTGCTTCACCGGCTTGCCGCAATCGCGCTGCTCGATCAGCGCCAGTTCGTCGACGTGCTCGGCGATTTTCTGCGAGAGCTTGAAGAGCAGGCGGCCCCGGTCGGCAGCGCTCACCTTGTGCCAGACACCCTCGAAACAATCGCGCGCCGCGCGCACCGCCGAATCGATGTCGGCGGCATTGCTGCGCTGGATCTCGTCAAAGGGCTGGCCGTCGGACGGGTCGAGCACCTGCAGGGTGCGGCCGGAGGAAGACGGGACGTCGGCGTTGGCGATGAAGTTCAGTTGCATGGGGCGGGATTTTGCGCGAAGCGGTCAAACCCGCCCGCGCATGCGGCTACCTGGGCGACGCCGCCCGCGGCAGCGCCCGCACCGCATTCAGCGTGCGCTCCACGTGCTTGTCCGGATTCAGGTTCTGGTAGTAGTACGCCACCTTGCCGTCAGGCGAAATCACGTACGAGAGACGGTTCGCGAAGTCCGGGCGGGTCTGCATCAGGGCGTCGAAACCGTTGATCACCGCCTTCGATTCGTCCGACGCCACGGGAAAGCGGCTTTGGCAGGACTTGACCGAAAACTTCGAGAGGGTGCCGATGTCGTCGGCCGAAACACCAATGACGGTGGCGCCCAGCGCCGCGAACTGGTCGACCGCCTCGGCGAAGGCATGGGCTTCGATGGAACAGTCGCTGGAGTCGGCGGCTGGAAAGAAGTACAACACCACGGGGCCTTTGGCCAACGCATCGGCGAGCGAGTAGCGGAAGGTCTTGCCGGCCAGGGCGGCATTGGCGGTGAACTTGGGAACCGGGTCGCCGATGTCGAGTGCGGCCCAGGAGGGGAGCGCCATACCGGCGGCGACCAGCACCGTTGCGATGCGTGAGAGGATCGGTCTTGCCATGATGTAACTCCGAACAGGGATGGAACGAATTCTAGGACGGTGAGCCAACTTTTTGGATCGCAGCCCGGATCAAGCGAAACCGACGTGCACTGGCGGGCGTACCCATGGCGGGGAGCCGAAAAACAAAATAGGTCTGCGAGATCGATCATCATGAATGCCTGGACTCAACTTGTGCGAATTTGCCTTGCCGGCGCCATGCTCGCGGCGCTGGCGGCCTGCGGCTCGCTGCCACCAGCGCGCGAACGGGCGGCGGTGCATGCGGCGGCGGTCGATCCGACCACCGCGCTGTCAAAGATTGCGGCGGCCTCGACGCCGCCGGGAGAGCACTCCGGCTTCCGGCTGATGCCGCTTGGCGTGTATTCGCTGGATGCGCGCGTGCAGCTTGCGCAGCGCGCCCAGCGGTCGCTGGTGGTGCAGTACTACCAGTTCGAGAACGACGCCACGGGACGTCTTTTGATGCGGGCGCTGCGCGAGGCGGGCGCGCGCGGGGTGAAGGTGCGGCTGCTCGTGGACGACCTTTACACGGTCAAGAGCCAGCAGCTGCTGCTTGCGCTCTCGCAGACCCCTAACGTGGAGGTTCGGTTGTTCAACCCCTTCTGCTGCGGGCGCAACGGCTTCCTGTCGCGCTTCGCGGCGTCGCCGCATGAGATCGGGCGGCTGAACCACCGCATGCACAACAAGCTCTTCATTGCGGACGGGGCGATGGCAGTGGTCGGCGGGCGCAACATCGCCGACGAGTATTTCGTGCTCAGCGAGGCGCAGAACTTCATCGACATGGATGCGCTGGTAGTGGGCAAGGTGCTGCCGCAGCTCGAGTCGATATTCGATGCCTACTGGAACAGCGAGCAGGTCTGGCCCGTGGCCGACATCGTCCGGGGCGAGGGTGGCCGGATGCCGACCGCGGCAGACTTCGATTCCTCGATCGGCATGGCGGCCGCGCCACCGAAGATCGTGCTTCCGCCTTCCGACGTGCTGGGGTACGGACCCATTGCCGAGGAGCTCGACGGCGGCCGCATGGGGCTCTTGTGGGGCGAGGCCCAGGCCATCGCCGATCCGCCCACCAAGCCGACCACGATGACGGCCGACGAGGCCATTGCCACCAGCGTCACGATGAAGGTCTGGACGCTGCTGATGGACGCCAAGTTCGAAGTCGACCTGACCTCTCCCTATCTGGTGCCGGGCGAGCGCGGCATGGCGGCGTTCGAAGACTTGGCGAAGCGCAAGGTGAAGCTCACGCTGCTGACCAATTCGCTGGCTGCCAATGACGAGCCGCTGGTGCACACGGGTTATGCGCGTTACCGCGAACGGCTCCTTCGAGGCGGCGCCGACGTGTACGAACTGAGTCCGCAGCGCACCACGGCAGGCGAGCGCTTCGGCATGTTCGGCAAGTCGCTGGGACGGCTGCACTCCAAGACCGCGGCCATCGACAAGAGGCGCATCTTCATCGGCTCGATGAACCTGGATCCGCGCTCGGCGAGCCAGAACACCGAGATGGGCGTGGTGGTCGACAGCCCGCAATTGGCGCGCGAAATGCTGCGCGTCATCAACATCAGCAAGCTGCAGAACTCCTACCGCCTGCGCCTCGCTAAGGACACCGGCGTGCTGCAATGGCTCACGAACGATGGCGAAAAAGAAGTCATCCTGACGTCCGAGCCGGAATCGAGCTTTTTCCAGCGGCTCCACAATCTCATCATTGCTCCTCTGGTTCCCGAAATGCTGCTGTAGCAGTCGCGAGCCACCAGACGGCCCCACCGCCGGAGCAGTCACTTGCATAAGCGTATGCTGCCCCCAGATGCAACCCATGAACACGACCGACCATCCGTCTCCCAAGACCGATCTGGCAGTGACCCACGTGCTGGCTCAATTGCTGGAACGGCTCGAGCACAGTGCCGTTCCCGTCAGCGCCGAGCAGTACCGCTCGGTGGTCGAGCATCTGGTGCACGAATTCAGCGACGTCGAACCGGGCGCCGACCTGGGGCGCCTGCTCGATGCTTATCCAGCGGCTGCCCAGGTGTACGAAAATCTCAATTACCAGCACGCTGGCCTGTGCCGCTCGGCGCTCGACGCGGCGCTTGCCGCCGAAGTCAGCGCCAGAAAAGCCATTGAACGCGCAATGCGCATTACCGAACCCAAAAAGGATGAAGCCGATGGCCAAAGCTGAGGTCAAGACCGCCGTTGTGGCCGATGGCCTGCGTTACAAGTCGAAAACACCTGGTTCGCCGTTTCGCGCCTCGGCGTCGTTCAGCGGCGCCACCATGTCCTGTTTCATGTGCGGAAAGCATCGGGTGCGCTCGCAATTGCGTACCCGCCAGGTGCTCGGCAAGTCCCAGACGGTGTGCGCGCCTTCTTGCAAGGCGCTGGACGAATCGCTCGAATAAGTCGAAATTCACATCGGCTTGAGCCGCGCGTCGCTTTTGCGACATGCCCGCGCGTGCATTGCAGATTTTCTTTCCAGAGTGCCTGGAATCGATATACAGTTAGAAACAAATGATGCATCTAATTGCATAATTAAATAGTTCTAAGTTGTAGTCGACGACAAATGATTTTGTACACAGGCAAAGACGTCCAGCGCCGGGCGATCTGCGGAAGGACTTGCAATGAGTAAGCCGCGTCATGTCGTGATGCAGGTGGTGAAGCGCTCCTCCGGCAGCGCGACGCACCATGTCGAATTTCTCATGGACGACAACTTCGCGGAACGGCTGCGCCAGCTGCGTTCGCTGGTCCCGCCGCTCGGCAGTCTCAACAAGCAGCGCGACCTCGTGATCGACAAGGTGCGCGTGCGGCTGCCGAATGCGATCTGGCGCACCGGGACTCAAGTCGACAATGCCGTGGAGGGCTCCTGCATCGTCATTGCCTCTGAGGGCTCTTTCAATTGCGGCGGCAAGGACCGCAACACGCGCGAAAAGCTCGTGACCTACAACTTCTCCATCGCGCGACTGGTCGAGCTGCATACCGAACGGCCCGAGGGCGAAACCCTCTACATTCGGGATGGCAACTTCGCCAACGACGAACCGGCCGATTCGCCTGCGGGCCTTTGGGTGGCGTCGCTGACCGAGGAGGAGACGGTGATGCGCATTCCGGACGCTCCGTCGGACTTCGACACCCTGCACGAACTCACCCTGCGGCCCGAGCAGCGCGCAGGCGCGGGCGCATCCACGCAGCGAGCCACGTTCTACTGAAGCGCGGTGGCCGCCTCGGGCGCGGTGCCCATGGAGGTGTACTGCGCGCGGTTGTCTTCGAGCCAGCGCACTGAAAGGCCGCTGTCCTGCTGCGCCGGATGGAAGTCGGCGCGGAAGTAGCCGCGCCAGGCACTCCAGTTGCCACGTAAGAGGCCGTCCCGGCTCAGCAGAATCCGTGCGGCGCTCTTCCAGGTCGGCCATTGCCACAACTGCCGTTCGTGGCGCAGGTTGTCGACTGTTTGCCGCATCAAATCGCCAAGGAACATGAGCGTCACGCGCCGAAACCATCGTGAGCGCCACCGGTGCGAGCCTCCCACGGCCTTGTAGAGGTCGAAGGCGACGGCCTTGTGCTCCAGCTCTTCGGCGCTGTGCCAGAGCCACATGGTCCGCAGCCGCGGCTCGGCGCCGTCGAGCACGACAGGGTGGGCAAGCAGCCATTCGGCAAACATCGCCGTGAAGTGCTCCGTGGCCGCAGTGATTGCCAGTGCGTGCCGGGGATCGGCACCCTCCAGGACCTGCATGCGCTTGGCGGCTCGTGGCGACCAGCAGTCCTTCAAGCCTTGGCTTTCGAGGTGCTCGTTGAAAAGCGAATGGATGCGACGATGGGTCGCCTCCTGGCCGATGAAGCCGCGTACATCGGCTCGGTATCGTTCCTGCGCTTCGGGCGACAGCGTGGCCGCGGCGTCGCGCACGGCATCAATGAAGAACTGCTCGCCAAAGGGAAAGCTCATCGACAGCGCATTGAAGAACGCGGTCGAGAATGCATCGCCGCCGCACCAATTGCGGCCGAAGGGTGTCTGCAGGTCAATCAACAGGCGGCGCACCACAAGGTCGGTCATGCAAAAGCAGTCCTCGAAAATCAGCTGGTACACATTCGTACCGGCGAATCGAATGGTGCGCACAAGTGCTGGTACCGTCAAGTACCAAGACGTAGGAAAATGTGGTCCACATGAGCGCAGCTACTGAAGCCCTGGCCGGGGCCACCCTTTCGGGAGAAATGGCCCATGAGCACTATTCCCGGCTGCTGGAAGGCATGGCGCACGCGGTAGCGGCCAAAGGCTACGCCGACACGACCATTGCCGACATCGTGCGAGAGGCGGGCGTATCGCGCCGCACCTTTTATGAGCATTTCACGACGAAGGCCGAATGCCTGGCATCGCTCTACGAGGCTGCCAGCAAGCTGGCTTTGCGCGCTGTGGCCGATGCCTTTGACTCGGCGCAACCCTGGCACCAGCAGGTGGAGCGGGCCATGACCGCGTATCTCGACTATCTTGCACAGGATCCGGTGCTGCTGCGCACGCTGTTCGTCGAGATCCTGGGCCTTGGAATGCCCGGCCTTGCGGCGCGGCGCCGCGTGAACGGCGAAATCGCCAGTTTCATTCAGGCGGCCATCAACAGCAGCAGCAGCGATGCGCTGGGACCGGCCGTGCACCTGACGGGTGAAATGGCGATGACGGTGGTGGGCGGCATCAACGAACTGGTGCTCCAAGCCATCGAGCAGGACCGCGTGGGCGATCTGCGGCAGCTGGTCGACCCCGCCACGCGCTTGGTGCGCGCAGTGGCGGCCGAAAGCCTCAGGTAGCACCTGCTGGCGCGGAGCAGGGAGGCTTTCGGGGGGAGGGCGCAGCTTCAGTGATTGTCGATGGCCTTGGCATGCGCGCCGCTTCCACGGCGGCAATGAAGGCCTCGAGTCTTCCTGCAGAAGGCATCAGGCCGTGACTTTCACTTCACGGCACCTGAGGCCACTGCTGCCCCCGGCGCAGCCGGTGCAAGTGCCGCGGGCGCTGCCGAAGCACCCGGAGCGGTTGCGGCCGGCGGCGTCTCGATCTTGTGCGGCACGGCCGCGCCCGCGTCACCGGCGTGGAACTTGACCACCAGCGGCACGATCAGCAGTGCCACGATGTTGATGATCTTGATAAGCGGGTTCACCGCCGGACCGGCTGTGTCCTTGTAGGGATCGCCGACGGTGTCGCCGGTGACGGCCGCCTTGTGCGACTCGGAGCCCTTGCCGCCGTGGTGTCCGTCCTCGATGTACTTCTTGGCGTTGTCCCACGCACCGCCGCCGGTGCACATGGAGATGGCGACGAACAGCCCGGTGACGATGGTCCCCATCAGCAGACCGCCCAAGGCCTTTGGCCCGAGCACGAGGCCGACGACGATCGGCACCACCACCGGAAGCAGCGAAGGAATCATCATTTCCTTGATGGCGGCACCGGTTAGCATGCTCACCGCCTTGCCGTACTCTGGCTTCCCGGTGCCTTCCATGATGCCGGGGATCTCGCGGAACTGCCTGCGCACCTCCTCGACCACGGCACCGGCCGCGCGGCCCACGGCTTCCATGGCCATGGCGCCGAACAGGTAGGGGATCAGCCCGCCGATGAAGAGGCCGACGATCACCATCGGGTCGCTCAGGTTGAAGCTGATGTTCAGCCCGAAGCTCTCCAGCTTGTGGGTGTAGTCGGCAAAGAGCACCAGCGAGGCCAGGCCGGCCGAGCCGATGGCATAGCCCTTGGTCACGGCCTTGGTGGTGTTGCCCACCGCATCGAGCGGGTCGGTGATGTCGCGCACGCTGGCCGGCATTTCGCTCATTTCGGCAATGCCGCCGGCGTTGTCGGTGATCGGGCCGTAGGCGTCCAGCGCCACCACGATGCCCGCCATGCTGAGCATGGCCGTCGCGGCCACCGCAATGCCGAACAGCCCCGCGAGCATGTACGAGGCCATGATCGCGATACAGACGAAGATCACCGGCCACGCCGTCGAGCGCATCGAGACCCCGAGTCCCGCGATGATGTTGGTGCCGTGGCCCGTGGTCGAGGCCTGCGCGATGTGCTGCACCGGCTTGTACTGCGTGCCCGTGTAGTACTCGGTGATCCACACCAGCGCGGCCGTGAGCGCCAGGCCTACGAAGCAGGCGCCGAACAGCTTCAGCTGGCTGCCGCTCGGGGCAATGGCGTTGTCCGGAATGAGCCAGCGGGTGACGAACCAGAACGCGATCAGCGACAGGATGCCCGCCACCGCCAGGCCCTTGTAGAGCGCCGGCATCACGTTGACCATGCCGGGCGAGGCTTTGACGAAGAAGCAGCCGATGATCGACGCGATGATCGAAACGCCGCCCAATGCCAGCGGATAGAGCACCGCGTTGCCTGGCGCGGATGTGACCATCAGCGCACCCAGCACCATGGTGGCGATGAGCGTCACCGCGTAGGTCTCGAACAGGTCGGCCGCCATGCCGGCGCAGTCGCCGACGTTGTCGCCCACGTTGTCCGCAATCACGGCGGGGTTGCGCGGATCGTCTTCGGGAATGCCGGCTTCGACCTTGCCCACCAGGTCGGCACCCACGTCGGCGCCCTTGGTGAAGATGCCGCCGCCCAGCCGCGCGAAGATCGAGATCAGCGAGGAGCCGAAGGCAAAGCCGATCAGCGGATTGAGGATGTTCGAAAGGCTGCGGTCCGGCGTGAGGTTGCCGTTGCCCGCCAAAAACCAGTAGAAGACCGAAACCCCCAGGAGCCCGAGGCCGACCACCAGCATGCCGGTAATGGCGCCGCCGCGAAACGCCACGTCCAGCGCCGGCCCAATGCCTTGCGTGGCCGCCTGCGCGGTGCGCACGTTGGCTCGCACCGACACGTTCATGCCGATGAAGCCGCAGGCGCCCGAGAGCACCGCACCCACTACGAAGCCGACGGCCGTGGTCACGTCGAGGAAGAGGCCGATGAGGATCGCCAGGACCACGCCCACCACCGCGATGGTGGTGTATTGCTTGGCGAGGTAGGCGGAGGCGCCGGCCTGGATGGCTGCCGCTATCTCCTGCATTCGCGCATTGCCGGGGTCCTTGGCGAGAATCCAACTTCGTGCCCAGAAACCGTAGCCGACGGCCACGAGGCCGCAGACGATGGCGAGTATCAGGGGGGTGTTGCCGATCATGCTTTGCTTCTCCATTCGTTCGTTGTGACTTGTGGA
>Ga0102593_1001657_pt1 | contig 20541 bp, 20 predicted proteins | sample AraplaCol_mMS_r2_2_FD_76862 | JGI IMG/M metagenome (GOLD analysis project Ga0102593, IMG submission 76862) | Arabidopsis root microbial communities from North Carolina, USA - plate scrape MF_Col_mMS_r2 (SPADES assembly) (version 2) | ecosystem: Host-associated > Plants > Roots > Endosphere...
GGCTTGATCGTGAAGCCGGAGCCAAGGTAGGCCGCGCCCTTCTTGTACGCCACGGGCTCGTTCCAGATGTCCATGCCCCACTCGTTGGCTGGCACGTAGAACAGCTTGGTATCGGGGCTGTAGGCCATCGGCATCTGGTTCTTGCCGCCCAGGAAGCCCGGCGCCGCGAAGACTGAACTGCCCTTCTTTCCGCCGTCGTCGCCGTCGACCGGGTTGCCCGGGCGGTTCGCGGCCACGAAGTTCGGCCGGCCGGTCTTCAGGTCGATGCCGTCGGCCCAGGTGGTCTTCTTCACGAATGGGAATGCGTTGAGCAACTGGCCGGTGGTGGCGTCGTTCACGTAGAAGTAGCCGTTCCGGTCGGCCTTGCCGCCCACGCGCCGGCCGTCCATGTCGAAGGTGACGAACTCGTTCACGCCGTCGAAGTCCCAGCTGTCGCTGGGGGTGTTCTGGTAGTGCCACTTGATCTCACCGGTCTTCACGTCGATGGCCACCGTCGAGCACGAGAACAGGTTGTCGCCCTTGCGCAGGTGGCTGTTCCACGGCGCCGGGTTGCCGGTGCCGAAGTAGGCCAGCCCGGTCTTGGGATCGAAGGTGCCGCCCAGCCAGGTGGCCGCGCCGCCGGTCTTCCAGAGGTCGCCCGGCCAGCTCTTGTTGGCCGTGCCCGAGACCCCGGCCTCCTTCTTGTTGCCGTCCTTGTCGTAGGTGTAGCCCATGTGGCCTTCCACCGTGGGACGCGACCAGACCATGCGGCCTGTTTTGGCGTCGCGCGCCTCGACGCGGCCAACGATGCCGAACTCGCCGCCCGACACGCCGGTGAGGATCAGGCCGTTGGCGATGATCGGCGCGGCGGTGGCCGAGTAGCCTGCCGCGTAGTCATCGATCTTCTCCTTCCAGACCACGTCGCCGCTGTTCTGGTCGAGCGCCACCAGCTGCGCGTCCAGAGTGGCGAAGATCACCAGGTTGTCGTAGAGCGCGGCGCCGCGGTTGACCACGTCGCAGCAAGGCATGATGCCCTCGGGCAAGCGGTGCTCGTACTTCCACAGCTTCTTGCCGGTGGTGGCATCGAGGGCGTAGATGCGCGAGTACGAGGCGGTGACGAACATCTTGCCTTTGTGGATCACGGGCTGAGCCTCCTGGCCCCGTTGCTTCTCCCCGCCGAAGGAGAAGGCCCATGCCGGCACGAGCCGGGACACAGTGCCGGTGTTGACCTGCTTCAGCGGCGAGTAGCGCTGGCCCTGGGTGTTCACACCCCAGGTTAGGACGTTGCCATTCTTCGTGGCTTCGGACTGGATCATCTTGTCCGTAACTTGCGCGCCGGCACTGCCGGCCGCGGCCAGGCCGATGGCCATGAGCGCGTTCAAGAGCTTCAATTGCATGGGGTGTCTCCTCGTGGGTGGATGGCGGATCGGGCGTGCCCAGGGGCATGCCTCCACGAGAGTCAGGGGCAATGTCCATGCCACGCGCCATGCGGCCTTCCTGGCCCTTTCAAGGGCCTTGGCTGGGGTTCGGCCGCGGGTTTCCCCGCTGCATTGCTACAAGGTCGAACAGCGCTCGCGCCGCGACCGCTGCATCTCGCCACAGCGGCGTGGTTCGCTCCGGCACACGGACGACTCAGCGCGGGCAGCGAGTACGCGATTGCATCGGTGCGACGCGTTCCAGCCTACGTAGGCTGCGTCAGCCGCGAGCTCCATTCCTCCACGAATCGGGCGGCCTGAAACTTCATGCATTGAAGCGCGGCTTCACGGGTCGGCTGCTGGGTGACCACCAGCACGCAGCACTGCGTGAGTTCATGCCGCAGTTCGGCCCTTCCGGCATAGACGCCTTCGACCGCGAGTTCGAGTTCCACCGCGCAGCTCCAGCCTTCGGGCAAATCGAAATCCATCAGGGATGCGGTCATGGTGGCGAAAGCATAGGCCGCTGTTCCCGAGCATGAAATCCCTCGTGAGTACCCTGTTTGAGGCGTCTGCCACAGCATTGGCCGCGCCAAGGCCTATGCCGGATGTGGAATCGATAGGCGGCTTGGACCAGGGTATCTTCCGGACGCGACCGGGTGGGCGGGGTGCGAGCCCGCATCGTCGCTCCAGGTCGAAGCCCGAGCGGTGGCATGCCGCTTCAATTCCCCTTTCAATGGGAGATGCACCTTGGCGTATGCGCTCTTCAACCGGATTTTGGTATCGCAGCTGCCCATCCAGTTCTCCCATCCGTCCGAGATAGATCGCCTCAAGGACCTGCGCGATGCCGGGTACATCAAGGTCGCGTTCTCGCCGCCCTACAGCGCGGTGCCACTCTGCGCGACGGTGAGCGAAGTCACGAACCTGGGCCGCGCCGCGGCGCGCTACTTTGGATCGGCTTAGGGCCTAGGGCCAAGAGCCTAGACTGTGATTCGAACCAACCGCTTACCTCCGCCGCTTCGGCCCGTGCTTTCCGTCCGACATTCCCTAGCGTGCGATGCGCACAACGGCATCGGGTTCGGCCTCTCCCCAAACCGCCGTTGTTCGATGAATATGTTTCGACAGTGCCAGCCACACCCATCGAGTACCTGCTCGAAATCGAGCACGCCAGCTTCCCGGTCCACGTTCGAGACCCGGAGGTCATCCAGGCCATTGCGGTTCTCACCGCGCTTGGCTGCGTGGAGGCAGAAATTTCGCCACCGCTGGATCTGCGCCGCTCCTTCGGCGACTACGAGTGCGCGGTGGTGAAGAAGATCACGCCGGAAGGCATCAACGAGCTCGCCCTGGAATACGGCTAACCCGGCCGCACCGGCGCACGCCTCTTGAATCCGGGCCGCTCGCCCACATCATTGAAGCGATCAGAAAAACCGGAGGAAGATGATGCCGAGGTCTTCGGATGCACGTACCGTCGCAAAGCTGGCGTGGGAAGCGGCATGGGAACGTCTCGACAACGCATTGCAGCCGCCACCGGGCTACCCGGAGCCGACGCCGGAGCAACTCCGTGAGTGTTTTCGCATCGCGCAGGAAAAGCTGGACACTCTCCGCAGAACGTATGACGTCGCAGCCGTTGCAGGCGGGTGACGCGCGGCCGCCACGCTCGGCCGCCTCTGTCCCGGCCCGGGTTGCGCTTAATGAAACCGTAAAAACCCGAAAAGAGGGTATTTCCCAGACCTAAAGTCAGCCATCGGGCAGCCAACGCCGCGTACATTACCGCCACGTACTATTTGCGCGGTCCATGCACTTGAACTCTTTACTCCTGGTTGCGCTTTTGCTTCTTGCAAGCGGCTTGTTTTGGTGGTGGACCTTTGGAAGCGGCTTCTTCGCCGTGATCGTCGTCGTGGTGCTGGGGCTAGGCGCCGTGCTGTACCTGGCAATACGGGGCGACAGGACCATCAAGGACGAACTCGACGCGCAGCTTCCCGACAACGACAGCAAAGAGCTGTAGGCGCCGAGAAGCTGGCGGGCAGCGCGAGCGTCAGCGCAAGGCAAACGCCAGCGTCACCGCGCCCAGCGCCAGCAGCCCGAGCCCGGCGATGAAGACCATCTCGCCCCAGGCTTCCAGGCGAACGCCCGATTTTCGGGACCGCATCGAGATGAAGGACAACAGCGCGCTGGCCAGGAAGATCAGGGCATCAATGGCCAGCATGCGGTCGATGACGAGCCGCAGATCGTCGCGGGGGCCCAGGTGGCCAATCGACATCACCGTCATGCACACGCCGATCATGGTGGCCGACGTGGGCAGGATATGCGCCGAAAGGCCGCCGTTCGATGAGCTCACGTTGCTTCCCGGCGGCCGCCGCTGCGGCTCATCCAATCCGCACCGGCACGAAGATCTTGTCTTCGCCGCGCTGAATCAGTAGCGCCACCGACTTGTCGGCCTTGGCCACCACCTCGCGCACCTGTTCGAGGCTCTTGGCAGGCGTGCCGTTGATGGCCAGCAGCACGTCGCCCGCCTGCACACCGGCCAGGGCCGAAGGGCCCGCGACGTCTTCGATCAGCAGGCCGTTCTCGATCGCGGCTTCGCGCTTTTCCTGCGGCTGCAATGGCCGCAGCGCCAAGCCGAGCTTGCCCTGCCCCGCTGCACTTTCGTTCTTCGCGACCTGGGTAGGCTTCTCGCTCGCATCGCCCAGCCTGGCGGAGATTTCCTGGCGCTCGCCCTGGCGCCACAATTCGATCGTCACCTTCTTGCCGGGCGTCATCTGGCCGATTACCGCGGGCAGGTCGCCTGAGGAGACGATGGGCTGTTCGTCCACCTTGCGGATCACGTCGCCCGCCTTGAGGCCAGCCTTGTCGCCGGGGCCGCCCTTCTCGATGTTCGAGACCAGCGCGCCCTCGGGCTTGTCGAGCTTGAACGAGTCGGCAAAGGCCTGGTTCACCTCCTGCACCGCCACGCCAAGGCGCGCGTGCGTGGCTTTGCCGGTTGCGACGATCTGGTCCTTCACCTGCACCGCCACGTCGATCGGAATGGCGAACGACACGCCCTGGTAGCCGCCGCTGCGGCTGTAGATCTGCGAGTTGATGCCGACCACCTCGCCGCGCGTGTTGAGCAGCGGGCCGCCCGAGTTGCCGGGGTTCACCGCCACGTCGGTCTGGATGAACGGCACGTAGCTGTCGTCAGGCAGCGAGCGGCCCTTGGCGCTCACCACGCCGGCGGTGACCGTGCTCTCGAAGCCGAAGGGCGAGCCGATGGCCAGCACCCATTCGCCGACCTTCAGGTCCTTGGTGTTGCCGAGCGCCAGCGTGGGCAGGTTCTTCGCGTCGATCTTGAGCACCGCGATGTCCGTCTTGGTGTCGGCGCCGAGCACCTTGGCGCGGTATTCACGCCGGTCGGTCAGCTTGACCGTGACCTCCTTGGCGTCTTTCACCACGTGGGCGTTGGTCATGATGATGCCGTCGGGGCTCACGATGAAGCCCGAGCCCTGCGCCCGCACCGGCACGTCGCGCTGCTGGGCGCGCGGGCCCATCTGGCCCTGGAAGCGGCGGAAGAACTGGAACATCGGATCGTCCGGGTCGATGCCCTGCATCTCGGCCGCTTCGGCGTCCGACGCTTTCGCGGTGCCGGTCACGCTGATGTTGACGACCGCGGGGCCGTCGCGTGAAGTGATGGTCGAGAAGTCGGGCAGCGTCACCATGGCCGCGGGCGCCACGCTCGTTGCGTTGGTGGTCGGCGCATTCACGGCGCGGGCACTGGTGTAGGCGCCGGCACCGACGGCACCGATCACCCCGGCGGTCGCCAAGGCAACGACCAGGGCATGGGGGGAACTGAGGCGGGTGTTCATTCTGGCTTTCCTTTCAATGCGTCTGTGCGCAACACGATGAAAGGAATGTCGGTGCGCTGGCTTAAGCGCGGCTTAAACAGCGGCGCGTTGCCGCAAGGGGCTCAGGCTCTCGGAGGAAAGCGCACCAGCACCCGCAACCCGCCCAGGCTCGGCGAGGCGGCAAGCGCCACCGTGGCGCCGTGCAGGTCGGCAATCGACTTGACGATGGCAAGGCCCAGCCCGCTGCCCGGCGCCTGCGGCTCGCCCGAGCGGTAGAAGCGATCGAGCACCCGCTCGCGCTCTTCTTCGGGGAGGCCGGGCCCGCTGTCGTCCACGCTGAGCTCGACCGCCGAGTCGGGCGTCGCAATGCCGACGTCGACGCGGCCTTCTTCAGGCGTGTACTTGACGGCGTTGTCGATCAGGTTGCGCAGCAGCATGCGCAGCGCCTCGGGCTGGCCGCTCACCACCGCATCGGCGTCTGCGTGCGAAACACCGATGTCGATGCGGCGGGCCTGCGCGGCCGCGACCGCATCGGAGATGGCCAGGCGCGCCACTTCGGCAAGATCGACCGGCTGAGGCTTGGCACCGGCCGCCATGCTGGCCTCGTGCCGGGCGAGGGCCAGCATCTGCTCGACCAGCCGCGTGGCGCGGTCGATGCCCGCGACCAGCCGGCTCACGGCCAGATCGCGCGCTGCGGCATCGGATGCTCGCTGCAAACCCTGCACCTGGAGCTTCAGCGCAGCGAGCGGCGAGCGCAGTTCGTGCGCCGCGTCGGCCACGAAGTGCTTCTGCGCATCGAAGGCGTGGCGCACCCGGTCGAACAGCAGGTTGAGCTCCTGCACCAAAGGCTTCACCTCGTCAGGCAGGCCTTCCTCGCTCACGGCAGAAAGATCGTCGGCTTGTCGCGATGCGACCTGCGTGCGCACGCGTGCCACGGGCGCGAGTGAAAGACTCACCACCCACCAGACGATGAGCATGAGCAGCGGCGCCATCAACGCTACCGGCGCGATGGTGCGCAATGCCAGCGCGCCCGCCATGTTGCGGCGTGCAGCCATGTCCTGCGCCACCTGAATGACCAGCTCGCTCGTCTGCATCGAGAACACGCGATAGGTGGTGCCGCGCGCTCGCACGTCGGCAAAGCCCAGCACCGCCAATTGCGGCAACGCCGCCTGCTCGGCAGATTCGAAGATGCGCACGCCGTCGGCGGTCCACACCTGCACCACGAAATCGAAGTTCTGCTCGCCGCTGCCAATGCCGCCGACCGCCGCACTCGGCGGCAGGCCGGCGCGCAGCGAGAGCGCCATCTGCTGCATGTGATAGTCGAAGATGTCGTCGGCCTCATTCAAGACCGTGCGGTAGGCCACCAGTGCCTGCGCGCCGGCAGCCAGCACGATGGCCGCGAGCAGGAACCACAGCAGGCGCGCGCGCAGCGACCCGGTCAGCGATCGGATCATGCCTTCGGCACCATGTAGCCCACGCCACGCACGTTGCGGATCAGTTCCGCTCCGATCTTCTTGCGCAGGCCGTGCACATAGACCTCGACGGCGTTGCTGCTGATTTCATCCTTCCAGCTGTAGAGCTTTTCCTCCAGCTGGGCACGCGACAACACCATGCCGGGCCGCGCAATCAGCGGCTCGAGCACGGCCCATTCGCGCGCCGACAGCACCACCGGCTGACCGCCCACCATGACCTCCCGCGTGGCGGGGTTGATGCTCACGCCCATGTGCTCGTACACCGGCTCGGCACGACCGGCGGCTCGGCGCAGCAAGGCGCGGATGCGGGCCAGCAGTTCGTCCAGGTCGTAGGGTTTGAGCACGTAGTCGTCGGCGCCCGCATCGAGCCCTTCGATGCGCTGCTGCACCGAGTCGCGCGCAGTGGCAATCAGCACCGGCATGCGCTGCTTGCGGGCGCGCAGGTTGCGCAGCACCTCGAGGCCGTCGCGGCGCGGCACGCCCAGGTCGAGCAGCACCAGGTCGTAGTGCTGGGTGCGCAGAGCGGACTCGGCCGCATCGCCGTCTTTCACCCAGTCCACGGCGTATTGCTCGGCCCGCAGCAGGTCGAGCACGGCTTCGCCGATCATCACGTCGTCTTCGAGTAGCAGCAGTCGCATGGTTGTCCTGGTCCGTTGTCGGGATTCGAGGCAGCGGTGGCGCGGAAGTTCAGATCACAACAAGAACCTGACCTCGCGCGCAGCCTCGAACAGCAGCGGCAGCATCTCTCGCTGGAGCGTCTCTTCCTGGTAGCGCGTGCCCGAGAGCACCACGTTCAGCGCAGCCACCGTGTGGCCCTGCATGTCGCGCAGCGGCACCGCAAGCGCCTGCACTCCGAGCTCGTGCTCTTCGCTGGCAAAGCAGTAGTCGTTCTTGCGCACGCGGGACACCAGCTGGCGCAGGCTGCGCGCCTGGGTGGTGGTGTTGGGCGTGAGCCGCGCGAGGTGGCGCCCCTTGAGCCACTGCGTGAGCTGGGCCGGCGCCATGGCCGCGAGCAGCACTCTTCCGGTCGAAGTGGCGTGCGCGGGCAGCCGCGCGCCCAGGTGCAGGCCATACGCCAGCACGCGGGTCGGCGTGCCGTAGCTGCCGCTGCGCGCAATGATGACCACCTCTTCGCCGTCGAGCACCACGGCCGAGAAAGACTCGCCAGTCTGGGCCGCCAAGCGGTTGAGCGTGGGCTGCAGCGCACGCGGCAGGCGTGACGAAGCCAGGTAGCTGCCCGAGAAGCGCAGCACCTTGGGCGCCATCCAGAAATAGCTGCCGTCGGTCTCCAGGTAGCCCAGATGGGCCAGCGTGAGCAGGTGCCGCCGGGCAGCGGCGCGCGTGAGCCCGGCGCGCTCGGCCGCCAGCGTGGCGTTGAGCCGTTGGCGCTCGGTATCGAAGCTTTCGAGCACGGCCATTCCCTTGGCAATGCCCTCGATGAAGTCGGCTTTGGCGATGGTCATCCGGGTCAAGGTACGAAGTGTTGCGCGATCATCGCGCAGCCACTCGCATGATCGCACAGTGCCTCGCAAAGCGCCGCGCCAGGACGCCCCGAACGCCCTACGCTTGCGAAAACCTCAACGGAGACACGAACATGCGAACACAGGTCGCGATCATCGGCGCGGGCCCGGCCGGCCTGCTTCTCGGGCAGCTGCTTTTCAAGGCGGGCATCGACAACGTCATCGTCGAACGCCAGAGCGGCGACTACGTGCTGGGGCGAATCCGCGCGGGCGTGCTCGAGCAGGTCACCATGGATCTGCTGGCGCGCGCCGGCGTCGATGCGCGCGCCAAGGCCGAAGGGCTGCCGCACGAAGGCATCGAGCTGCTGTTCAAGGGGGCGCGGCACCGCATCGACCTGCATGGCCTCACGGGCGGGAAGCAGGTCACCGTGTATGGCCAGACCGAGGTGACGCGCGACCTGATGGAGGCACGCTCGGCTGAAGGCCTCACGACCATCTACAGCGCGGCCAACGTGAGCCTCCACGACTTCGATTCAGAACGCCCGCGCGTGCGCTACGAGAAAGACGGCCAAACGCACGAGATCGAATGCGACTTCATCGCCGGCTGCGACGGCTACCACGGCGTGAGCCGCGCCAGTGTGCCGGCAGGCGCCATCCAGACCTACGAAAAGATCTACCCCTTCGGCTGGCTGGGCGTGCTGGCCGACGTGCCGCCGGTGTCGCACGAACTCATCTACGCCAACACCGAGCGCGGCTTTGCGCTGTGCAGCATGCGCAGCGCCACGCGCAGCCGCTACTACGTGCAGGTGCCGACCGAGGAGCGGGTGGAAAACTGGAGCGACGAGGCCTTCTGGAACGAGCTGCGCGCACGGCTCGACCCCGAGGCCCGCGAGCGGCTGGTGACCGGTCCTTCGCTGGAGAAAAGCATTGCGCCGCTGCGCAGCTTCGTGGCCGAGCCGATGCGTTTCGGCTCGCTGTTCCTGGCCGGCGACGCCGCGCACATCGTGCCGCCGACCGGCGCCAAGGGCCTGAACCTTGCAACGGCTGACGTGGGCTACCTGTCGCGCGCGTTCGAGATCTTCTACGGCGAAAAATCGCCCTCCGCGCTCGACCGGTATTCGGACCTCTGCCTGCGCCGGGTCTGGAAGGCCGAGCGCTTCTCGTGGTGGTTTACCTCGCTGATGCACCGCTTCCCGGAGGCCGGCGCCTTCGGCCAGAAGATCCAGGAAGCCGAGCTCGACTACCTCGTGCATTCGAAGGCGGCCTCTACCGCGCTGGCGGAGAACTACGTGGGCCTGCCGCTCGAAGACTTCTAGGCGGACAGTGGGCTTACTTTTCGAGCGTCTTCTTCATCGCGTCGCCGCCCTGGTCCATCATCGACCCGATGTAGGCGGCAAATTCGTCGGGTAGCACGTCGGTGATCCAGACGAAGCGCGAGCGCCCTTCGCCATGCGCGAACACCTGCGCCGATGCATGGTGGTGGCTCGCCTTGCCGCCGGTGACGGTGTAGGCCAGGCGGCGGTTCGGCTCGTCGATGCCCACGAGCAGTTCGCGCGCCACCAGGCCGTTGGCAAAACTGACGATGCGGGCTCCTTGCCCGTCCAGCTTGCAATCGGTCAGGAAGCCGGGCGCGAGGCGCGTATGCACGGCGCCGAAATCGCGCAATGCATCCCAGACCGAGGCCGCATCTGCCTCGACGATGAATTCCTTGTAGATGGTTGCCATGGTTGTGCGCCTCAGTGAATCAGGCGTTCATCTTCGAGCAGGGCTGCCAACCGGTCTTGGAAAATCTTGCGGTCGCCCTTGGTGGCCTGGCGAAAGCCACGCGGGGAGATACCGGCCGCACGGCCAAAGGTGCGAACGAAGTTGCTCAGGTCCGCAAAGCCCACGTCCAGGGCCACGTCCGTCACGGGCCGGTCTTCATGAGCCAGCAGGCGTGCCGCATGGCGCAGCCGGCACCGAACCAGGTACTGGTGCGGCGTGACGCCAAGCACCTGCGAAAACAACCGCAGGAAATGAAAGGGGCTCAAGCCCGCTTCGGAAGCCGCGCCTTCGAGGCCGATGTTTTCGTGCGAGTGCGCATCGATCCACAGGGCGGCATCCACCGCGCGGCGCCTGTCGCGCGGTGCGGCCGACTTCGGCGCCGGCTTGCCGCGACCGCTCGCCACCTCCACGAAACGGCTGGCAAAGCACATGCCGAGTTCGTCCAGGCCGATGTCGGTCCGGCCCTCGGTCGCCACCTGCGCGAGTTCGCCGAGCACCATGAGCTCGGGCAGCGGCGGCAGCCCCGCGGTGCGCCAGGTCCGCGAGTCGCCGCCGAGCAGGTCGACGAAGCCGGGCGACAGGTGGAACGCCAGGCATTCGTCGCCGGAGAGATGGTGGTCGTGGGTGCAGACGTACTCCTCGCCCGGGCAGCCCACCAGCACCGAACCGGCCACCAGCTCATAGGCGCGGCCGCGCGTGCGATAGCCGAAGCTCCCCTTTCGCACGTACGACACGGAGTAGTCGACGTGCATCTCGGTGAACGGCTGCGCTTCGGGGCCCGCGCCGCAGCGGTAGCTCGACACGCGGATGGGTTCGGTCTGCAGCTGGGTGGTGACGAGCATTCCGATTCACCCGCGACGAGCGCTCGAGCCTCAGTCCGCGTTGTGCATGGCTTGCCACACCCGAGACGGGCTCAGCGGCATGTGCAGGCGCGGCGTGCCCTCTGCGAGGCCGTTGCGCGCGAGGGCGTCGGCCACGGCGTTCACGATGGTCGGCGTGGCGCCGATGGTGCCCAGCTCGCCCACGCCTTTCACCCCCAGCGGATTGTTCGCGCACGGGGTCGACTCGTCCATTTCCATGCGGAACAGCGTCTGGACGATGTCCGCGCGCGGCGCGGCATAGTCCATGAGGCTGCCAGTGACGGGCTGGCCTGTTTCCTTGTCGTACACCACCTGCTCGTAGAGCGCCTGCCCAATGCCCTGCACCGCGCCGCCTTCGAGTTGGCCTCGCACGATCAGTGGGTTGATCACGCGGCCCACGTCGTTGACCGAGCTGTAGGCCACCACGGCGATCTCGCCGGTCGGCGGATCGAGTTCGATCTCGCAGATGTGGCAGCCGTTGGGCCAGGTCGGGCCCGCCACGGTGCTGGTGGAGTCGACGAAGATCTCGCGCTTTGGCTGCTTGCCCGCCAGTTCGAACAGGTCGAGCGCCAGGTCGGTGCCGGCCACGGTGAACACGCCGCTCGCGTAGGTCACGTCGTCGACCGCCGCCTCGAACTCTTGCGCCGCGAGTTCGCGTGCCTTGTCGATGGTGCGTTCGGCGCCGATGCGGACCGCCGAGCCGCCGGTGAACAGCGAGCGCGAACCGGCACTGCCGAAACCGTCGCCGCGATCGGTATCGCCGAGCACCACGCGCACTTTTTCAATCGGCACGCCGAAGGCATCGACCGCCAGCTGCGCGAGCGAGGTGGCAATGCCCTGCCCCATGGCGTTGACCGCGGAGAACACTTCGATCACGCCGCCCGCCTGCACAGAGACCGTGACGCGCTCCTCGAACACATTGCCGCCGGTCCACTCCAGGAAGGTCGCAATGCCGAGGCCGCGATACCGGCCCCGGCCGGCCGACTCGGCCGCGCGAGCCTCGAAGCCGTTCCAGTCGGACAGCGCCAGCGCCTGGTCCATCACCGACTCGAACTTGCCGGTGTCGTAGGTCTGCGCCATGGGGTTGGTGTAGGGCATCTGCTCGGGGCGGATGAAATTGCGGCGGCGCAGCGCGACGCGGTCGATGCCAGTCTGGCGCGCGGCCTCGTCCATGAGCCGTTCGATGGTGAAGATGGCCTCGGGCCGGCCCGCGCCGCGATAGGCGCCGGTGGGCGCGGTGTTGGTGAGCACCGCCTTGAAATGGAAGTCGATGGTCTGGATGTCGTAGACGCTGGTCTGCACCCAGGGGCCGATCAGAAGCTGGATTGCAACGCCGGTGCCGGTGGCATAAGCGCCCACGTTGGCAAGCGTCTTGATGCGCAGCGCGAGGATCTTTCCGTCGGCATCGAGTGCGAGTTCGGCCTTGGCATCGATGTCCCGGCCGTGTGCGCTCGAAAGAAACTCCTCGCTGCGGTCTGCCACCCATTTCACCGGGCGCCCGACTTGCAGTGCGGCGTACGCGACCGCTATGTCTTCAGGGTAGGCGCCGGTCTTCATGCCGAAACCGCCGCCCACGTCGCCCACCACTACGCGCACCTTTTCCTTGGCGAGGCCGATGGCTGCGCAGATCGAATCGCGCACGCCCGAAGGCATCTGGGTGCTCATGCGGACGGTGAGGCGGCCAGATTCGGCGTCTGGCGCGGCCAGCACCGAGCGGGGCTCGATGGTGAGCGCCACCACGCGCTGGTTGACCACGTCGAGCGCCACCACGTGTTTTGCCTTGGCGAAGGCGGCCGTTGCGGCATCGCTGCTGCCGTGGCGCATCTCGGCGGCGATGTTGCCGGTGGCCTCCTCGCACAGCAGCGGCGCGCCGTCGGCGGTTGCGCTTGCAAGATCGACCACCATGGGAAGTTCGTCGTAGTCGACCACCACGGCCTCGGCAGCATCGCGTGCCTGCTGTACCGTTTCGGCCACCACCGCCGCCACCGCTTCACCCACGAAGCGGGCTCTCTCGTGCGCCATGGCAAACCGCGGGGCGCTTGCGCAATCGCTGCCGTCGGCTCGCTTGAAGCCTGCGGCACCCGGCAGCGGCTTGACGCCTGCCCCGGCCAGTTCGGCGCCGGTGAGCACGCGCAGCACGCCGGGCATGGCGGCCGCAGCAGAGGTGTCGATCGAGACGATGCGCGCGTGCGGATACGGAGACCGGAGGAACACCAGATGTGCCTGGCCGGGAAGCGTGACGTCGTCCGTGTAGCGGCCTCGTCCGGCCAGCAGGCTTTCGTCCTCGAGGCGGCGCACTGCATGGCCGCTGCCGAAACGCGTGGGGTTGGATTCAGTGGTCAACGAGATGGTCCTCTTGGGATGGCGGCGCCCGCCAGGCAACACCGGCCCTGCGGCGTCGCCATGGAGAGCAAATGGAAGCAGCACTATATGGGCTCTGGCGTATTCCTGTGCGCTTCACGTCCGCACGGGTGTCCTGCAGGCGGAATCGATTGCCGTCCCGCTGGAAAGCTGCCATTTTGTGCAGCGTGGATGAAGCGCCCCGCGAAGCCGTGTATACCTACGGCCATGCAACAACTGCCCTGGCTCGAACCCGGCGACGCACTGCCCGACCCCTCATCCGCCTGGGGCGAGGCCGACCCCGTACCCGGCCTTCTCGCCGCCGGAGGTGCGCTCGACGTGGATACGCTGGTGCAGGCCTACAGCCGCTGCGTCTTCCCTTGGTTCAGCGAAGACCAGCCGATTCTCTGGTGGAGCCCGGACCCGCGCATGGTGCTCCAGGTGGCCGAATTCAAGCTCCACAGGTCCCTGCGCAAGACCCTGGCCCGCTTCGCGGAGACCCCCGGTTGCGAGGTGCGCATCGACCACGATTTTGCGGCGGTCATCAAGGCCTGCTCACAGTCTCCGCGCACCGGCCAGTCGGGCACCTGGATCGTCCCGGACATGGTGAACGCCTACATGGCGCTGCATCGGGCCGGCCACGCGCACAGCGTGGAAACCTGGGTCGACGGCAAGCTGGCCGGCGGGCTCTACTGCGTCGGGCTCGGCCGCGCGGTGTTCGGCGAATCGATGTTCACGCGCCGCCCGGATGCCTCGAAAATCGCGCTGGCGGCACTGGTGTGCCTGTGCCGGCGCTTCCAGGTGCGGATGATCGACTGCCAGCAGAACACCTCTCACTTGGCGAGCCTGGGAGCCCGGGAGATGTCTCGCGCGAGCTTCGTTGCGCACGTGGCCAAGGCACGCGAACAACAGGGGCCACAGTGGCATTTCGAGCCCGTATACTGGGCAGAACTCCTTTCCACGCGGCCTTCTGAATCGACGTGACGCACCTCAAGGATCTCCCGCTTCACACGCTGCAGTTCTACGCGACGGCGCCCTACCCCTGCAGCTACCTGCCCGATCGCCAGGCACGGTCGCAGGTGGCCACGCCCAGCCATCTGATTCACAACGACGCGTACTCCGACCTCGTGCTCAGCGGCTTCCGGCGCAGCGGAATGTTCACCTACAGGCCCTATTGCGACGGCTGCCGCGCCTGCATCCCGCTGCGCGTGCTGGTCAACAGCTTCCGGCCCACCCGCAGCCAGCGCCGCGCCGCAAAGCAGCACAAGGAATTGCAGGCGCGCGTGCTCAAGCTGTGCTTCGTGCCCGAGCACTACCAGCTCTATCTCCGTTACCAGAACGGCCGCCACGCGGGCGGCGGCATGGACCACGACAGCATCGACCAGTACACCCAGTTCCTGCTGCAAAGCCGGGTCAACTCCAGGCTGGTGGAGTTTCGCGAGACGCTGCCCGACGGCAGCGCCGGCGCGCTGCGGATGGTGTCGATCCTGGACGTGCTGAACGACGGCATTTCGGCGGTTTACACCTTCTACGAGCCGGAGGGCAGCGCTGGCTATGGCACCTACAGCGTGCTGTGGCAGATCGAGCAGGCGCGCAAGCTGGGCCTGCCACACGTCTACCTGGGCTACTGGATCGAAGGCAGCGCCAAGATGAACTACAAGGCACGCTTCAGCCCGCATGAACTGCTGATCGATGGACGCTGGCAAGCGCCGGACGATTTCACAAGGTAAAATGGCGCCCGGTCCACACCGCATCGCGCCATGAGAAAAACCCAATCCGACGTTCCTGCCGTTCCAGTCATCCAGGTGATCGAGCGCATGTTCGCGCTGATCGACGTGCTTGCCTCGCGCGAGGAGGCCATTTCGCTGAAGGAAATCAGTGAAAAGACCGGCCTGCACCCCTCCACCACGCACCGCATCCTCAACGACCTGGCTGTCGGCCGCTTTGTCGACCGTCCCGAGGCCGGGAGCTACCGCCTCGGCATGCGGTTGCTGGAGCTCGGCAACCTCGTCAAGGGGCGGCTCAATGTGCGCGACGCCGCGCTGGGGCCGATGCGCGAGCTGCACAAGCTCACGCAGCAGCCTGTCAACCTCAGCATGCGGCAGGGTGACGAAATCGTCTATATCGAGCGCTCTTACAGCGAGCGCTCGGGCATGCAGGTGGTGCGCGCCATCGGCGGCCGTGCAGCCCTGCACCTCACGTCAACCGGCAAGCTGTTCCTCGCGGCGGACGACCCGCAGCGCGTGCGCAGCTACGCCACCCGGACCGGGCTGGCAGGTCACACGCGCAACAGCATCACACAGCTGCCCGCGCTGGAACGTGAATTGTCGAAAGCACGCCAGTACGGCATTGCGCGCGACAACGAAGAGCTGGAGCTGGGCGTGCGCTGCATGGCCGCCGGCATCTACGACGACCAGGGCAAGCTGGTGGCAGGCTTGTCGATCTCCGCGCCCGCCGACCGGCTGGACGAAGGATGGCTGCCCAAGCTGCAGGCCACGGCCAACGAAATCTCGGGAGCGCTCGGCTACAAGGACGCTGCTGCGACGGCAGCGAGAGGCTCTGCGGCGGATGGCGGCAGTGGGCCTTCTTCTTCGGCCACGGCCTGACCCTTCGCAGCCTGGATCGAACAAACAGCCCATTTCAGGGCTGTTGATGGATCAGCCAGCCACCTGGTAGGCGGGAGGCCGCGACGCGGCAGCCGGCGAACCCGTTGAAGCATGGGTGGCTTCGACCCAGCGGCGAACGCGTTCCGCGTCGGCGATACGGCTGAACTTGCCAGCCGAATCCAGGAACACCATGATCAGCTTGCGCCCGGCCACCTTGGCCTGCATGACGAGGCACTGGCCGGCTTCCGAGATGTAGCCCGTCTTCTGCACGCCGATTTCCCAATCCGGGCTCTTCACGAGACGATTGGTGGTGTTGAATTGCAGCACGCGGTTACCTACCTCGACCTGGTACTCGGGCGAGGTTGAGAGCGAACGCACCGTTGCGTCGGAATAGGCGGCATTGACGAGCAGCGCCAAGTCTTGTGCGCTCGACTGGTTATGGCTCGACAGGCCCGTGGGCTCCACGTAGCGCGTGTCCTTCATGCCGAGCATCTTGGCCTTGGCATTCATGATGCTCACGAAGGTTGCAAGGCCGCCAGGATAGGTGCGGCCCAGGGCGTGCGCGGCGCGGTTTTCGCTCGACATGAGAGCCAGGTGCAGAAGCTCGCCGCGCGACAGCGTGGTGCCGACCGTCAGGCGCGAGCGGCTGCCCTTCTCGGTGTCGACGTCGTCCTGGGTGATGGTGATCAGTTCGTCGTTGGGAAGGCGGGCCTCGCTGATCAAGAGGCCTGTCATCAACTTGGTGAGCGATGCGATCGGGAGCACCGCATGGTCGTTCTTGCTGAACAGCACTTCATGCGTGTCCTGGTCGATCACCAGCGCAACGCTCGACTTCAGGTCGAGCGCGTCGTCGGTTCCATGCAGGCCGGCCAATTGGCCGAAGGACTGGCGTGCGGGCGTTTCGACGCGCACCACCGAACGGCGCTGCACGGCCACCACTGTCCGCCCGTTTTTCTGGCGAATGGAGGCCACCACATTGCGGCCACCGCGAACGACTTTTTCGCTGCGGTCTGCCTTGGCAGTTCGTTTGACTTCCACCGGCACCGGACCCGCGGCCTTCTTGGCCAGCGAGGTCTTGGCGGCGCTTGTTTTTTCCTTTTTGGCGGCCTGGGCTCCGGACAGCAAAAACGCCGTGGCGCAAAACGCAACGGCGACCAATTTGACTGCGGGCAGGAACCGCTGGCTGGAAACTCGGCGGAGACGGGCTTCAGGCATTTATAAATCTCCAGCGGCGAAAATGAGAACCGCAGTGTATCCAAATCAAAAAAGGCACGCAATATCAGTTACTTGCATCCCTTTCTTAACTTAGGATGGGCAGTAAATCTAACCTTGTGCCGCCACTCTCTCAGCTTGGCTCTGGAGCTTGTTGAGCGCACTCAAATAAGCCTTGGCTGACGCGACCACGATGTCGGGGTCCGCACCTACTCCATTCACCACCCGCCCTGCATTTTGTAACCGAACTGTAACTTCTCCCTGGCTTTCTGTCGAGCCACTTATCGCATTCACCGAGTAAAGAACCATCTCGGCGCCGCTCTTGACATGCGACTCGATGGCCTTCAGGGAAGCATCGACCGGACCATTGCCATCCGACTCGCCGGTGACTTCCTTGCCCTGGACGGTGAAGACGACCTTTGCATGGGGGCGTTCGCCGGTTTCGCTGTGCTGGGAAAGAGAAACAAAAGCAAACTGTTCGTTAACGTGTGAATGCTCTTCGGCGCTGACGAGCGCGAGGATGTCTTCGTCGAAAATTTCTGACTTGCGATCGGCCAGTTCCTTGAAGCGCAGGAAGGCGGCGTTGACGTCGCCTTCGCTCTCCATCGTCACGCCGAGTTCCTGCAGGCGCTGCTTGAACGCATTGCGCCCGCTGAGCTTGCCCAGCACGATCTTGTTGGCGCTCCAGCCCACGTCTTCGGCCCGCATGATCTCGTAGGTGTCGCGCGCCTTGAGCACGCCATCCTGGTGAATGCCGGAGGCATGCGCAAAGGCGTTGGCGCCCACCACGGCCTTGTTGGGCTGCACCACGAAGCCGGTGGTCTGGCTCACCATGCGGCTCGCGGCCACGATGTGCTGGGTGTCGATGTTGAGGTCCAGGCCGAAGTAGTCCCTGCGGGTCTTCACGGCCATCACGATTTCCTCGAGCGAGCAGTTGCCCGCCCGCTCTCCCAGGCCGTTGATCGTGCATTCGACCTGGCGAGCACCGCCGATCTTCACGCCGGCCAGCGAATTGGCCACGGCCATGCCCAGGTCGTTGTGGCAATGCACCGACCAGATCGCCTTGTCGCTGTTGGGCACGCGCTCGCGCAGCATCTTGATGAAGTTGCCGTAGAGCTCGGGAATGGCATAGCCCACGGTATCGGGCACGTTGATGGTTGTGGCGCCCTCGTTGATCACGGTCTCGAGCACGCGACAGAGAAAATCGGGGTCGCTGCGGTATCCGTCTTCGGGGCTGAACTCGACGTCGGCCACGAGGTTGCGCGCAAAGCGCACGGCCAGCCTTGCCTGCTCGTGCACTTCGTCCGGCGACATGCGCAGCTTCTTTTCCATGTGAAGCGGCGAGGTGGCAATGAACGTGTGGATGCGGCCGCGTGCAGCGCCCTTGAGGGCCTCGGCCGCACGCGAAATGTCGCGATCGTTCGCGCGCGACAGGCCGCACACGGTCGATTCCTTGATGGCGTTCGCAATGGCCTTCACAGCCTCGAAATCGCCATTCGAGCTGGCCGGAAAGCCGGCTTCGATGACGTCCACCTTGAGCCGTTCGAGCTGCTTGGCGATGCGCATCTTCTCGTCGCGCGTCATCGAAGCGCCGGGCGATTGCTCGCCGTCGCGCAAGGTGGTGTCGAAAATAATGAGTTGGTCGGTCATCGTGGATCTCCTTGGGTTTTATTCCGTCATCGATCAGGCCGACGCCGGGCCGCTCCCAAGGCGGCCGCGGCCCCCTCGGGGGGCAGCGACGACACGCAGTGCGGGAGCGTGGGGGTCATGCCTTCAGGCGAGCTCAACCACCGATTGTGCGCTGTGCGCGCCGCGGGTCCGCGCGCGCTGCACACCCGAGACAATAGCTTTGAGCGACGCCGAAATCACGTCCGCGTCGATGCCGACGCCGAACAGTGTCTGGGTCTCGTCGACGCGCAGTTCGAGGTATGCGGCCGACTTGGCATCGGCACCGGCGCCGATCGCGTGCTGGTGGTAGTCCAACACGCGCACGGTGTGGCCGGTGGCCTGGCTCAGCGCCTGGGTGAAGGCGTCGATCGGCCCGTTGCCGCGGCCTTCGATGGCGCGGATTTCGCCGTCCCAGGGCAGGTCGCCGCGCAGCACCACGGAGGCACTGGCACCCTCGCCTTCTTCCTGGAGCACGCGGTGCTGCAACGCGTGAGCGGCTTCAATGCCGTACTCGCGCACGAACAGCTGCCAGAGGTCGGCGGCGGTGAGCTCTTTGCCGGCCACGTCCATCACGCGCTGCACGGTCTGCATGAACTCCATCTGCAGGCGACGCGGCATCTCGATGCCGTACTCGCTCTCGAGCAGGTAGGCCATGCCGCCCTTGCCCGACTGGCTGTTGACGCGAATCACGGCCTCGTAGCTGCGGCCCACGTCCTTCGGATCGATGGGAAGGTACGGCATGTCCCAGATGTCGCCGTCCTTGCGCGCCGCAAAGGCCTTCTTGATTGCGTCCTGGTGCGAGCCGGAAAACGAGGTGTAGACCAGGTCGCCGACATACGGGTGGCGCGGATGCACCGGAATCTGGTTGCAGTGCTCGACCGTCGCGCGGATCTCGTCGATGTTCGAGAAATCGAGTTCAGGCGAAACGCCCTGCGTGTAGAGGTTGAGCGCAACGTTCACGAGGTCGAGGTTGCCGGTGCGCTCGCCATTGCCGAAGAGGCAGCCTTCGATGCGCTCGGCGCCCGCCATCAAAGCCAGCTCGCCGGCGGCCGTGCCGGTGCCGCGGTCGTTGTGCGGATGCACACACAGCACGATGGAGTCGCGCCGCGCGAGGCTGCGGTGCATCCACTCGATCATGTCGGCAAAGATGTTCGGCGTGGAATGCTCGACTGTGGTGGGAAGGTTGACGATGCACTTGCGCTCTGGCGTCGGCGCCCAGACTTCAGTAACGGCGTCGACTACGCGCTTCGAGAACACGACGTCGGTGCCCGAGAACATTTCGGGCGAATACTGGAAGGTCCACTTCGTGTCCGGCTGTTTGGCGGCAAACTCATTGAACATGCGCGCATGGCTGCTGGCCAACTCGACGATCTGGTCTTCGTCCATGCCGAGCACCACGCGGCGCATCACGGGGGCTACCGCGTTATAGAGGTGGACGATGGCGCGCGGCGCGCCTTGCAATGATTCGAAGGTGCGCGCAATGAGGTGGTCGCGCGCCTGCGTCAGCACCTGGATCGTCACGTCGTCGGGAATGCGGTCTTCCTCGATCAGCTTGCGCACGAAGTCGAATTCGACTTGCGAAGCGGAGGGAAAGCCGACTTCGATCTCCTTGAAGCCGATGGCCACGAGCGTCTCGAACATCCGCATCTTGCGGGCGATGTCCATCGGCTCGACCAAGGCCTGGTTGCCATCGCGCAGGTCCGTCGACAGCCAGATCGGCGCCTTCGTCAGCACGGCATCGGGCCAGGTGCGGTCCTTGAGGCCGATCGGGGCGAATGCGCGGTATTTGGCTTGAGGTTGCTTGAGCATGTCGATTTCTCTGAATGGTTGGTAATCAACCAGCAACCCCAAAAACAAACGGCCCGTTGCTGGTGCGAACGGGCCGTGGTGAGGGATTTGCGCGTGCGCTACCGTCTCCGCCCGTGAGGGAGGGCTAGTAGGGCCAGCAGC